>ERZ773003.252-NODE-252-length-41703-cov-6.025740_pt1 | contig 41703 bp, 41 predicted proteins | sample MGYA00580668_ERZ773003 | MGnify/ENA primary metagenome ERZ773003 (study PRJEB29015, sample SAMEA2738002) | human oral metagenome | biome: human oral; feature: human-associated habitat; material: dental | place: China | collected 2126 ...
CGGCTATCGGCAGTTCAACACGGCGTATGTGGAGATTCCCAAGAAACAGGGAAAATCAGAGCTCGCGGCCGCTGTCGCACTGCTCCTTTGCTGTGGAGACGGTGAGGAACGTGCCGAGGTGTATGGCTGTGCTGCTGACCGGCAACAGGCAAGCATCGTCTTTGAAGTTGCGGCAGATATGGTGCGGATGTGTCCTGCACTCGGAAAACGCGTGAAACTCCTCGCATCACAAAAGCGGATGGTCTACCTGCCGACGAACAGTTTTTACCAAGTGCTCTCGGCAGAGGCATACTCCAAACACGGATTCAACGTGCATGGCGTCGTATTCGACGAACTGCACACACAGCCGAACCGCAAGCTCTTTGACGTCATGACCAAGGGAAGCGGCGATGCGCGCGCACAGCCCCTGTACTTTCTCATTACAACGGCGGGGACGGATACCAACAGTATCTGCTATGAAACACACGCTAAGGCACAGGACATTCTCGAAGGACGCAAGCGTGATCTAACGTTCTATCCCGTTATTTACGGTGCGGGGATAGATGAGGACTGGACATCACCGAAGGTATGGAAGAAAGCGAATCCGAGTCTTGGCATCACGGTCGGCATTGATAAAGTAAAAGCCGCGTGCGAATCGGCACAGCAGAATCCTGGCGAAGAGAACAGCTTCCGTCAGCTGCGGCTCAATCAGTGGGTCAAGCAGAGCGTACGGTGGATGCCGATGGAGCGGTGGGATGCGTGCAGTCATCCGGTTCATGAAGACGAGCTTGAGGGGCGCGTCTGCTACGGCGGTCTTGATCTTTCCTCGACGATGGACATCACGGCGTTTATACTGGTGTTCCCGCCGCGTACGGAGGAGGAGACCTTTATCGTGCTTCCGTACTTTTGGATGCCGGAAGACAATATCGACCTTCGTGTACGGCGCGATCATGTTCCCTATGACGTATGGCAAAGGCAGGGATTTCTCGAAACAACAGAAGGCAACGTCGTTCACTACGGATACATCGAAAAGTTCATTGAGCGGCTCGGGGAGAAGTTCAATATCCGCGAGATTGCATTTGACCGATGGGGCGCGGTGCAGATGGTGCAGAACCTCGAAGGCATGGGATTTACCGTCGTCCCGTTCGGACAGGGCTTCAAGGATATGAGTCCGCCGACGAAGGAACTGATGAAGCTGACGCTGGAAAAGAAAATAGCGCACGGCGGGCATCCCGTCATGCGCTGGATGGCAGACAACATCTTCATTCGCACCGATCCTGCGGGGAATATCAAGGCAGATAAGGAAAAATCCACCGAGAAGATCGACGGCGTGATCGCCCTTATCATGGCACTGGATCGTGCGATCCGTTGCGGGAATGATACCTCGGAATCCGTGTATGAGAGCCGTGGTGTGTGGGTGTTTTAGGGCGATCGTATACACGCTTTATCTTCACATATGGCCTTGCTATTTTGCCGATAGTACGGGAATATACACATACCGAAAGGGAAAACCGAAGGAACCAGAAACGGAGGAAAAGAAAATGACGAAGAAGGAAATTGCCGAGATCATCGAGAGCAAGGCCGCCGCGTACGGATTTGCGATGCAGGAAAACACGATGGGCTGGGCGAACGAAAGTGACCGCGACACCTGCATCCGCATCGAGATTCGCAAAGAAACGGATTACGAGAAGACGGATTGGGAAGCCCGCGAGGTTTTCCGAGACATCAAAGCCAATGCCAGCATTTGCCAGATGGGCGGAAATCCCACGCCGGAGGAGCTTTTGAAAGCCGCCGACGAGATTGCGCGGGGCGCGAAATTCACAGCCGACATCAACAGCATGGAGCTTTCCTGCATCGAAATCTTCTAAGCTGAAACGACGGAGCACCGCTCGAAAGGGCGGTGCTCTTGCTCTCATCATCTTCTGTGTTAAGGCTTTTTCATACCGTTTTGGAAATGGAGGTTTCCATGAGCTTCTTCACAAAACTCTTTCGTTCGCGGGACAAGCCCAGAGATTATCTTGGCGGCTTGTCCTTTTTGTTTGGGCAGACAGCGGCGGGTAAGGCGGTCAATGAGCGGACGGCAATGCAGACGACGGCGGTCTATGCCTGTGTCCGTATTCTCGCGGAGTCCATCGCAGGGCTGCCGCTTCACGTCTACGTCTACAAAGGACAGGGCAAGGAGCGCGTGCCGGAGCATCCGCTGTACTTCCTACTCCACGATGCGCCGAATTCCGAGATGACGAGTTTCGTCTTTCGTGAGACGCTTATGGCGCATCTCCTCCTGTGGGGAAATGCCTACGCACAAATTTTGCGGGATGGCAGGGGCAATGTTCTCGGACTCTATCCGCTTCTCCCGGACAAGATGGAGGTCAGCCGTGACAGTCGCACAGGTGAGCTTTACTACACCTACACGAGAAGCACGGAGGAGAATCCGAATTTTGCGGACAAGGGGCAGATTCGGCTGCGGCGTGAGGATGTGCTCCACATTCCGGGACTTGGATTTGACGGTCTTGTGGGTTATTCTCCCATTGCTATGGCAAAGAACGCCATCGGCATCGCGCTTGCAACGGAGGAATACGGCGCGGCGTTCTTCAAGAATGGTGCGCGTCCGGGCGGCGTACTGGAACATCCGGGTGTCCTCAAAGACCCGTCGAAACTGCGAGAGAGTTGGCACGCCGTCTACGGTGGTACGATGAACACGGGCAGGATCGCCGTCCTCGAGGAGGGTGTGAAGTATCAGCAGATTGCCATACCGCCCGAGGAGGCACAGTTTCTTGAGACGAGGAAGTTTCAGATCGACGAGATCGCACGACTTTACCGTGTACCGCCGCATATGGTCGGGGATTTGGAGAAATCCTCGTTTTCGAACATCGAGCAGCAGTCCTTGGAGTTCGTCAAATACACGCTGAATCCGTGGGTCGTGCGTTGGGAGCAGTCGCTGCAGAAAGCACTGCTGACGGACAAGGAGCGGAAGGATTACTTCATTCGCTTCAACGTGGACGGGCTTCTGCGCGGGGACTACAAGAGCCGTATGGAAGGGTACGCCATCGGACGGCAGAACGGCTGGCTCTCTGCAAACGATATCCGCAGTCTCGAAGACCTCAATCCAATTGAGGGTGAAGAAGGCGGTGACCTCTATCTCATCAATGGCAGCATGACGAAGCTCAAGGATGCGGGGCTGTTCGCAAACAAACAGCAGGAGGAAAGTGATGAAACGTAAATTTTGGAATTGGGTACGAAACGAAGGGGAGAAGCGCACGCTGCTCCTTGACGGTGAGATTTCCGACGAGACATGGTTCGGCGATGAGATCACACCGGCAATCTTTCGGAAGGAGCTTCACGCGGCGCAGGACAATATCATCTTGTGGATCAATTCGCCCGGTGGAGACTGCTTTGCTGCGGCGCAAATTTACACCATGCTCATGGACTATCCGGGCGATGTCACTGTCAAGATTGACGGCCTTGCGGCATCGGCTGCATCTGTCATCGCGATGGCAGGCTCAACGGTTGAAATATCTCCCGTGGGCATGATGATGATCCATAATCCCATGACCGTCTCTATCGGCGACGTGCAGGAGATGGAACGCGCCATCTCGCTTTTATCCGAGATCAAGGAGAGCATCATCAATGCCTACGAAATCAAGACAGGAATGTCGCGAGCGAAGATTTCAAGGCTTATGGATGCTGAAACGTGGATGAACGCGAAGAAAGCGGTGGAGCTGAAATTTGCTGATGATATTCTCTGCTGTGAGAAGAATCGCCCGACAAGCGATGAAGCAGACGGGCTTATCTTCTCACGGGCTGCCGTCGCAAATTCCTTGCTCTCGAAATTTGGGCAAGCTAAGCAAACGAATAAAGTCGACGCGGAGTCGCTGAAGAATCGACTCTTTTCTATTGCACATTGAGGGGGAAATAACATGGACAAGATTTTGGCAATGCGTGAAAAGCGTGCGGCTCTCTGGGAGCAGGCGAAGGCGTTCCTCGACGAGCACACGCAGGATGGTAGGCTCTCGGCAGAGGACGCCAAGGCCTACGAGAAGATGGAGAACGAGGTTCTCGCGCTCGGCAAGGACATCGAGCGAATGGAACGTCAGGCGATTCTTGACGCCGAATTTGCAAAGCCGACCGCAGCGGCAATCACCAATATGCCGGGCGCATCGTCTGGCAAGGAGCAAACGGGCAGAGCGAGTGATGCCTATCGCGCCGCGATGCTCAAGGCGCTGCGCACGAACTTCAGGCAGGTGGAGAACGTGCTGCAGGAAGGCACGGACGCAAGCGGCGGCTATCTCGTGCCGGAGGAATACGATAAGCGTCTCATCGACGTGCTCAGCGAAGAGAATGTATTTCGCACTTTGGCAACGACGATTACAACGAGCGGCGAGCATAAGATCAACATCGCGGCATCGAAGCCGACTGCAGCGTGGATCGACGAGGGTGCGCCGCTTACCTTTGGCGATGCTACGTTCGACCAGATGATTCTCGATGCGCATAAGCTGCACGTCGCGGTCAAGGTCACGGAAGAGCTTCTCTACGACGAAGCTTTCAATCTTGAGAGCTACCTCATCGAGCAGTTCGGCAAGGCGCTCGGCAACACTGAGGAGAATGCCTTTATCAATGGTGACGGAACGCATAAGCCTAAAGGGATTCTTTCTATGGGGCAGACTTCCGTCACTACGGCAGGGGCCGATATCAAGGCAGACGAGCTCTTGACCTTCATTTATACGCTGAAACGTCCCTATCGCAAGAATGCGGCGTTCCTCGTCAACGACCAGACGTTGGCCACCATCCGCAAGCTCAAGGACAACAACGGAGCCTATCTGTGGCAGCCGTCGCTTCAGCTGGGTGAGCCTGATCGTCTGCTCAGCTATCCTGTCTACACCTCGGAATATATGTCTACGATTGCGGGCGGGAAAATCGCGCTTGCTTTCGGCGACTACTCCTACTACAACATCGGCGATCGCGGCACACGTTCGCTGCAAGAGCTCAAAGAGCTTTTTGCTGGGAACGGTATGGTGGCCTATGTCATGAAGGAGCGCATCGACGGCAAGCTCGTACTGGCAGAAGCCGTGCAGCTGCTGAAAATCAAGGGTTGAGGAAATGAAGAAGCCGCTGTACCATTGGGCGCAGCGGCTTCTTCAATCGTGAGGAGGTATGGTTATGCTTGTATCGCTCGAAGAAATCAAAGGCTACCTGCGAATTGATTCGGACACCGAGGATGCACTGCTCACGACTCTATCCGATACAGCGGAGCAACTTTCTCTGGCGATTTTGCGCGCTGAATCGTGGGAGGAAGTCAAGAAGCAGGAAGCGGCAAGGACGGCGATGCTCTATGCCGTCGCGTATCTCTATGAGCATCGCGAAGAAGCCGACCATCGAAAACTCGCCTTGACTCTTCGGGCACTACTCTTCGGTGAGCGGAAGGAGAGTTTCTGATGTACGTCAACATTGGCGAACTGCGCCATCGCGTCATCGTGTTGCGTCCGCGAGATGCTCCCGACGACGCAGGCAATATCGTCGAGCAGAGCCGTGCGCCGTACTGCTCGTGCTGGGCGAAGGTGCTGCCGTTCGCGGCGAAAATCTCGGACGGATATGCCGAGCAGGTCAAGGAAGTCGAGTATCGCGTGGTCATTCGCTATCGGGAAGACATCCGAGATACAGACTTCATCCAGTGGGAAAACAAGACTTTAGAAATCAAAGCGCCGCCTTACGGGATGGACGGCAGGAAGCGGTGGCTCGTGATCGAGTGCAGGGAGTTGGTGGAAGATGAGCCGTGATTTCGTTTCGACGAGAGAATTGCTGAACCGCATGGGTAAGGGTGCGATGGATGCGGCGAAAAAGGCGCTGGCGGAAGGTGCGGAAGCCGTCAAGACGGAAGCGAAGAGCCGCTGCCCTGTCTATCGGGGGAGAGACAAGCGCGTCGTGCCGGGTGCGCTCCGAGACTCCATCCACTGCGTCAAGCGCGGAGGCGGTACCTCGTGGCGCATCGTGGCTGACGCGCAAGCACCCGACGGTACGCCCTATGGCAAACTCGTCGAGTTCAGCCCGAAGATCAACCAGCCGTTTCTCTATCCGGCACTCGATGCCGAGCGAGAGTCCATCAAAAAGAATATCGTCGAAGCCGTCAAGGCGGCGTTGCGGAGGGAAGGAAGATGAGCATAGCGAGCAAGGTCTATCAAGCATTGGCGGCATATAAGCCGCTCACTAGACTGCTCCATCGCGACCGCAGAGGGTGTGGTATCTACCATGGCAGAAGCCCCGACGCGGGAAGCTATCCCGTTCTCGTGTATTCCGTCATCTCCGACGTTCCTGCGCTGTCGGCAGACGGTATGGAGATGGAGCGGCGCGTAACCGTGCGCCTGCACATTCTCACGAAGGATGGCGCATATGAGAAAATCGAGGATGCCGTAAGGAAAGTCATGGACGCTCTCGGCTTTCGCCGCTATCAATCGACGGAGCTGGCGGAAAAGTATGCCTTTGTAAAAATCATGGATTTCAGAATAGGAACAGGAGTTGAGGAATAATGCCAAGTCCAACTGTAACAGTGCCCGCCGCCAATCTCACGAGCGGGCAGTTCATCAATGTGGAAAAGCTTCATATCGCCAAGATGCTGACGGATGTGCCGAACGGCACAGCGACGTATGAACCGCCCATCAGTCTGGGGAAGATTCTGCGAAAGGTGGACATCAAGCCCAAGACGAGCCAGGCGGAACTTTTTGCCGACGGCCAGTCCGTAGATACGGCGGCGAATACGGCATCATACGATTTGACTTTCGACACATCGGCGCTTCCATTGGAATACATCGCTTATCTCTTCGGGCACAAGATCGACAAGGGCGTCATGACAGCAAGCAAGGACGATGTGCCGCCGTATTTCGCCGTTATGTTCCAGTCGGACAAGAGGAACGGCAAGAAGAGGTTCACCAAATTTTTCAAAGTCCAATTTGTCGAGCCTTCGGAATCGGGCAATACGAAGGAAGAGAACATCAAGTACGACACGCCGACCATCTCGGCGAAGGCGATCTATCGTCTGTCGGATGGGCAGTCGTATGCGAAAGCCGACGAGGAAGCAACGGGCTTCATTGCCGAAACCGGAACGAAGTGGTACGAAAGCGTTTGAGGAAAGGCGGGGAAAACTCTAATGGAAACACCAACCATTATACTCTACGGCAAAACGTATGTGCCGAAACCGCCCAAGATGAAGGTGTGGCGCAGGTTTCTCGCCTTCTTCGACGAGGACAAGAAGAATCTCAGCGTCGAGGAGTTCCTCGAGGCGGAAATCGACCTCATCCTGCTCGCATTTGATCGCGAGGAAGTGACAAAGGAAGCCATCGACGACAATATCGAAGTCGCGGACATCGTGCCGTTGACACGGGAACTTTTCCGCTGGATTCAGTCCCTGACCTTCCAGAAACTCGTGAAGCTCCCAAACGACGAGGCGGGGAAGGCATAACGCTTTCCCCGTATCAGAACATCCTGCGCTACTACGAGCGCCTGCAGTCCTCCTACGGTTGGACGATGCAGGAGGTCGACGCTCATGAGATCGCCTTTCTCTTAGATCAGCTTATTGCGATGGTTGAAATCAAGGAGGATGGGCAGAAAATTTTCATTGACGATGTGATGTAAATGGCAAGAGGACAGAAAATCGACGAGCTGTATATCAGTCTCGGCTTGGACATTGCACGCCTGCAGCTTGACTTCGATACGGCAGGTCGCACGGTTTCTGAGACGGTGGCGCGGCTCAACAGCAGGAGCAATCAACTGAAACTCAAGATGGATGTCGACCTCGTCAAACTCGACGGCGCGGGTACGGAGCTTGACAAAATCAAGGTCAAGTATGAAGCCGTCAACCGACAGCTGGATATCCAACGAAAGAAAGAAGAAATCCTCGCCAATGTGCTCAAGGATGTGCAGAAAGCCGACAAGGACGGCGCACGCACGCGCTATGCTGAGACGAATCTTTTGAAGCAGCAGCGGCAGGTCGCGCAGCTCGAAGCAGAGCTTCGCAAACTCAATGCCGAGATGAAGACGACGGGCAGCCGCGCAAAGGCGATGGGGCAGAAGCTATCGGCGGGATTTGCGTCTGCCAAAGGAGGCGTTCACAGCCTGTCGGAAGGCGTGTCCATTTTGAATGCCAAGACAGCGGCTCTTATGGCAGTATTCACGTCGGGCGCGGGACTGTTCAACATCACGCACGATGCGATGCAGGCGGGCGAGAGCATCTACCGCTTGACGAAGCGTCTGCATACGACGACGGCAGAAGCCGCACAGATGAGCCGCGTGTTCAGCTTGGCCGGGACGAACATCGACTCGCTCGTACCGCTCTTTGCAAGGCTCGATCGACAGATCGAAGCGGCAGGTGCGAAGGGCAATGCTACGACGGAAGCCTTGAATCGTTTCGGCATAGCCTTGACGGATGAAAAAGGCAATCTCTTAAGTCTCAACGAACAGTTGGAACGTCTTGCCAGAGGCTACCGAAGCGCGGCAGAGGCAGGCGAGGAAGAAGCCTTCACCGCCGAAGTCCTCGGTGCAAGGGGCGCGGCGCTCATCCCCGTTTTGGAGCAATACGACGACCTTATGGAAGTCGCCTCACACGTCAAGACGACGGGATTGCTCAATCCTGAGGAAGCGCATCAGGCGTATCTCAAATGGCGCGAGATGGAGATGGAAGCGGGACAGCTCAAGCTGGCGCTAGGCTCTGCACTTTTGCCTGTCGCGGAAGACTTAATGCCAAATATCATAGACCGCTTTCAAGACCTCATCGGCTGCATCCAGGACAACAAGGAATCCATCGAGGAGCTTGCCGATGTGGTCGACGCTTTTGCTCGTGCTTCCGTCGATGTCTTGGATGGCGTGGCGGATGCCATGGAGAGCATCGGCGTCAATGCGAAATCCGTCAAGGAAACCTTGCACGACATCGGTACGTTTGCCAAGCACGGCGGCATCAAGACCACGGTGGATGCGATGCTCGTCGGCGCGGGCACGGGCGCTGTGGCGGGAACGCTGGTAGAGCCAGGCGGCGGCACGGTCGTCGGCGGCATCGGCGGTGCGATCATTGGCGGCATCGGAGCATACGAGACCGCCACAAGTAGTCAGAAGTTCAAGGACTGGCAGGCGGCGGACGATGCTTTGCGTGCGGAGAAGAAAGCCGCCAAGGAAGCGGAAAAGGCGTTGCAGGACGAGAGCCGCGCACAGAAAGAAGGGGCGAAAGCGGCGAGGGAGAATGCCGCCGCCGTTCGTGCTGCTGCCAAGGCGAATGAGGACTTGAAAGAAAGCCTGTTCACACTCTCACACAGCGACCTTGAAAATGCGCTGCACGAAGTCGCCAGACAAGCAGAGAAGTTTCGTCAGTCGGGCGCGGACGCGCAGATGGTGGAAGAATATCGGCTGCAGAAACAGGCGAAGATTTACGAGGATTTCCAGCGCAATGTCGTGGATAAGGTAAATTCTATCCATCGTACGGAATTGGAGAACCATCTCGCGCAGATCGATGAAGAAGAACGTGCCTATCGCCGTCAAGGCTTGGACAAGGTCAGCGCCGCCAACTGGGCAGAGGCGAGCAAGGCGCGGATTATGGAGCAGTGGGAAACGGAAGTTGCATCCAAGATTGATGCCATCTGGAAAACCTCGCTGGAAAACCGTCTGGCAGACATCGAGCGCGAGAAAAAGGCGTGGATGCAGAAGGGCTTGGACGAGGTGAAGGCTGCGAAGTGGGCAGAGAAGGAAAAGCTCGATGCCCGAAGGAATGCGGCTTTGGAAGCTCTCAAGAGCCAGAAGAAGGAACTGGAAGCATTTCGCAAGGGCGGCACGAACGGCTTGCTCGACTACTTGCGCGAATCGAATGGGCTGACGAAGGACGATCTGAATTTTCGCCCCGAAGAACTGGAACGGTTCCAACGAGCAAGGCAGACAGCGTTGGAAGATATTCTGCCGAATTTTGCTCCGCGCCGTGAAAGAGAGCCGGGAGAAATCAAGATCACGCTCGGGAACGAAGTTATGGAGCGTCTGGCAGGGACGCTTGAAAACGGCATGACGCAGAAGGTTATGGACAGGCTCAACATGCCGTCTGTGCGGGAATCCTCGCCACGAGGGGGCAGCACATCGACGGCAAATATCGAAGTTCAAGTGAACATAGAAAACGCCGTGACGCAGGATAACGAGGGGATGCGGCTCTTGGCAGATCATGTGGCAGACCGCATCCGTCCCGCTGTCGAGCGTGCTTTGGGAGGGGATTCCAATTCATATTCAAATTGGTGATGTACGGACGCTCGAAGCGGAGAATTGGCAGGTCTTGCCCGACGACCGTCAGCGTATGGTGGAAATCGTCGGCGGCACCGTCGTGCAGGATTTTGGTCACGTCGCTCAAGGCGACCGCATCTCCTGCACGGCTACGGTGCTTGCGGCAGACTGGGAGAACATCAAGAGATACTGGGACGAGCGCGAGAAGGTGGCTGTCGTGGATGAAGCTGGGAACACCTGGCACAACATGCGCGTGACGGTCAAGGCTTATGCTTATGTGCCGCACTTTCCACAAGCATATAAGCTCACATTGGAATTTTGGAGGGTATGACCATGGCGAACAAGCTGCACATTTATATGAATAATCCTACGAGCCGCATGAAGGATGGCACGGAAGCCAGCACGGATACGGAGACTTCTCCCATTGCAGTTCTGCTGGATGCGGCGAAAGAAGAGGAGAAAGCCGTCAAATGCGCCGTGCGCTGCGATTCCGGCTACAAGGTCGAAGGTGCGGTCACGATCAAATTCGTCGGCACGAACGCCGCCAAGTGGAAAGCCGCTCAAGATAATAACTACACGGCAGATACGGTCTTGGCTTCTGCTGATTGGAAAGACACGATTTCCCTGCAAAGCGTCGGCGAAGGCAACGTCATCTTCTGGGTCAAGGCGATGAGCACATCGGATGAAAGCCCGAAGAACGACACCACGGTTGACGTGCAGGCGGAAGGGCTGATCGTAGAAGTCTGAGGAGGCGATGGCATGGCGTTCAAGTACATCAATCCAGGATATGCCGACTTGATTGACTTGGGAAGCGACAAAACGGTGCGGGATGCAAAGTACAGCAAGACAGGCGTATCCTTCTGGATGCCGAAGATACGCGGTATTGCCATTCCCTATACGCTGACCGAGCTGTACGGCAAGTTCGACGTGTATCTCAAAAGCGGGAAGAGTCTGGATTCGACGGCGTGGCTTCAATTCGGCGAGAAGACCAGGGTCGAAATTAGGGGTTACCGCGACTACTGGAAAGTCTATGGGGCGAACAGTAACACCTCTTATTTTAATACCAAAAAAATGAAGCACGATGACGTCAATACCATATGGTTTCATATGAAGCAGGAACCCAGTTACAATGCGATGCTCCATGTCATAGTCAACGGACACGAGATTGGAAAAAAGACGGATCTTTACATGGATTTCCAAGAGGCGAAGGAAATCAGCATTTATGCGGATACGGATGATGCTTTGCTTTCCAATGTCATCTTGTCTGACGGAGACATCAACATGAAAGAGCAGGCTGTCCTATTGTCCGTTCAGTCGACGGTCACGGATATGACCGATGGCGGTGATGGAAGCTATCGGGCGACAGCTGCGGGACAGCAGATTTTGCAGACGATGGATACGGCGGCGCTTGCCGCAACGTATGGCGCAGATTCCCAAGTGACCGGCGTCACGCTGTTCGGTGCTCCCGCCTATCGCACGGGAACAGGCATCTGCACGCTCACAGCCTTGGAAGATGTGAGCGGAGCAGTGACGGAACACGGCAGACATGAATTGACGGATAAGACGACGGCGCTCGTCTGGGATGGGCACGGCACATCCTTGAGCATGGCGGAGATGGAAGCGAGAAAGTTCGGCTGGAAAGCGGGGGAATAGCGCATGGACGTCTTGCTGAAGCCGAAAACCTGCATCGCATGGATTCCCATCGGCGAGGAAGTCCTGCAGCCGAAGATGTGCATCGCATGGATTCCCCGAGGGAAAGAAGTCCTGCATCCGAAAATATGTGCGTCGATTCTTCCGGCACTTAAGCATAGGGAAACGGTGTGCGTAGATACCGAGCGCCAAGTTGCTGAAACAGCCAAAATAAGAGCAGACAGTCAAAGGCAGGTTTGCAGCACCAACCGCATCGTAGCAGACACGAGGCGCACGATCACTTCTTCCGCCATTGACTGGACGAGTGCCAAACTCCTGCGGCGCGTTGCACAAAGAAATATGGCTTTTGCCGCCACGCGAAGATGCGTAGGCGGCATTTATGTCTGCATCCACTGCGACACCTACCGCACGTTGTCCCCGAACTACAATATCCCGCGCGGAGCAACGGAGCGCGAAGTCGTCACGAGTGAGACGGTTCGTGGCGACACCAAGCGTACACCGGGGATGGGGAATCGCGTGGCGGCGAAAACGCAGCGCAGACTCGGCAGGGGCAATGTCGCCAAAGCCGCACTGCGCCGTACCGTTGTGGCACGGGTGCGCGTCCGCTTCGACACCTTGCTCCGCATTCCGCATGTGCTCGAATACGTCAAACAGCCTCGTAGCCGACGAAGCAAGCGTGCCGTATCGCAGATCGCCGACAACTTCCGCGCCAACGGCGTCCGTTCCTTTGCCGTCACGCTCGGCGAGATGACGCTCTCCGACAGTTTTCAAATGGAAACGGTACAGCCGCTTGCCATCGGCGATGCCGTGCGCGGTCGGCTCTTGGACTATCGCTTCTCCTTCCTCGTGGAAGAAACCATGCAGAGAGACTTGCTTCAAACGGTGAAAGGCGCATACAGCAAGGACGCGACGCTCTACTCCTCTATCCGCATTTTTGTCAAGGAGGCGCAGACTTCCCATTACGCACAATCCATCGCCGCCGCGCTCGGCTTGCAGCTCTATTGGGCGTGCGATGACTTTACGCCGTCGCAGAACTTTGAGGACAGCGGCATGACATACCAAGACTTCATCTCCGCGCTTTTCGGCTGGACGGCAAAGCTGCCGCAGCGGCAGGTCAATGTGTTCATCCGCGAAGATACGCTGCATATCGTCCAACGGGGAAAAGAAGCATCTGTCCTCGACATCACAGACTGGCCGCACAGTCGCCCGACGGTGGAGCGTCGCCTTGTGCGCTCCTTGTGGCACAGCGGCCACGCTTCCGAGACGGCAGGAAATGCCTACAACGAGGAAGATACCGAGCCTGTGCCGTTCACGGGCACAATCTCTTGGGAAGAGATGAGCCGTACCTACCACAATGGCTTTCTGACAAGCGAAACGAATGAGAAAGGCATGACGCGATACACCTATCATGGCGAATATTTGACGAGCAAGCAGACGCATAATAAGGACGGCTCCACAAGCCGCACGGAATACACCTATGCTCAAACAGCGCGTGACATCTATCTCGTCAAAGAGTGGGAAAGGACAACAGAACCCATCAACGACGGGAAGAAGCACACGGAATACGACTGGACGGACTGGAACAACGAGCGCGGTACGGAGCGCATCACCTACCACGCGCCACTAGGCTACGGCTGGTATGCGACGACCGTCTACGTCGACGGCAATCTCGAAGGCAGCACGCTCTCGCAGGGAAAACCGGGCGGCAAGGCAAGCCGCTTCACGGTCGAGCAGTCCAATCTCAGCCTTGGCTCAAGCTATTCGCGTGACGACGATGATGCACCCTTCACCTCGCTGATTGATACGGAATTTCCCGTCAAGGGCGAAGCGTACTTGAAGGAACTGACACAGGCAATTCTCTGGCTCAACCGCAAGACGCAGGAAATCGTCACGCTGGAAGTCTATGCGAATATTCAAGATGGTGTGCCGGATGTCGGGCATATCGCTGATTTTACGGAGCGCATAAAATTCGAGGGCAAAGAATATTTCCTGCAGTCGAACGCCGTCGAACTTACGCCGCGCTCCCTCAAGCAAACCATAAAGATGACGAGGTGGTACTGACTATGAACGGTGTGCAAGGATTGATGGATGCCCTGCGTAACGGTGTCAAAGACACGAAAGAACGGCAGGAAGGCAAGGCGCAGAGGGGCGTGATTCAAGGCGGCAGAGTCCGCATCGGATCGCGCACTTATCCATTCAAAGCCGTCGTAGACTGCAGCACGGAAGAAGGCGCTCTCGTTTGGGTGCAGATTTCCAAAGGCGGCACGGCGATCATCTTGGGAGCGTGAGAATATGCACAGGGCAAGAGTGACGGAAGTGAGAGGAAAGAAAGTCCTTGCCGAAGGGAAGTGGCTCACCGTCATCGGCAATCGAAGTGTCCACGGCGGCGACTGGGTGTGGACGGACGGCCGCTGCATCTACGGGCATGAATCCGCAGGCGGCAGTGCGCCTGTGCTCGCCAAGCGTGGGGAAAGCGGCGTTCCTCTATACGTTGGCGGATGGCACTGCATCTACCAACGAGGAGAACTGCGATGGCTGTCGAAACTTCCATCGGTCAGTTACCGAGGGCTTCTTTATCTGGGGGCGCATGCCGCATATCTTCTGCCGCATCCGTATCCGCGAGACAAGCGACAGCTCCTCGATGCGGATATGGATGCCTACGGAAACATTTTTACGCTCACGGGCGTTTACTGGGTGGAGGGTGATTTAGGGATAAGGCCGAGCGTTCTGGGCGCTGTCCGTGTAGAAAAGAATGGGAAAGAAATCGCCTCGCATGATCTCAGACCGTATTACGGGGTGTTGAAAAATGCCACTTTCACAAGCATCATTACCGGAGGCGGACATGTAGACTGCGAAGGGAACTGGGGCTTCTATTTGGAAATTGACGCCTCCACAGACGGCGGATATGAAGGCAGAAAACCCGGCAGGGAAATGACCAATACCGTGTATTATGTGGATGCTGAAGGGGCACATCCGTTGTTCTATGAATATGCACGCTATAACAAAAACGGATTTCTGCGGAAGATAGAAAATTTTACGGGCGCGAGGGGGAAAAAGTTCCCGATTCACGACGGCTACTATTATATGTGGAACAGTTATGAGCCAGCGGGCGCCAATGCGCTCTGCCGCCCCGAGCGTATCATCTTGACTATTTTTACGCCGGCAGGAGACAAGGTCGTCACCGGGTGCTTTCGTCTTGGCACGCGCTTTACGATTCTTCGCATTGGCGAAGGGGAGTATCTGCTCGGCGTGTATCATGTGACTATACAGAAGCTATGGGCGATTAGTCAAGGCTGGGATCAAAATCCTGAAGAACCCTATCCGCAGGAGTGGGTCGAAGTGCATCCTTTCGAGGATGGATTGTACCTATGCAAAGACGGCGTGATGAAAAGACTTGTCAAGGGTTATTGCGACACGTTCCGCTTCCGCCGTGTACGGGATATAAAAACGTGGGAAAAGACGTTGAAAAGTGCAATTCAAGGGGGAAAAACGTAATGGAAAACCTTATGAACCTTCGCTGGTGGTCGGCGTGTATCGGCGTTCTCGTTGGCGAGTTTCTCGGCGACTTCGACCATCTGCTCTACGCACTGGTCGTCTTCATTGCCGTAGACTACATCACGGGCGTCTTCTGCGCCGTCTTAGGCAAAACATTTTCCAGCGAGATTGGATTTAGGGGTATCGCGCGAAAAGTTTGCATTTTTATGCTTGTGGGCATAGCAAACGTGCTCGATGTCCATGTCATCGGCAGCGGCTGTATCCTGCGCTCGGCGGTAATTTTCTTTTACCTATCGAACGAAGGCATCTCCATACTCAGTCATGCTGCTCATCTAGGGCTGCCTGTACCGAAGAAGCTCCGGGAAGCTATGGATGCAATTCGGGAAAAACAAATAAAATAAGAGGAGGAGTTGTAAATGCGTGTATTTTTGAATCCCGGCCATGCGCCGGATGGAAACCCCGATCCGGGCGCGTGCGGTTGGGGGCTTAGGGAGTGCGATGTGGCGAAGAACATCGCCGAACTTGTAGATCAATATCTTACGAATGCAGGTGTGGAGGTCGTTGGCAATCTCCAATCGGACAGCTTGGAGGAAGTCGTCGACGTCTCCAACGAGAGTGAAGCCGACCTTTTCATCTCGATTCATTGCAATGCCTGCAACGGGAATGCGCGAGGAACGGAAGTCTGGTACTACCACCGAAGCGCGTACGGGGAAATGCTTGCCGATTGCATCCGCCATCAGATTGTCGATGCGCTCGGTACGGCAGATCGCGGCAGCAAGGGGGCGAAGCCCGGCGTCAACGGACTGTACGTCCTGAACAACACGGGCGCGACAGCGGTCTTGGTGGAGCTTGCCTTCATCGACAACGAGCAGGATGCACAGCTTCTTTGCGAGAAGCAGGATGAATTTGCCCGTGCCATCGCGCGCGGCATAACGGACTACGAGCTGCTGTGAGCGATAAGTCGAAAGAGATTGCGCGTGAGCCGCCGGAGCAGACGGAGTGGGTGAACTTGGTGCGACTGGACGCTATGGACGCTTTCTCCCGATGGCTGTGCAGCTCTTTTCACGGCTGGCATCTTCTGCAGCCGCAAGAGGGGGAGCTGCTACACGCGGAGAAGCATGGACGAATGGTCGCCGTACACTGGGATGCCCGGCGCAAGGCGACCGTCTGCTCTCGTGCGGTCATGGTGCTCTGGTATGCGTTTCTGTTCGAAGCGTCTAATAACAACAATTTTTGAAACTTGTAACAAGTAATAACCAAATTATCGTTATTTTGGTTCTTGCAGCATCTCCTTAATCAAAGATAACGATATTGTGGTTATTTTTTTACGGTTTATTGCAAGGTTTATAAAAAGGTTTATAAATGCGTTTTACATTTTCCCCAACAAAAATGAAAATTTTGGGGTTGTATTTGAAAGGAGAAAACATCATGAGCAAGTGGACGGATATCCGAGACAGCATTGTCAACGAGCTGCATATCCCCGAGGTGACGGAGGAGGCGAAACAGCGCATGACGCTCGCGATCGTCAACGAGGGGATGCCTCTCATCGAGCAGGCGGTCGACGGCTACGTTGCCAAGCTCAAGGAGCAGGCAAAGTCGGAGCGCGGCTGGGCATGGGGGCGCGATGCTGTGGCGCTGCCCGTTGTGCTGCAGGGCGCGGTGTGGGCGGTCAAGATGATCCTCGCCAAGTCGCTGGATGCGCACGGCAATGCTGCGGTTGAGTCTATGAATCCGGCAGAAGTGTAAAATAAAAATACGGGAACCGATGCCAGTTTTATGCATCGGTTCCCGTATTTTTTTGTCTGCATTTTGTCTGCAAGTCTTGTGGAATTCATGGAATATCGGTATACTACACTAAACACCAAGTCTTTATATAACTCAGACGACACAAGGTATTTAGCAGCCAGTAAACTACACCGTGCGTTTACTTCCGATAATTTATACTTATCGGAAGTAAATGCACGGTGTAGAAAATCTGATTTTATACTACTTAGTATTCTAAAACTTCCCCCCATCATCGCAGACAAGATAAAAGCAGCCTCCTTTGCGGAGGCTGCTTTTTCCGCTTATTGTCCGCCGTTTACTTTACCACCATGACGGGAACCTTGGACTCTTCGACGACCTTCTGGCTGACACTGCCGATCAAAGCGCCCTTGAAGAGACCGAGACCGCGGCTACCCATGATGATCATGTCGCTCTTTTCCGAGTCGGCAATCTTCAGGATCGCCTTCGGCACGTTGCCCGTCTCGACATGCCGCGTCGCCTTCATATTCTCGGGAATCTTCTCCCAGATGCGGTCGAAGACGAGATGGCTCGGAATATCCTTGTTGATGTTGCTCGCCACATAGACGAAATCGAGACTTGCATTGCACTTCTCCGCAAAGGCGATCGCCTCATCCACAGCCTTGCAGCCGTTGACAGAACCATCGACCGGCACGAGAATTTTGTTGATGCTGCCCATATAAAACACCTCCAAGCGAACTTTTTTCCTCTGTTGTCTACTTCTATATCAAAGCGAAAATTCCTTTTCTCTTTTGGTATTTTTCTGAAAAATTTTCGATATTTTCTTGCACCGTAAAGAAAGCCGTCGCTGGAATACGTGATGTCTCCAACGACAGCTCTCCTCCTACACTTCGCTCAATTCTTCTTTTCCAGAGAAGGCGCACCTTTTCGCAGGATTCCCACGGCAAGCTCAGCATTTTGAAATGCGCGTCTCCTCAGCTCTTTCAAGAGAGCAACATTTTTCTCACAAAGCGTATCGCGCCTCTGCCACTTGCGCCGCACTTCCGCCATGAGTTCATCTGCCGTGATGGTCTCAAGTTTCGCGGCGGGTGTCTCACCAATGGAGTCAAGGAAACGATCGATCTTCGGATCGTACGATACGCCGACGAGCGGCACGCCCATGACGCCCGCAAAAATCAAGGCATGAAGGCGAATCGCGATGAGCAGATCCATATTGCCGACGAGTGAAAGAAGCTCCGCTGTCGAAAACTCGCCGTCGAGAACGATGGCTTCCTGCTTCATCATCGCAGCGATCGTCTCCGCCGTCTTGACATCCTCGGGATACTGCATGGGCAGAAAGACGAGATTCGCACCAAGCTCGACGGCGATGCGGTCGGCCGCCTCAGCGAAGGCTTCCTTGTAGCGCTGCCAGCCCTTCCACTCGCGCACGGATATGCCGACGAGCGGCTTGTCGTCCGTCACGCCGTTCCACTGCAAGACCTGCCATCCCATATCCTTCGCAACGGGATTGATGGCGAGCACCGGATCGGCAGTTTCGACGATTTTAGGGCGATGAATGCCCATGGCCTCCAGCTCTGCCAAAGAGCCGTGGTCGCGCACGGTGATGAGGCGCACGCCGTTGCCGATGAGCCGCATCATCGTGCGCGCCCAGAAGCCCTCGATCGGACCAATGCCCTGTGCATAGAGCATGACGGGCCTTCGGGCGAGAAAGGCAAGGACAATGATCGCCATGTAGTAATAGAGACTACGGCGACTCGTGACATTCTGCAGCAGACTGCCACCGCCCGACACGAGGAGGTCGGAAGCGCGCAAAGCCTTCCATATATCGGAAAACGAGAGCCATGAAACAGCCTCAACACCGTGGCGGCGCTTCGTATCCGGAGGGTTCGCTGAGATCACCGTGATATTCGTTTGCGGGTCCAGTTCGGATAGAACCTCGATCATCGCGGCGAGCATGGCTTCGTCACCGGCGTTTTTCGAGCCGTAATATCCGGATACTACGATGTTGCTCATTCCTTTGAGAAACGCTCCTTTGCCGAAGATAGTATCATTTGCGCGAGATGCACGAGCACCATGAGAGCTGCGCCGATGCCGCAGCCGAGGACGATGCCGCCGATACCGCGCACAAAGGACATGTAAACGGGCGTGCGCATGTGTGCAAAGGTCTCGACCATCGATCCCTGACCGATCGTCGCTACGAGCACGAGCGCAAAGAGCAGCATTGTCGGCCACTTGCGGCACCACGCGAGGACGGCGAGCATGAAGGCCGGATGGCCGATCATCAACTCCTTCGAGCGCGGCCGCGCATAGAACGCCTGCTCCAGGATTGCACGGAACTTCAGCTCAAGCCCCGAGACGGGCATGCCCGACGTATGACCGGAACGTGCGACGAATACGACGGCGGCAAGAGCCACGAGCACGAAAATGAGAAGGGATTTGAGTTTCACGGGCATATCGAGAATCTGGCGAAGCTGCGTGAGAGCGCCCTGTCCCTCCGCCATTCTGCCATCGAAGACGTCGTAGCGCGTCAAAAACGCGATGGCGACGAGGACGATGGGTAGGACAAACGTCAGCTTGATGCCGCGGAAAATGTTGAACTCAAGGAAGTACTCGACATCAGCGAGCGCTCCCGACAGATATGCCGCGCCGACATAGGAGAGCGCCCCTGTCACAAAAAGGGCGACGGCAGCCGTTCCGATGATGCGCCAGAGCGGCGCTTTCGCATCGGGCTCCATGCCGCGAATGCGGTCGAGCTGCCATATCACGGCGAGAGCCGGAAAGAGGTTCGCGCTCAAAAACGCCGCGAGAATTCGCATCTTCGCGCCGCTGCCCATGAGGATCGGCGCAGCAAAGACGAACGCCAACAGAGCAAAGAGCGCGTAGAGCGTCCTCGGCTGCAAACGGTGCGTGATCAGTGAGAGGTAGAGCACGACAGCAGCCGCCACGCCGAGCATCAGCACGGCACGCAGAGGACGCGGCGCATACCAGTTTTCAAACGTCCCTGCAGGACCAAGCGCGAAGCCATGTGATTCTACGGCTTCTGCCGTCGCCTTGATATAGTGCATATTCGTCTCGAAGAGCGTCATACCAGGCGCAGGTTTCTCGTAGATGCGCAGGAGGTTGATGCGAATGTTGCGCTCCATATCCGTATTCGCCCAACGCTCGACCGCCGTCTCGATCTTGAGCTTCGGCTGCTCGTCCTTCGGGATGGTGTAAAGACGCGCGACATGGTCGTAGCCGACGCCCTTGGAGATCTCGGAAAGTCCATCCTGCTTATAGAACTGCAGCTGCGTCGTATCCTCGATGAGTCCGAGGACGAGATTGCGCTCCTTGAAGTGATCGATCGTCGCCTGCAGCGACTTCGGAGCACCGAGCATCTGCGAGCCAGAGAATACGACTTCCGAGATGCGGTAGTCTTCCAGACGGCGGAACACGGCATCGACATCGTCGGGCGTGCAACCCAGATAATTCGTCGGACGTGCGAGCACGAAGAAGCCGGCGTCATTGACCGCCTGCATCTCGTCCGTCGGCATACCGAGATCCATCTTGAGGAAGGTTTCGTAATTCGCCTTGACGACGAGGATTTCCACGCCGTTGATTGTGACGGCGTTCACACGAGCAGCACCCAGGCGGCGCAGCAAGTCCTCCTTGACCTCCTTGTAGGTACGCGCATCATGCCCGACGACACAGACGTCAGATCCCTCGATCGTACCGTTCTCGATGAGGGTGCGCCACGCGGGATCGGTCAAGATCCCCGCATGGTAATTGGCTACAAGTTCACTTCCCGCGAGCGCCGTCGCCTTTCCATTTGCGTTGAGCTTCTTGAAGGTCGTCTCGTAGACGGCGAGCGACGTGATGCCCGCTTCCTTCGCCGCCTGCAACACTTCAGGGACAGGTTTCCCCTCCTGCTCGGCAAGCTGCACGAGATCTTCGTAGTCAATGGCGAGATCGACCTGCTTGTTGACCTCCTCAGCACGCCAGCGTGCGACGTCGATGAGGAGCGCCGCGATAAGACCGACGAAGATGAAGACGATGAGCACCTTGTTGTATTGAAATTGCTTCATGTATCCTACTCCTCATTCCCTCCGGCAGAGAGGCGCACGACGATGGCGCCCTTCCTGTGTTCGACGCTCTCGATTCGCGTCTTCAAGGGCAGTGCATCGAGCTTCGCGATCTGAATGTCGCCGAAAATGTCGCCGAGATTTGCCTTGCCGATCAAGGCGTTCCTGATGTCGAGCCGCGTCATGTGAAAGTACAGCGCCTGCGCGTCCTCGACGATCTTCCCTTCGAGCACGACATCCGCCATGCGCCCGAAGATCTTCACTTCCGCTGTCGCGTGCACGCCATCTTCGTCAATCGTCACCTTGATGTTGTCAAGCTTGTCGATGCGCTTTGCCAAAAGATTGCGCAGAGCGTCCTCGGAAACGGTGCCCGTGAATTTCAAATCTTCGGCAGAAATGAGATGCACGCGGTGATCGAGGAAAAGCTCCCGCGACGAAAAATGCACGCCGCTTCCTGTCAGCTGCACGCGATCCATGCGCAAATCGCCGATGCGAAGCCCCTTCGCATCAAGCTTGAGAGTGTCGATCTGTCCCAAGAGGAACAGGATGCCGGGCGTGCTCTCAAGCGTCACCTCGGCGCTCTCTGCCCCGCGATCCCTGAGCATCGTCTCTGCTGTATGCCGCGCCCATGTGGGCAGCAAAGTTTCGCCAAAGACGAGAAGGATTGCCGCAGCGCCTGCAAAAAGCATCAAAAGTTTGCGCAAAACATCACCCTAAATCTCAAATTTCATGATTCGCCTTCGCTGCGAGGAAGGCCTCGATGAAGGCGTCGAGATCGCCGTCCATGACTGCCTGCACGTTGCCCGTCTCCATGCCTGTGCGCATGTCCTTGACCATCGTGTAGGGCTGAAATACGTAGGAGCGGATCTGGCTGCCCCACTCGATCTTCTGCTGATCGCCTTCGAGCTTCTGGATCTCGGCTTCCTTCTTCTCCTGCTCCAATTCAAAGAGCTTGGCGCGCAGCATCTTCAGGCACTGTTCGCGGTTCTGCAGCTGCGAGCGCTCGTTCTGGCACTGCACGACAATGCCCGTCGGCATGTGCGTCATGCGCACGGCGGACGACGTCTTATTGATGTGCTGACCGCCCGCACCCGAAGCACGGTAGGTGTCGACGCGCACGTCCGCCATATTGATCGCGACCTCGACGGCATCGTCGATCTCGGGCATGATGTCGCAGGCAGAGAACGACGTATGACGACGCGCATTGGAATCGAAGGGCGAGATGCGCACGAGGCGATGTACGCCCTTTTCCGACTTCAAATACCCGTAGGCGTTGTGCCCGTTGATGAAGAGCGTCGCACTCTTGACGCCCGCCTCATCGCCGGGCAGCAGATCTGCCGTGACGACGGAAAAGCCGTGGCGCTCCGCCCACCTGCCGTACATGCGCAGAAGCATCTGCGTCCAATCCTGCGCCTCCGTACCGCCCGCGCCCGCGTGCAGCGTGAGAATCGCATTGTTCGCATCATAAGGGCCAGACAAGAGGACTTCGAGCTCCAGTTCGCGCACGGCAGTCTTAATGGTATCAAACTCCGCCTGCACCTCAGGCTCAAGGCTCGTATCATTTTCTTCCAGCGCCATTTCAAGAAGCGCCTGTGCATCGTCTGTCTTGGAGACGATCTCCTTGTACTTGTCGACGCTTCCCTTGATTGCGGCAAGTTCCTGATTGATCTTCTGCGCTTCTTCCGCATTGTCCCAGAAGGTCGGCTCACCCATCTTGTATTCGAGTTCGGCTATCTTCTCTTCCTTTCTGGCGACGTCAAAGTGAATCCCCCATTTCCTTGAGCTTCGCTTGCATCGCCAAAATCTCCGGCTTCCAATCTTCGAGCATCTTGTCACATCCTTACGTAGTAGCACTTTCTCTCGCGGGAAATCTATTCCTTATCGCTGCTCTCCCGCAAGCGGGAAAGTTCTGTATCACTTGTTCCTGCCGCAGCAATTCTTGTACTTCTTGCCGCTGCCGCACGGGCATGGATCGTTGCGCCCGATGTCACTCTTGTTGCGCTGCGGCTTCTTCTTCGTCTCGGCGGCACTGGATTCCTCGCCGTGCGAGGCGCGCGCCGTCTGCAGGCGGTCTTGGAGCTGCTGCTGCTCCTGCGTCACGATGCTCACGCGGTACATGAGCTTTGCGATGTCCGTTTGAATCGCAGCTTCCATTGCCTCGAACATGTCGAGCGCCTCGATCTTGTACTCGACGAGCGGATTCCTCTGCCCGTAGGCGCGCAAATTGATGCCCTCACGCAACATGTCCATGCGATCGAGATGCTCCATCCAATGATTGTCGACGACGCGCAGCATGACGACCTTCTCAAGCTCACGCATGTTCTCCTCGCCGAAGAGCTGCTCACGCGCCGCATAGGCATCGCGCGCCGTCTTCTTAAGCGTCTCTTCCAGCTCATCGCGGCTCATCGCCTCAAGCTCTTCCTTCTTGAGCTTGCCCTCGGGCGCGTAGATCTTCTCCGCGTCCTCGATGAGTCCGTCGAGCGTCCACTCCTCAGGATATAGCTTCGCGTTCGCGTACTGATCCATCTCGCTCTCGATGATCTTGTCGAGCATGAAGAAGATGTTTTCCTTGAGATCTTCGCCGCGCAGAATCTTGCGTCGCTCCGCATAGATGACCTCGCGCTGCTGGTTCATGACATCGTCGTATTCGAGGACGTGCTTGCGGATGTCGAAGTTCCTGGCTTCGACCTTCTTTTGTGCACGCTCGATCGAACGCGTGATGAGTTTGTGCTCAATCGGATCGTTCTCGTCCATGCCGAGCCGATCCATAATGGAGGCGATATTGTCCGACGCGAAGAGACGCAGAAGGTCATCTTCCAGCGACAAGTAGAACTTCGACCGGCCGGGGTCGCCCTGGCGACCCGCGCGACCGCGCAGCTGGTTGTCGATGCGCCGCGATTCGTGGCGCTCCGTGCCGAGAATGTAGAGGCCGCCGAGCTCCTGCACGCCATCGCCGAGCTGGATGTCCGTGCCGCGTCCCGCCATGTTCGTCGCGATCGTCACGGCACCCTTCTGTCCGGCGTCCTTGATGATCTCCGCTTCCTTCTCGTGGTATTTAGCATTCAGGACGTTGTGCTCGACGCCGTGCTTCTTCAAGATGGCGCTGAGCTCTTCCGACTGCGTAATGGACGTCGTGCCGATGAGGATCGGCTGTCCCGTCTTGTGAATCTCTTCGACCGCTTGTCCAACGGCACGGTATTTCGCACGCTTCGTCTTGTAGATGGCGTCCGGCTCGTCGACGCGCTGCACGGGACGGTTCGTCGGCACGACGACGACGGGCAGCTTGTAGATCTTGAGGAACTCGTCCTCTTCGGTCTTTGCCGTGCCCGTCATGCCGCCGAGCTTGTCGTACATGCGGAAGTAGTTCTGGAAGGTAATCGACGCGAGTGTCTGGCTCTCGCGCTGAATCTTCACGCCTTCCTTCGCCTCGATCGCCTGATGCAGTCCGTCCGAATAGCGGCGGCCAACCATGAGACGACCCGTGAACTCATCGACGATGATGATCTCATCGTCGCGCACGACGTAGTCGCGGTCGCGCTTCATCAGAGCTTTGGCGCGCAGAGCTGCCGTGAAGCAGTGCGAAAGCTCCAGATTCTCAGGCGCGTAGAGGTTCTTGATGCCGACGATGCGCTCCACTTTGAGGACGGCTTCATCGGACGGTGCGACGGTCTTCTGCTTCTCGTCGAGCTTGTAGTCCTCGCCCTCCTTGAGCTGAGCGACGGCGCGTGCCATGACAGCGTACATGTCCGTCGACTTCTGCCCTGGACCTGAGATGATGAGCGGCGTTCTCGCCTCGTCGACGAGAATAGAGTCGACCTCATCGACGATGGCATAGTGGAGGTCGCGCTGCACCATCTGCTGCGGATGGATGACCATGTTGTCGCGCAGGTAGTCGAAGCCAAACTCGTTGTTCGTGCCGAAGGTAACGTCGGATGCATAGGCGAGCTTTCGCTCGGGGAAATCCATGTCGTGCGCAATGAGGCCGACGGAGAGACCGAGGAAGCGATAGACACGCCCCATCCACTCGCTGTCGCGCCGTGCGAGATAGTCGTTGACCGTGACCATGTGCACGCCCTTGCCTTCGAGCGCATTGAGATAGACGGGCAGCGTCGCGACGAGCGTCTTGCCCTCGCCCGTACGCATCTCCGCAATCTTGCCCTCGTGCAGGCAGATGCCGCCGATCATCTGCACGTCGAAATGACGCATGCCAAGGACGCGCCTCGACGCCTCGCGCACGACGGCGAACGCCTCGGGAAGCATATCGTCGAGGCTCTCGCCGTTTGCGAGACGCTCCTTGAACTTTCCCGTATGGCCTGCAAGCGCATCGTCACTGAGGCTTTCGAGCGCCTTTTCATGACCGTTGATGACGTCGACGATGCCGCGCATCCGCTTGATTTCCTTATCGTTGTTATCTCCCAGGAATCGCTTGATGAATCCGAGCAATCCGTATCACTCCTCGTTCCCGCAGCCGCCCTCGCGGCGCAGACTGATGATAGAGAGCGCCTTGCGGCGTCCTCCGAAAGTATTGAACACCTATCCTAATGATTCTAGCAGACAATCGCCCATAAGTCAAAAAATCCTCTTGCTTCGTTCCTTGAGCATCGCCTTCAGATGCATTCCGGGCATCGTGAAGCCCCTGCCCATGACCTCGTTCGCCGAAAGAACGATCATGAAGGCGTTCTTGTCGATGAGATTCGCGATGAGCTTGACCTTGCTGATCTGCGTGAGCGAGCAGACGAGGAAGAGCACGTTGCGCTCCTTGCGCGTAAACGCGCCCTGCCCATGCAGAAACGTCACGCCGCGCCCGACCTCGCAGATGATCGCCTCCGAAATCGGCTGCACATGGTCGGAGATGATGAGCACGACCTTGCGGCTGTTGAAGCCCGCGACGACCCGATCCGTCACGGCAGAATTCATGAACATGCAGATGAGCGTGTAGAGCGCGGGCATGACGCCGAAGAGCGCGGCGGCCAAGAGCATGATGACGCAGTTGAAGGCAAAGATCACGCTGCCCATGTTCAAAGAGTAATACTTCTTCACGATGGCGGCGACGATGTCAAAGCCGCCCGAACTGCCGTTCATGCGGAAGATGATCCCATAGCCGATGCCATTCAGCACGCCGCCGAAGATCGCCGCGAGCATCGTATCGGGCACGGGCGCATAGGCATTCAAGAAGCGCGTTGCATCGACGCAGAAGGAAAAGAGGATCGTGCCAAAGGCGATGTCGAGCGTGTACTCGCGCCCGAGCGTCTTGTACGCCGCCGCGAGAAGCGGCAGATTGTAGAGAAACATCTGCACGCCGATGGGAAGCGAGAAGAGATAGTAGAAAATCATCGCAATGCCCGCGATGCCGCCCGACAAGAGGTGCGCGGGCACGACGAAGAGGTTGATCGACGAACTGCTGATGAGACAGCCGAGCAGGATGCCGAGATAGCGGAAAACACGCCCCTTCAATGTCAAACTCCTGAGATGGAGCATCAAGATGCCTCCCTTTCGCGGCCTTCCCAGCGAGGTGTCGGCGTCTCGTCTTTTGCCAGTGCACTCATGTCAATATCCCTGCCTTCCATGGAAAGCGCATGGAGATCCGTGTTCTCCCATTCGCTCCTCTCCTCATCCGTCAGAGCGTCCGCCTCTTCCTCCGTCAGCGGCAGGCTCGTCAAGCGCCACGAGCGCAGGCTACCGTTCGTCGCATCAACGCTGAGAATGAGCCGCTGGCGCTGATCTTGCGGATTCTCGTAGACATAGCAGACGCTGCCGTCAAGAAACGTGCGCTCCTTCTCGCCGAACGTCGCGCGAATCTTGTACGCAGTCGCACCGTAACGCACGCCTGCACGCGCCGTATAGTCCTTGCTCTTGACGAGTATATCCGCGACCTTGCCCGTATCGGCAGAAATACCGACTTCGTAGCCATCGGGGAATGTATAATAGCGCATGTGGATGTCCCAGACCATGCGCTCCTTGTCAAAATCTGGCTTGCCGAAAGCCGCGAGCATCTTCTCTTCCGAGTCGCCGAGCGCTATACCCTTGACGGTGAAGTCCTCAGGCATCAAAGCGCCCTGCGCCTCTGCCGCCATCGGCAAGACAAGAAAAAGTCCGAGAAAGAACACCACCCATAAACCATGATAGAACCGCATTTTTTCACCATCCTCATACTGAATATCGTATTGCATCAAGATTCGCGAAAGTGCTCCCTTGGATTCTATAATACGAGCGCACAGTTGTCAAAAGAGGAAATACCTCAAACTGCGACTAATGTGATAAGGTTAGTTGTAAAATGAAATCGGACCCTTAAAAAGGGCGAACAGAAGCACCTGCAGTAGAACGTTTTCAATAAAACAACGCCGAAAGAAGTATCCTGCATGTTCCATGAACATTCTACCACATATTGTTTTATAGCATAAATATGACATGTCTGTTATAATGGAAGCAACGGATTGATTTTCTTTATTTACATCTAGGTGATTGAAATGAAACGACGTCATACTTCGGCAGAGTGGCAGCAAACGATTTTTTCTTATATCAAAGACTTCCTGGCGAAAAAAGGTTATCCGCCATCTGTGCGTGAAATCGGCGATGCTGTAGGATTGAAATCCAGTTCCACGGTTCATGGTTATCTCGCAAAAATGGAAGAATCGGGGTTAATAAAGCGAGATCCCGCAAAGCCCAGAGCCATCGACATCCTTGAGGATAAGCCATGGGAGCGAAATGTCTCCGTTCCCCTCGTCGGCGTTGTGACTGCTGGCATCCCGATTTTGGCAGAGGAAAACATAGAGGATGTATTCTCGTTTCCTCAGGGACTCATCGGCACGCACAGCAAAGTCTTTGTTTTGCGCGTGAAAGGACGCAGCATGATCAATGCGGGGATTCACGACGGCGATTTTGTCTTTGTCAAGCAGCAGGAAACAGCAGACAACAATGACATCGTCGTCGCCTTGGTTGATGATGGCAGCGCTACCGTCAAGCGATTTTTCAAGGAAAAGGACTGCATACGCCTCCAGCCGGAGAATGACGAAATGGAACCATTCTACGAAAAAAATGTCAGGATTCTCGGAAAAGTGATCGGTACATATCGCCGTTTCTAGGGAACCATTGACGATTCAACACGGCTGTATCGTCTCCAAACGCCAGCTAGGGAAAATATTTCTAGCTGGCGTTTTCGTTATTCTACAGAAAGCTGCCTGATTTCTTCGGCGGCTCCTAGAATGCCGAACATGACTTGCTCAAAGGTCAGACCGCCTTGCAGATAGACATTGTACGGCGATCTCAGAGGTCCATCGGCGCTGAATTCGATAGACGCACCTTGAACGAAGGTTCCTGCCGCCATGATGATTTGATCCGTATATCCCGGCATATCCCACGGCTCGGGTTTTACGAAGGAATCAACTGGCGAGTACTTTTGGACGCCGCTACAGAACGCCACGAGTTTTTCTGCTGTGCCAAGTTCGATTGCTTGGATGATGTCTCCCCTCTCGTCGCTTATTCTCGGATATGTCGTATAACCAAGGTTTTCAAAAATGCCTGCAGCAAATAACGCGCCTTTGAGTGCCTGAGATACCACATGAGGAGCAAGAAACAGACCTTGGAAGAACAGACGGTTGTTGACGAGAGATGCCCCCAATTCTGCCCCCATGCCTGGAGCTGTCAGGCGATAGGAAGCAAGCTCTACGAGATCCTCGCGGCCAACGATATAACCGCCTGTGGGCGCGAGTCCTCCGCCCGGATTCTTGATCAGGGAGCCGGCCATGATGTCGGCGCCTGCTTGTGTCGGCTCAAGGGATTCCACGAACTCGCCGTAGCAGTTGTCAACGAAGCAAATACAGTCGGGTCTGAGACGATGGACTTGATTGCAGATTTCTCGAATATCTTCGATAAGCAATGTAGGGCGTCTGCTGTAGCCGCGTGAGCGCTGGATCAGGACCATCTTGGTTCGTTCATCGAGCACATCGGCAATTCTTTCCACATCCACGCGCCCTTCGTTCAAGGGGAGTTCATCGTAAAGGATGCCGTACTCTTTCAAAGAGCCTGAACTGGACGCCGTATGGCCGATGACCGTCTGCATGGTATCGTAAGGCATCCCTGTCAGTGATACAAGTTTATCGCCAGGACGCAAAATGCCGAAGAGAACGGTAGCCAGCGCATGCGTACCGGAAACAAACTGCGTGCGCACCAAAGCGCTTTCTGCGGCAAAGACCCTTGCATAAAGTTCTTCAAGTTTGCTCCTGCCAATATCATCATAGGCATATCCCGATGATGTATTGAAGTGTATATCGGACACCTTGCATTCGCGCATTGCAGTAAGAACTTTTAAGGTGTTTTCTTCGCTGATTTGCTCGATTCTTCGAAAAGAAGGCGCAAGTTCGGCCAAGACGCGTTCTTTCAATGTAAGAAGTTCTTTTGAAAACGACATGAAAGGGAATTCCTCCTATCCTTGTTATTCCGTTGCCTTTTGTCGAATATCTTGCAGACGTGCAGCAAGATGATGTTCCAGCTTTGTGGCGAGTCCTGCAAGGTCGTGTGAATCAAAAAGGTAATTGATTTCAGGAATGCCATGCACCCTTCCCTCACCGAAAAATTCATCGCGAAAAATATTGTAATAAATGACGAAGTTGCTCGCGATGGAAAAGTCAGAATAATCCAAGATGATATACGAGCCATTTGTGATTTTCAACGGCTTTTCCGGCGCAATGAACAGCTCGAAGCCCTCCAATTCAGCGGGAAGGCCCCTTCCGTATTCCCATTCCATAATTTTTTTCTTGCATACAATGCTGCTGATGGTCTTCGGGTCGAATGTAACCAGTTCCACAAGCAGCTTCCTCAAATGCTCATCAAGGCGTTTTTCAAAAGCAGCAATATTCGGAGCGATAAACTCGATGCGGCAAAAATTCGTCAGACCAATCTGCACGCTCAGCTTATATTCCTTCGTTTCTTCATGATAATATGCCGAAGCGGCACGATGCATGGCGTCGTTCTCATAGGAAAACAACGCATATATGTCCTCCTCGACATGCATATCCTTTCGGTAAGAAAAACCTTCAAGTATTGGAGGAAGTCGTTTCAGATATGCCCAATCACAAACATCCGTTTCGACTTGTTGAATAGTTTCTTCTTTCAAAACAGTCTCCCAGATCAAAATACGTGAAGAAGACAGGAGGCGCCGCCGCGCTCCTGTCTTCTTCCGTCACAGTTATTTTCCAGTCCTGCCGCGCTTCGTCAAAGGCGTCCCCTCTTTGCAGAGCGGGCATTCCTCTGGCGTGTACGCTTCGACATCCATGTGCAGAAGCGCCGTACACGGCACTCCGTCGAATTGCACCTTGCCGTTGCTGCGATCCACAAGCATGGCTACAGCCACGGGAATCCCCCCGAATTCGCGCACCACATCGATGACTTCTTTGATGGAGCCGCCCGTCGTGACGATGTCTTCTACAATCAGGACACGCTCCCCTTTTTTCAGCGAGAAACCACGGCGAAACGTCATTTTTCCATTCTCACGTTCCGTGAAAATAGCTCTCGTGCCAAGCGCTTTTCCCGTTTCGTGCGCCAGGAGAATACCACCCGTCACAGGACCTACAACCGTATCAATATCCTGATCCTTAAATTTTTCCGCCATCGCTCTGCACAGAAGTTCCGTATATTTCGGATGCTGCAGTACATTGAACTTCTCCACATAATGCGGACTGTGCAATCCCGAGGTTAGGAGAAAATGCCCGTGCATGATGGCGTTGGTCTTTGTCAGCAAGTCCTTGACTTCAGCTTCCGTCATGACTTCACGCTCCCCATTTCCTTCAGGATGTTTTCCGCAGCATGTTTGGGATTGAGCGCCGAACGAATCGGACGTCCGACAACGAGGTGCGTGGCGCCGCTGCTCAGGGCAATTGCCGGCGTCGTGATGCGGCTTTGATCGTTGATGGCTGTGCCTGCGGGACGCACTCCAGGCGTGACAATCAAAAAGTCCTCGCCGCATGCCTGTCGAATGGTTTCCGCTTCCATTGGCGATGAAACGACGCCATCAAGACCTGCTTCCTGCACGAGTTTTGCCATATGAACCGCTTGATCGTCGAGATCCATATCCGGCCACATCCTGCTCCAATCCTTCAAGCTGATGCTGCTCAAAATCGTCACGGCGACAAGCTTGGGCCTTTCGATGCCGAGCTTTTCTGCCTCATCCTTGACCGCTTCGAGCGCTTTCTCCATCATGACCATTCCGCCCGTAGCGTGGACGTTGATCATATCGACGCCCAGATGCGTCAAGACGCGCAGAGCATTGGCAACCGTATTGGGAATATCATGGAGCTTGAGATCGAGGAACACCTTCTTGCCCTTGTCCTTAAGGTATGCGATCACCTCGTCTCCCATGCTGTAAAAAAGCTCCATGCCAACCTTGTAGAATCCCACACTGTCGCCCAGAGTTTCGACAAGGTTATGAACCTCATCCATGGAATGAACATCCAAAGCTACAATCAATCGTTCATCTGTCATTTCCTATCCCTCCCACTTTCTCCCATTGTACTATAAAACTTTGCTGCCGACAAGACAACTCACGCGAGGTCGTCGCCGCCACCGACGTAATCCTGCAATGCCAAAGCATAGACAAGACGACGCTGCTGCATGAAGGAGAGCACGCGAAGCACTTCCCACGCCGTATCCAACGAGGTCAGGCAAACGATGCCGTGTTCCACCGTCGCACGGCGAATCTTGAAGCCGTCACGCGCAGAACCCTTGCCTTGCGTAAGCGTATTGACAACCATTTGAATCTGACCGGTCTTGATCATCTGGATGATGTCCGTACTGCGCTCATGCACTTTTCCCACCACATCTGAGTCTATTCCGATGGATTGTATGGCACGCGCCGTTCCTTCCGTCGCAGCAATCTGAAAGCCCAGCTCGCAGAAAGCCTTTGCCAGCTGCTTCAACTCCTCTTTGTCCTTATCTGCAACAGTGAAGAGGATGCGGCCATTCTTCGGCATGTTCATGCCTGCGCCCGTAATCGCCTTGTAGAGTGCTCGTGCGTAGTGATAGTCGATTCCCATGACCTCGCCTGTAGATTTCATCTCCGGTCCGAGGGAAATATCGACATCCTGCATTTTGGCAAAGGAAAATACGGGAGCTTTGACGGCAACATACGGCTTGGGAGGCACAAGACCGGAGAAGTAGCCCATCTTCTCCAAAGAGTGCCCCATGGCTGCACGCGTCGCCAAATTGACCATCTTCACATCCGTGACCTTGCTCAAAAAAGGAACGGTTCGGCTCGAACGCGGATTGACTTCGATGACATAGACCTCATCGTTGACCACGACGTATTGGATGTTGAGCAGCCCCTTGACATGGAGGTTCAATGCCAGTCTTTTCGTATAGTCGATGATGGTGTAAAGAACACGTGCGGGAAGCGTCTGCGGCGGATAGACGGCGATGCTGTCACCCGAATGGACGCCGGCGCGCTCGATATGCTCCATGATGCCCGGGATGACAACCGTCACGCCGTCGCATATACCGTCTACTTCGACTTCCGTGCCCTGCATATAGCGATCGACGAGAACGGGATGATCGGGCGTGACCTTGACCGCGCGGTTCAAGTAGTCGCGCAGCTCCTCTTCCTTGTAGACGATCTCCATCGCCCTGCCGCCGAGGACATAGGACGGTCGCACCATGACGGGATAGCCGATGGCAGCGGCGCCTTCGACAGCAGATTCCACATCGGTGACGCTGATTCCCTTGGGGCAAGGAATGTTCGTCTGGCGCAGCACTTCTTCGAAGCGCTCTCGATCCTCCGCACGATCGATGTCGTCCACGGAAGTTCCAAAGATATGCACGCCCGCCTTTTGGAGCGATGCAGCGAGATTGATGGCCGTCTGCCCGCCGAACTGCACGATGACGCCTTCCGGCTGCTCCTTGTCGACGATGTTCAAGACGTCTTCTGTCGTCAACGGTTCAAAGTACAGGCGATCGGAGATGTCAAAGTCCGTGCTGACCGTCTCCGGATTGTTGTTGATGATGATGGCTTCATAGCCCATCTCGCGCAGCGCCCATACAGAATGCACAGAGCAGTAGTCGAATTCGACGCCCTGTCCGATGCGGATGGGGCCTGAGCCGAGGACGATGATCTTCCTCTTCGTCGTTTCCGTCTGCACTTCATCTTCCTGCGCATTGAATGTCGAGTAATAATACGGTGTCATTGCTTCGAACTCTGCTGCACATGTATCGACCATCTTGTAGCAAGGCAGAAGTTTCATCGCCTTGCGCATCGTGCGGATTTCATTCATCGTCTTGCCTGAAAGTTCCGCAATGGACGCGTCGGAAAGTCCGATTTTTTTTGCTTCTATGAGATGTTTTGGGGTAATCTCCTCTTGCATGAGCCGTATCTCGACATCAGCGATGCGCTTGATCTTGCGCAGAAACCAACGGTCGATCTTCGTGACATCATAGATTTCGTCTACATCAGCTATGCCTCTGCGGAATGCTTCGGCGATTGCGAAAATGCGTTCATCATTGATTTTTGTCAACGATTTCCTGAGCTTCTCGTCGCTCCAATCGTCCATCTCAGGCAGGTGCAGACGCTTTGCGCCAATTTCTAGCGAGCGTGCCGCTTTCAGGATAGCGCCCTCAAAATTGCGGTCGATGGACATGACTTCGCCCGTCGCCTTCATCTGCGTGCCGAGGGTGTGATCGGCGAAAATGAATTTGTCGAACGGCCAGCGCGGAAATTTCACTACACAATAGTCAATAGATGGCTCAAAGCACGCCTTCGTCTTCTGCGTCACGGCGTTCGTGATTTCATCTAGTGAATAGCCGATGGCAATTTTGGCGGAAACCTTCGCAATGGGGTATCCCGTCGCCTTCGACGCCAACGCCGAGGAACGGCTGACGCGCGGATTGACCTCGATGACATAGTAGCGATCACTGTTCGGGTCGAGTGCATACTGCGCGTTGCAGCCGCCTTCGATATTCAGCTCACGGATGATGCGGAGCGACGCACTGCGCAGCATTTGATAGTCATGATCGGAAAGTGTCTGCGTCGGCGCGACGACGATGCTGTCTCCCGTATGAACACCGACGGGATCGAAGTTCTCCATGTTGCAGACCGTGATGCAGTTGTTATTGCCATCACGCATGACTTCATACTCAATTTCTTTCCAACCGGCAACGCTTCGCTCGATGAGCACCTGGCCGATCATGCTGTACTTAAGTCCCTTTATGACCGTTTCGACAAGTTCTTCTTCGTTTTCGGCGATACCGCCGCCCGTGCCGCCCATCGTGTAGGCGGGGCGCACGATCAGCGGATAGCCGATCTCGTTGGCAAACCCGACGGCAGATTCCACATCCTCGACGATCGTGCTCTCCGGAATCGGCTCTTTGAGTTTCTGCATCGTTTCCTTGAAAAGCTCGCGGTCTTCCGCCTTTTTAATCGCCTCAAGGCTTGTTCCCAAGAGTTCGACATGATATTTTTCCAGCACGCCTTTTTCGGAGAGTTTGACGGCAAGGTTCAGACCGGCTTGTCCGCCAAGGGTAGCAAGAAGTCCGTCGGGCAATTCTTTGGCGATGATTTCCTCAAGGAACTCCACCGTCAAAGGCTCGATATAAACGCGGTCGGCAATATGCGTATCCGTCATGATCGTTGCCGGGTTACTGTTGACGAGAACGACTTCAAGGCCTTCTTCTTTCAAGGAGCGGCATGCCTGTGAGCCGGCATAGTCAAACTCTGCCGCCTGTCCTATGATGATCGGACCGGACCCTATGACCATGACCTTTTTCAAATAATCTTTTTTTGGCATGGTTACTTTTCCTCCTTGAGAAGTGCGCGAAACTGCTCAAACAAGTAGCGGTTGTCCGTCGGCCCTGGCGACGCCTCGGGATGATACTGCACCGTGAATACGGGAAGCTCTGTATGGCGCAGTCCCTCCACCGTCCCATCGTTTACGGCGCGATGCGTGACCTCCAGCGGCAGTCCCTGCAGAGACGATTCATCGACGGCAAAGCCATGATTCTGCGATGAGATGTGCACGCGGTTCATCGCCAAGTTTTTGACGGGTTGATTCGAGCCGCGATGACCGAATTTCAATTTATATGTATCGGCTCCCATGGCGAGCGCAAAGAGCTGATGCCCGAGGCAAATGCCGAAGATGGGTTTCTTGCCGATGAGTTTTTTGACTTCTGCGATGATGTCCGGTACATCCTTGGGATCGCCGGGACCGTTGGACAGAAATACGCCATCTGGATTCATGGCAAGTATTTCTTCGGCCGACGTTTGTGCCGGCACAACGGTGAGATGGAAGCCAAATTCATGCAGGGAGCGCAGGATGTTCTGCTTTATGCCGAAATCCATGACGACGACCCTCGGCGCATCCGCATTGTCCGTGGCCATGACATACGTTTCTTTCGTCGTCACTGTTGCCACAACGTCCTTTTGAATTTCTCGGGAAAACATCCTGTCGATTTCTTTTTGCGTTGTGTTTTCCGGCACGATGACGCCCTTCATCGCACCAGCAGAGCGAATGTGGCGCGTCACAGCGCGCGTATCGACGCCATGCAGGCAGGGCACACCCTGCTCGCGCAGGAAGTCCGCCAGCGCTCCTTCCGACTGCCAGTTGCTGCCAACATCACAAAGCTCCGCTATAATGAACCCGTTAACAAAGGATTTGCACGATTCCATGAAGCTTTTCGCCACGCCATAATTGCCGATCAGCGGATACGTCAAGGTCACGATCTGGCTGCAATACGACGGGTCGGTCAGAACCTCTTGATAGCCCGTCATGCCCGTATTGAATACGACTTCGCCAAATGCTTTCGCTTCATCCAGCAATTCACCGGAAAAGGCGCTGCCGTCCTCTAAAATCAAGTTCCCTTTCATCCGACATTCTCCTTTTTTGAGGCGAGGACATTTCCATCGCGCATCACAATGCGGCCATCGACCACCGTCATCACCGCTCTGCCTTTCAGGCGACGCCCGACATAAGGCGAGTGCGTGCCGCGCGTATAGAACTTGTCGGCATCCACCACCCACTCTTTTTCGAGATCGATGACCGTGATGTCCGCCGGCATTCCTGCTTCCAAACTGCCTGCGTTCAGGCGAAACAATGCAGCAGGCGCTGAAGTCATCTTGGCAATGAGCGTGGACAAATCCATTTTCCCCTTGTGGTAAAGCTCTGTCAGCAAAAGCCCCAACGTCGTTTCAAGACCTGGAAAACCGCTCGGCGCATACATGTATTCCCGATCTTTTTCCTCCTCGGCATGCGGCGAGTGATCGGAAACGATGATGTCGATCGTACCGTCCTGAAGCGCCTCAAGCATGGCATCGACATCCTTCTGTCCACGCAGCGGCGGATTGACCTTGGTGGAAGAATCCAGCGGATTGACACAGGTATCTGTCAGGATGAGGTGATGCGGCGTAACTTCTGCTGTGACCTTGACGCCGCGCCGCTTCCCTTCGCGCACAAGCTCGGCAGAACGTGCCGAACTGATGTGCGCAACATGGACGGGCGAATCGACATATTCTGCAAGCAGGACATCGCGCGCCACAGCGATATCTTCCGCCACGGTCGGACGCCCCTTCATGCCGAGCATCGCGCTTCGATGTCCTTCGTTCATGACTCCTTCTTCGATGAGCGAGAGTTCTTCATCATGATCTATGATGATCTTATCAAACTTTTTTAGATAATCCATGCCATTCATCATGACCTTGGCAGACTTCACATAGTGTCCGTCATCGGAAAACGCCACAGCTCCAGCGAGGCTCATATCTCCTACTTCTGCAAGCTCTTCGCCCTTCTGCCTCTTTGTCAGCGCACCGATGATTTCGATGTGAACGAGGCCGACCTCTTTTGCTCGCGCCTGCAGACTGCGCACCAGAGCGGCGGTGTCTACGACAGGGCTTGTATTCGGCATGGTGGCGACCGTCGTGAAGCCACCTGCAGCAGCTGCCTTCGAGCCGGACAGGAAATCCTCTTTCGCTTCCTGCCCCGGCTCACGCAGATGCGTGTGCATATCAATGAGGCCGGGAACGAGAACCTTGCCGCTGACATCGACGATTTCGGCCTCTTCATCCACCACATTCTTATCCACCTTTTGAACAATGCCGTCCTCGACAAGAATATCCAGAGTTTCATCTAGGCCATTCTTCGGATCTACGACGCGACCGCCCTTAAAGATCTGCTTCATTCTGCTTTCCTCCCATCAATGCCAGAGCCAAGAGCGCCATGCGAACTGCCACGCCGTTCTGCACCTGCTCCTGTATGGCGGAATGGCTGCTGTAAGCTACACGCGGTGATATTTCCAGTCCCTTGTTCATCGGACCTGGATGAAGTACAAGCACATCCTCTTTAGCAAGCTTTAGCCTTTCCTCATTCAAACCGAAGATGCGTGCGTACTCACGCATGGAAGGGAAAAGACCTGCTTTCTGCCTTTCAAGCTGAATGCGCAGCACATTGATGACATCAGCATCGCGTATGGCATCTTCGATACACTCATGCACGAAGATTCCCTGTTCTTCTTTGAGAAAGCGCGGCAGCAGTGTCTTCGGTCCAGCTAGATGAACCTCCATCCCCATTCTGCGCATGCCCCATAGATCGGAGCGCGCCACGCGACTGTGCGAAATGTCGCCGATGATGGCGACCTTCAGCCCTTGCAAGGTATTCTTGTACTGCAAGATGGTGAACAAATCCAACAAACCTTGTGACGGATGTGCATGCGCTCCATCGCCCGCATTGATGATCACGGGCGACACAACCTGTGTCGCATAGGCCGCCGCACCTTCAGCCTTGTGGCGCATGACGATGGCGTCAACTCCCATGGCTTCAACCGTCAGCAGTGTATCGCGCAAACTCTCCCCCTTGACGATGCTGCTCGTCCCCGCTGTGATATTGACGACATCAGCGCCGAGGTACTTGCCCGCTAACTCGAAAGAGGAGCGCGTCCTCGTGCTCGGTTCATAGAACAATGTGACGATTGATTTTCCTCGCAATGTGGGAAGTTTCTTGATATCTCTGTGGATCACATTCTTCATGCCCTTGGCAGAATCAAGAACAAGTTGGATTTCCTCCGATGAGAAATCTTCCAGTCCTAAAATGTTCTTACCACGTAATGAAACAGGATTCTTGCTCAAGCGAATCACTCCCTAAGTGCTTGTAAGACAAAAAGCTTTCTTATGCAAGGCATAAGAAAGCTTTTTTGCATGGCAACGATGCGGTTCATGCCGCCGCACCCTTATGGCTTCCTTTATCAGCCTCACAGGACCAATTTCAAAGGACATCTCTATACACTTTATTCGTCTTGAATCTTATCACATGTCCTCTGCGCTGTCAACGAAAACCCATCAGAGATTGAACGTCGCAAAAAGCTTCTTCATATAGTTCCAGCCCTTCTGCACCGTGCGGACGACAACCTCCATCTGCTGCGGATTGCGCACAACGTACTGCAGCAGGCGACGTCTCTGCTGGCGATAAGTGGAATCAACCGTGCGCAGGAAGTCCTCCATTTCCTTTTCGACGGAAACTTCCGGCAGATGAGACTCATGAATCTCATGTTTACGTCCTGTCATGACGATGGAATCACCAAAGAACGGAATATATGTCTTGAGCTTGAAGCGTTTTTCGATTTGTTCAGCAAGCGATTCCGAGGCCGACGGCTCACCATGGACGACAAATACGCGCGCAGGATTCGGCTCCTGTATGGGCGCGAGCCAATCAAGGATCTGATTCATATCTGCATGAGCGGAGAACCCTTCCAGCATTTGAATATTGGCTTTGACTGCGATTTCCTCGCCCATGACCTTGACGCGTTTCACGCCGTCGATGAGGCGTCTGCCCAAACTGCCTTCCGCTTGGTAGCCGACAAAGAGAATCGTCGACTCCGGTCGCCAAAGGTTGTGTTTGAGATGATGGAGAATGCGCCCGGCATCTGCCATGCCGCTCGCCGAAATGATGACGGCGGAGCTCGCCTGCGAATTCAACGCCCGCGATTCTTCCGCAGTCTCGCAGATGCGCAGATGCGGCATTTGCGGCAAGCCGCCGCCGTGCTTCGCCAACAGCTCTACCGTCGTCTCATCAAACTCCTGCATGTTTTCCATGAACACGCGCGTAGCAGCAATCGCCATGGGGCTGTCCAAAATGATGGGAACATCCTCCATGCGCCCTTCCTTCCAAAGCTTATAAAAATAATAGAGCAGGGTTTGCGTGCGTCCGACAGCAAAAGCCGGGATGATGAGATTGCCGCCGCGCTCCATCGTGTCCTGCACGGCTTCCAGGAGGGCTGCTTCCTTATCGTAGAATTGATGCAGGCGATCACCGTATGTCGACTCAAGCAGCAGATAATCCGCCCCTTCGATGATCGTAGGGTCTTTGATGATGGGCTGATCGGGCTGACCTAAATCGCCGGAAAACACGAGCTTCGTCCTCTTCCCGTTCTCTTCCACGTACATTTCCGTGATGGCAGAGCCAATGATATGACCGGCATCACGAAAGCGCACTTCGATGTTGTTCTCCACGCGAAACAATTCGTTGTAAGACTTCGGCACAAAATGCTTCAGCGACGCTTCTGCATCTTCCATCGCATAGAGCGGCTGAATCAGCGTATCGCCGCTGCGCTGAATCTTGCGATTCAGAACCTCCGAATCGTGCTCCTGTATATGGGCGGAATCTGGCAGCATGATATGTGCCAACTCGCAGGTCGCTTTCGTCGCATATACAGCCCCCTTGAAACCCTCTTTATAGAGTTTCGGTACAAGACCGCAATGGTCGATATGTGCATGTGTCAAAATCACGCAGTCGAGTTCAGCAGGATTGAAGCAAAACTCCTTGTAATTCAACTCGCGTATGCGGCGACCGCCTTGAAACATGCCGCAGTCCACCAAAACTTTCCGCTCCTCGCTCTCCAGCAAATAGCAAGAGCCGGTAACTGTATGAGCAGCCCCTAGAAATGTCAATTTCACTTCGCTTCACTCCTCTGCATCATCTCTCAAAGTCCCTGCCACGGACGATATGCCTTTGCCATAAGCCCAAACGGCGCAAGCAGTCTTGCTGCTGCTTGCTGCACCATTTCTTCTATGGTTTTGGGTTGATTGTAAAACACCATCATGGGCGGCACGATATGAACCGTCGGCAAAAGCGACAACTCATGCATATTGCGCAAATGAATCGGACTCAATGGCGACTCGCGAACCGCGAGGACAAGCGGCCTCTTTTCCTTGAGCATCACATCCGCAGCTCGCAGAAGGAGATTGTCGGCGTATCCGCCATGTATGCCAGCGAGCGTTTTCATTGAACAAGGCACGATGAGCATACCTGCCGTAAGGTAAGAACCGCTGGCAGGCCCCGCACCGATTTCGTCAATCTCAAAAGTTTCATCCGCAAGTTCGGCAACATCGGACACTTTCATTTTCGTTTCATGCTGAAGCGTAAGCTCTGCCCCACGAGTCATCAGTAAGACGGAAGAAAAGCCCTCCTCCTTGCGAATGAATTTTAGGCATTCGATCAAGAGCGGCAAGCCGCTCGCCCCAGTGGCTCCGACAATGATTTTTTTCTTTTCCATAGGCATATTTCCTCATTGCGATAGTGAAAGAAGGATTCTGTTGGTCTCACTGTCATCGGTATTCCCTTGCAGCAATCTACGAATAAGAATCCGTATGCAGGTATTCCCTCTCGACGACCTGCCCGTTAGCACTGTAAATGCGATATACCGAAGGTCGCCTGCTTGAGCCGACCGTTTCAATAGAGATGTGCTTCCCTTGAAGATCTGCCTGCGTACCAAGCACTTGCACCGTAATTTTTCTGCCATCTGCACTTGCTAAAATATAAACATTATGCGGCAGAGGATTCATGAATTGAAAATCAATCAAGTCATCCGCCACCGTCGCATCAAGCCCCGGAGGACAATACGAAGACGGAATGAAATGCGAAAACCTCTCTGTCGGATTGAGACCTGCCAAGAGAATCGCATTGTAAAGTGTAGAACTGACCTGGCAGACGCCACCGCCAACACCTGGAACAGACTTTCCGTTTACCAGAACCGCAGCATTTTTATAGCCGGCATTTGCGGTACGCGTTCCCACGATGTTGTTGAAAGAGAAGTTTGCTCCGCTGCGAATCAGGACGCCGTTGAGCTGCTGCGTCGCTATGGCAATATTGTCCCCACGCGCACCGTGACGATAATACGTCGTATAAGTTCCAAGCACGGCATTGACGTTGGCGACATCCTCCGTACGGACAAACGGGGGATTTTCCTCCAAAGGCAGCTCAAGGTTTGCCGCCTGCATTTCTTTCAGCGGTTTATCCAACGCCTTCAATGAGGCAGCTATGTCGAGTTTCTTCCCCGATTTTCCCGGAATGTGGTGAATCGCTCCGTTGACGCTGATTTCACATGCCGCATTGACCGGTTGAACGAGGAGTTTTTCCGCTATCTCTTCCAATTTTGCCTGCAGGAGCGATTCGTCATAACTTGCCGTAAAAGGAATATTGCATCCGTAAATAGCATTCTTGATCTGCGTCACTGCCTGTAATACAAACGTCCCCTCACGCCCGGAATTATAGGCCGCCTCTGCAGCAGCAGCAGCAGC
>ERZ773003.254-NODE-254-length-41574-cov-9.336737_pt1 | contig 41574 bp, 40 predicted proteins | sample MGYA00580668_ERZ773003 | MGnify/ENA primary metagenome ERZ773003 (study PRJEB29015, sample SAMEA2738002) | human oral metagenome | biome: human oral; feature: human-associated habitat; material: dental | place: China | collected 2126 ...
TGAAGTTTTTTCTCTATGATCAGGACTAGATTATTCCTGATTTCATAATAGAAAATATGAGATATGTAATATGCGAGGTGTAAAATGAGTAAAGCTCTTGTATCTGTTGATGAAGTAAAGAACGCATTAAAAATTGACAACTTTAGAAACTTGTCTAAGGATAAATAATGGAGTTTGTTTCTTTGATTCCTAATATGGACAAAGAAGTTGCGATTAAGATTATAGAACAATATCCTGCATTTGCTAAGTTATCTGAGTCAATGGTTGCTCAGTTAAACAAAATGTGCGATATTGCTTTAGAAAAAAATGAAGAAAGCCAAAGATTGACAATTCAGGCTTATAAACAAATTTTAGATGAATTAAGCAATCAACTCCATATGGAAGATATTTCTAAAGAAGAAAGAGAAAAAATAACAAAACAAATGATAGAAATAGCTGATAAAATTTCGGTTAAAGATACTGAAAATAAAGCATTTATTGATAAGATGGCAAAGTATAGCACAGGATTTGCAATTGGTGTGGTTGTCTTGGGTGCAGCTATTTTAGGTGTTAACATAAAAGGGAAAGATATTCCCAAATTGCTGTAAGTAAATCCTATTATGATCGGTTAAAACAAAGCGCATAGCTGAAAGATTTATAATCTTAAAGCTATGTGCTTTTTCTGTGCTTATCTTGTAGATGTCTATTGTTTTTCTATATCTCTATAGTACTAGAATTGCTAATATTATATTTCTTAATCATATGGTTAATATTATTTTTTGATTTTGTTCCTCTGGTATAAAATTCCCAATGTGCTTTTGGATATCTTATATTTAAATATCTGAAATATTCAAAATCAATTGCACAAGAATGTCCATAAACAACAATATCTTCTATTTTACACATGTTCTTATCCAAGAAATCTTTCAAGATATCAAGTTCAATTTCTTTATAAAATGATTTGCACTTATTAAGCAATTCTTCATATGCTGTTCTAACATAATAATCTTCAATACTATTGATGTAATCTTCTGCTTCAATTTCAGCATAAGGACCTCTTCCCTTTGCCCTTACATCATACCAATAATTTTCAGGTTTAAAATTACCTTGCGGATAGCCCAATTTAAGATTATTTTTTCCCACTTCACCATGGATATGTAAAATCTGTTCTAACGGTATACAGTAAATCTTTTCCAAAGTATGTGTATAGTTGAAATTAATGTAATACCCATCTGAATCAAGTGTACGTTCAAAAAAAGAATTGCTTTGTATAGTATTCAAGCAATCTTCTGCATTACTTGCAAATTCATATAATGCGTCCTTTAAATTTCCATTTAAATCAACCTGACAAATAATGCTATCTCGATCACTTTCTCTATCTGATAAATAATCTGGTGCATAGCCATCAAATAATTTTTCAAGGTTATTCAAGTCAGGATAGCTTAGTAGATTTTCAAAATCAGACCATATACTATCTTCACGAGTTTGGTATAGATCCCAAAAATTATATTGTTCATATTTTCTTGAAAAATTCATAAAGTCTGGATCAAATCTGGTAGGAAGATTGTGTGCTAGATCAAATCCATTTCCAATAATAAATAGTTTATTTTTCATAATATCTTCCTTGTTATTTTGTTTTAAGATTTACAAATAAAATGTGATAGAGTAGGCATATTTATTATAACGGGATTTTCAAAATTCTAGATTAACCATTGCTATTTATCACTAAAAAAGTTATGGGTAATGACTTTATACTTATTCAATACTATGTGCATTACTATTTTTTGTTTTTCTTCAAAAATCTTGATTTCTTAGGAAAAGACAACTTCCAATCTTCAAACTCTTCGTCTGTAATTTCTCCGTTATAGTGTTTCTTTCTCATTTCATCCCATTCAATTAAAAAATCATCAAAATGCGGATTATGGGATAGAAGAGCAGTAGGTTTATCGTTTCCTGCAAGGGGACGGAACTTCATTTCCTTTTCATAGTCAAAGATAATATGCATGATTTCAAAAATAGAATTTGGCTCATGATTGATTAAAACAGAAATATCACAGTTAAGTGCATCTGCTATTTTTCGTAACTGTTCAATGTTTGGTGATCTATTCCTCAATTCATAATTACGAATTGCAGCATCAGTCAGTCCGGACATGATAGCAAGCTCTCTTTGTGTGAGTTCTCTAAATAAGCGAATTTGCTTTAATTTCTTACCGGAAATCATTTTAGGTATCCTCTCTTAAAAATTTTCTATTATATTTTATCACAAATTGAACTTTAGCACACAGAAGTGTTCTGTGGTGTCTCAAGCGATAGTGGATCATGGAACTCAGTGCCATTATCGGTGAGTATGATAGTGAACGTATCTTTGAATAAGTCGATGCCTAAGAAACTTTTGATAGTATCAAATAGATATGTTACCTCAAACATATTCTTGTGTCGTAAGAGAAAATATAATTGAAGATTGGAACGTCTGTGTAACAGGCTCAGTACACACTTCTCATCGCTCCCTTTCTTCCCGATGATCGTATCCATTTCCCATACGTTTACATCTGGTCCTGCTGTTTCTAGGGCTGCTAGGAAGTCCTCGTATTTGCGTCCTTCGAGGAAATCGTAGTCAATCGATATAGGATGATGCCTTGAAGAACTGCGTTGTGTGTAGCGTACCTGACGTTTTAGGTCGATGTTTGAAATCCCGGGAATCTGGTGCTCACGAATGTATCTATATGCAGTAGAGGCGGATATATTAAGGTCGTTGGTATGGATGATTGTATCGATGGATTGCTTTTTAGGAATATTATTTTGAAATGCCTCCACGATAGATTTCATTTCTGCTTCGCTCTTGCGAGGTCCGGACCTCCATTCTAATTTGTCTTGCGTATATTTATCCTGTGCTATTCGTGCGATGTAGAAGTACTTGGGAAGATGACATTTATGTATGTCAGGACAACCTGAACAGACATAAGGGAATCGCTCTATTCTCTCGCAAACGGGATATGAGACGAAGTCATCACATAGTGCGTTGCAGTCCTTGTGCTTACAAGACTTACAATCACCGCTTATGCAATATGTGCATAGGCGATGTTTCTTACAAGAATCTTGACGTCCACATTTGTTTATCTTATTCGAGTGGACACGTACGACCCTGTGTACTTTGATTTCTTCACGTACGCATTTCGGTGAATGATTGATAGAGAGTGCTATCTGTTTGAGTTTGATGTCGGAATGATTCAATAGAACTTCTATAGATTTACGTTCTTCTAAAGATAGATGTTTATAACCGCTGGCAACCATATGATTGCCTCCTTTCTTGAACTGCCAGCACCATCTCTAAAGACATCATATTAAAAAAGGGAACCTTCACCAACAATAAAATCAAAAGAGGAACTTTCAAAAATAATTGAGGAACATATATATTTTCATAACCGTAAGGGTAAGTTTCTTGGCATTCTTTGCAAAAAAAAATTATTTTTTATATAATGAAAATGAAAAGAAGAGGCTAAATAGTAAAAAAAAGTAAATTATTATACTGAAAAATAAAAATATGTAATTTTTATCAGAATGTCATTTTGATAGATAATTTAGGATTTTAAATAATCATTATAAATGTGCATGGTTAAAGAAAGGTTATATATTACAGAGGCTAATTTAAGCGAAATATAGTTTATAACAAAGAATATATTGTTATTGTTCTAATAATAAGGGGAAATTGTTAGCTATGAGTACAGTAAGGGAATTTAATAAATTCATTAGTAACAAAAGACAAAGAAAATCACAATTCAAGCGAAAAAGGAAAATTGATGAATTTTATAGCGATAGGTCGAGGATTATTTATTCTTCATCTTTTCGTCGACTACAACAAAAGGCACAAGTTTTTTCATTAGAGCCAAATGCGAGTGTTAGAACTAGATTGACACATTCTTTGGAGGTGTCAGATTTAGGTAGAACTCTAGCAAACCGTATTGCATTCGCACTATATAATAAAAGAATGTTAACTAAAGAAAATATACTTTCTTTAGTTGCAATTGTAGAAAATGCGTGTCTTTTACACGATATAGGAAATCCGCCATTTGGACATTTTGGAGAATCTGCTATTAAAGAATGGGCAAAATCTATCACTGAATACGCTTCGTGTGCAAATGTTGAAGGTGAAGGTTTAGAACATCTAATAAAGGATTTTATAGAGTTTGATGGAAATCCACAAGGATTTAGAATTGTAACAAAGCTGCATACAGAGTTCGATAAATTTGGTTTGAATTTAACAGATTCAACACTTTTATGTATATTAAAATATCCTCAAATAGCAGGTGTTGATGAAGGGTCGAGATCGTTTAAAAAAGCGGGTTATTTTCAAACGGAAAAAGAGGAAGTCGAATTATTATATAAAAAAATGGGTTTAGAATTAAATCGAAGATATCCTTTTGTATATATCATGGAAGCTGCAGACGATATTGCTTATTGTATGAGTGATATAGCGGATGGGATTGAGAAAGGAATTATAACTGAAGAAGTTTTCTTGAGAGAATTCAAAAAGGAATGGAATAAAATTCATGGAAATACTGAGATACCAGTTGAAATACCTGAAAATCAATTTAATGGATTTAAAATGGATATTTCAATTCCTTGGTCAATGAAGGCAATGGATGAAGCTGTTACAGTTTTTTTTGAAAAAATAGATAATATTTATAGAGGTGATGTACTAAGTTTGATTTCAGAGAGTAATAATATGGGTAAAGTTTTGGGGGTAATGAAGATTGTATCCAGACGTATACTATATACATCCTTTGAAGCTGAGAGTATTGAAATAACGGGTTATGAAGTTATAACGGGGATTCTCAACACATATAGCCGCCTTCTAAAAATGAAATATGAGGATTTTGAGAAGTTGATTAACGGTGAAAGTGTAAAAGACTTTGATTATGAAAAGAGATTAATTCATTTTATAGGTAAACGCTATATCATTGCATATATAAATGCTAAAGATAATCAAATACAAGCAGCAGATTTCAGTACCAAAGAATTGTGGTTAAGAACTCATTTAATTATTGATCATGTTAGTGGTATGACAGATGAGTATGCATTAGAAACATTTCAGATGTTGAAGGGCATACAGCTGATGAGATAGATTATTAGTTTATTTACTGTAATTTAAAATAGCGTGAGGTTTTCAAAAAAACGCAATAAAATCCCGAGGGGGGATAGATTTGATAGAAGACAATTCCAGAGAGGTGATTCTCGGCGCTCTAAAATTGGATGGGTGTCAAAAAATAGATTGTAAAGAAGGGCGGGGTGAATATCGATCCCTATCTTTCTTTCTGCTGGCTTTTTTGATATTCACATAAATGGTTTAAGAAAACATAATCTACCATTCTAAAAAATTCATCATTACATTAATCATAATTTCTTTTTCTTCAGGTTTTGATTCTGCTAATAATAAAGTGATTGCTACTAATGTACTGTCAGAAATTATTTTTTAGTTATTCTTAAATAGTAAATTATTTTTGTTTAGGAAATGAAGGAAGATATTTGCAGCGATTCTTTTACATCCATCAATGAAAGGATGATCTTTGACAATGAAATAAAGGAGATTTGCCGCTTTTTCTTGGGTAGATAGATACATATCTTCTCCAAATGCCGTTTGATAAACGGAACCGATTATGCCATCTAATGCACTTTTGCTTTTTCTTTTCCAAATATGGTTGATACACTATTAAATGTCATACTATCAATGAGATTACGACACTCGTTATAGCTTAGTTGATAGCTTTCTTTATTAGTTGTTTTAGGCTTTTGAACAATTTGATGGTCATAATCATCTAATAATTCAAGAGCTTGGCTATATTTTTGTATAACATCAAGAACTTCTTTAGAATTCAAATCAAGAACATCGGCAATGATGTTTGACTGGATTTCTATTACTTTATTCAATACTTTTAATCGTTTGTCATTAACTGCATAACCTTGAACAATATATTCTTTTAAGATAGATGTAGCCCATTTTCTAAATGCAATGCCTCTTTGAGATTTTACTCTATAGCCAACGGATATTATCATATCGAGGTTGTAGTAATCAAAAATTCTTTCTACAGATTTGTTGCCCTCATTTTGAACTTGTGCAAATTTTGCACAAGTTGTATTTTGCTCTAATTCATCTTCTTTAAATATGTTTTTTATATGTCTTTGTATTACAGAACGATCCCTGTCAAAGAGTTCTGCCATTTCTTCGACCCTTAACCAAACAGTTTCTTTATCTGGTGTAACTTCTACAGGAAGTTCCAATTCACCATCTTTATAAATAATAAATTTCATTAATCATAAAATTTAATACCTCCTAATTCAGTAATTTGTCTGCTTCCAATATAAATAAATTGATAATTTTTTCTTTTGCGTCCTTGTTTTTTGCGTTATCATATTTAAAAGCAAATTCTTGGTGAAGTACTTTTATATCATCAAGTAAGGTCGAATCTTTATCCAATGTACCTCGTCTTATTCTTCCATAGATTCGATTGTAGTAGGTTGTGAATACTTGATATAAAGGATTTGCAGCTTGCTTTTCTTTATATGTTTTCTTGCTCGCGTATTCCTGACAGGTTGCGTTTGTTCCTTCTACTTTTCTTAAACAATACTCAGCAAGGCTTGAATAACGGGTTATGAAATATCTATTGCAGTTTTTACATTTTCTAAGACTCATTTCTTCATGTATCAGACTTTGAACTGTTTGTCGTAAAAATCTAATAATACTATCACATATAGGAAGTTCCAAAGGGGCATCCAATTTATTTCGGAGTATTTTTATTATATCTTCCCAAGAACTAAATATTTCATCTGTGTTAGTTCTTACAAAAGGATTTAATTGATTGAACAGCAAGCCATTTTTATTTTCTTGGTTATATGCTTGATAAATTAAAGCTATTTCTGATGTAGGGAGCTTAATTTTGTATTCAGCAAATAAGTTGAAGATATCTATTACTTCCTTTTTCATTTTAGCTAAATTGTTAGTAAGGAAGATAATAGAGTTGTGTAATTCCACATATGAATCAATGGCAGAGTCTACATCAATTTTGTATGAACCGGAGTATAAATTGTTTTTGCACAGTAAATATCTGAGAATTTTGAAAATATCCGGATAGAGTATATAGGTGATAGGATATAAATTTACAATAGCTTTGTAATCATTAAGATATTTTGTTATAAAGGTTTCTACATCATCAGAAATAGAAAAATCATTATCAGATAGATCAAATTCATTTATTTCATCATAATCTGTTTTGATAAAAAGTAAGTCCTGTATCTTTTTTAGAAGAACGCTGTTATCAGTAGTATCAAAATTAAAAATATTAAGGAAGAGGGAGAATCTATCGTTTGAATAGACTTCTCTCTTTTTTTGTATCTCCATTTTGTTATTAGATAGATATTCAAAAATTATTTTCTCTTTACCTTCATTCTCAATATATATAGCAGACTTTAAAAAATCACTTGTTATATCTTTTAATGTAAACAAGGGAATTCCTCCTATTCTTTTCCAAGTAATAGAAATTATAATACAAAATAAGAAAAAAGAAATTAAAATCTCTTGACAAATAAAGCACCAAGGTTGTTATAGTATTAAGAGATAAAAATATAGCCAAGAATTGATAAAGAAGGGGGGGGTAAATTATCTCAAATAACTATGCTAATAGTAAAAGATGTTCAGGGCATGTTACAGGTTTCACAAGCTAAGGCTTATGAAATCATAAGAAGTTTAAATGTAGAACTGAAAGAAAAAGGTTGTTATGTTTTGTGAGGGAAAATCAATAAAGAATAATATTTATTGGCTCTTTTCAACGAGTTAGCTGATAAATGGTTGAAAGAGCCATTTTTAATTAAAGAACACATATTTAACTTGATCTACAAACCTTTAGTTTATATTTACTGGAATATAAATTCTATAAATACAGGAATAAAGAATATATTTTTACAGGATTTTTGATATAATCCTTTTGAGAAAGGAGGTATAAGTTGCAATATTTACCAAGAGTGACGGATAAACTATTAGAAGATAGATTAGTATCTAAGGGAGCTATTTTAATTGAAGGTCCTAAATGGTGTGGTAAAACAACAACCGCTAAAGAGTTTTCAAATAGTTTGCTTTCAATGGACCGACCTGAGATGACAAAACAATACCAAGATATGGCGCAGATAAATCCTCAGATATTACTGGAGGGTGAGACACCAAGAATAATCGATGAATGGCAAATTGCTCCAAACTTGTGGAATGCAGTTAGATATGAAGTGGATCAAAGAAAAGAGATGGGACAATTTATTTTAACTGGTTCAGCTGTACCTTTAGACTTAGATAATTCTTTTCATACAGGTACAGGTAGAATTTCTCGCTTGAAAATGAGAACAATGAGTTTGTTTGAATCACAAGAATCTAATGGGCGAGTATCCCTTAGTAAATTATTCGAAGGGGCTGTCCCTAGTGGAAAGAGTCAAACAACGATTGAAGAGTTAGCATTTTGGATTTGCAGAGGTGGATGGCCACAGTCAGTTAAGTTAGCAAACAAGCCGGCATTATTTCAGGCGATTGATTATCACGAAGCAATTATAAGTCAGGCTATAAGTCGGGTAGACAATGTTTCTAGAGATAAAGAAAAAGCTAGAAGACTCTTAAGATCTTATGCAAGGCATGTAGGAAGCCAAACTTCCTACGAGGCGATTAGACAAGACATGCTGTCGAACGATATAGGAACTTTTGATGAAAAAACCTTATATTCTTATGTGGATGCACTTACTAAAATTTTCGTGATTGAGGATTCTCCAGCATGGAATCCAAACTTGAGATCAAAGGTAGCCATACGCACTACAGACACTCGATATTTCGTAGATCCTTCAATTGCAGCAGCGTCTTTAGGTGTTGGACCAAAGGACTTAATTAACGATTTGAATACGATGGGCTTTTTGTTTGAAAATTTAGCCATAAGAGATTTAAGGGTTTATGCTGATAGCCTTTTTGGGAATGTATATCATTATAGAGATAGCTCTAACTTAGAATGTGATGCTGTTGTCCACCTAAGAAATGGAAGTTATGGATTAATTGAAATTAAGCTAGGAGGCGATACCCATATAGAAACAGGTGCAAAGACATTACTAAACTTAGCATCTAAAATTGATCATGAGAAGATGAAAGAACCTTCGTTTTTAATGGTTTTATGTGGTATTGCTCCTTTCGCATATAAAAGGAAAGATGGTGTTTTAGTTGTTCCAATTTCCTGCTTGAAAGATTAGTTGATTATAAGTTTAGAATTGATACTATTCTCTGGAAAAAGTGACTTTAGGAAAGTTATGTAAGTAGTTAATTCAACTTTTAATTCAAGGAGTGGGAATAACATAGTGAAATTCTCTAAATAATACTATTTTGATACTAAAAATAAGAAAAAGCATGTCTAAAAGGAAGTTGTTAAATTTAGGTGAATGATTTAAAGACTTCCATCATTTTGTGAGAGGCTTTTTTGAAAACCAGTGGGAGACAAATTAGAAATTGTGGAGGAAGTTAGAATGTATATTGAAAACAAATATTGGAAAAACTACATCGGGGATACTGACGACAGTCTTAATCTGATTGCTTTTTTAGAAGAACAAGGTAGCAATAAAATAGCTTTTTCCAAAATACTAAAAAAGATAGGACTTCACAAACAAGGTGAAAACTTTAGAAAAACGGTTAGTTCTTTGGGATTCACTAATTCGATAGGAATTGATGTTGATTTTCATTTTGCTATTGATGTAATAACTGATCTTGCAGCGATATTATTGGAATGTAAAGTAAGTGGTAGTGTTGACTTACATGAATTAGAACCATTTGATACATCTTCGCGTATAATAAATATTATTGCAACACCGGAAGACTATGAGCTTTTGGATAGAATACTTGCCGACTTTTCAAATAATCCACTTGAGTATGACCTTTGCGAACTTGTCCCGCAAGAGGATATATTGGAAATGGCAGAAATCTGCGAAAGTCTCAGACAAGAGTTATTAAGCTAAACACCTGTTTTTGAGAACGACAAAATTTTAATTTAGCAAGTAATATCCTTGTAATCATTTCTTGCTATTGAAGTAAATATAATTTCTTGTTCACTTTATTTACAAACATGATAAGTCTTGATTCCTTGCCTGACAAGAAGCTCTCTATCACACAGTTGTCTAAGCAGTTTTCTTTGTAAGACATCGATTAGATGAAAGGTGCTAGATCAACTGTATTAGGTACGATGGGATGAAAGTGGTTTAGTTCAAGAACCTTTCATTTTCTATACGTAGTTAATAAACAACTATCAAGTATGCTTGTAATATTTTTGGTATGTAAAATAAGTTATAGGTTAAGATAATTAACGTTTTGCTGAATCATAAAGTTTTAGAAATCAGTTAATTGAATTATTAAAGAGAAATGGTCAATATAGTTTGGATATTATTGTAGGAGATGAGGAAAATCATGGATGAAACTCGGGTTGAAGAATTGATAAAATTGATTTCTGAACTAAAAAAAGAAAATGAGTTCTTAAAAAGGATACTCAAGGATAATAAAATTAAATTCAAAACGGAATTAATTGAAGAAGAATATGATAATAACCAAGGTGCACGCATCTTGCCGATTTTAATTACCAAAAATTTGGCTAGTCAATTTTTTGCGAGATTTTGGGGTAGGATGGATGTATATAGTCAACGAGTAGTCAATAAAGCTGGGGAAATTGGATATTATCCACAGTGCAAAAATTTTTGGTTACCTCGCTGTAGGAGAAGACCAGAATTCAATTACGAAGGTAAAAGAAAAGGTACAACTTGCCTAGATTGTATGCTACAAAACTGGAAGGAAATTACACCACAAACAATTATCAACCATCTTATGGGCAAGATTACTATTGGAATATATCCATTACTTTCGGATGATACTTGTCGTTTCCTTGTATTTGACTTTGATAATCATACAAAAAAATCTGAACAAACAGATTTTTCTAATGAAGATGAGAAATGGAAGGAAGAAGTTTCGGCGCTTAGGGAAATCTGTAAGATAAATCATATTGATGCATTGGTTGAAAGATCTAGATCTGGAAATGGCGCACATGTTTGGATATTTTTTGAACAACCAATTACTGCAGAAAAAGCACGCAAATTTGGAAATGCACTCTTAGACAAAGGGGCAGAATCTGTTAATTTACAAAATTTCCGATATTATGACAGAATGATCCCGGCACAAGATTATTTGAAAAATGGAGGTCTAGGAAACCTTATAGCTTTACCTCTCCAACCAGAGGCGTTAAAAAATGGTAATAGTGCCTTTGTGGATGATAATTGGAATGCATATCCTAATCAATATGAAGTTTTATTTTCTAAGCATAGATTAACTGCTCAAGAAATTGAACAAATGATGACAGAATGGTCCGGTATAAATCCTTTTGAGAATAGGATGAATGTAAAAAATGCTAGAAATAAACCGTGGGAAAATCAGTTGGAATTATGTAAAGAGGATGTACATGGAATATTTAGGATAGTAGTAAGCAATCAATTATTTATAGATACACTTAATTTAAGTCCTAGAATTCAAAATCAAATTAGAAAAATGGCTGCGTTTAGAAATCCAATATTTTATAAAAATCAAGCGATGAATATTTCGAATTTTGCAAATTCTAGATTTATTTATTTAGGTGAAGACATTGATGGGTATATTGTAATCCCGCGTGGTATTCTAAGCAGTCTTGTTGATAGATTAAAAGAAGCAGCAATTCCATATGAAATTGAAGATAAAAGACAGAATGGTCACAAAATCCATGTTGATTTTCAGGGAACATTGCGTGATAACCAACGTTCTGCTGTTGAACATCTAATAAAATACGACAATGGCATTTTAAGTGCTGCAACTGCGTTCGGAAAAACGGTTGTCTGTTGTAATTTAATTGCATGCAAAAAGGTGAATACATTAATTCTATTAGAATCATCATCTTTAATAGACCAATGGGTAAAGGCAGTTGAAAACTTTCTCTTGATAAATGAAGAATTACCAACTTATAAAACCAAAACAGGAATACTGAAAGTACGTAAAAGCAATATAGGTATTCTTCATGGTGCAAAGGATACAACAACAGGCATAATTGATATTGCAATGGTTGGGACATTATATGGCAAAGGGAAATTCCACTCTCGATTACAAGATTATGGAATGGTTATTATTGATGAATGCCATCATGCAGCATCAGATACAATTCAACGTATTCTGCAAGAGGTAAAGGCAAAATATGTATATGGTGTGACAGCAACGCCAATCCGTGAGGATGGGTTAGACAAAATCAACTATATACTAATTGGTCCAATCAGATTTCGTTATTCTTCTCGAGAAAGAGCGGAAGAACAAGGGATTGAACATTTAGTATATCCAAGATTTACAAGAGTAGTTTCACCTAGAACCAAAAAGTTAGATATTAATGAAGCATATGAACTGATTCGTGATGATTATTCAAGAAATAATCTTATTGTAGAAGATACAAGAAAATGTTTGGATCGTGGCAGATGTCCAATTATTTTAACGAAATACACAGAACATGCACGGCTACTACATGCAGAGTTAGATGGTTATGCTGATCATACAATTCTTCTTTTGGGTAGCACGCCTTCAAAAGAGAAAAAAGTAATTGTGCAAGAGCTGCATAATATACCGAAAGAAGAATCTATTCTGTTAATCGCAACAGGACAACTTATTGGAGAAGGTTTTGATTATCCCCGATTAGATACTTTGATTATGGCATCGCCAATTGCGGGTAGGACAGTTGTTGAGCAATATGCAGGTCGTCTAAATAGAGACTATGAAAGCAAAAAGGATGTAATCATCTATGATTATATTGATATACATATACCTGTGTTTGATCGCATGTATAGTAAGCGATTACGAGCATATAAAAAGATAGGATACCATTTATTCCAAGAATTCAAACCAGATTTATCCAACTCTCATGGATTTATCTATGATATAGATAATTATTTTGAGACGTTTAAAATTGATCTTGTTAATGCAAAAAAGGAAGTCATAATTTGTAGTCCGAGTATACGTGCATCAAAAGTGAATCAATTAATAGGAATTATGAAATCGGTACAGGAAAGAGGTGTAAGAATCACAATTATTACGCGGCATATGGACTATGATAAATACAACGATGGTAGTATTCACGCAGCGTTGTCTGAGAAACTTATAAATCACGGCTTTGATGTGCTGTGTTTTGAAACGGTTAGTGAGCATTTTGCGGTTATCGACAAATCTATAGTATGGTATGGTAGTATGAATTTTCTTGGTAGAGAAGATGTTGAAGACAATTTAATGCGAATAGTAGATGTAGAACTTGCTAGTGAATTATTAGAAATCGCATGTGAAGGGAAGTAGTGAATCTAATACTCAAAGTATTATGAGTTATCAAATCGGAATGCAGCTATAGTGAATACTAAGAATTTCAAAATATACTGATATTACTGCATAACTAAGCTATTATTTAGATAATATAGTACATAGAAGGATACGTAAAAGTAAACTGGACACGAGGAGAGTTTAGTTATAAAACTTAAATTATGGTATTGATAAAGGTAGAATGAATATGGAGGAAAGAACATAAGTGAGTTATACAATTTCATTGTACACTGTTCATACAAAGGAGAAAGAACAGCAATTAGCACAACCTGATTTCTTTGAAAAGGATGAGAATCTTGAGAGATTTACACCAGAGCAACAATCAGAACTAGAAAATCGCTTGTTGAAATATCAGTATAAGCTGGTAGGAGATAGTCAAGACGGGAAAAGATTTGAACATGCTGATTTTGGAGAAGCATTTCTGACAGATAGAGGGTTATATTTCTCGACTTCAAATGACTTTGAATGTATTTTTGAAGTCGGCATGACGGCATCTGAATTTACGGATACAGGTGAGTTTGCAAAATATGATCCGCAGGCAGGTGGATGGGAAGAACTATAGAGTCGGCCTTGTCGAGGAAGTGAAAATGGGAATAATAGCCAATTATAAATATCTAAGTGATAAAAACTTAAAAGAGCTTAAAGCTTTCTATTCAGAAGAGGATAAAACTTTTGGAGAGACGGACGACCAAAATGAGGATGTAGAAATATTGCTTGATTTAGATAAGATGTGGGATGCACTTCATTTTTTCCTTACAGGAGTAGGCAGTAGTGAGTCTTTAAAAAACAACCCTTTTAGTGAAGCGGTTTTAGGTGTTTCTTCTATTGAAGGTTTGGAAGAGTTTATGTCCTATACAGAAAAATCAAGGATTAAAGATATAGTCTTTGCTCTTGATAATTTCGATATCAAAAAAGCTATGGAAAAATTCAGTATGAAAGAGTGTCAAAAAGCAAATATATATCCGGATATTTGGAATTGTGAAGATGAAATTGATAAAATAAAAGAAGAACTAATGGACTACTTTCAAAAGCTCAAAGAATTCTACAAAAGAATATTGGAAGTAAAAGGTAACGTAATAGTTACGATTTGTTAAAAGAGGATAGATAAGTCTAGGTTTGTAGATATATGAGTACTTTTATATTTAAGATAAAATGATAAATCATTACCATTAGTTTTGGCTATGCTAGAAAGCTTACTTTATTCTAAGAAGAAATCTAAAGGATACATGTATAAATTCCAATTTGTGAGGAGTGAAAAATGATAGATTTACTCAAATATATCAAGGAGAATAAAACACTTAACATTTTACTTATGAGCGAATGTGATATTTATTTTTACAAGCAAAGTCAAGAAACTCAGTTTTCAAGTAATCAGGAAATCTATTCCATACCATGTGAAGCATTTGCTAAAGATGGCAGTGGTGGCGAATTTGTCTTTTTGACTGATGGTAGTATAGGATTTATCAGTAGCGAAGGAGAGGTCGGAAGAATTGCTGAGAACTTAGAGGGACTTCTAACTTTTTTGATTCACGCGGGTAATCTTTTTGACTTTAACTGTAAACATCTTTATCAAAACCCAAGCATACTAACAAAATATTGTGATGGATATATATCAACAGCACGAAAAAATTATAAAGCTGAGAACAAGGACTGGGATAGGATTCGTTCTGATATTGCCAAAGAGTTAAGTCTTCCTTTTGACCCCAAAAAATTAGCAGATTTAGCAATGGGTTTTTATCAAGCAGCTACAAGGAATCCATCGTTTTCTTGTAAATATATTGATGGTGAAAATGAGTATATTTGCGATTCAGTACTTTCAGACATTGTGGGTATATGGGTAACGAAACTTACAGGTATGACGAAGGAAGAAATTGAAATAAATAGCAACAATCGCATATCTAATTTGTGATGGACAGGAAATGAATGCAGGTAAAGTAGATTTCAGCAGATATAATCGTAGTAAAGCACATTAAAGAATAGATGGAGATAAATCGTGGATAAGATAGTATACATAGCAATATTAGTCATTCTTGGCATTTTCTGTATTGTCAAAATGTTTAGCCCATCAGTCGGATTAACATATACTTTGAAAACAATAGCACTAGATGACTATGACATCAGTAAATTAAAGGAGAATACACTTGGAGAATTACGATGTACTGTCAAGACTAGAAGAAAGTTTATTCTACCAACGGAAATGGACTTATGGTCAGAAGTAAATCTATTTGAGAACGGAATTCTATTAAAAAGAAATAAAGAGGAAAGAATTATCTTCTTTCATGAGTTATTTGCTATTCGACCATACGTGATTAACTCTCTATTTGCTAAGGCAAAATATTTTGGATATGAGCTTATTCTAAGAAATGGAGAGAAAATCAATATTGAAAGTCATAATCTTCCTATGCTAGATGAATTTACAGAAAAACTATATAGAATATTATCAAGTAAAAGAGAGGTTTAGATGTATGAAAATAGAACATGTCGCAATGTACTTCAATGATTTAGAGAAGGCAAGAGATTTCTTTGTAAAGTACTTTGCTGGAAAAGCAAATGATGGTTATCATAATCCAAATACAGGCTTTCGGTCATTCTTTATTTCTTTTGATGAAGGATCTCGTTTAGAGATTATGAATAAACCAAAGATGGATAATTTAGTCAAACCACTGAATCGTACGGGATATGCACATATTGCTTTCTCTGTTGGAAGTGTAGAAGCTGTTGATTTATTGACATCAAGATTAAGAAACGATGGCTTTGAAGTTGCCAGTGGTCCACGTACAACTGGCGATGGATATTATGAATCATCTATCATTGATATTGAAGGGAATCAAATCGAAATTACAGTTTAGTAATAAAGAAATATGGAATTAAAAAGGAAGATATCTGACCAATACTAGTCTAGATATCTCCCTTTATTCATCTTGTTCCTGTGCTTATATATTTTATTCTTTGGCAGAATCTTTTTAATTACTTTTGTTTTCTATTTTGCTAAATAGCTTTTCTAAGAATAAGATGCGTTTGTATATCGTTTTTCTCATAATTTACATCTCCTATCTATGATTAGTTTACACTAACTAACTGCGGATTGCTAGTGGGTTGCTTATCATAAAAATGAAACTACAGGTTTATTGTGGATGATGATTGCGGTAGGTAGAATAATAACTGTACCAAGCGAGATGGTGTCAAAAGTGAAGATACTGTAATATCCCAGTGAAGATGGTTTGCTCAACCTGCTGGGGTATCTGGAATGAAGCTCGGGGCTAAGAGAAAGGATACTTTCTTACGGCTGGCCGCATCAAAATAGTAATACTAGATGAAGGGTGCAATTCCTGAAAGTAACAGATGGCACACATCATTGTGCAATATAGTCCAGAATACATATCGGTGGAAGAATAGAGGGTTACTTGAATAAAGTACCTGAATCTTAGTGAGGTATCTATTGGCGTTATATATAAACCTAAGAATAGCCAATAATCCACTCTGTCGTGAAGCGAAGAAATTCGTGTATAAGATATGGAAGAAGATTCTCTTAGTAGCCTAGAGACAGGTTCTGAGTCAGAAAAAGGAAGATCGCAGAACAAATGCTGAAGAGTTGGGTGAAAAGTGTGGGTAATCAATCCCGCCAGAGCTTCGTGATGAAAGTCTAGGGAAGAGATGCAGGGAATTGCTAACCTTGCACAGCCTCTTTTCTCTCTGTAGGATAACAATATTTTTGCAATGATGATGTAGGGTGAAGAAAAGCCCATTACAGTGTTTTCACTTTTAACATCACATGGGTATTTACATGCATGTCAAAGGATGGTATATTGATGTACCATCTTTATGAAATATATTGGAGGTGATGGAATTATGAATTATCCTATCGTTAGTTTAAGTGCTACTGGCGATAACATTCGTCGTTTGCGAAAAGAACGTAAAGTGAAGACCAGTGAGCTAGCAGATTACCTTGGTTTTTCAGACGTACAGGCAGTTTACAAGTGGGAACGTGGAGAATGTCTACCAACATTAGAAAACTGTTTTGCGCTAAGTAAATATTTGCATGTACAAGTAGAAGACATCTTGGTCTGCATGGACGAGATGCCTTCTTTATTTTTGTCTTTGGGTTTATAATTTGGAAAAGAATGTTCATTACTACTTGGACAGGGAGATTAAAATATGAAAATTGAATTTGAGAATGAGAATAAAGTAGCTCTTGAAGATTTTAATGGAGACTATTTTAATTCGATGGGTGCTGATTTTTATCGCGATGGAAATTATAAAACTGCTATTGAATACTATCGTATTGCGGCGTCGATGGGTAATGTTCAATCACTAGCGAATCTTGGATATTGTTACTACTATGGTAGAGGTTGTGAGAAGGATCTTAAACTTGCGTTTGCATATTTTAAGATGGCTGCACGCTTTAAGAATACAGATGCTTTATATAAGTTAAGCACGATGTATGAACATGGCAAGGGCGTAAAGAAAAATGATGAGATTGCGGAATACTATCTAATGACTGCTTTCCATTCTTTAAATGAATTGCCAGAAGTTGCTAGATTAGATTATCCAAGTGTATTGTTTGCGATGGGTAAGAGATTCTTAACAATTGGTGAAGAGGAAGGCGATTATGAAGTTGCGTATACTCTTTTGAGAGGTGCACAAGAAGGCTATGAATTCCAAATCAATCAGGGTTGTCACTATTATGAAAAGATGCTTGCAGAGGTTGAGGAGATATTGCAGAGAGAATGTTTTGACCCTTATAGGGATGAAGATGAGGATGAACCATTTTTAAACTAATATGAGATATTATTTATGCAGTAGTTTAGTTGATTATTCAAAGATGGAACTTCACAATGAATATCATTGGGTTGAAGATCTGGTAAAGCATGTTCATTTTCCATGCCATGTATTACTTGTTGCGTCTTCACCTGATGATATCGAAAAGACAAGACACTATGCACAAGAAATTGTGGATGTCATGGATAAACACGGTTTATGCTTATCGGGGTTTGATATCTTAGATCGTAGTAGTGCAAAGCGTATAAAAGAGCTTATTGATAAAGCTGATATCATTATCGCAATGGGTGGCCATGTTCCGACACAGAATACTTTCTTCCAAGAGATTGATTTGAAGAAACATCTTCAAGACTTTAATGGAGTCTGGATTGGTAGTTCTGCTGGTAGTATGAATAGTGCTACGCTTGTCTATGCCCAACCAGAACTAGAAGGTGAAGTAATTGATCCAACATACAAGCGATTTGTGCGTGGATTAGGATTAACAAAGAAGATCATTCTTCCTCACTATTCTTCTTGGAAAAATGAAGTGGTAGATGGTTTTAGATTACTAGAAGATGTTACTTATCCTGATAGTCGAGGATATGTATTCTATCTAATGGAAGATGGCAGTTATGTACTTGGTGATACAGAAGAGAAGATAGAAGAAGTTGTTGGTGAATACTATATTCTTCATGATGGGGTAATGATTCAGTAATATATACAAAATGAAATGGTATCCGGTGTGTTGGATACCATTTTTACAATTAGAATTTTGTGACAAAGTATGGATATAGGAATGACTTCTCTGTGTGTTCAGAAGGTTCTACTTCAATGATTGTCTTTTGGTAACCGTTGACAATCTTTGTGCCACTTTCGTGTATAAGTTCTCTTTGAAACTGTCCATACTCTTGGTGTACATGTCCATGTACCATGTATGCAGGTTTATACTTATCAAGTAATTCGTTAAAGCATGCATATCCTGTATGTGGTAGATCATCTAGGTCGCCATAGCCTTCAGCAGGTGCGTGTGTCACGAGAATATCGACTCCTTTGGAAATCCAAAGGCTTGGCTTGAGTTTGTTGATGCGTTTTTGCATCTGGGCTTCGGTATACATGAATGGAGAATCGTTATATTTCATACATCCTCCAAGTCCTGCAATGCGTAATCCTTTGTATTCGTATACACGACCATCTATATCGACACATCCTTCTGGCGCATGTTGTAAGTACGCTGTATCGTGGTTGCCATGGACGTAGAAGAGCGGTTTACTTGCGACTGTCACAAGGAATTCAAGGTATCTTGCTGGTAAATCTCCACAGGAGATAATCAGGTCGATATCTTTTAATTTATTTGGTGTGTAGTAATCATATAGATAGGGATCTATCTGATCACTAATGACTAGTATCTTCATCTGTTGTTTTAATCTCCGTTAATTCATCTCGTGGGATATTGTTAGAAGAAAGCTCTCCAACAATATTATTGTTTAACCAGTTAATTCGAATAATATCCAATGGTTGTAAGGTGCTATCTGCTTCAATGATTTGTTTACCGATACGGGTTTCAATTGGACCGGTAAATGGAACAATTGTACCTTCTTTGATTGCGGTAATAAAGTGATTCATACTACGCAAGATTGTAGTTGATGTGGATGATGGTAGATATAGTTCTTCTGCACCTGATGATAAGCCTAACCAATAGCTTTGTTCACTGATTTCCTTGTGTGTCAAAATATCCTGTACAAGTAAATCATAGAAGAGTGACCAGTTGTAAATTGGTGCTGCTAGACATTCTTCTTGCGCTTCTTCGAATCGGTATAGACCTGGTTTATGTGTTGTGGAACGATTATCCATGATAATCGCATTCTGGCATGGTTCTTTTAAGATATGTACTTTTGCGTCTGGGGAGGTCCATGATACGCCAAGTGCGAATGCATTGAGTTCAATCACAGATACTTCATTATCATAGGGTAAATAGCCAATGAGACGCTGATCATGTACCATGCCTGCTAAGATCCCCATTAGGAAGAATAACTCATAGCTACGTAATGCATAGGTATTGATAATATGTGATACAAGGGGGGTACAATGATTCATGAACTTATGATCAGGATGGTCTGTTGCAGCCTTTAATGTATCTTTTAATAAGAGTGGGCTTGTAGTGATAATCCATTCATGGTCTTGACACGCTTGCTGGATGATCTTCTCAGTTGTTTTTGTGTCTGAACAACCTGTATAGGCAGTAGTATTAAGGACACCTTCGTAGCGGTTGTTCAGATAGGTTCTTCCACTTTCGATTACGGCTGTCTGTAAATCATTTAAATCATCAGCCGGATAGAGGAAGGCCATCGTTAGGGGGTTGCGTTCGGAATAGTATTGTTTACGGAAGTTGAGTAGGGAAAGGATGGATTGTGACTTTGCCTTGTACTCAAGACTTACGTTACTTTCACTACGATTGAATTCCTTTAAGATACGTTCAATACGATGACGTAGGATAATACGATTCTTATCTAGCAAACTATCAAAGGTAAAGATCGATAAGTAGATTAAGAATGCATCAGAGATATTAAAGGATGGCTGGTTTTGTGTAATGTCCTTTGTGACAAGTTCAAAACGATAGAAGGCACCTTGGAAAGTATGGATAAGATCCTGTGGCCATTTGGTTTCTAGGTTTTGTCCTAACATATCTGCGAGAAGTTGATAACTTCCGGGAATTGTGAAGTATGGTGTATATAAATTTGTGACTTTCTGGAATCTTAAAAATTCTTCGTACACCTGCATTTCTTGTGAATCATTATGGACAGGCATGATACGGGTAATCTCTGCCATGATGGAAGGCGCTTGTAAGTACTTCAGTACGGATACGCGTTTATTTCCTTCCTTGACAAAGAATGCATGCATGTATTCATAAACTTGAATTGGTTCACGGATTCCTTCTTCAATCTGTGCAGTATATAGTCTAGACCACTTTGCGGCAAACTCGGTATCTTCATCTAAAGTTGGCATCCAATTTTCGGTAAAGGATGTAGCTCTTGAGGAAGTGACTGTACCTACCACTAGGTCTAAAGGAATTTCTAAGATGCCTACATATACCTTGGGTAGATCGCTGAAAATACTGTTGTTTAAAACTGCTAATGTTTCTTCGTCGGCTTTGCCTTTTTTACGAGCTAATGTGTATTCAGAAAGTGACATAAGTATCATCTCCTAGCGGTACTATTATACTTGAATATGCGGCTATGGTCTAATTGCGAACACTTGATATATAATCACAAGGAAGGGAAGTAAACTATGGTTGAATTCGTTAAATATACATCCATATTAGGAAACATCACGATTGCAATAGAAGCTGATACTCTCATCGGTTTATGGTTTGATGGTCAAAAATATTATAGAGCTGATATGCAGGGAGAATTTTCTACTTCTATTTCTACGATGGCTAGAAAAACAATAAAGTGGCTCGATGAATATTTTTCTGGTAAAAATCCAGAAATGACTCTGAAGATTTCTCCTAAGGGAAATGTGTTCCAGCAAGCTGTGTGGGAATGCTTGTTAGCAATTCCATACGGAGAAACAAGAAGTTATAGTGATATAAAAGAACTTGTTTGTAGGAAGTTAGGAAAAACATCCATGTCAAACCAAGCAATCGGAACAGCCGTTGGTCATAATCCAATCTCGATTATTATTCCATGTCACCGCGTGATTGGAAAAGATGGTAGTCTTCATGGATACGCAGGTGGTTTAGAGAGGAAGCGTTGGTTATTACAACACGAAAAAACGGTTGAATAATCAGAACATATTTTGAAAATGGTGTTAGAATAACTACATTCGAGGTGAGAATATGGATCGTAATCAAGAGATTGTTCGTACAAGTATTTTAGGAATTATAGTAAATGTAATGCTAGCAGGTTTTAAGGTTATGGTTGGATTTTTGTCTGGTTCTATCGCAATCATATTGGATGCAGTGAATAATGTATCAGATGCCTTTTCATCCATTATTACTATCATCAGTACAAAACTAGCTGCTAAAAAACCAGATTATAAGCATCCGTATGGATATGGCAGAATTGAATACCTCAGTGCATTAGTGATTTCTTTGATCATTGTATATGCTGGTATCACTTCATTTGTGGAGGCAATCAAGAGTATCTTTGAACCAAGTACACCAGAGTATACAACAGTTGGATTAGTTATTATTTTTGTGGCTGTATTAGCTAAATTCTTTATGGGCATGTATGTGAAGAGGACAGGAGAGAGATTGAACTCTGGTTCACTGATTGCCTCTGGTGAAGATAGTCGTATGGACTCCATTATTTCTGCAAGTACACTTGTTGCGGCATTGTTATTTATTGTTACGAATATCGATATTAGTTCATATCTTGCGGTTGTTATATCTATTATGATTATCAAAGCGGGTTATGAGATTGCGGCCTCTACGATATCCTCTATTTTAGGAGAACGTGCAGATAAGGAACTAACAAGTAAAATTAAAAAGATTGTCATGACGTTTGAAGAAGTTCATGGTGTATATGATTTATTCTTAAGTAATTATGGCCCAAATAAGAACCTAGCATCGCTGCATATTGAAGTGGATGATACGATGACTGCAGATGAGATTGATGAACTACAACGTAGAATCGAAGACAAGGTTTTTGATGAAACGCATGTATTCGTGACGGGTGTTAGTGTGTATGCATACAATACGAAGGATGATGATGCGAAACGCATCTATAAGGATATCCGTAGGATTGTTACATCTTTTGAGCATGTTATCCAAATGCATGGCTTTTTTGTGCAGGGGAATGAAATACGTTTTGATATTGTCATTGACTTTGATTGTGATGATCGTGAAGCACTATATAAGCGTATTGTTCAGGATATACAGGAACGTTATCCAGATTACCAGTTCATGACAACTTTAGATAGCGACATCAGTGATTGATGTCGTTATTTTCTGTGCCTAATTTATGAAAGCTATGTAAAATGACCGCATATCATTTGACATTATTTAGAATTTTCTTTTAGAATAGGACACATTGTCGAAAGGAGTTAAATGATATGAAAAAGAAAATCAATACGATTGTAGGATCAATTGGAGCATTTGTTGGAATCTTCGTTTTCATCACTTATATCCCACAGATTATTGCAAATTTAAATGGTATAAAGGGGCAACCGCAACAGCCACTTACAGCAGCTGTTTCATGTTTGATTTGGGTTATTTATGGTTGGACTAAGGAGCCAAAGAAGGACTATATCTTAATTATTCCAAATACATTTGGGGTTGTGTTAGGATTCTTAACATTCATAACGGCTCTATAATAGGTATTATCCAGCGTATAAAATTTATACAACGTTATAGAACAACATCAGTGATTGATGTTGGTTTTTAAATGATCATATGACTTAGGGAGGTAGCCTAATTATTTTTTTCATATTACAATAGTATCGATAGATAGGTGGTAATTATGAAAATATTAAGTATTGCCGTACCATGTTATAACTCTCAGGACTATATGGAACACTGTGTAGAGACGTTATTAACAGGTGGTGAAAAAGTAGAAATTATTATCGTAGATGATGGTTCAAAGGATGGTACAGCTGAGATTGCTGATCGTCTTGCGGAAAAATATCCAACAATTATCAAAGCTGTACATCAAGAAAATGGTGGACATGGCGAAGCAGTCAATACAGGTATTAAGAATGCGACTGGTGTATTCTTCAAGGTTGTCGATAGTGATGACTGGCTTGGAGAGGAAGCGCTCGCAACTTTACTTGAGAAGCTAGAAATGTTCAGCAACAGTGGGGAAGATGCTGTAAATGTTCCTGACTTAGTATTATGTAACTATATCTATGACAAAGTAGGTGTAAAGAATAAGAAGGTAATCAACTACAAGGGTTATTTGCCACTCAATCGTACATTTACTTGGAAAGATGTGAAGAAGATGCCTCCAGGCAAGTATATGACCATGCATGCGTGTGTGTATCGTACAGAAGTATTGCGTGAAAGTCATTTGGTATTACCTAAGCATACGTTCTATGTAGATAACATCTATGTATTCAAACCTTTACCATATGTAAAGAAGTTGTACTACTTAGATATTAATCTCTACCATTACTTTATTGGTCGTGATGATCAATCTGTAAACGAAAAGGTTATGATTAAAAGGCTCGACCAACAGTTACGTGTCAATAAGATTATGATTGATACGCTAAGTGCATATGATAAGTCTATTCCTAACTGTACGGAGTACATGTATTCCTATTTAGAGATTATCTCTGCAATTACTTCGGTTCTAGCAACATTATCTGGAACCCCAGAACATCTTGCGATGAAGGAGGACTTATGGAAGTACATGCAGGAAACAGATGAAGAAATCTATCATAAGGTTCGTTATTCCTTTGTTGGCAGAGCTGTTAACTTGCCAGGTAAGTTTGGTCAGAGTGCATTACTAACAATTTATAAACTTGCACAAAAACTATATGGATTTAACTAAGCGGATGATTCCGCTTTTCTTTGGGCAGTACACGTGCATAAGGATGGAATCAGAGTATAATAAACCACAGTTTCATTTGAAACAGACAGGAGTGTAATAAAGATGGATAAGACAGCGAAAATGATTATCGAATTAGTGCCGGATGAGGTTATGCATAAGATTCCTTTCTTTGTAAGAGGACATGCGACAAAGGATACAGTGGCTAAGATTGCTAAGGAACATCCAGAGCTATATGCTCAAGTGCAGCAGTGTGATGAGTTACAAGGTGAACTAAAGGAACAACTCAGCAAAATCATCAACGACATCTTCGATCAGAAGATGAGAAAACACGGATATAAATAATATCTTTGGGGCTGATGCCCTTTTTTCTTTGATAGAGTACAATAGTGGCAAAGATACATTAACAAACCAACCTGTGATAAAATAAAGGCGGTGATAATATGAAAAAAGTAATCGCAATTGTTGAAGACGAAAAAGATTTAAATGAATTAGTAAAAAGATATTTAGAGAAAGAAGAATATGAAGTACGTTCCTATTTAGATTTTGATGAGGCTTACTCTCATACTTCTGATGAAGATGTGCATCTATGGATTCTTGATATTATGTTAGGAGATAAGAGTGGGTTTGACCTCATTGAAGCCATCCGTTCTTATCGTTCTGAAGTTCCTGTTATCTTTATGTCTGCACGTGATAAGGAATTTGACCGTATCATTGGTTTAGAAAAGGGAAGTGATGACTATATTACGAAGCCATTCTCTCCGAAAGAACTTGTATTACGTGTCAATAACTTGATTCGTCGAATCTATAAAGATGAAGCAGAACATATCAAGGTAGATGGATATGAAATCGATGAAGCACAGAGAATTGTCATTGAGGATGATAAGCAGATTGATCTAACAACCAAAGAGTTCGAGCTTTTGATGATGTTTGTGAATAACCGCGGTACTGCTTTCCCGCGAGAACAGATTCTATCCCAAGTATGGGAAGAGAATTATTTTGGTAGCGACCGTGTCGTAGATGATACGTTACGAAGACTTAGAAAGAAAATGCCGAATTTAAGTATTCATACGATTTATGGATTCGGTTATAGGCTCGGATAATGAAGCGCATACGAATGTGGTTGCGCGAGTTGAGCTTGTCGCAACAGTTACTCAGCATGGTCTTCCTTTTCATCATGATTTTTGCAATGTTCGTGATTATCTTTCTTTCGCCATCGATCGAACGGTTTACGGAAGCAGAAATGTATAATCGCTTGCATAGTGCACAAGAAAGTTTAATTTTATATGCCGACCAAAATCCAGGACAGTCTTTGGACTTTGTACAGTCGGATGGTGCAATCAGTGCATACTTATTTGATCATGAAAAGAATACTTTCACGGTCATCTATGGAAGTAAGATGGATCAGACTTTAAAAGAAAGACTGAAGACAAATGCGAATGTTCCATATTCTGGTACGATGGATTCTTACTACACACCAGAGGCACAGTTAGATGGAACCAATGCGCCTGGAGATAATATCGTACTATATTCAAGAACGTTATTAAATGATGGACGTGAACTGATTACGGTTATGTCAAACGCTGCTCAACAACGGTTACGTGATAGTTTAATCAATGGAGTTGTACTGTTAAACGTTAGTTTCGTCATTGGCTTTATGGTGGTGTTATTGATATGGGTGACGACTTTGATCTTACCGTTATCGCAAATCAAGTACTATATTGCTAAAATCAAGAATGAGGAAGACGCGGAATTATTAGTACAGCGTAATGATGAGATTGGTGAAGTTGCGGATGCACTTCGTGATATGAATGCACAGCTTAAGAAACAAAATCGTGAGAAGGAAGAAATGATTCAGAATATTTCTCATGACTTAAAGACACCAATCGCGACCATTAAGTCATATGGAGAATCCATTAAAGACGGTATTTATCCATATGAAACATTAGAGAAGTCTGTTGATGTTATCATTGAGCATGCAAATCGTTTGGAAAAGAAAGTGAAGAGTTTAATCATCCTCAACAAGATGGACTATCTAAAGGATACAGTTGAGGAAGGTAATCATCTCAACATGAATAAAATCATTGATAAGGCATTACTATCACTCAAGGTTGTTCGTCCAGAGATTAATTTTATCTGTGAGTTGGATGAAGAGGTTTGTTTCCATGGTGAAGAAGAACCGTGGCGTATTGTTGTGGAAAATCTGATTGATAATTCATTGCGTTATGCGAAGAGTTATATCAAGGTGACACTACAAGAAGATGAACTCTGTGTAATCAATGATGGTAAGAATATTTCGAAGGACCGTTTGAGTACTTTATTTCATCGTTACGAAAAGGGAACGGATGGACAGTTTGGTTTAGGACTATCCATTGTTCATCGTGTTGTGACAACATATGGCTACCGCGTAGCGGCAGAAAACCTCACCGAAGGTGTATGTTTTAGAATTTGGCATGATGCCAAGAAACAGAAAACAAAGAAAACAAACGAAAATCATCCAGCATAAACTTGCATAAATGGGTGAAAAATTCACCAATATCGATTAGAATATAAAGACATATGAAAAAAACAGAACAGATTTACGGTGTAAAAACAACATATATCACAGAAGGTGAAGGGAAAGATATGATCCTTCTGCATGGATGGGGTCAGAATAAGGAAATGATGCAAGCAATCTTTGATCACTACAAAGATCGCTATCGTGTCTTTGCAATTGATTTTCCTGGCTTTGGTGAGAGTGATAATCCACCAGTTGCTTGGGGTGTACCTGATTATGAGGCTTTCCTAGAAGACTTTATCGCAGTCAATCAGATTCATAACCCAATTCTTATTGGGCATTCCTTTGGTTGTCGCGTAGCGATTCGCTATTCCGCAAAGAATCCAGAGAATGTACGGAAGATGTGCCTGACAGGTGCTGCAGGCATACGTCCTAAGCAATCTCTTGAAAGTAAGATTCGCGTCAAGCTGTTTAAGGCTGGTAAGTGGCTATTAAAAGTAACTGGTCAGACAAAGAAACTTGAAGAATTACAAAAGAATGCTGGTTCAGAAGACTATCGTAATGCGCAAGGAATTATGAGACCTACTTTTGTAAAAGTGGTTAATGATGATGTAACAGAGTTATTGCCTTTGGTGAAGTGTCCTGTATTACTTGTATGGGGTGATTTAGATACAGCTGCGCCACTGTGGATGGGACAACAGATGGAGAAGATGATGCCAGATGCAGGTCTTGCAATATTTGCGGGTGATGACCATTGGGCATATTGGCACCAAGCGGACCGTTTCAATCGTGTTCTGGATATATTCTTAAAGGAGACGGCTTAGTATGGAAAGATGGATACTTGCAGTTGCGACAATCGTTGCAATGTTGATACCAACAAAACATGCATTACACATGTTTCAACAGAATCGCTATGAAATAGGTAGATATAGTAAATGGCTTGCTGGAAACAAAAAGATGATTCAGGGGATGTTGGTCACAACACTTTGCTATATCATTGTTGCAGGATTATTAACATACTTTGCTGGATTTAAAATCTTTGTATGGGTATGGTTAGTATTGTTGCTTCTTGTGACAGGTATTAATGTTATTCGAGAAAAGAATAAGAAGTATATTAAGCCACTTGTATATACGGGTCGTGTAAAACGTCAAATCGTAGTTATGGCTTTATTGCAGATTGGATTGTTACTTCTCAATAATAAGTTCTTACCACAGTATGCATGCATATCTACAATAGTGATTATCCTGCCTTGGATTTTAATCTTCTTTGTAGGATGGATTACTTCACCAATTGAGGCACTTGTTAAACAGTGGTTTATTGGACAAGCAAAGAAGATTCTTTGTGAAGATAAAGATCTGATCAAGATTGGTATTACTGGTAGCTACGGTAAAACATCTACCAAGAATGTCATGCAGGCAATGATTGGTGAACAGTTTAATACACTAATGACACCAGCTTCTTACAATACACCAATGGGTATTACAATTACGATTCGTACTTTGTTAAAACCTATCCACAAAGTGTTTGTATGTGAGATGGGTGCTGACCATGTTGGTGAAATTACCAATTTGATGAAGTTTGTACAACCCTCCATTGGTGTTGTAACTTCAATTGGACCACAACACCTAGCAACTTTTGGTTCTCAAGAGAATATTATCAAAGAAAAAATGCAGATGATGGAACTATTACCAAAGGATGGTCTAGGAGTCCTCAACTATGATAACGATTTTATTCGTAACTATCGCTTAAAGAATCCAGTTAAGACAGTTAGTTATGGAGTAAAGAGCAGAGATGTAGATTATTACGCAGATGATATTACATACACACGTATGGGTTCATCCTTTACGGTTGTTCATCGCGACGGACGTGTACGTATTGAAACAAAGCTTCTTGGTGAACTAAATATTCTCAATATTCTGTCCGCAATCTGTGTCGCAAGACACCTCAATGTGCCGTGGCCAACGATTCAACGTGCAGCTAAGACAATGAAACAAGTAGAACACCGCTTAGAACTAAAGACAATCAATGGCTATCACTTTATCGATGATGCGTTTAACTCAAACCCAGTAGGCTCCGCGATGGCACTCGAAGTGCTATCAATGATGCCAAATACACGTTATGTTGTAACACCAGGTATGATTGATCTTGGCGCAATCCAAGATGACGCAAATAAAGAGTTTGGTCGTAAGATGAAAGGGAAGGCGGATGAGGTTATCCTCGTTGGTGAAATTCAAACGAAGTCTATCTATGAAGGTCTACAGGAAGTTGGGTTTGATATGAATCGTGTTACCGTTGTAAAGACAGTCAAAGAAGCTTTTGACCATATCTATCGACATGCGTTACCTTCCGATACAATTCTATTGGAGAATGATTTGCCAGACGCATTTAGTCACTAATGAAAAAGTCCACTCACGTGGGCTTTTAGTTTGTCTTAATTGTTTTGATAAAGAAGAAGATACCTAGTACAAAGAAGATTGCGATACTTCCTACACCAGCACTGATGGAACCTGTAATCTGTGATACAAGCGAAACAGATGCTGTACCTAGGAAAGCTGCACCTTTACCACAGATATCCATCAATCCAAAGTACTCGCCAGACTGTTCTGCAGGAATAATCTTTGTAAAGTAGGAGCGTGATAAAGCTTGAATACCACCCTGGAATAAACCTACACATACCGCAAGGATCCAGAATTCAGCTTGTGTATCCAAGAAGATTGCGAAGATAGCGATACCCAGATATGCAAAGATACAGAGTAGAATCAATCGTGTAGTATCAAATTTCTGTGCTAATCGACCGAATGTAAGAGCAGCAGGGAAGGCGACAATCTGTGTTAGTAATAATGCAAGTAATAAACTTGTGCTACTTAATCCTAACGCTGTTCCATACGCAGTCGCTAAATCAATAATCGTATAAACACCATCAATATAGAAGAAGAATGAAATTAAGAATAAGAAGATTTTCTTATGCTTTGTTGCATTCTTGAGTGTGTTTCCTAAGCGTTTAAAGCTCTCTGCAATAGCGTTTTTTGTATTTTCAATATAATGGTTTTGTTTATATGTCTTTAATAAAGGTAACGAGAATACAAACCACCAAACAGCTGTAATTGTAAAGGCAATCGTCATTGCAAGACTTCCTGAGATGCCAATCTGTTTACCGCCAAGAATAACTGCAAGTGATAATACAAATGGAATACAGGAGCCGATATATCCCCATGCATATCCTGAGGAGGATACGCTATCTAGGCGTTCTTCCGTTGTGATATCTCCTAACATGGAATCATAGAAGATGATACTAGAAGAGTATACTGCCTTAGCGATGATGAAGAATATTAGGAACATCAACCAATGTGAGATAAATCCCATCATAAAGCATAAGGTTGATCCGGCAAGCACAGATACAAAGAAGATTGGTTTCTTAAATCCTTTGAAGTCTGTAATTGTACCAATCACTGGTCCTAAGAAGGCAACGCATAGTGTTGCGGCTGATGCGGCATATCCCCAATATGCTAGATAACTAACGGATGATAATCCATCTTTCTCCGCCAAACTATTGAAGTATAGCGGCATAACTGTTGATACCAATAGTATGAAGGCAGAGTTACCGACATCATATAAGATCCAGTCTTTTTCAGCCTTAGTAAGTTTTATAAACATAGTTCAATCTCCCCTACGATATTGATTATGCGTTAAAACAAGTGATGAAACAATTATTTTTGTAACAAATAGAGAAAAAATTCATACAGTGAACACAATTAAATGGGTAATATGACGATAATAAAAATCCTACAAGCTATATTTCATAGGATTTTAAATATCTACCTTCATTTGGATAGTATTCTGGCTGTGCAACAATATTATGCTGTACTAACAATTCATTAACTGTACCGAAGATTAAATGATAGATTTCATTAGCAATATCACAAACATCGATATTATGTTGAATTGACAATAAATTTTGTTCTCTGCTTAACAGATTAAGGCATTCAATCAGGGTTTGCGAGCATGCGTCAATAACAATTTTGGAAACTTCATCACCGACTTTAAAATCATCAGGGTAATATACTGGAACATTTATGATTCCGCCTTTTGTATAACCCAATTGATCGAAGATTGAAATAAAATCCTCCGATATCTTATTTCCATTAACTAAGGAATGGAATGCTAGGCTCAATTCATCAGCAGAATATTTTATTGTAGTATCTAATTGATGGGACTTCTGTAACATGAGTTGACGATAGAAATCATTTCGATTACCATTACAATCCCCAAAAGAGCTGAATGTTCCGTAACTGGTTGTAAGACGATTATAAGAGCACAATAATTTATTGCTATATATGCTTAAAGATTTACACTTTTCATACATGATAATAAGGTAATCTGAGCTATCTTGATGTATCTTATGAGTTGTAATTAAGTTATGTTTTGCAAGCTCATCAAATATTGTTCCATCAAGAATATAACCACATAACATATGATATAGATTTATCTGATCTGGAAAACCATTCTGAATTTGATGAATGGTTTTAATCAATACATCAGTCTGTTGCGCTATTGAATAATAAATCTTCTTGCTAGCAAGCGAAATATATCGTTTTAAAATAGGTAAGTCTTTTTCGATAAATATAGGAATATTTAATGACAGTTTATTGTCATGGAGTTTAATTACTTCAATCGTTAATAAACGGTTTATGATTTCCTTATTTGAATATTGATTAATATCGATACTATTTGGTAGGCAATTTATGATGTCTGAAAGGACTTGGAAAACAGAAGGATCATTTAAAATAATCCTTGGATTATTGTTATCCTTAATCATTGATATATCATTTTCGTAATAAAAAATATCGAACTCCATAAGTTTCCTCTAACTTCATTATATTCTATACGAATAATATCTTATATCCAAGACCTCTTAATAGAGCAAGTAAACGAGATTAATAGAGTAGTGATTATCGCTAATTTATCGAAAACACTTTACATAGTGACATCATTACATTAGTGTATAAATGTAGAAGGGAAGATAAAATGTCGAAAAGAAGTAGTGGTGATTTTAATCAAAAAGAATATAATGCAAAGTGGCGAGCAGAAAACATGATGAGAGTATCTGCTACATACAAAAATGAATTTGTTTTAGCGTTCCGTGAAGCATGTCAAAAACTTGGTGTAACTCAAGCAGACGTAATCAGAAATGCAATGCAAGGGGCTATTGAAAAGGCAGAAAAATAAAAAGTTGCTCAAAAGTTGACAAACGCATAAGAAAACCCGCCAAATAGCGGGGTTTTACGTAATGGAGCGAGTGAGCGGAATTGAACCGCCGTGTCCACCTTGGCAAGGTGGCGTTCTACCATTGAACTACACTCGCAATAATGGCGGTCCCGACGAGATTCGAACTCGCGATCTTCTCCGTGACAGGGAGACGAGATAAACCACTACTCCACGGGACCAATGTATGGCGAGGAAAGAGGGATTTGAACCCTCGCGCCGGTTTCCCGACCTATGCCCTTAGCAGGGGCACCTCTTCGGCCTCTTGAGTATTTCCTCAACTATTGCCAAGTGCATACTGACTAACCGTTCAGCGCTTTACTATATTACCATGGTCATTTTTTCATTGCAAGATGTTTTTTGCTTTTTTGATGAATTTTTGCAAAGCCTAGCGCTGAAAGGCTTTTTTCAAGAATACGAGATGATTTGTGACTGTTTCGCGTGCTGCACATAGCTTATCAGCCCAACATACAACCCAAGCTTCTTTGGATTGTGGTGGGTACATTGTTAGTGGAAACATGTGATGAACAATAATATCTTCCTCGATAGGACCGATATGATAGTCATCCTTAGCGTTATTGGCTGCAGTATAAGGATGTGTAAATCCATGTAATCCGAAGTGTTTTTGTGGAATATGCCAATCATACAAGAAATAGTCATGCAACAAAGCACCTGTAATCATCGCGGAGTAGTCTACATCAAAATTGTAAGTTTCTGCTAATTCACAAGCTGTAAGTGCGACGTCAATACAATGTGCATATACAGTTGTCTTTCCGTGCTGAATAAAGTTCTTTACCAAACTATATCTGCCTGTTTTTTCTAAGCGTTCTACTTCATCCATAACCGCTTTGTAGTGTTTGTTTTGCATATTCATACTAATAATTTATACGATTCAGCACAAAATGAACAGAAATATTATCTAGTTTTGAGAAAATTTATACAGATAGAGATATTTGCTGGAGATTTTATTTGGATAAATCTTAGAAGTATGTCATATTAAATTTACAAGATTTACGAGAAGAGAGGTTACATATGAAAGTTTTAAGTTTTGGATCATTGAATTTTGATCATGTGTATCAGATGGATCATTTTGTCATGCCTAAGGAGACGACATCTTCCTTGTCCTATAGCAGAGGCTTTGGTGGAAAGGGTTTAAACCAATCCATCGCATTAGCAAAGTCAGGTTTAGATGTATATCATGCTGGACGTGTTGGTTTTGATGGTCAACCATTTATTGATTACTTACAGGAATATGGTGTTAAGGTAGATTACCTGAAGAAGGATGAAGAAACTGCGACTGGACATGCGATTATTCAGGTAAGTCATAGTGAAAACTGCATTATTCTTTATGGTGGTTCGAATCAGTTGATTGATGAAGCACAAATTGACGAAGTATTAACACATTTTGAAAAGGGAGATCTATTACTGATTCAAAATGAAATATCGTCTTTAACATACTTAATCATAAAGGCGCATGAGAAGGGTTTGCGTATTGCCTTCAATACTGCACCAATGGATGAAAAGATTTTTAGTTATCCTTTAGAGTTAGTAGATATCTTTGTGGTTAATGAAGTTGAGGGCAAGGGTTTGGCGAATGTTTCTTCTGATCAGGTAGAAGATGTTATTGTAGGTTTGCAAAAGGCTTACCCAAACAAAGAAATTATTTTGACAGTGGGCAGTCAAGGTTCCTACTATATTTCTGGTGAGACGGTGATTCATCAAGAAGCGTATCGTGTAAATGCTGTGGATACGACCGCTGCTGGTGATACGTTCACTGGTTTCTATCTTGCAAGTATCTTGCGTGGTGAAACGGTAAGTAATGCATTAAGTATTGCCGCAAAGGCAAGTAGTATTACCGTTACCAAAGAGGGTGCTGCTAAGAGTATTCCTACATTAGAGCAAGTATTAGAGAGTATGAAAAATGTCTGAAATTAATCTCAGACATTTTTTTCTAACTTATAGATAGCTTCCAGTGCTGTAAGGATTTCTCTACGTTCACCTTCCATTGTCTTGGCTGCTTGATCGGCGTAATCGCCAATTGCATCAGCGGTATCTTGACCATAGAGGACTACGTTATTGAGAATGGACATTGTGCGGATGTTACGTAAACGACCTACTGTAAATAAGGCTGCTGTTTCCATGTCGGCGCCAAGAACACCCATGGCTGACCATTTCTTTTCTTCTTCTGCGTTTGTATCGATGTAGAAGCTTTCGTGACTATGAACGATACCTGTGTGATAGTCCCAGTGATTTTCTTTTGCGGTTTCAATACATTTGAGTAGGAATTCTATATCCGCAACTGCTGGGTAACGAATATCTGCGTATGCCTTAGATGTACCTTCATCACGTACTGCGCCTATGGCGAAGATTAAATCACCAAGTTGGATGTTTTTCTGCAGGGCACCGCAGGAGCCGATACGAATCATTGTGTCTACGCCAATGTGCTTTAACTCTTCGATGGCGATGGAAGCAGAAGAGCCACCGATACCAGTAGAGATGGCAATGACTTTTACGCCCTTGTAGTAACCGGAGACACTTCTGAATTCACGGTTATATGCGAGTTCTTTGACATCTTCAAGGAATGGGATGATGCGATCAATGCGAGCTGGATCCCCAGGCATGATTGCATACTTTGCGTTTACACTTTGGTCTAATTGGATATGTGCTTCTAGCATGTTGTGTATTCCTTTCTAGATGTTTCTAAAATATGAAGTAGTTCTTTTCTTTCTTCTTCTGTGACAAATGCGGCATTTGCGGCATTGATATTCATTTGGAAGATGTCATCTACCGTAAATCCCATATCGTTGATGCAGTGGGCATATTCATCTGTAATATGTACACCCGCAAAGGTGTCGTTATCCGTGTTTACGGAAACGAGTACACCTTGATCATATAGAGGCTTCATTGGATGCTTTGCGTACGATGGTACGGTTTGGCACTGCACATTGGATGTTGGGCAGATTTCAAAGAGTACTTTGTTTTCCTTTGCACGTTCTACAAGTTCTTGGTCAAAGTATACATGATGGCCATGACCGATACGTGTTACACCAAAGTCCATTGCGTCCTTGACAGTATCTGGCCCTTGGCTATCACCTGCATGACAAGTCATAGGTAGACCATATTCTTTAGCTTTTGCGAATAATGTACCAAAGTTAGATAGAGGAACGAATCCTTCCGCACCTGCAAGGTCAATTCCTACAACACCTTTACCGAGGTATTGCTTGCATACTTCTACAGTTTCCATGTTTTCTTTTTGGTTTAGTGTATCGATGCCAATACACATCATGCATGTAAGGATACCGATGCGAAGCTTTGGATATTTTTTGAGAGCATTGTTTCTGCCTTCTAAAACAGCTTCTGTTGCGTCGGCCTGTGTCAGACCTTTTTGTGTGTGGAGCTGTGGTGCGAAACGAATCTCTGCATAGATATAGCCTTGACGAGCTAAATCTTCAATCAACTCTTCAGTAATACGTGTAATGGATGCTTTATCTTGCATGCATTTAAGAGGGGTATCAAACATCTTAAGATATTCATTTACATCTTTGGCATTTGCACATTTACGAATAAACGCTTCATAGTCTTCAATTGTTTCGGCAGGCATTTGCACATTTTGATCATGTGCGAGTTTCCATATTGTATCCATGCGGAATGAGCCGTCTAGATGTAAGTGAAGATTAATTTTAGGTATTCGATTCAACATAATTTTTTATCCTTTCCGATGATATGTACTTATGATATGTGCTTGTTGACTTATTTAAAACCCAATAATAAAATGAGTGTACATGAAATCGCTTTCACCATTTCATTTTAAGAGATGGCTAGCGATTTGAAAAGATTTTGGGAGGAAAATACATGAAAAATCTACTAAAGGCAGCAATGGTTGCATTGTTGCTAACACCGCTTGTTGGTTGTGGGTCTAAGGGATCTGAAAAGCAGGGCTCAAACACAGCGGAAACACACGGAAAGACTTACAACGTAGCATACCTAGTTAACGGTAACTTAGGTGACAAGTCATTCTTTGACTCAGCAGCAGCTGGTTTACAGACTCTTGAAAAAGATGGCCGTATCACACTAAAGACAATTGAAATGGGTGGTACAGACGCTGATAAGCCAAGATGGCTACAGACATTGTATGAAGTATCTGATTTAGGAGAATATGACTTGATTATCTGTGGAACATATCAGATGCCTGACTTCTTAAAGGAAGTTGCTACAAAGTATCCAGATCAGAAGTATGCAATCTTTGATGACAATACTTATGCTGGCGAAAATAAGAATGTCCTCAACTTAACATACAAGCAGAATGAGTTAGGTTATATCATTGGTACATTAGCTGCAAGCATGACAACAGATACATCTGTTGAACGTATTAATCCTGAAAAGGTAATCGGTTTCGTTGGTGGTATTGATAGCCCAGTTATCAACGACTTCTTATATGGTTACATCACAGGTGCACAGAACGTTGATCCAGAAATCAAGATTGATACACGTTACACAAATGACTATGTAGATACAGCGATTGCCAAGGAATATGGATTATCTATGATTAGCGATAACAAGGCTGATATTATCTGGGGCGTTGCTGGTAATGCTGGTAATGGTGCAGCTGAAGCAGCTCTTGAAAAGAATACTGCATGGTTCATCGGTGTTGACTCAGACCAGGAAGCTACTTTTTCTCCTGACTTAGCAGCGATTACATTAACATCTGGTTTAAAGAATGTTGGTAACTCTCTCATTTGGGTATTTGATGAATGGGATGCAGGTAGAGAACACTGGGGAACAGAAGTTACTTTAGGCTTGAAGGAAAATGGCGTTGGTGTTGTAACAGACAAGAACTTTGACAAGTATGCTTCCCAAGCAACTAAGGACAAAGTTAACGAAGCGATTCAGGCTATCTTAGACGGTAAGGTTGAAGTTCCTACAGCATTAGGAAATACATCTAAAGATTTAGAAACATTACGTGAAAAGGTTCGTCCTTAATTGTAGTGTTACAAAAGATTCATAAATTGTTTTACGTAGAAATTTAAAAGTTTCATTCAACCACGAAAAAACAATATATTTTATTAGTATCTTTGGTGATTTATGAATCCAGTTTCAGTTGCCGAAAAGTGTAGTTTTCAATAGTTTTGAAAATAACTTGGGATGGTGGTTGGAACTGGATTTTCTTTTGAAAAGAGATCACCTGTATAAAATGGAATGAGGTAAGAGATATGAACGAAGAATATGTCATTCAAATGAAAGGCATCCGCAAGATTTATCCTAACGGTGTCGTGGCAAACCAAGATGTTGACTTGAATGTACGCAAGGGCGAAATTCATGCGCTGATGGGAGAAAATGGTGCTGGTAAATCAACATTGATGAAGATGTTGTTCGGTTTGGAGCAACCTACAGAAGGTGAAATTTACGTCAATGGCGAAAAGGTACATTTATCATCACCAAATGTTGCGATTTCGAAGGGTATCGGAATGGTTCACCAACACTTTATGTTGGTGCCAAGTTTAACCGTCGCTGAAAACATTGTATTGGGTATGACTCCAAAGAAGAATGGTATTTTCATTGATCGTCAAAAGGCAATCAAAATTACTGAGGAATACTCCAAGAAGTTTAACTTGGCAGTTGACCCAAATGCACGCGTTGTCGATATTCCAGTTGGAATGAAACAGAAGGTAGAAATTTTAAAGGCATTAGTACGTGGTGCTAAGATTTTAATTTTAGATGAACCTACTGCTGTTTTAACTACCCAAGAGACAACAGAACTTTTTAAGGAATTAAAGCATTTAAAAGAACAGGGGTATACACTCATCTTTATTTCTCATAAGCTAAACGAAATCATGGAGATTACGGATCGCTTAAGTATTTTACGTGGTGGTAAGTTTATGGGTGTCTATGAGACAAAGGATGTTACACCTGAAAAGATTTCTCGCTTGATGGTAGGACGTGATGTTGTCTTACAGGTTCAAAAGGACGTTGCAAAGCCAGCTGATGAAATCTTAAGAGTCAGAGACTTACATTATGTGAATGATTGGGGCAAGAAGATGCTCAATGGTGTATCTCTATCTGTTCGTAAAGGAGAAATCCTCGGTATTGCGGGTGTTGAAGGTAATGGTCAAAAGGAACTTGTTGATATGCTGTTTGGTTTAAATAAACCAAATGAAGGAACAATCACTATGAAGGGCGATAATATCATTGGTCTAAACCAACGTCAGTTACGTGAGAAGCATATTTCATTAGTACCAGAAGATCGTATGTTATTCGGTATTGCCGCAAATGCATCAATTGAAGAAAATATTATCTCTGACCGTGCAGATTCTAAGAAGATGAACAAAGGTTTGATGTTTAACATGAAGAACATGCATGAAGAGACAGATGCCCTCATTAAAGAATATAAAGTATTGTGCAAGAGCCGTGACCAAAAGGTTGGGATGTTATCCGGTGGCAACATTCAGAAGGTCGTTGTTGCACGTGAATTCTCCAATCAGCCAGACTTGATTATCGCTGACCAGCCAACGCGTGGTATCGATGTTGGTGCTACGGAATTCATTCGTAAGAAGTTGGTGGAACTATCACGTTCTGGAATTGGTGTGTTACTAGTATCTGCAGATTTAAATGAAGTTATGGAATTATCTGATAGCTTAATTGTGATGTATGGTGGTCAGATTGTTGCGTACTTCGAAGATACGAGTCAGTTAAATGACGAAATCATGGGTCAATACATGTTGGGTATTAAGAAACAAACTGCAGAAGAGATTGCGAGGGTTTGTCATGAATAAGAAAAGAAGTTTGATATTTAGTATTGTGCGTGGCGCAATGGCTATTGGTATTGCGTTATTAGTTGCGGCAATTCTAATCTTTATTAGTTCAAAGGGAGATAATCTTGGCGCAAGATTACTTGCGACACTCAGCTCCTTGAAATCAATGTTGATTCAACCATTATTCCGTGCAAATGGAACATTTAGTGTAAAGGGTCTTACAGATATCCTTGCAAGCATGATTCCTATTATCTTTACAGGTTTAGCGACATGCGTTATGTTCTCTGCAAACCAATTTAACCTTGGTTCTGAAGGTGGTATCTTACTTGGTGCGTTTGTGACTTCTTTAGTTGCAGTTTATGTTCCATTACCTGGTGCATTACTACCGGTTGTTGCTATTCTTGCAGGTGCGTTTGTGACTGGATTGATGATGCTAATTCCTGCGGTATTAAAGGCGAAGTTAAACGTCAGTGAAATGGTAAACTCTTTAATGTTAAACTATGTCATCATGTATGTTATCAAGTTTATGATGAATGCATTTATCGCTGATAAGACAAAGGGTACAGTTCAGACTAGTAACTTCCAAGCTAACGCTTCTTTACCACAGTTAATTGAAAATGGTTCTAAACTATCCATTGGCTTTGTTATCGCAATTGTAATGACAATTATCATTGCGCTATTTATGTATCGTACACGTTGGGGATATGCAATCCGTATGATTGGTATCAACCAGAAGTTCTCTATGTATTCTGGCATGAATGTTGTAATGATCATTATCCTTTCGCAGGTAATCGGCGGATTATTAGCAGGTATGGGTGGTGGTATTGAGATGCTAGGAAGAAACCAATACTTCGACTGGTTAGCCCAACCGGGTTATGGTTGGACGGGTATTACTGTAGCGATTCTAGCAGGTAATAATCCAGCGTTTGTTCCGCTCGCTGCGTTCTTTATGGCTTATCTTGAAAAGGGATGTACTTTAATGTCAACCTACGCTGCAGTTCCTGCACAGTTGATTGATATTATTCAGGCGATCATCTTCTTATTCTTCGCGGCTGATCAATTCTTATCTAAGTATCGTCAGAAGCTTGTAGTTAAGAGTGCTGAAGAGGAGCTACGCGAAAAACAAGTTGGAGCGACAGTAGAAGGGAGCGTGAAGTAAGATGTTTTCACTTATTATGACACCAGAATTTTTCTTTGCGATTTTCCGTATCACAGCTCCAATCTTATTTGCGACAATGGCAGCTGTTATCTGCGAAAAGGCGGGTGTATCTAACATTGGCCTTGAAGGCACAATGATGATTTCCGCATTGTTTGGTTCCTTATTTGCTTACTATTCTGGAAATTGGTTTGTAGGTTTACTTGTGGCGGTTGCTGTAGGTATTATCGTTAGCTTACTCATGGGCTTCTTCGCATTCAATCTAAAGACAAATATTATCTTGACGGGTACTGCGGTCAATATGATTGGATCTGGCGGAACTATCTTCTTAGTTAAGGTAATTACAGGTATTACACAGGGATCACAGCTAACTTCCACAACCTCTTTGATTACACAGAAGTTGCAGATTCCAAGTATTACAATTCCATTCATTGATAAGATTCCTGTGATTGGACAAGTATTATCTGGACATAGCTTATTAACATACTTCGCATTTATCTGTGTATTTTTGACATGGGTATTGTTATACCATACACCACTAGGATTAAATATCCGCTCTGTTGGTGAAAACTCGCATGCGGCTTCTTCTGTTGGTGTAAGTGTTATTAGGGTGAAGTACATTACAATGGTTATCGCTGGTATCCTCTGTGGTATGGGTGGTGCGTTTATGTCAATGTACTATGCAATGGGTTGGTCCCTTGACATGGTTGCTGGACGTGGATTTATCGCTTTAGCAGCACAGGCAATGGGTGCTGGTGAACCTCTAGGCTGTATGCTAGCGGCACTCATCTTCGGATTTGCACAGGCATTTGGTATCAAGCTATCTGCGACAGGTGTAGATTCCAACCTCGTTTCACCAATTCCATATTTGGTAACGATTATCGGTTTGGTTGTGTTCGCTCTTATTGCGGCAAGTCGCGCAAAGCATGCACGCCGTGAAAATGCTGAAAAGGTGAGTGCATGAGTGAAATCAAGAAAATGCCAGTTATCTTAGATGGTGATCCTGGTCACGATGATGCGATTGCTTGGGTATTTGCCAAAGCAAATCCTGCCTTTGATATCAAAGCAGTCACAAGTGTGGCAGGGAACCAGACACTAGCCAAAACGACTTATAATGCAATGCGTATCTGTACATTATTAGGTATTGATGTGCCAATTGCGAAGGGTAGAGAGCTGCCATTATTATCGCCATTAATTACAGCTGGAAACTTTCATGGTGAATCTGGCTTGGATGGTCCTGCAATACCTGAACCATGCATGCAGTTAT
>ERZ773003.265-NODE-265-length-40265-cov-6.219348_pt1 | contig 40265 bp, 31 predicted proteins | sample MGYA00580668_ERZ773003 | MGnify/ENA primary metagenome ERZ773003 (study PRJEB29015, sample SAMEA2738002) | human oral metagenome | biome: human oral; feature: human-associated habitat; material: dental | place: China | collected 2126 ...
AAGGCGATGCAGGAAGCACAGATGCGCTTCGAGGCGGACAACGCAAACAAGAGCGATGAGGAGAAGGCAAAGGCGATGCAGCAGGCACAGATGGAGCTGCAGCAGAAGGAACAGGATCTCATCTCGGGCATCCAGAAGAAGATCGACGATGCCGTCAAGCAGGTCGCTGAAGCCAAGGGGCTTTCCGTCGTCATCGACAAGAGCGCTGTCGTCTATGGCGGTCAGGACATCACGGACGATGTCATGAAGAAGTTCAAATAAGAAAATACGGATATGCGCGCGCGAGCGCATGATGTACCGGGCGGGCTTCCTGCCCGGTACTTTTAAATGCAGGGGCTTTTCGGGAGGTGGATGAGATGCCGCAGGAAAAGGCGCAGGGCGGCGGTTTTTGGGAAAAGCGCCGGAGGGAAATTTGCGGTGCTCTCGCTGTCCTGTTCTTGGCGGCTCTTGGCGGCGCAGTCTTCTTCTTTCGAGCCGAGCCGCCGCCTGCTGCTCCGGCGAAGCAGGAAAATGGCGGGATCGCCGTCGTCGATGTGGCGCGAGCCGAGAAGGCACATGAGGCGTATGCGCAGCTGGCGGATCTTGAAGCGCAGTATGCATCGCTCGCCGCCGACATCGATCGACTGAGCCGTTCGCGCCGTGCCTTGAAGCCGCCTGCGCTCGCAGATGAGCCGTTCCAGCTTGCGGCGGAGCAGAAAAATCTGCAGCAGCAGCGCCTCGCGGCAGAAGCACAGGCGCGTGAACGCCGCAAGGCGCTCGCTGCATGGGAAGAAAATACGAAGGACGCCTTTCTCAAGGAAAAGAAGGCACTCGAAGACGCCTATCAGAACCGCATTGTTAATATTGAGATGAAGATTGACAACCGAGAGGCGATGTTCCTTTCGGAGGCTGACGTAAAAAACCTGCTCGACGAACTCAAAGCCTTGCGCGAGGAGCGCGGAGAGCGCATACGGGCGCTCTTTGCTGCTCGCGACGAGGAGAAGCGGAAGTATCTTGACGCGCTCATCGCGCGCGACGCAAAGAGTGCAAAGTCTACCGCAGCAAGCGCACAGGAAGAAGCTGCACGCCAAAAGGCGGAAGCAGAAAGGCGCAACAGCGAGGCGCTCCTGCAGGCGATGCAGGGCGTCGAGATCGACGAGATCCTGCGTCGCAAGAGAGCGGCGCTCGCGGCGAAGGGCGAGGAAATACGCATCATTCGCGAACACATTCGCAAGGATATTGAGAGCAAGACGGCGAAGCTCGCGCTCCTCCATCATCTTTCCCTCGTCGTTGCGAAAGAAACGGATGAAGCTGCAGATCTGCGGCGAGAAGAGGCAGACGCTCCCTCGCTTCGTTTTTCTGTTGTCGCTCCCGCCGCACTCGATCTGACAGAAGAATTGATTGCCGAGCTTGCGCCCGGAAATACTTAGAAAGAAGTGGAAAATCATGAAGCAGAACAAGAAGCGCATGGCGATGCTCGCAGGTGCCTTTGCCATCATGACGCTCGCCGCAGGCTGCGGCAAGACAGAGATCGGCTATGTTGATCCGAGTCGCGTTGAGAAGGAAGCGCCGGCCATCATGAACATTGACGCCGAGATGAAGTCGAAAGTGGAAGAAGTGCAGAAACAGGCGCAAGAGGAGTTGAAGGAGAAGCAGGCGCAGGGTGCGCCGCCCGAGGAGATGCAGAAGGCACAGCAGCAAGCGATGGGTAAGATGCAGCAGACGAGCAGCATCTACGACCAGCAGAAGACGATCAAACTGCAGACGGCCGTCGGCGAGATTGCACGCACGAAGAAGTTGGATGCTGTTCTCTTCAACGTGGATGAGCAGAAGCTCGTCCATCTCGGCGGCACGGACATCACGGATGATGTGATCAAAGCGCTTCAGTGAGACTGAGAGAGGACATGACGATGAAAAAGACGTTGGGGGAAGTCGCTCGCTTCCTGGAAGGACGGCTTGCAGGCGATGAAAACATCGTCGTCACGGGCGCGACGAACATCGAAGCGGCGGGCAGGACGGAGATCACCTTTGCCGCCCCGCCCCATATCGAGGAGGCCAAGGCGTCGAAGGCGGCCGCCGTCCTTCTGCCCGACGATGTGCAGGGCTTTCCTCTGCCCGCCATCCATGTGAAGGAGCCACGAGCCGCCTTCGCGAAGCTTTTGGAGCTTTTCACGCCGCCGTTGCAGATTCCCGCGGGCGTCAGTCCGCAGGCTTTCGTGGCGAAGACCGCCGAGGTAGAAGAGGGTGCCTCGATTCTTCCCTTTGCCGTCGTCGATGAGCACGCGAAGATCGCTGCGGGTGCCGTCCTTTACCCGCACGTCTACGTCGGGCAGTACGCTGAAATCGGCGAGAAGAGCGTCCTCTACGCGAGCGTCACGGTGCGCGAGCGCTGCCGCGTCGGCAAACGCTGCGTGCTCCATGCGAACTCGGTCGTCGGCTCCGACGGCTTCGGCTTCACGACGTCGGGCGGCGTTCATACGAAGGTGCCGCAGGTCGGCAACGTCGTCCTCGAAGATGACGTCGAGATTGGCTCACATGTCGGCATCGACCGCGCTACGACGGGATCGACTGTCATCGGACGCGGCACGAAGATCGACAATCTCGTCCATATCGGGCATAACTGCAAGATTGGCGAGGGGAATCTCATCGTCGCGCAGACAGGCATCTCTGGCTCGACGACGACAGGGCCAAATGTGACCTTCGGCGGACAGGTCGGCACGGTCGGACACATCCACATCGGCGGACATTCCGTCTATGCAGCGCGTTCGGGTATCATCGGCGACATGCCCGAGGGTGTGTTCTGTGCGGGATTCCCCGTGCAGAGCCATCAGGAATGGCTGCGCATGCAGGCGGCTATGAAACGCCTGCCCGATCTTGTCAAAAAGGTCAAGCAGCTGGAAAAAGCTCTCAAAGAGAGGGAAACTAAGGAATGACGTACTACCTCGTGCGCTTTTTGAGCCGTATCGTCTGCCTTCTGCCCGGGCGCTTCTGCGACCGTCTGGGACGCGCTCTGGCGCTCGTTCTCTGGCCTTTTCTGCCCGCGCGCAGAAAGAGACTCGCGGTCTCGCAGGTTGCCATGTGTCTTGGGACAGATGAGCGCGAGTCGGAGCGTATCGCCAAGGAGAGCGCCTTGCGTTTCGGCCCCATGCTCTTCGAGGTTCTGCGCTTTCCCGTCATCGTGCGCCATATGGCAGATTACGTCGAGATCGAGGGAAGAGAGCATCTCGAAGGAGTCCTCGCCCAGGGCAAGGGCGCGGTCATCGCTACGGGACATGCGGGCAACTGGGAGCTTATGGGTGGTGCACTGTCACAGGCGGGCTTTCCAATTATTGGCGTCGCCATGCGCCAGAGGGATGCGGCGATGGATCGCTTTATCAATGAGTATCGGCGGCTCGTCGGTATGCACATCATCTATAAGAACGACGTGCGCGAGATGTTTCGCATGATGAAGGAAGGCTGGGTCGTTGGACTTCTTGCCGATCAGGATACGAATCGGCACGATGGCATCGTGCTCGATTTCTTCGGCAAGCCGACGAACTGTGTGCCCGGACCCGCCGCGATGGCTCGTTCGGCAGGGATCGGCGTCATCCCCGGATACATCACGCGCAAGGAGGACGGCATGCATAAGATCGTCCTTTATGCGCCCGTCGAGGTGCCTCGCACGAAGGACAAACGTGCCGACATCCGCACGGCCGAGCAGGCGGTCAACCGTGTCTTGGAGCAGCACATCCGCGAGCATCCCGAGGAGTGGTTCTGGCTGCATGATCGATGGAAGTCGATGCGTGAGGAGTTTTAGGGGCTTCTGCTTGCATGAAGATGAAAAAACCTTTATAATTCAAGGAGAGTCAAAAATTGCAGGCGGAAGGTGGCTTGTGAATTTATGAAGATAGATGCCTTAAGCTCGCAGCGATCTGCGCTGCAGACACTTGAGCGTGATATCGCTGTACATGAACCCTCACGCAGCGATGCGGATTTCGGAACGGAACTCGCCGACCAGCATGCGGCGTTTTCCGATCGCCAACTGCAGGAAATTTTGAAGAAGATTGACGAGCAGGGTGCGCGCCTTACGAATACGCCGACGTATGATGAACTCAAAGCGTATCGCGATCTCGTCAAAAATTTCGTTGACGAAGCAGTCGGGCGCATGTATCAGCTTCATGTGCAGGCGGGATGGGATCGCATGGGACGGCAGAAAGTCTACACGACGGTGCGTAAGATCGATCGGAAGCTCGAAGAACTTGCAGAGAAGATTCGCACGGGTCAGACGGACGCCCTGGACATCGTGGCGAGTCACGACGCGATTCGCGGTATGCTCGTCGACCTCTATATGTGATGGAGGAGGCGCTTTCCTGGAGGGATGTCCTCGGGCACGAAGGGAATATCCATAGGCTGCGGATCATGCTGCGTGACGGTCGCCTGCCCCATGCGCTCCTCTTTTCGGGGATCTCCGGCGTGGGCAAGAAAAAGGTTGCGCACCTCTTGGCCGCAGCTTTGCTGTGCGGCAGAAAGGATGCGCCTTGCGGTGTGTGCCCTTCATGTCGTGCTTTTCTCTCAGGTACGCATTCCGACTACGTTGAAACGGCGCCCGAGAGCCGCGGCAAGGGCGTGCGCGTCCTGCGCATCGACGCCGTGCGTGAGATTGAGAAGAAGGTCGCGCGAAAGCCCTTGCTCTCGAGATGCTTCGTCGTCCTTGTGGACGATGTCGACGCGATGAACGAGGCAGCGGCGAACAGCCTTTTGAAGACTTTGGAAGAGCCGCAGGGCGCAGTTTTCTTCCTGCTCGTGACGGCGAAGCGCACGGCACTTCTGCCGACGATCTTATCGCGCGTGCGTGATATACATTTCGGTGCGCTCTCTCCCGAGGTAATTGAGGAGGCGCTCCTCGCGCGCGGTGTGGAAAGCCAGAAGGCACATTCTCTCGCCATGGCGGCGGACGGCAGTCTCGGTCACGCATTGCTCCTGCTCGAAGGGGGCGGGCTGCAGCTCATGGAGGATGCGGCGCAGACGCTCTTTTCGCTTTCTGCGCTCGATATGTTCAGCCTTTGGGCGAAGGCAGAGGAACTTGGCAAATTGCCGCGTGATCGCGCTGAGGAATGGCTGCTCGCGCTCTCTCGCCTTCTTCGTGACATGCTCGCGCTCCTTTCAGGGCGCGGTCAGATCTACCATGAGGAAAAGCGCGGAGCTTTGGCTCATGCGCTCGCAGAGTTTCCCGAGACGCGCATCTTCGCGTCTCTCGCCCTCGTGCGTGAGGCGCTCGGGAGGCTTCGGAGCAACGCAAGCGTGCATCTTCTCTTTGAAGGATTGCTGATGCGTTTGGCGGAATGCGTGGGCATCGGAAAGGTGATGCCAGGCGCGAAAGAACGCGCTCTCAATAGATGAAGGAGGCAAGGGGTTGCAGACGATTGTGGGCGTCCGCTTCAAGAAAGCGGGCAAGATCTATTATTTCAGCCCGGGAGAATACGAACTCGTACTCGGCGACGATGTCATCGTCGAGACGGTGCGCGGCATGGAGTGCGGGCGCGTCGTCTTGGGGGTGCGAGAGGTGGAGGAAAACGGCTCTCAAGTCTTGAAGACCGTGCAGCGCAAGGCGACGGAGCAGGATCTTCGTAAGGTCGAGGAAAACCATCGCAAGGAAAAAGAGGCGTTTAAGGTCTGTGAGAAGAAGATCAAGCTGCATGGTTTGCCGATGAAACTCGTTGATGTCGAGTGCACATTCGACTTGAATAAGATCATTTTCTACTTCACGGCAGACGGGCGCATCGACTTCCGTGAACTCGTCAAAGATCTGGCCTCCGTGTTCCGCACGCGCATCGAGCTGCGGCAGATCGGCGTGCGCGATGAGGCAAAGCTCATGGGCGGCATGGGCTGCTGCGGCAGGCCCTTGTGCTGCTCGATGTTCCTCGGCGACTTTGAGCCGGTATCCATCCGCATGGCGAAGGAGCAGAACCTCTCTTTGAATCCGACGAAGATCTCGGGTATCTGCGGCAGGCTCATGTGCTGCCTCAAATATGAGTGCTCGGACTACAAAAAGAGCTGCCCCAAGCGACGTCCGAAGCCGCCGAAGCAGGGAAGTCGCGTCGCGTCGGCGGAAGGGGAGGGAAAGGTCATCTCCATCAATGCGCAGAGACGCACGGCGACGATTCTGCTCGACTCGCACAAGACGCTCGTGGCAGCGTGGGAGGACGTCATTGCCGTAGAAAAGGGAGACAAGGCGTAAGATGGAGCGCACGGAAGGGGCGCAGGGAGCGACGCCAAAGGAAGCCCGGCACGCAAAGGGCACGCTCTACCTCGCGGCGACGCCCATCGGTAATCTTGAGGACATGACGCTGCGTGCCGTGCGGATTCTCAAGGAAGTGCCGTTGATTGCGGCCGAAGATACGCGCCACACGCGCAAGCTTCTCGCACGTTACGACATCCACACGCGCCTCGTGAGTTACCATGAGCACAACAAGTTTGAGAAGGGACCATGTCTCGTGGAATTCCTGCTCGCAGGAAACGACCTCGTCTGTGTCAGCGATGCGGGGCTTCCCGGCATCGCTGATCCCGGCAGCCACCTCGCTGCTCTGGCCATAGACGCAGGTGTCACTGTGTCTCCCCTGCCCGGCGCAAATGCCGCGCTCTCAGCACTCATCTGTTCGGGACTCGACACACGGCGCTTCACTTTTGTGGGCTTTCTGCCGCGCACGGCAGCGAAGCGCGGCGATCTTCTCGCCGAAGTCGCCGCGCGAAGGGAAACACTCATCTTCTACGAAGCGCCGCACCATCTGAAGGATACGCTCAAAGCGCTCATTGCTGTTTTCGGCGGAGCGCGGCCTGCGGCAGCTGCGCGTGAGCTTACGAAGCGCTACGAAGAGTTCCGGCGCGGCAAACTCGCCGACTTGCTCGCGCACTACAGCGCGGAAGAGCCTCGCGGCGAGTTTGTCCTCATCGTTGCGGGGGCGGCGGATGGAGAGGTACAGGAGACGACACCGCAGGATACGCCGCAGGAACTTGTCGCACGCTTTATGCAAGAAGGCAGGTCGAAAAAGGAAGCCATGCGCGAAGCAGCGAAGCGGCTGAACTTAAGTCGCCGCGACGTTTATCAGACTTTGCTGGAAGAATGAAAAAGCCCGCCCACTCCCTTTGCGGGAATGGGCGGGCTTCTGGATGCTTGCGCAAAACCTATACGGCTTCCTTCTGCAGATCTCTCGCGCACTTTTTGCAGACATTGCGCCCCTTGAAGAGCGACACGTCGTCTACACTGCCGCAGAAGATGCACGTGCAGGTCGGTTCGTACTTTCGCAGCACGATGCGATCCTCATCGGTGTAGATCTCCAAGGCATCGCGCTCTGCGATGCCGAGCGTGCGGCGCAGCTCGATCGGTATGACGACACGACCGAGTTCGTCGACTTTTCTGACGATTCCTGTGGCTTTCATAGCTATCTCCTCCTTAGAAGCAGGCCAGCCAACTGCGGGGAAATAGTCATTCAACGTGCAAAAGCAGAGTTGAGTGATTATTACAGGTTTACAGTATTTGCATGGAGAAACATTTTTTGCCCAAAAATGTATACTTTTTCCTTTGCTTACAGTATAGCATTTTCAAGAGAATGTTTCAAGTGAAATAATTAAGAAGAAATAATAAATCTATACAAGAAAGACATTGTGTTTTTGATGAAGGACATAGCGAGGGAGAAAGTATTTTACTGCCAAATCCTCAAGCAATGATTGAAATGATCGGTGCTTTCTCGATGCGCGAAACTTGAAAATCTTGCATAGGAGGATAAATTTATTCTATAATAGGGGAGATATATAAATGCGGCATCATGCCGTTGAGGAGGATTTTTTGATGACAAGGAAATCATTCTACATAACGACGCCGATCTACTACCCGAGCGCGAAGCTGCATATCGGGCACGCGTACTGCACGACGATCGCCGACGCTGTCGCGCGCTTCAAGCGGCTGACCGATCACGATGTGTTCTTTCTCACGGGAAGCGATGAGCACGGGCAGAAGATCCAGCAGAAGGCAGAGGAGGAGGGCGTGACGCCCATTGCCTACGTCGACAAGATCGTTGCGGGATTTCAGGGGCTTTGGCAGAAGCTCCACATCTCGAACGACGATTTTATCCGCACGACTGAGGAGCGCCACCAGCGCGTCGTGCAGGAGGTCTTCCGCCGCATCTACGAGAAGGGCGACATCTACAAGGGCAAGTACAAGGGGCTTTACTGCACGCCGTGCGAGAGCTATTGGACGGAGCGCCAGCTCATAGATGGCAAGTGCCCCGACTGTGGGCGCGAGGTGGCGGAGGTCGAGGAAGACGCCTACTTCTTCAAGATGTCGCACTATGCCGACCGTGTCCTCGCGTACATCGAGGAACATCCCGACTTCATACAGCCCGTCTCGAGGCGCAACGAGATGATCAATTTTATCAAGCAGGGGCTTGAAGATCTTTGCATCTCGCGCACGTCGTTCGACTGGGGCATCCCCGTGCCGATCGCACCCGATCATGTCATCTACGTCTGGTTCGACGCCCTGACGAATTACCTGACGCCGATCGGTTTCTTGGACGATCCCGAGAAATTTGAGAAGTATTGGCCGGCCGACGTCCACCTCGTCGGCAAGGAGATCGTGCGCTTCCATTCGATCATCTGGCCGTGCATCCTCATGGCGCTCGATCTGCCGCTGCCGAAGATGGTCTACGGCCACGGCTGGCTGATCGTAGACGGCGACAAGATGTCGAAGTCGAAGGGCAACGTCGTCGATCCCGTGCAGCTCATTGACGAGTTCGGCGCTGACGCCATCCGCTACTTCCTGCTGCGCGAGATCAACCTCGGACAGGACGGCAATTTCTCGCGCGACGCTCTCATTACGCGCATCAACGCTGACCTTGCGAACGATCTCGGCAACCTCCTGCACCGCACGCTGAACATGATCGGCAAGTTCCAAGACGGCGTCGTGGAAGAGGCGCAGGGAGAGAGCGAGATCGACCGCGCCTTCCTTGCGGACGCGGAAAGTGCAATCGCTGCCTACGAGCGTGAGATGGAGGAGATGAAGCTGCAGAGCGCCATCAAGACGACGTGGGCGTTCATCAGCCGCGCGAACAAGTACATCGACGAGACGATGCCGTGGGCGCTCGCCAAGGATGCGGCGAAGAAGCAGGAACTGACGAATACGCTCTACAATCTCGCCGAGAGCCTGCGCCGCATCAGCGTCCTCATCGAGCCGTTCATGCCGGAGACGGCGGCGAAGATCTGGCATCAGCTCGGCATGGAGGGAGACTTCTCTCGCGTGCGCTTTGCCGACGTGCGCATGTGGGGCGGCTTCCTAGCGGGAACGCATGTGGGAAGCCCCGAGCAGCTTTTCCCGCGCATCGAGGTCGAGGCGGAGGAAAAGCCTATGACACAGGGGAAGAAAGGCTCTGCCGCAAAGTCCCAGGAGGCGCAGAAAAAGCAGGGGAAAGCGGAAAAGACGAATGTTGCTGCGCCTGCAGATGGCGTCATCACGATCGACGATTTTAACCGCGTCGACCTGCGCGTTGCTGAGATTCGGAAGGCGGAGCGCGTGCCCGATACGGCGAAGCTTATGCGCCTTACCGTGAGCCTCGGCACGGAGGAGCGTGAGGTCGTCTCGGGCATCGCCGAGTTCTATGCGGCAGACGAGCTTGTCGGCAGGAAGGTCGTCCTCGTCGCGAACTTGAAGCCCGCGAAGATTCGCGGCATCCGCTCGCACGGCATGATCCTGTGCACAGCGGACGAGAGCGGACTGCGCCTCGTCGAGCCTGTCGCATCTGCAGGGAGCAAGGTAAAGTGATGGAGCTTATCGATTCTCATGCGCATCTCGACGGCGAGAAGTTCGCGGACGACCGCGCCGCCGTCGTTGAGCGTGCACTGGCAGCCGGCGTCGTGAAAATCATCACGATGGGCGACAGCCTCGAGTCCTCGGCGCGGAGCGTCGCGCTCACGGAGGAGTTCGAGTCCGTCTATGCGGCGGTCGGCATCCATCCCGAGGAGGCGCAGCCGATGACGGCGGCGACGGACGAGCAGCTTGCCGCATGGGCGGCGCAGGAAAAGGTCGTCGCCATCGGCGAGATCGGGCTCGACTATTATTGGGAGAAGGATGAGGAAAAGCGTGCGCTGCAGCGTGCGATCTTCGTGCGCCAGCTCGATCTCGCGCGTCAGCTCAAGCTGCCCGTCTGCATCCATGACCGCGAGGCGCACGGCGATATGATGAAGATCCTCAAGACGGAGGGCAGAGGGCTTCGCGGTGTGCTGCACTGCTACTCAGGAAGCTGGGAGATGGCGGCGGAACTCCTGAAGGGCGACTGGTACTTCGGCATCGACGGGCCTTTGACGTATAAGAACGCTGCGAAACTGCCCGAAATCGTGCAGCGCCTGCCAGCAGAGCGCATTCTCGTTGAGACAGATTCCCCCTACCTTTCTCCCATGCCGTTTCGCGGCAGACGCAACGAGCCTGCCCATGTACTCTACGTCGCCAAGAAGGCGGCGGAACTGCGCGGTGAGAGCCTTGAAGATTTCGCACGGGCGACGCGCGAGAATACGCGCGCTCTGTATGGCATTTGAAAGAAAATTGCATCTTATACGTTTATAATAAAGAAGTGGTGAATGCCTGTCGGAAAAGGGCTTTCACCACTTCTCTTTTCCCTAAATATGGTGTTTTATTCCACCAAAGTGGGGCATATATTGACAAAGAGGGAGAACAGTGCTAGAATAAGCCTGTCGTTAGATTTCTAAGGGGGGATTGAATGACTTTAAGGAAACTAGCACTTTGCATGGTGTTGATCCTCGGAGTCGTATTCACGACAGGTTTTACGGACGCGATGCGCAATGTCAGCATCGACGTCGATGGCAAGACTTTGGAGGTAAGCACCCGATACTCGAGCCCGGAGCTGATCTTGCATCAGGCAGGCGTCGAGATTAGGCACAAGGATGAGTTTCAGTTAAAGAAATCGGACAAAGAAGAAAAAATTATCGTGCAACGTGCCGTGCCGGTCGTCATTGAGTTCGAGGGCGACAGGCAGAAGGTTTATACGACTCGCAGCAATGTGGGCGAGGTACTCAAGGACTACGGATACGTCGGCGACCGCTTCTCGGCGGAGCTGGATGGGGCAACACGACTTGAAAAGAATCTCAACATCAAGATACACGATTTGGTCGCAGAAAAAGAAAGAGAAGAAGCAGCAAGACGTGCCCAGTCTGTAGAAACATCGCGCGGCGCTATGCGCTATGTGCGTGAGTACGATATGGAAGCGACGGCCTACCTGCCGACCGACGGCGGCGGCAGTGGCATCACGGCTTCTGGTATGCTCGCAGAGCGGGGCGTCGTAGCTGTGGATACGGACGTGATTCCCTTGGGAACGCGCCTCTACATCCCGGGCTACGGTGTGGCCATCGCAGGGGACACGGGCGGCGCCATCAATGGCGAGCGCATCGACCTGTGTATGGAATCCTACGGTGAGGCGATGGAATTCGGCCGCCGTTGGGTCAAGGTTTATGTCTTGGAATAACGACATAGAAAGAGGACTGTACGCGAAAGCGGCAGTCCTCTTTTCGTATGTGCATTACCTGCGAAAACGTATGACGTGCGCCTTCGCGCGGTCAGAGCTTTTCGATATACGGCTCCTCGTGGAAGGCTTCGGCGTGCTGTATGAGGCTCTTGAGGCGGTCGATGTTCTTCTTGTGCAGCACGATGGCGAACTCGATGCGCGTCCTCTCCTCATCTGTGAAGTCGCCCGTTTCGTGCGATTCCTCGATGCGTTTCAAACGTTCTTCGACGTCTGCAAGCTCGTCGGCGAGGAGCTTTCGGTCGTGCATGGCAAGCCCGTAGACAGAGCGCAGCCCCTGGCGCACCTCGTGCGCATAGCCCGCCTCGTGTGTGACGGCTTCCAGCTCCTTGGCGATCTCGTAGATGATGTCATAGGGACTGGCGGCGCTGTTGATCATGCCGAGCATCTTCATCTTGATGTTTTCAAAGAGCGTGTAGTCGATGTTTTCGTGGTGGATTTCTTCTGCCATAGTTGCCTCTCCTTCCTCACTTCGGACTTTCCTAGTATAGCATTATTCCGTTTTTGTTTACAGAGCAGGATGCACAGTCTATAATGAAAAGAGCAATTTTACTATGAAAGTCCAAGAAGTCAAGCCCGAAGGGCGCAGACTGATTGGGTAACTTTCATTAAGGGCGGCGCACGTTTGTTCACGAAGCGGACGTTTGTGCGTATAGTTTTTTGAGGTGATATGATACCATGCAGAAACAAAAAGAAATGCGGCGCGGCTTGAAGAACCGTCATCTGCAGATGATCGCACTCGGCGGCGCCATTGGCACAGGGCTTTTCTATGGCTCGGCGTCGACAATCAAGCTCGCGGGACCTTCCGTCATGCTCGCCTATTTGACGGGCGGCGTCGTCATCTTTCTCATCATGCGCATGCTTGGCGAGATGGCGGTCGAAGAGCCGGTGTCCGGCTCCTTCAGTCACTACGCTGCGAAGTATTGGGGCGCTTTTCCGGGCTTCCTCTCGGGCTGGAACTACTGGTTCAACTACGTCATCGTCAGCATGGCGGAGCTTTCCGTCATCGGCATCTACATGAACTACTGGCTGCCCGACTTGCCGCAGTGGATTTCAGCACTCGTGACGCTCGTCGTCATCACGGCGCTGAACCTCGCGGCTGTCAAGGCTTATGGCGAGATGGAATTTTGGCTTGCCATCGTCAAGGTCGCCGCCATCGTCTCGATGATCGTCCTCGGGCTGTACCTCGTCTTTTCGCGCCCTGAGGCATTTCCGATGAACTTTTCCAACCTCTGGGTGCATGACGGCTTCTTTCCGAATGGCGTTTGGGGCATGATGCTCTCGATCACCGTCGTCATGTTTTCTTTCGGCGGCATCGAGCTGATCGGTATCACGGCGGGAGAAGCCGCCGACCCGGATCGCTCGATTCCGCGCGCCATCAACCAGGTCATCTGGCGCATCCTCATCTTTTACGTCGGCGCCATGGCGGTGCTCATGGCGCTTTGGCCGTGGGACGAGGTCGGCATGGAGGCAAGCCCCTTCGTGCAGATTTTCTCGAACGTCGGCATTCCTGCCGCCGCGCACATCCTGAACTTCGTCGTCCTGACCGCTGCCGTATCCGTCTACAACTCAGCAATCTACAGCAACTCGCGCATGCTCTACGGACTCGCTGCAGGCGGTGATGCGCCGAAAATTCTCGCGAGTCTGTCACGTCAGGGCGTGCCCGTCGTCGGCATCCTCATCTCCTCGGGCGTGACGCTTCTCGCTGTACTCCTCAACTACCTGTTCCCCGGTCAGGTATTCATGCTCTTTCTTTCCATCGCCATGGCATCCGTCATCATCAGCTGGGGCACGATCGTCATCACGCACTTGAAATTCCGTTGCCTCTATGCGCGGGAAGGACGTAGGGCGAAATTCCGTGCGCCGTTTTTTCCCGTTGTCAACTACATCTGCCTAGCGTTCCTCGTCATGATGTACGCCCTCATGACGCAGATCCCCGACATGCAGTTCGCCGTCCTTGTCCTGCCCGTTTGGCTCTTCGTTCTGTGGCTCGGCTATCGCAGGAAGAAGCGCGGTATTTCCTAGAAAAAATTGGTTTTTATCGCGTGTTTATGATATGATGAGAGAAAATGTTGAGGAGAGAAACATGCACCATAAGACGAGCATCATCATCTTGAGCTGCAATACGTTGGAACTGCTGCAGCTTTGCATCTCGAGTATCTATGAGTACACGGAGGCGGGGACGTATGAGATCATCGTCGTCGATAATGCATCGGAGGATGGCTCTGCTGAGTGGTTGAAGGAGCAGAAGAATCTTCGCTGTATCTATAACGGAGAGAATCTAGGTTTTCCCAAGGGTTGCAATCAAGGGTTGGAGATCGCGACGGGAACGGAGCTTCTGCTTTTGAACAGCGATACCGTCGTCACAAAGAATTGGCTCAAGAATCTTCGATGCGCTCTCTACAGCAGCCCGAAGGTTGGCGCCGTGAGCTGCGTGGCAAACTGCTGCCCGCACAATCAAATGATTGAGACGCACTATGAAAAACTTGAGGATATGCAGGATTTTGCTGCAGATTACAATAAATCTAATCCTAAACTTTGGGAGAAGAGAACGACGCTGATTGGCTTTTGCTATCTTTTCAAGCGCGAGGTGCTTGAAAAGGTTGGATTTCTTGATGATCGGTTTAGTCCGGGCAATTACGAAGATGATGACTACTCGCTGCGTATCCTGCAGGTGGGATATGATCTGCTTCTTTGCCGGGATACGTTCATCCATCATTTCGGCAAGGCGTCATTCAAGAAGAATCTCAGTACGCAGGACGCTGTTGAAATGGCGCAGCGTTACAATTCCCTTTTGGAGAGAAACGGAGATCTCTTTGAAGAAAAGTGGCATGTGCCGAGGGATTGCTGGAAGATGGCTCCCGAGGAACTGTTGCCTTACCTGCGACAGCAGGTGGTGGAGAAAGAAGAGGGAAGTTCTGGTGCAGGGCTTGTGGCGCAGAAGGTTGCCGTCCTTGTGCGTAAGACGCAGGAGAAGCGTTACGGCCTCTGCGTGGAGTCTTTACGCGCATCAAGGCTGCCCGCAGGATATGCGTTGGAAATCTTCTCGTTGGCTGCGAACAAGCCCTATGCGGCACAGGTGAACGAGATACTTTCCCAAACGGATGCGGAGATTAAGATTTTCATCAATGATGAGATCTGCCTTGTCTCGCCGTTAGCAATTGAGCAGATGCTGGAAATCTTCCGCAAGGAAAATATCGGCATGGTCGGCTTCATGGGCAGTCGCTCGCTGCCCATGAGCGGCAACTTCTTGGAGGCGCCCGATGTATGGGGCAGTGTCCATATGCCGATGAAAGGAAGCCTTGAGGAAATCCGCTTCGGCAAGGCAGCCGCTCACGAATTCACGACGGGCGTGCGATTCCTCTGCCCGTCCTTTTTTGCGACGCAGGTTGATATTCCTTGGAATGAAGACTATGAGAAGCAGTATTATGCCGTCCTTGCGCATTGCCGCGCCATGGAGGAGGGCGGACAGAAGATGGCCGTGCCGCTGCCGCGCGAGATTTGGTGCGCCTATCAGATGGAAAATATATCGTTTGACTCTGCCGAGGGAGATCGTCGGCGCTACTTTGCAGCGCATCATTCCAGACTGGATGATGTGCTGTCGTCTGGGGCGCGATTGGCTCTCTATGCATGCGGCAAGGATGCACAAGTCGAAGGCTGGCAGAGTTTTTCTCATCCCGAGGGAATCGCCGTCGGCGCTCGGACGAGGATACATGAGACGGCGCTTTGCCGGCTGTTCTCGGACAACTTCGTGGGCGAGCCGCGCATCTCTGTCGGCGACGACTGCACGATTGACGCTTACAGCACTCTGACGGCACAAAATCGCATCGTTCTTGAAAACCTTGTGACTGTGGGTGCGAACGTTCAGATTAAGGACTACACTCGCGCAGAAGAGGATCTTGGCCTTGCCGCCGAGGATCGCGAGCTTCTCGGGCATGCACGTGGCATCCGGATTGGCTGTGCGGCAGAGATCGGAGCGAACGTCGTCATCGAGGGCGCTGTGCAGATCGGCTGCGGCGCACGCGTCCGTGCTGGAAGCGTTGTAAAGAGCGACGTCCCCGCTTACTGCATCGCCGAGGGCAATCCCGCGCGCATCGTCAAGGCCTTTTCATCGCGCGCGGGGAAATGGCTTGCGACACCCGATGAAAAGGTGCTCACGGGCCTCTTGGAAGAGCGGGAGAAGACGAATCCGCTCCTTACCTATGCTTTCATCACATATAATCGCAGCCAGTATTTGAGAAAATCGCTCAGGAGTGTGCTGCAGCAGGTCGGAAATGATCCGCTTGTCGAGGTCCTCGTCTCGGACAACGCCTCGACGGATGAGACGCGAAGCCTTGTAGAGGAACAACAAAAAAGGTTCAAGAACCTGCGCTATCACTGCAACGAGACGAATGTTGGTGCAGAGGGGAACATTCATTGCGCCATGTGGGCGAGTCGCGGCGAATATGTGATTGTAGCAGGTGACGATGACTACATCCTCGATGGCGTCCTGCGTTTCGTGCTTTCTGCCATCGTCAAGCACCGTGGCGTCGCGCTGTTTTGCTTGAAAAAGGAGGCCGTGCCACGCTGGGTACGGCGAGGCACGGGAATATTGGAATATATCTCGTATGTAGGTTTCTTGATGACCTGGATCAGCGGCATCGTTATGCGGCGCGACCTCTATCTTTCTGTCGAAGAACCGCAGAAAGATGACGATACACGCATACCGCAGGTCTATCTGCAGCTGGAGATGTTGAAACAAAATCCTGAGTTTGCTGTACTCTACGGGCGTGTTCTGGCGGAAGGCTCGGGAGAGCGCATGGCATCAGGATTCAACTTTGGCGAGGTGTTTATTAAGAATTATCTCGATATATTGATGGCGGCAGGTATACCGGCATATCTCCTGTCGCAGGAAAAGAAGCGGCTGGCAGAAGATATGATTTATGATCGTCTGCAGAAGATTACGAAATATCATTACGATTTGCCTTTGGATGGAATTTTTGACATCATGCATGAGTATTATGGTGAGGAGCCTTATTACGAAGAAGTCGTGGCGAAGATGAAGGAGATATTACAGGAAGCGGGAGATGCAGGAGATCAAGCGGATGCAGAAAAGAAAGATGCGGTGAACCAAAAGTGATAGAGAGACTCAGTATGACAGGTTTCGCTCTTGTGGAGCAAAATATCTTCGAGGATGAGAAGAAGACGAAAGGAAGCTGGCGCGCGGCATCAGGCATCGATTTTTAAAAGAAATCATTGACAAGCTGCAGAAGATCAAGTGGTGGAACTGGCTCGAGGAAAAAATTCTGTCCTTACTGTCGGAACTGAAGGATGCGCGGCGCTTTGTCGATACATTTAGCGAAGACGTGAAAGAAGATGACGAGGATGCGGATCTGACGGCTTCAATGAAGGAACTGCAGTCGCAAGGCTATACGATCTGCTATTGCATTGCTGACTTTGATGTGCAGGATCGGGTCTGGCAAAGGGTGTTTGAAAATTATCTGAAAGCGTATCGTTCGGCAGACAAGACAGCTTTGCTGTTTGGCGTACGGCAAGGACCAGAAACGGTAGCTGCCTTATGAGAAGAATGTCAGCCCAGAAGGAAACATTCATCTGATGACGGCATGGAATCAGTGAAAGATTTGTTTAGGAGAGAAAAAATGAGTCATAAGACGAGCATCATTATTCTGAGTTACAACACATTGGACCTTCTGCAGCTCTGCATCAAAAGCATACGCGAATATACTGAGGAAGGAACGTACGAAATCGTTGTCATCGAGAATGGCTCGAAGGACGGATCGGCCGAATGGCTCAAGGAACAGGATGATATCAAAGGTGTTTACAACGAGGAGAATCAAGGTTTCCCCAAGGGGTGCAATCAAGGGCTTGAGATTGCGACGGGGACGGAGCTGCTGCTTCTTAACAGCGATACTGTCGTCACGAAAAATTGGTTGAAGAATTTGCGCTGCGCCCTTTACAGCAGCCCTAAGGTCGGTGCTGTGAGCTGCGTTACGAACTGCTGCTCCAACGGCCAACAGATTGAGACAAGCTATAAAAGCATAGAGGATATGCAGGCGTTCGCCGCAGGCTACAATAAGTCGAATCCCATGCTTTGGGAGAAAAAAACAACACTTGTGGGCTTCTGCTATCTCTTCAAGAGAGAAATTTTCCATAAGATAGGCTTCCTCGATGAACAGTTTAGCCCCGGTAACTTCGAGGATGATGATTACTCTTTGCGTATCTTGCAGCAGGGCTATGATCTGCTCGTCTGCCGCGATACTTTCATCCATCACTTTGGTCATGCGAGTTTTTCCAAAGGATATGACGATCAGGCTGAGGTAGAAAAAGCCAAACGCTTTCAAGCTTTGAATGAACGAAACGCAGCCTTGTTTTTAAAAAAGTGGCATGTATCTGAGATGTATAAGGTTATGGATGTGGAAGAACTTCGCCGCTGCCTGCAGAATCAAGAAGGTGCAGGGAAACCGGTTTATGAGAACCATCCGTCAAAAGAAAAAAAGATCGCTGTAATCATCCGCAAAAGTCACGCGGGGCGCTGTGAAGTTTGCATGGAAGCCCTGAAAAATGTGAAGTGGCCGCAAGGATATGATGTGCAGGCGTTCATTCTGGATGCGGCAAAGCCATATGCGGCGCAGATCAACGAAATTTTGACAGAAACGGATGCCAAGTACAAAGTCTACATCAATGACGAGATGTGCGTCGTTCATCCGCAAGTGATCGAGGAGATGCTGGCGATTTTCCAAGATGAAAGCATCGGCATGGTTGGCATTCTCGGCAGTCAATCATTGCCCGTGAGCGGCAATCTCATGGATTCACCGTATAAGCGTGGCACCGTCTATGTACCGTCGGAAGACGACTTCTCCGAGCTGCGTTTTGGAGATGCGACAGGAGAAGCTGCGGACGTTCGCGGCCTCCTGCCGTCTTTCTTTGCGACGCAGCGGGACGTTCCTTGGGACGAAGCCTACGAAAAGCAGTATTACGCTGTGCTGGATCATTGCCGCGCGATGGAGGATGCCGGTGTGCGCGTCGTCGTTCCCTTGCCCGAAAACACCTGGTGTGCCTGCCAGATGAAAAGCATTTCCTTTGATGCTGATGAAGTTGATCGGAAAAAGTTTTTGGGAAAATACCATACATACCTCGACGGCACGGAGCCGAAGGGAATCAGCACACTCTATGCGTGCGGCGAGGGGAGCGAGATTCCTTCATGGCAGGATTTCTCCCATCCTGAAGGAATCGCCGTGGGCAAGGAGACGCATATCCGCAAGACGGCTTTGTGCCGTCTTGCCATGTCCAACTTCGCGGGAAAGCCACGCATCATCATCGGTGATTGTTGTGAGATCGGAGCTCGCAGCACGCTCGCGGCGGCGCAGTGCATCGAGATTGAAAACGCTGTGAGCGTGGCGGAGAATGTGCATATCAAGGATTTCGCGTACGATGACAGCGGCATCGGACTATCGCTCAAAGACTGCGAGATCATCGCAAAAGAGAGAGGCGTCCATATTGAGCGCGGCGTGCGCATTGAGGAGAACGTGTTGATCAAGGGTGCTGTGCGCATCGGGCGTGGCAGCGTCGTGCGCGTGGGAAGCTGCGTGCAGCAGGATATCCCTGCTTACTGCATCGCCGAAGGGAGTCCCGCGCGCGTCACCTTCGTTTTTTCGCCGAAATCAGGCAAGTGGCTGCCGGCAGCAGGGCCGAAGATGCTGAAGAAGCTGCTCGCAGAAAGAGAAAAGACGCCGCCGCTTCTCACCGTTGCCTTCATCACCTACAATCGCAGTAAATATTTGAAGAAGTCCCTGCCAGCTGTATTACAGCAGATTGGCAATGATGAACTGGCGGAAGTTTTCGTCTCGGATAATGCTTCTACGGACGATACGCGGGTATTTGTTGAAAAAATGCAGAAAAAATATAGGAATTTGCGCTACCATTGCAACGAGAAGAACGTCGGCGCGGAAGGAAACATCCATCGAGCTATCAAAGCGAGCAAAGGCGAGTATGTGCTCGTTGCGGGTGATGATGATTACTTTGTTGACGGCGCTCTTCATGTATTGCTTAGCAACATCATCCGATATCGAGGGGCCGCTCTCTTTTGCTTGGGTCATCATGCAACGATTCCGCGCTGCGTATATACGGGAACAGGATGTCTGCAGTATATTCGCATGGTGAGCTACTTCATGGGCTGGATTACCTGCATCGTCATGCGGCGCGAGCTTTATGACCATATCCCTGAACCTCATAAGTATGATGATTCGCGTATCCCTCAAGTATATCTGCAAATGGAAATGTTGAAGCAAAATCCGGATTTTGCCGTGTTTTGTGGGGCTTTTTTTGCGGAAGGTGGCGGCGATCATACACCGAAAGGTTATAATTTCGCCGAGGTTTTCATCAAGAATTACTTCGATATACTGACAGGGGCGGTGGACATCCCCGCAGCACAACTTTCGGCAGAAAAGAAGCACGTTTTGGAGCGATCGATTCTTCCATGGTGCAAACGGATTAAGGAGGAGCATATCGGCTTGTCGCTCGATGGAATCTTCGATATTGTCGAGGAATATTACGGAAACGAACCATACTATGCGCAGCTTGTCGAGCTTCTCAAGGAAATCTTGAGGGAATAGCGGATTGCCCTGTTATGAGCCAGCGGTGGAAGAGAGCTGCATCGACAGTGTTGATAATAAAAGGAGATGAAGATTTGAAAACAGTGCTTCTGGCAGGCGGATTCGGTACGCGAATCACCGAGGAGTCGGAAAGACGACCCAAGCCCATGGTGGAGATCGGCGGCATGCCGATCCTCTGGCACATCATGAAGGGATACAGCTATTTTGGCTTCAACGATTTCATTATATGCGCGGGCTACAAACAGCATATGATCAAGGAATGGTTCGCTGACTACTTTTTGCATACGTCCGACATCACGTTCGACTTCACACAGGAAAACCGCATGATTGTGCACAACCAGCATACGGAGCCGTGGAAGGTTACGATCGTCGATACGGGACTCGATACCTTGACGGGCGGGCGCATCCGCCGCATTCGCAAGTATGTGGGGGATGAGGCGTTCATGATGACGTACGGCGACGGCGTGGCGGATGTCGATATCGGTGAACTTGTGCGCTTTCACAAGGAGCACGGCAAGGCGGCGACACTGACGGCAATCATGCAGAAGCAGCAGAAGGGCATCTTGGACATCGGCTTTGACAACTCCGTGCATGCCTTTCGAGAGAAGGCGATGGAGGACAGTGCGCCGATCAACGCGGGCTACATGGTGCTGGAGCCTTCCGTTTTTGAACTGATCGAGGACGATTCTACGGTGTTCGAACAGAGGCCGTTGGAGGAGTTGGCTAAGAAAAGTGAGCTCAAGTGCTACCTGCACAGCGGCTTCTGGCAGTGCATGGATACGCTGCGTGAAAAGATTTTGCTCGAGCGTTTGTGGCAAAGCGGCAAAGCGCCTTGGAAGCTCTGGTGACTTTCAGTGATGGATGTTTGCAGGAAGGGAATGATATGAAAAAAGAAAAGAAAGTTGCATTTTTCGTACGCAAGTCGGATGAGGCGCTTTATAGCACCTGTTTGGAATCGTTGCAGGCGCTTCATCTGCCTGCGGGATATGAGGCGGAACTTTTTACGTTGGCGGCGGGAAAGCCGTATGCTGTGCAGGCGAACAAAGCATTGGCTCTTTCCGATGCCAAATACAAGATCTATATCAATGATGACATGTGCCTTGTTCAGCCCCGGCTCTTTGGAGAATTGCTGGCAATCTTCAAGAACACCGCCGTTGGTATGGTTGGAGCATGGGGCAGTCAGTCCTTGCCTGTGGACGGCAATGTGCTGTCCTCTGTCTATAAGCGCGGCGCTGTCTATGTGCCAGCGGAAGATGGCTTCTCCGAGCTGCGCTTTGGAGATGCAACGGGAAAGACCGCAGATGTTCGCTGCATTCTGCCGTCCTTTTTTGCGACACAATGGGACATCTCTTGGGATGAATCTTATGAAAAGCAGTATTACGCTGTGCTGGCACATTGCCGCGCCTTTGAGGAAGAGGGGCGCAGGATTGTCGTTCCCCTGCCTAAGAATATCTGGTGCGCCTATCAAGTGAAGGACATCTCCTTCGATGGATCTGAAGTTGATCGGAAAAAGTTTTTTACGAGGTATCATTCCTATATCGACGGCACGGAGCCGAAGGGAATCAGCACACTCTATGCGTGCGGCGAGGGAAGCGAGATTCCTTCATGGAAGGAATTTTCCCATCCCGAGGGGATCGCCGTCGGCAGGGAGACGCACATCCACAAGACGGCTATGTGCCGCCTTGTCATGCCCAATTTCGCGGGAAAGCCCCGCATCATCGTTGGCGATCATTGTGAGATTGAAGCTGGCAGTACCCTTGCGGCGGTGAACCGCATCGTGCTGGAAAACACTGTGCGTGTGGCGGAGAATGTCCATATCAAGGATTATGTGTATGATGACAGAGACATAGGACTTTCATTCAAAGATCGTGCAATCATCGCGGCAGAGAGCAGCATCCAGATCGAGCGCGGTGTGCGCATCGAAGAGAACGTGCTGATCAGGGGCGCTGTGCACATCGGCCGCGGCAGCATCGTGCGAGCGGGAAGCACGGTAGAATCGGACATTCCTGCCTATTGCATCGCCGAAGGAAGTCCTACGCGCGTTGTCGCAGCCTTTTCTCCGAAAGTGGGGAAGTGGCTGCCTACAGCGGGGGAAAAGGCTCTGGAAAGGGTACGCGCAGAACGGGAGAAGACACCGCCGCTTCTTACCGTTGCCTTCATTACCTATAACCGCAGTGAATATTTGAAGAAGTCCCTACGATGTGTTCTGCAGCAGCTTGGCAACGACGAGCTGGCGGAAGTCCTCGTCTCGGATAATGTCTCGACGGATGACACAAAGGCGTTTGTCCAAAAGATGCAGAAAACGTACAGGAATTTGCGCTACCACTGCAACGAGGAGAATATCGGTGCGGAGGGGAACATCCATCGGGCGATTCAAGAAAGCAAGGGGGAATATGTACTCGTTGCGGGCGATGATGATTACTTTGCCGATGGCGCACTGCTTTTCCTGCTCAGCAACATTGTCCGATATAGGGGATCGGCGCTCTTCTTTTTGGGAAACAACTTCGATTCCTACGAGGTGCAGCGAGGTTCGGGCTGCGCGGAATATATTGCAAGTGTTGGCTTCTTCGTGACGTGGATCAGCGGTATCGTCCTGCAGCGCACCTTGTACGATCTCATAGAGAATCCGCAAAAATATGATGATACGCATATACCGCAGGTATATCTGCAAATAGAGATATTGAAGCGAAATCCGAAGTTTGTTGTATTGTATGGAACCTTCATCCTCAAAGCGTCGGGGGATCGAGCTCCGGCCGGCGTGAACTTCGCCGAGGTGTTCATCAAGCATTACCTTGATATGCTGCAGTTTGAGGCAAAAATCCCGCAGGAATTGCTGTCTGCGGAAAAAAAGCGCTTGATGGAGAACCATGTGTATCCGTGGCTCGCTAGAATAAGGGGAGAGCACATAGATGTCTCCCTCGACGGATTTTTTGATATTGTTGAGGCGTATTATAAGGATGAGCCGTACTATGAAGATGTTCTTGCGACGTTAAATGGAATCGTGCAGATCACCAGCAGCGAAATGTAGTTTTGGGGGCAGACCATATGAGGGAAAAGAAACTTGCGTTCTTTGTACGCAAGTCGGATGAAGTGTGCTACAGCGCCTGCTTGGAATCACTGCAGGCGCTTCATCTGCCCGCAGGATATGAGGCGGAACTTTTCACGCTGGCAGCGGAAAGTCCGTATGCTGCGCAGGCGAACAAAGCGTTGACGCTTTCGGATGCCAAGTACAAGATCTATATCAACGATGATGTGCGTCTTGTCCGATCGCAGTTGATCGAGGAATTGCTGACAGTTTTCAAGGATGCCTCCATCGGTATGGTCGGAGTGCTGGGAAGTCAGTCCCTGCCTCGCGATGGCAATGTGCTGGAATCGGACTACAAGCGGGGCGTTGTCTATGTGCCGACGGGACGAGAACTGTCAGAGATGCGATTCGGAGAAGTTTCGGAAGAAGAGACAGCGGATGTCCGCTTCGTTCTGCCCTCATTCTTTGCGACGCAGATGGATTTGCCGTGGGATGAAGAGTATGAAACACAATATTATGCCTTGCTGGCACAGTGCCGAAGCTTTGAGGAAATCGGAAGTCGGATCGTGACGTCCTTGGCAAAGGAGGCTTGGTGCGCCTATCAGTCACGAGATATCTCCTTCGATGCCGAAGAAGCGGATCACGCGAAGTTTTTTGCAAGATATCATCCTTATCTGGATCTTGCGGAGACGGAGGGGACGCAGGCTGTTTTATATGCGTGCGGCGAGGGAACGACGCTTCCCTCTTGGCGAGATTTTTCCCATCCTGAGGGCATCGTTGTCGGATGCGATACACATGTGCATCGGACGGCGAGCTGCGGTCTTGCCCTGTCGAATTTCGCCGGTCGCCCCAAGCTCCTTCTTGGTGATCATTGTACAATTGGTGCCGGCAGCACGATCACGGCGCTCTATGGCATCCGATTGGAAAACAATGTGACGGTGGCGGAGAATGTCCACATCAAGGACTATGCTTACGATGAGACGGTGATTGGCCTTTCCCTCGAAGCGCAGATGGATTCGAGCGAGGGAGGCGGCATTCAGATTGAAAGCGGCGTGCGGATCGAGGAAGGCGTCCGGATCAAGGGCGCCGTGCAGATCGGACGCGGCAGTTTCATACGGGCGGGCAGCACCGTGTGTGGGAATATCCCTGCTTATTGCATAGCAGCGGGGAGTCCTGCACGCGTCGTCAAAGCATTTTCTTTGAAAGAACGGAAATGGCTTCCTTTGGCGAATGAACAGGTATTGGCACGACTGCTCGCAGAGCGCAAGGTAGCAGCGCCGCTTCTGACGTTTGCCATTATTACGTACAATCGCTGTGAATACTTGCGGAAATCTCTGGACTGTGTTTTACGACAGTTGGGAAACGATGATCTGGCAGAAATCCTTGTTTCGGACAATGCATCGACAGATGATACGAAAGATTTTGTCGAAGAGATGCAAAAGACGTACAGGAATCTGCGTTACCATCGCAACGAAATGAATGTCGGTGCGGAAGCAAATATTCACGTGGCTATCGGAAAGAGCCGCGGCGAGTATGTGCTTGTTGCAGGGGATGACGATTATTTCACCGATGGGGGTTTGCTTGCCGTGCTCGGAAGGCTTCTCCAACACCGAGGGAGAGCGATCTTTCATCTGAGAAGGGCGCATGAGCCGTATCGCGTGCATACAGGAAGCGGAATCGCGGAGTACGTTCATATGGTTGGCTATCATATGACGTGGATTACGAGCACCATCATGCGGCGAGACATTTATGCGCGGATCAAAGAGCCGCAAAAGCATGATGCTACGCGCATCCCTCAGGTATACCTGCAAATGGAGATGCTGAAGCAGGAGCCGGACTTCGCTGTCATTGCGGCACCTTTCATGCGTTTGGGGTCAGGCGAGCATACGACGTCAGGGTTCAACTTTGTCGAAGTGTTCATCAAGAATTATTTTGATCTGCTCAAAACGGCGGGAGAGATTCCGCCGACGGTTCTGTCAGAAGAAAAAAAGAGACTGATGGAAGAATGCATATATTTTCAATGCGAAAGAATCAAGGCGCAGCAGCTGCAGATTTCCTTGGATGGACTTTTTGATATCGTTCGAGAGTATTATGGCAGCGAAGCGTTCTATCCGCAAGTTGCTGCAAATCTCAGACGTATCCTGCAGAAATAAAAGGTCTGTTTTTTGTGGAGTTATGTGCTGCCGCTGCAACAGCCTTGCAGACAGGGTGTGCTTTTGGAACAAGAAACAGATGCAGAGCGAACGACGGCCTTGAGGGGAATAGCTGCAGGAATGTCCCTTAGGCATCGGCATGTGTTTGGAAGAAGATTCGGCGGGGAGGAGAAAACATGTGTCATAAGACGAGCATCATTATTTTGAGTTACAATACGTTGGAGATGCTGCAGCTTTGCATCGCGAGTATACGTGAGTATACGGAAGCCGGAACATATGAGATCATTGTCGTCGAAAATGCCTCAAAGGACGGCTCGGCCGAGTGGCTCAAAGAGCAGGGGGATCTTCGATGCATCTACAACGAGGAGAATCAGGGCTTCCCCAGGGGCTGCAATCAAGGCTTGAAAATTGCGGAAGGAACGGAGCTCCTGCTCCTCAATAGCGACACCGTCGTCACGAAGGACTGGCTGTCGAATCTGCGCTGTGCGCTTTACAGTGATCCTGCGGTCGGCGCTGTGAGCTGTGTCACGAATTGCTGCTCCAATAATCAGCAGATTGATGTTTCTTACCAGGGCATGGAGGAAATGCAGGCATTTGCCGCGGACTACAACAAATCGAATCCCGCATCTTGGGAGAAGAAGACGACACTTGTGGGATTTTGCTATCTCTTCAAGCGGGAAGTGTTCGACAAGGTGGGGTTCCTTGATGAGCAGTTCAGCCCCGGCAACTTCGAGGATGACGACTACTCTCTGCGCATCTTGCAGCAGGGATGGGATCTTCTCCTCTGCCATGATACATTTATTCATCATTTCGGGCATGCAAGCTTCTCGAAAGGATATGGCGACCAAGAGGCGGCGGAAAAAGCTCGACGTTCCAATGCATTGATTGAACGAAATGCGGCTTTGTTCCTAAAAAAATGGCATGTGCCTGAGATGTATAAGGTCATGGCGGTGGAGGAGATTCGCCGTTTGCTGCAGAGCCGTGTAGGTGCAGACGAGGCGGTGCATGAGCGTCACCTGCCGCGTGAAAAGAAGATCGCGGTGCTCCTGCGGGACAGCCATACGGGGCAGCACGAAGTTTGCATTGAAGCTCTCAAGAATGTGAAGTGGCCCGACGGCTATGAAGTGGAAGTATTTACAATCGATGCTCAAAAGCCCTATGCGGCACAGGTCAACGAAGTCTTGGCGGACATCGTTGCCAAGGTTAAAATCTATATCAATGACGACATTTTCCTCGTCCATGCGCAGGCGATCGAAGAGCTGCTGAAGATTTTCCAAGATGAGAGCATTGGCATGGTCGGTTTCCTCGGCAGTGTTTCGCTCCCCGTGAGTGGTAATCTTATGGATTCTCCCTATAAATATGGTGCTGTCTATGTGCCGACAGAAGAAGATTTTTCCGAGATGCGCTTCGGTACGGCAGTGCAAGCAGCGGCCGATGTCCGTTATATCCTGCCGTCCTTCTTTGCGACACAATGGGATATCCCTTGGGATGAATCTTATGAAAAGCAGTATTATGCCGTGCTGGCATATTGTCGAGCATTCGAGAAAGAAGGGTACAAGATTGTCGTTCCCTTGTCTGAGAACATTTGGTGCGCCTATCAGGTGAAAAATATTTCCTTTGATGCATCCGAAGCTGATCAGAAAAAGTTTTTCACCAGTTACCATACATATCTCGACGGTACGGAGTCGAAGGCAAGCGGCACGCTTTATGCGTGCGGCGAAGGGAGCACAATTCCCTCGTGGCAGGAATTTTCTTTTCCAGAAGGAATCTCTGTCGGCAGAGAGACGCACATCCACAAGACGGCGCTCTGCCGACTCGTCCGGCCCAACTTCGCAGGAAAGCCGCGCATCATCGTTGGCGATTATTGTGAGATCGGCATCGGCAGCACGCTTGCGGCGGTAAATTGCATCGAATTGGAAAATGCCGTAAGTGTGGCGGAGAATGTACATATCAAAGATTACGTCCTCGATGAAAGCGGTGTTGGAATATCCACTGCTGATCGTGAGATCCTCACGGAGAAAGGCGGCATTCATGTCGAGCGCGGCGTACGCATCGAGGAGAACGTTCTCATCAGGGGGGCCGTGCGCATAGGCCGCGGCAGTATCGTGCGTGCAGGAAGCTGCGTGCAGCAGGATATCCCCGCTTACTGCATCGCTGAGGGAAGCCCTGCGCACATCGTCAAAGCCTTTTCACCGCGAGCGGGGAAGTGGCTGCCCGTCACAGGTGACAAGGCACTGAGAAGGCTGCTATTGGAAAGAGAAAAAACGCCGCCTTTGCTGACATACGCTTTCATCACCTATAATCGCAGTCGGTATTTGAAAAGGTCGCTTCGATGCGTGCTGCAGCAGCTGGGCAACGATGAACTCGTGGAAATTCTTGTTTCAGACAATGCTTCGACGGATGATACGCGGGCATTTGTCCAAGAGATGCAAAAGACGTACAGGAATCTGCGCTACCGCTGCAACGAGAAAAATATCGGTACGGAAGCGAACATCCATACTGCCATGCGGGAGAGTCGAGGCGAATATGTGCTCGTCGCGGGCGATGACGATTATTTTGTCGACGGCGCTTTGCTCGTCCTGCTCACGAAGCTCGTACAGCATCGCGGAGCGGCGTTGTTTTATCTGGGACAAGGAGAAGATGCCCTTCGCGTATATGAAGGGCATGGTCCATTGGAATATCTCAGACAAGTGAGCTTCTTCATGACATGGATCACCGCCGTTGTTATGCGTCGCGATCTGTATGCTCGTATATCGGACCCACAGAAGTATGATCATACACATATTCCTCAGGTATATGTGCAAATGGAGATATTGAAGCGAAGAGGGAATTTTGTCGTACTTCATGGAAACTTCTTTGATGAAGGAACGGGAAACTGCCCGTTGGGTGGAACCAATCTTGGTGAGGTCTTTATTAAGAACTATTTTGATGTCTTGCAAGAGGTCGTGGATGTTCCTGCTGCCCAGCTTTCGCAGGAGAAAAAATGGGTCATGGATCGATTGATCATTCCGCGGTGCAGAAAGGTTAAAGAAGAGCAGATCCATCTGTCGTTGGACAGGTTGCTTGATATCGTTCGAGACTATTATGGCGAGGAGCCGTACTATGAAGAGATCTGCAAGAGACTTGAAGACGTCCTGAAGGAACGACAGAGCTGAGTGCGGAAGCGGCGATGCTGCAGGTGATGCCGGCTGAGAAATGGCGTTTGCTGAGAGAGGAGATTCTTCCTGCATACAAAAAATCTGACCGAAGGATCAAGCTTTATCTTTCCGAAAAAAATTCGATATTATTGAGGAGTATTATACGAAAAAGTTGTATGGTTCACAGATTGTCGATGGGCTTTGGAAAATATCACAGGATGTCTTCGAATGAGACTGTCAGTGCGCATTTCAAGAAAGAAGGATGACGGATACGATGAAACTGGAAAAGCTCTATGATTTATACGAAGCGAGGAAGGTGTCAAAACGCCTGTATTGGGAATTGGCGCGCGAGCGACTCGTGCCATTGCTTGAGGTGCAGAAGATTATCAAGAAGAATCCTTATTGTAAAAGTGTCGAGATCAGAGAGGACGGCATCGTGCTCAAGACACAGGACATCGAACTCTTCTTTGATATGGAACAGAATATTTGCCGGGCGGAGACCATTTTGATCGGTACGGAGGGTGAGGAGATTTCCCTTATGAGCCGCTTCGTTCCGGAGAGTGCGACGATCTTCGATATCGGCGCGAATGTTGGGCGCGTGAGTCTTGGCTTGGCGAAGGCGCATGAGGACTCGACGATTTACGCTTTCGAACCTGTGGAAGATACCTTCCACGGCTTGGAGAAGAATCTTCGACTGAATGGCGAAGAGACGCATATCAAGGCGTACCACATGGGATTCTACAGCGAGAGCGGCGACCTGAAATTCTTTGTACCTGCAGCGAACGAGGCGGCATCTCTGCGTCCTGTTACCGATACGTACTATTTCAAAGAGGGCGATCAGGGACAGGGTGAGCGCAAGGAACGTCTGGATGAGATCATCTGCCCCGTCGATACGCTCGATCATTTCGTGGAAGCGAACGGTGTTGCGCGTCTCGATTTCATCAAGTGCGATACCGAGGGCGCGGAGAAGATGGTCTTTGCAGGCGGCGCGCGTGTGTTCAGTGAACTGCAGCCTGTTGTCTATACAGAGATGCTCAGAAAGCATGCGGCGCGTTTCGATTATCACCCGAACGAGATCATCGAGATGTTCAAAGGCTGGGGGTATAACTGCTATACGTCCGATGGCGAACGGCTGCTTCCTTTCGAGAAGATGGATGAGTCGACGCAGGAGACGAACTTTTTCTTCCTGCACGAGGAGAAGCATCGGGAGCTTTTGAAGCAGTATGGCAGCTGAGGATTTGTGTTTAAAGGCGTGCTTCATTTGCCGGCGTAGACCGCAGGGAAGATTTTTGCATGGTTCAGGCGCATCTTTGATGACTTGAGGTGAAGCTTATGGTGGAGTACGTGATCTATGCCGACGTTCCGGAGAGAAACCAGCATGTCAGAGATTTTATTTCTCGTTCCGGTGGAGAGTATCTTGGCTGCGTTGATCGAAACCCGGCAAAATGGGATTCGGACAAGAAGATGTATGCCCCTTCTTTTATCGCGAAGCATCCGCGGGCGAAAATTGTCATCACGAGTTTTGATATCGAACGGATTGCTCAATATATCCGTCAGCAAGGCTGGATGAATGAGATTCTTGTCTATCCGTATTGGCGGATGCCGTTTTTTGTTGATGCAGAGCACGAGCCGAGAAGTTGGGGCGAGGCGAATCGAGAGCGGCTGCTGCAGATTTATGACAAAAGGGATTCCTGCAATTTGGCCTATATCGAGGAACTTGTTCGGCAGAGGGTTGAAGAGTTTGCGCCGATTCGTTTGCAGGATGTATGGGATTACCTTCCGTACGAGCGTTATTTTGTGGATGATGCTCTGATCTCCCGGGAAGACGATGTGACTTTTGTGGATTGCGGTGCTTATGATGGCGATACGATTGCTGATTTTCAACGGAATTTTGGCAAGCGTTTGAAAAAAGTATATGCTTTTGAGCCGAATCCTCAAACGTACAGCTCCTTGCAGCAAAATCTGAGGAGCATGGGATTGTGCGATCTGTCGGAGACTTTCTGCTGCGGGGTTTCTGATCAGCCGGGAAGTGTACGGTTCACGCAGAATAAGACGATGAGCTTCATCGACCCGAACGGGACGATAGAGATCGCCATTCGCACTCTTGATGATTGTGTAGGAGAAGTGACGGGGAGTCTTTATATCAAGATGGATATCGAGGGTTTTGAGATTCCGGCGCTTCGGGGCGCGGCACGCCTTATTGAAAAATATCATCCATACATGGCGATTTGTACCTATCATAAATGGGATGATTATATAGAAATCCCTGAAACCATAAAAGCAATCCGTGATGACTATGAGTTTTATCTTCGCGGAGGAATGCATTCCATATGCCATGCTGTGCCTAGATGAGGGCAGGTGATATTTACAGAGGCGCGGCGTCTTGGAATATGCGAATATATGTCGCGATGAAAGATACGTTGATTTGAGGACTCTGCTTCACTGAAAGGATGGGAGGGATTGTTTTGGGAGAGCGGCTGCTGCTTGATTGTACGCTGCGTGACGGCGGCTATGTAAACAATTGGGAGTTTGGCTACGACCAGATTGTAGAAATCTTTGAGCGTCTTGTAAGTTCGGGCGTGGAGTTCATTGAGGTGGGCTTCCTCGATGAAAAGAGCAGCTTCGACCGCGGGCGTACGGTCTTGCCCGACACGGCTTCCGTCAGCCGCATGTTCGAAGGAGTTTCCAAGGGGAACTCGCTCGTTCTCGGCATGATCGATTACGGTGCCTGCAGTATTGAGCGTTTGGAGCCGTGCGAAGAGACGTTCCTCGACGGCATCCGCGTGATCTTCAAGGAATCTAAGATGGAAGCTGCCTTGAAGTTTTGCGCTGAAGTCAAGAAGCTCGGCTACAAGGTCTTTGCACAGATGGTTTCCGTCACGACGTATACGGATGAGAAGCTCGCCGAGTATGCGAAGCTTGTCAACGAGGTCATGCCCTATGCGACGTCGATGGTCGACACCTACGGACTGCTCGACGAGGAGCATTTGTGCCATATATACGGCATCCTAGACGCGAATCTCGACCCGCAGATTCGTGTCGGTTACCACGCGCACAACAATTTCCAGCTCGGCTATGCGAATGCGAAGCACTTTCTCTCGCTCGATTCGGAGCGCGGCCTCTTGGTGGATGGCACGCTCTACGGCATGGGAAAGAGCGCGGGCAATGCACCGCTGGAACTTCTGCTGATGTTCCGCAACGACAAGCAGGGTGCAGGCTACCATGTGACGCAGGCGCTTGAAGCCATCGACAACGTCATCATGGAGATCTATCAGAGGCAGTATTGGGGCTACAATCTCTTCTACTACATCGCGTCCTCGATGCACTGTCATCCGAACTATGTGAGTCGTCTCATGAACAAGCGCACGCTGTCGGTCAAGCAGATCCGCGACATTTTGAAAACCCTTGAGCCAGCGAAGAGCCTGCTCTACGACGAGGCGTACATCGAAAGGCTCTATCGCGAGTATCAGAGCATTGAGTGCGACGATCAGGAGACTCTTCGCATCCTGAAAGAGAAGCTAGGGCGGCGTCCGCTGTTGCTCCTTGGTCCTGCGCGCAGCATGATGAAGGAACGTGTGAAGGTGAAGCGGTTTATCGAGGAGAAGAAGCCGCGCGTCATCGCCGTGAACTACGCGCCGCCGACCATCGAGGTCGATGCCATCTTCATGGCGAAATCGAAGCGCTACATGCAGCTTTTCAGCGATCTGCAGCACAACGTCAATCGAGCGAAGCCGATCGTCGCGACATCGAACATGACGAAGTCGGAGGGAGTTTTCCCCTATGTGCTCAACTACGGTTCGCTCATCGACAGGGATGCTGAAATCATCGATAATGCTCTCGTCATGATCTTGAAGGCGGTTCTTCGCATGGGCGTTCCTGCGGTGACGCTCGCAGGATTCGACGGCTACTCGAAGCGCAGCCGCAACTACTTCGACGAGAATAAGGAGTACCGCGTCGACGGCAGCCGCGCCGAATATCTGAACAAGTACATCGGCGGCTTCCTGCGCAGCATCAGCGACAAGATTGAGCTGGAATTCCTCACGAAGACGCGCTACGAATGGCAGGGAAAGGACGGCGAGTGATGGGGCGGCTCGCGGGAAAGACCGCGCTCATCACGGGCGCGACCTCGGGCATCGGCCATGCGTCGGCGCGGCTCTTTGCATCTGAGGGAGCGCACGTCATCGCCGTGGGCAGAGATGCGGAGCGCGGCGAGACGCTTGCCGCTGAGATGGAGAAGAAACATGCGGGGCACGTACGCTTCGTCCGTGCAGACGTGACGGATGCCGACGATGTGGCGCGGCTTCTTGCTATTGTGCAGGAAGAGTTCGGACGGCTCGACATTCTCTTCAACAATGCGGGCATCTTCGTGACGCGGGCGATCGACGAGATCGACGATGTGGCGTGGGAGCGTGTCTTTCGCACGAATACGAAGGCGGCGATGGATATGACGGCGGCGTTTTTGCCGCTCCTGCAAAAGGCAAAGGGAGCGATCCTGAACACGGCTTCGATCGGCGGTCTTCCCTATCATATCGCGGGCAGCAAGACGTACCTCTACGCTTCGTCGAAGGCGGCGTTGATCCAGTTCACGAAGCTCTGTGCGCTGAACTTCGCGCCTGACGTGCGCGTGAACTGCCTCGCTCCCGGCATCACGGACACGCCGATCTATACGAATCGCGACTTCTCGCGCTTTTCGGGCATACCGATGGGGCGCGTCGCCGACGCTCTCGAAGTGGCGCGCGCGGCGCTCTTCCTCGTCTCGGATGAGGCTTCTTACATCACAGGCGCGGTGCTGCCCGTGGACGGCGGTGCGTCGCTGAAGTAGCGGAGGTGCTTCATGAAGGTCAAAGTATCAGACTATATCGCGGATTTTCTTGTCAAAAAAGGCATCACGCACGTATTCACCGTCGTTGGCGGCGGTGCTATGCACCTCAACGATTCTATCGGACACCACGAGAAGATTACGTCGATATACTGCCATCATGAACAGGCGGCGGCGATGGCGGCGGAAGCCTATGCGCGCGTACATGGACGCATGGCGGCGCTCTGCGTGACGAGCGGGCCGGGCGCGATCAATGCCTTGAACGGCGTTGCGGGCGCTTATCAGGATTCGATTCCGCTGCTCGTGCTCTCGGGGCAGATGAAATCCTCTCTGACGGTGCGGGCGAGCGGTCTGCCGCTTCGCACGCTGGGCGGACAGGAGTTCGACATCGTGTCAGCGCTTGATAATATGACGAAGTACGCGGAGATGATCACCGAGCCGCAGAAGATTCCCGTTGCGCTCGGAAAAGCGTATCACTTGGCGAAGAGCGGCCGCCCCGGTCCTTCGTGGCTCGATTTGCCGCTCGACATACAGGGGAGCTTCATCGACGACGACTTGCCGGGCTTCAAGACTCATGCGCAGGAGAAATATGCAGACGTCGAGAAGGCCGCGCATCATGTGCTGGAAAAGCTCAGAAGCGCCGAACGTCCCGTGTTCTACGCGGGCAACGGCATCCGCCTCGCGGGTGCGGCGCCGCTCGTCGAGGAATTGGTGCAGCGCCTGTCAATGCCTGTCGTCACATGCTGGGACAGCATCGATCTCATCGCGACGGAGCATCCGTACTACTGCGGCAGGGGCGGCACGATGGGCGACCGCGCGGGCAACTTCGCCGTGCAGAACAGCGACCTTTTGCTCTCGATCGGCAGCCGCCTGAGCATCTATCAGGTCGGCTACGACGTGCGCCTTTGGGCGCGTGCGGCATATACGATCGTCAACGACATCGACTCCGCCGAACTGAAAAAGCCGACGATCCGTGTCGACTATCCCGTGTGTGCCGATGCGGCGGACTTCATGCGTGCGCTTCTCTCGGCGGCGAAGGAGGATGAGCCGAAGGAAAACGGGGCATGGCTCGCGCAGTGCCGCAGGTGGAAGAGCGAGTACCCCGTCGTGCGGCTCGAGCAGAAGGAAGCGGCGGGCAAGACGAACGTCTATGCTTTCATGGATGCTTTGAGCCGCGCTCTGCCCGAGGGCAGCATCACGGTCGTCACCAACGGATCTGCGAGCGTCGTCGGCAGCCAGTCGTACTTCATCAAGGAGGGCAGCCGCTTCCTCATGAACTGCGGCATCTCGTCGATGGGCTACGGCCTGCCCGCTGCCGTCGGCGCAGCCGTCGCGAGCGGCGAGAGCGTCGTCTGCCTTGAGGGCGACGGCAGCATCATGATGAATCTGCAGGAATTGCAGACCGTCGTCACGAATCGACTGCCCGTCAAACTCTTTGTCATCAATAACAACGGCTATCACCAGATCCGCCAGACGCAGAAGAATGTCTTCGGCAATGCGCTCGTCGGCGTCGGCCCCGAGAGCGGCGATCTCGGTTTCCCGTCGTTTGAGCGAATCGCGCAGGCGTTCGAGATGCCCTACATCAAGATTTCTTCCAACGCGGAGCTGCACGAAAAGATCGCGCAGGCGCTCAGAGAACCAGGCTATGTGCTCACGGAAGTGTTCGTGACGGAAGAGCAGAAGTTCGAGCCGAAGTCCGCGACGAAGCGGCTGCCCGACGGGCGGCTTACGAGTCCCCCGCTGGAAGATCTCGCGCCGTTTTTGCCGCGCGAGGAGCTGGCACGCAATATGTACATCCCGCTCATCGAGCCGGACGGAGGAAAAGCATGATCAACCTGCGCCATACAGGCATCTACGTCAGGGACTTGGCGCGCATGGCGTCGTTTTACCGCGAGGTCTTCCATATGCACGCAATATGCGAAAACGTTGAGCAGGGGGATGCGCTGCTTGCCGACCTCTTTGGGGCGGCGGGTGCGAAGGTTCGGATCACGAAGCTCATCACGGAGCAGGGAAAGGCGAGCGGCGTCGGCGATATGCTGGAGCTTCTGGAAGTCATCGTCCCCGAAGGGCGGGAAAAGAAGACGAACTTGCCGATCGAGGCGGGGCTGCACATCGCCTTCGGCGTGCGCGATATGGAAGCGACTCGCAGGGCGATTGCCGCGCATGGCGGCGCATGCGCGACGCGCGTGCACGATATGGGAAACGGCAACCTTTGCTGCTTCTGCCGCGATCCCGAGGGGAATTGGCTGGAGCTGATCGCGCGGCGCGATGCGCAGGAAGAAGGCTTGAGTTCCAGCAGATGAGCGGGATTCGTCTGCAGCGAGACATGGGAAAGGAGAAGGCGGCATGAAGATCAAGTCGGCGTTCAAGGAATACAGCGTGGATTTTTGCAGGGATTTGTCCCTGCTGCAGGATTTGGCGGCGGCGAAGGACACGTTTTTTGTGCTCGACCGTACGGTTTACGAGATTTATAAAGACCGCCTGCCGGATTTGCCGAAGGATCGATTCTTCCTGCTTGAAGCTGTCGAGGAGAAGAAGGATATGGCGGCAATGCTCGCAATCTGTGAGCGCATGACGGAGATGAGCGCCAAGCGCAATTCGCATCTCGTGTCCTTGGGCGGCGGCATCACGCAGGACGTCACGGGCTTTGTCGCCACGGCGCTCTATCGCGGCATTCGCTGGACGTTCTTCCCGACGACGCTCCTCGCTGCCTGCGACAGCTGCATCGGCGGCAAGTCGTCACTGAACTACAAGGGCTTCAAGAACCTTCTCGGCTCCTTCTATCCGCCCGACGAGATCTTCATCTATCCTGAGTTTTTCCGGAGTCTCAGCCCGCGGGACTACTGCAGTGGCTTAGGTGAAGTCGTGAAGTTCAACGTCATCGCGGGCGCGGCGGGCATCGACGGCATGGAGCGCGATATGGAAGCGATTCTGGCGCACGATTACGAGAAGCTGCTGCAGTATGTGAGGACGTCGCTCGACTTCAAGCGCGGCTTCATCGAGGAGGACGAGTTTGACCGCGGCAAGAGGGTTCTGCTCAATTACGCGCACACCTTCGGACACGCCTTCGAGAGCGTCAGCTCCTATGAGATTCCGCATGGATCTGCCGTTGCGCTCGGCATGATTACGGCGAATGCGGTATCGGTCAAGCGCGGCTTCATCGAGGAAGCGTATGCGGCGCGCATCGCGGCGCTCTGCATGAAGATCCTCGCGCACATCCCCTGGCGCGAGGAGTGGTTCGCGCCTGCGGGCATCATCGCCGCCATTCACAAGGATAAGAAGCAGACGAGCGAGAGAATCACGGCAGTGCTTTTGAACAAAGCGCATGAGCTCAGTGTCTATCGCGATGTTGAGGAAGAAGAAATCCGGCAGGCGCTTGCGTGTCTGCTGCAATATTGGAGGAATCATCGTGGAAAATGAAGTTGTGCCTTTTTCCGAGGCGTATCAGAAGAATCGCCTGACACTGCGCGAGGTCGTGCCGCTCGCGGTACCTCTGTGCGTGTGCATCGAGCCGACGAACATCTGCAACTTCAAGTGCCTGATGTGCTGGCAGAGCACACAGGAATACACGAAGCACGGCGGTCCCTTCGGCAACATGACAGACGAGCTTTTTGATAAGCTCTTGGAGGATATGAAGGACTTCTGCCGCCATCAGGGCAAGAAGATCAAGCTCATCAAGCTCTATTCGACGGGCGAGCCGCTTCTTCACAAGGGCGTCTGCCGCATGGTGAAGAAGATCAAGGAAGCCGATATCTGTCACGAGATGGAGATCACGACGAATGCATCTCTTCTGACGAAGGAAGTGGCGGAAGAACTCGTCGATCTCGGACTCGACTACCTGCGCGCTTCCATCTACTCCGTGCGCACGGATGGGCAGGCGCGCATCACGCAGTCGCGCGTCACGCCGCACGAGATTCGCGAGAACATCGCCTACTTGAAGAAGTACCGCGACGAGAAGGGAGCGAAGAAGCCCTTCATCTGTGCGAAGATCATGGACACGCACGGCGAGGAAAACGACGAGTTTTATCGCATGTACGAGGATGTGTCCGACGAGCAGCTGATTGACACACCGTGGATTTTGCCGAAGCTTGAGGAAAATGCCCTCGACCGACTCTACGGCAGCGAGGAAAAGGGCGAGGAAGCGCAGGCGGCGTACTTGGAGCAGGCGCTTTACAAGGAGCGCAAGGTCTGCCGCTATCCGTTCACGCACATGACGGTGCGCAGCAACGGTGACGTCGTCGTCTGCTGTACGGACTGGTCGCGCGACACCCTGGTCGGCAGCATCTGCGATAATACGCTGGAAGAGATCTGGAACTCGAAGAAGCTCTACGATTTTCGCTGTATGCAGCTCAAGACGAAGGGGGCGCACCATGCGCTTTGCGCGACGTGCGAAATTCCGCTGAAAGATACGAGCGAGGACAATCTCGACGATTTCCCTGTGGAGAAGCTCCATTATTGGGGGGAAGGCGATGGAAAGAAGAACGTTTCTAAATAGCCCGGTGCTCGAAGAGGACATGCAGGACATCTACGCGCGTGGGCTGGATTGGCAAAAGCTCAAGGGCAAGACCGTACTGCTCACGGGTGCGACGGGAATGCTCGCGTCCTACGTCGCGTTCTTCCTCGTCTATCTGAACGAGGAACACGCGCTGGGGATGCGGCTGCTCTTCCATGTGCGAAGCGCGGAAAGAGCGCGTGCACGCTTCGGCGAGTACGCGGATGCGCCATATATCTCGTTCGTGCAGCACGACCTCAGAGAACCGTGGCAGATCGAAGGGGCGGTCGACTTCATCATCCACGCTGCAAGCCTTGCGAATCCTGCGTACTACAAGACGATGCCCGTCGAGGTCGCCGAGCCGAACGTGCTCGGCACATACCATCTGCTGCGCTTGGCAAGGGAGAAGGGGACGCAGTCCTTCCTCTTTTTCAGCAGCGGCGACGTCTACGGCAAGATGCAAGAGGGCGCGGGCGAGATTCACGAGGCGGACGTCGGCGCGGCAGATCCGCTCGATCTTTTGAGCTGCTACGGCGGCAGCAAGCGCATGGGCGAGACGTGGTGCCGGCTCTTCTCCGTCGAGTATGGCGTGAACGCGAAGATCGCACGCATCGCGCACACATACGCGCCGACGATGGATATTGAGAGTGATCCGCGCGTCTTCTCCTCCTTCATGAAGTGCGTTGCGGCGGGCACGGACATCGTCATGCACAGCGACGGCAGCGCATGCCGTCCCTTCTGCTACATCGCCGACGCTGTTTCGGCGTTCTTTCTCATCCTCTTCGAGGGCGCGGCGGGCGAGGCGTACAACGTGTCGAACGACAGGGCGTTCTTGAGCATCCGCGAGCTTGCGGAAATCCTCGTGAAATTGCGTCCCGAACTGGGATTGAAGGTCATCGCGAAGGAACGGCCGAAGGGCGCGGCGTATCTGGAAAACAATTTCAACAAGGCGAACCGCCCCAGTGCCGACAAACTTCGCGAACTCGGCTGGCAATGCCGCTTCGACGCGGCGGCGGGATTCGCACGCGTCTGGCGATATCTGCGCGATGTGCAAACATCTTGCCAAGCGAGCGGAAAAAGGGTAGAATAAGAGAAAGACGGCAAGAAGGGGGTCATACGATGAAACACATCAAGACGGTCAACAAGCCGACGATGCAGAAGACGCTGAAGACGGGCGGCTGCGGCGAATGCCAGGCGTCGTGCCAGTCGGCATGCAAGACGTCCTGCACGGTGGGCAATCAGGTCTGTGAGAGCAGGAAGCAAGCGTGAAAAAAAGACCTCTTCCGTAAGGAAGAGGTCTTTTCTTCACGCTTCGCCATATATCTGGAGGAATTATGAAAGAGAGAATACATAAGTTCAAACAGGCGGACAGTTTCATCCTGCTTGATGTCAACAGCGGCGCCGTCCATGTCGTCGATGAGATGATCTACGACATCATGGACGTCTTCGACGGTGCGAACGATCGGGCGGTCGTCGATGCGCTCGGCTCGAAGTACCCGAGGGTGGAACTCTCCGAAGCGCTCGAAGAGCTGCACGAACTGATGGCGCTCGGCGAGCTTTTCGCGCCCGATATCGACGTGCCGCCGACGTTTTCCCAGAAGGGACTCGTGAAGTCGCTGTGTCTGATGGTCGCACAGGACTGCAACCTGCGCTGCAAATATTGCTTCGGCGACGGCGGCAACTACGGCATGGAGCGTGCCGTCATGTCGCCCGAGGTCGGATGTCGCGCCGTCGATTTTCTCATCGAGGGTTCAGGGCCGCGCAAGCATTGCGAGATTGACTTCTTCGGCGGCGAGCCGCTCCTCAACATGAAGACGATCAAGAAGGTGACGGAGCATATAAGAAAGCGCGAGAAGGAGACGGGCAAGATCTTCAAGCTCACGCTGACGACGAACGGCATGCTCTTGAACGATGCGAACATCGCGTGGCTCAATGAGAACGATTTCTCGCTCGTCCTGTCGCTCGACGGGCGCAGGGAGACGAACGACGCCATGCGTCCCGACGTCGGCGGGCACGGCACTTATGACCGCATCGTGGAGAACTTCCGAAGGTGTCTTGCGAGCCGCGCGGGCGGCGACTGGGACTATCGCGGCGTCTATACCTATCTTCGCGGCACCTACACGAAGCGCAATCTCGACTTCACCGAGGACGTGCTCTCGATGCACGATGCGGGATTCAATATCCTCTCGGTCGAGCCTGTCGTCTTGAAGGACAGCCCGCTCGCCCTCATGGAAGAAGATTTGCCGCGCATCCGCGAGGAGTACGACCGCCTCGCTGCCGCCTACATGGAGCGGCATCGCGCGGGCAGGGGATTCTTCTTCTTCCACTTCAACATGGATTTGTCGAACGGCCCTTGCGTCGCCAAGCGCCTCTCGGGCTGCGGCGCGGGTCACGAATACTTCGCCGTCGCGGAAAACGGCGACCTCTACCCGTGTCACCAGTTCGTCGGCAGGAAGCGCTACAAGCTCGGCAGCATCTACGACGGAG
>ERZ773003.266-NODE-266-length-40221-cov-31.877234_pt1 | contig 40221 bp, 36 predicted proteins | sample MGYA00580668_ERZ773003 | MGnify/ENA primary metagenome ERZ773003 (study PRJEB29015, sample SAMEA2738002) | human oral metagenome | biome: human oral; feature: human-associated habitat; material: dental | place: China | collected 2126 ...
TTTCCTTGTTACGAAAGGGATAATATGCTTTTATCTTCGGCAAAAGCTGTCTTTTTCCACCCGCCCATTTTAAAAATGGCTTTAAGGTTTTTCTCTTTACTGGCGTTCTTAAAAGAGTCTCTTTCATAAAATGCCAATCCTCCGTTCCTTATTAGTGCTAAGCATTGGCACCACAAGGAACACAGGGAACAGCACAGAAGAAAATGTCAAGTACGCCGGATCTTGATGAAAATATTCCTTTCTGCAAACATCATACAATGAGACAGTGAAAATATAAAGATGCAAAGACATAAGCCTTTGCATCTTTATATAGAAAGCATGTTGAAGATTTTCTATAATGACAGTATTATCTATGTTCCATTATAGAAAGGGACAACACCATGCATGTTATTAATTTTACTACGTTCCTTCTCACACTTCCACAGGATTGCAAAGAGATCGTGAGCAAAGACGTCGTCAAATTCCATCTTCCGCGTGTGCATCACGACTGTCCATATTGCGGCAGTGGATACACGACCATAGACAAGTATCGCTCACAAACCTTGCATGGGATCGCAGGAGAGACAACCTACATCTATAACAACCGTCGCTATCGATGCACAACATGTCATCGAACCTTTTCTGAGAAGCGTCCCTTTCTTCAACACTACCAAAGGATGCCTGAAAGTATCATTAAGGAAATCATCGAGGAGCATGGAGAGCTTCTTTCTGCTGCATATATTGCACGCCGTCACCATATCTCAGCTAAAACTGTAATGCGACACTTCGCCAAGGCTCTGGACGCACAAGAAAGAGACAAAGAAACGATAAAAGAACATCAAACACCCTGTATCCTATCCATGGATGAGTTCCGTGGAAATGTCGATGAGCCTTTCCAGGTCGCACTACATGACCTAGAAACACGGAAATGCATCGACATCTTTGCCAGTAAGGGTAAGAAAAGACTACAGACAGCGATACAGAGCATTGCTCAAACGATACGCGAACAAGTAAAAACGATCTCAATCGACCTCTCCACACAATTTCATGCGCTCATTCTACAGTATTTTCCTAATGCCTGCATTGCAGCAGATCACTTCCATGTCGTACATTTGGCAAATGAAGCCCTCAATAAGATACGTATAGAAGAGCAGAAAAAGCAGATCAGCAGAGGGAATAGACAATCCTTCAGATACTCTCGTAAACTACTTCTCTCACGTCCTACAAGTCTCAGCGAAGAGACAAAGGAACGATTAGAGGCTCTACTTGCAGTATTTCCTCGAATCCGTGTGGCGTATGCTCTCAAGGAGGAATACTTTACACTCTTTGAGAGTAAGACACGAAAGGAGTTCTACCAAAGAATATCTGCCTTTGATAAGCATGTCACGGCTTCCAGTCTAGCTCCTTTCAAGACTGTCCTGAAAACAACACATCAATGGAAAGAGGAAATCTGGCACGGAATCCAGACAGGGTATAATAACGGATTCACCGAGGGATGCAACAACATTATCAAGGTTCTCAAACGTATTTGCTTCGGTTTCCGTAACTTTAAGAACTTCCGGCGTCGTGTCCTTTATATCTTGAACAATCCAGAGCGTCGCAGACGGCGTGAGAAATTGCGTGCATATAAACGTGCATATAAAGAAAAATTATCGAAAAATAACAAAAAATATCACCGTAACACTTGACAAAGATCCCATAAATTCACAAAAAGTACTTGCCAAAGCGAAAAAAATACGCTATACTACTCACTGTTATGGGGACGTAGCTCAGCTGGGAGAGCGTTCGGTTCGCATCCGAGAGGTCGAGAGTTCAATCCTCTTCGTCTCCACCATATAGGGCAGTAAGTCTCGAGCAAGCGCTTGAGGCTTTTTTATAATTTTGGGGAGGGATGTTCTCATGATAAAGGAAGAACTCATCGAAAAGATTCAGGCAGTTGCAGAGGCACCGAGCTGCTATGCAGGACTGAAGAAAGTGATCGAAGAGTACCTCGCAGCAGTTGGAAAAGCGGATGAGAAGACAAAGGCAGAAACGCTTATAAAGGCACTTGAAGAATGCGTGACGGGGCTTGATGACCTGATCATCTTCCTGAAGTCCGATAACGGCAAAAAGGCTCTCGGCGATATGGCACCTTCCATGCTGAAGGCAGCAGAAGAGGCAAAGGCAAAGGGTGAGACCATCTGCATCTGTCCGGCCTGCCAGAACGGCGCCGCCGTACTCAAGAACAAAGCAGTGCTTCTCGGCTGATTTTATTTTTATTGAAAAGCCAGCAAAAAGGCTGCCATATCCTTTAACGGATATGGCAGTCTTTTTGCTTATAAATCTCTCAGCATCCAGAAACGATAAAGTGATAATCTCCCTTATATGTAGCTAACATATGCCTCACGGCAGTCAAAAAATCAGCATAAAACTTTTCAAGAAGGGCTTTGTCACGAACTAGACGGTTGAAACTTTGATCATACCGGCAGGCATCTGTGTCTTTCGCATGCTGCTGAATGACCTTCATCTCTTCCTTCATGTCTTCCAGACGAAAGAGAGAGCGTATGTCAACCTCGGCAAAAAAGGATTTTAGCTCTGCATGGTAGGGATTTTCCTGCAGCAGAGAAAGCAAGCTTTGTATTTCGTCCAATATGCGCGGAAGCTGCTCTAAACGATATAAATTTTCGAAATCATGCTCAAAATGCTTACAGGGCATATAGAATGCTTCGTTTAAAGCCAGATCATAGTGCTTGGCAAAAAACGGCTTGAGCAGTGCCCACGAGTCTCTTTTATAAACGGTGACGACCGCATCAGGATGCTCAAACCAAAAATTCAGCTGTGCAGAGGAATACGCAGCAAACGAGTCATAATGACCGACTGGCTGAAGACCATACTGCTCACAAGCCCCTTTTCGACAACCTAGTAAGACATGACAGCTGTGTTTGGATGGATCCAGCGGCATGAAAACACACTCCGTTACAGATATTCTTCAAATTTCTCCATATCCCTGACCACGACCTGCTTGCCGCGAACGATGAGAATGCCGTCTTTCTGCATGGCGGAAAGTTCGCGCGAGATAGACGGGCGCGTGACGGCAAGATAGGCAGCGAGGTACTCCCGCGTAATGTTTAGATAAACTTCGCCCTTTTCATTCATGTTCTGAAAAAGAAAGCGGACGATGCGCTCGCGAAGACTGCCGCTGGCGAGTACCTTGATGCGCGAATGCATGTAGTATGCCTTCCTTGCGAAAATACGCATGAGATTGCGCTGCACGAGAAGCGCAGTTTTCGACTCACCGCCGTCCACGGAGAAATATTCTGATGAAATGGCAAGAATCTCACAAGGATCGGATGCTTCAACGTATATATCGTAAGGTTTTCCCAGAACCATGTAAATCTCGCCGAACAGGTCACCGAGCGCATTCACTTCACTGATGAAGATACAGCGGCCGCTGAATGTATCCTTCAGGATATGAACCTCGCCGGAAAGGAGGATATAAAGACAGGTCGGCTTATCGCCGTCATGAAAGACAATCTCGCCGCGCGAAAGGCGCAGGCGGCGAATCTTGCTCGAAGCGAGAATCTCGTCAATGCCGCTGTCCGTGATATCTGCTGCCAGACCACTGATCTTCAGTGCCTGACGCGCAGCTTCCTGCGCTGTCATACGCGTCTCTCTTTCCAAGAGCAGCAGCGATGAAATAGCACTTTCATAGAATCCTCCTTGCCGTAGGATGGATGTATTATCCACATGCAGTCATAAGGTTATACACAGTTTCCTGTGCATAACCTTATCTTTTTTCCACTATGCGTTATTCTCCTTCAAAGCATTCTCAAGCGTATGCCATGCAAGAACGGCGCATTTGACCCGTGCCGGCATGTTGCTGACATTTTTAAGCGCAAGAGCCTCGTCCAACTCTTCCAGCGCATTCTCGTCCGTAATCTCACGTTTTATCATGCCGATAAACTTTTCTGTGAGTTCTTTTGCCCTCTCGACAGTTTCCCCGCGAATGAGGTCGATCATGATGTCGGCCGAGGCCTGACTGATCGCGCAGCCAACGCCTGTAAACGCCGCATCTTTCACAATGCCGTCCTCCACATCGATCTGAAGGACAATCTCATCACCGCAGCTCGGATTATGTCCCTTGAGCGTCGCCGTCGCATGTGCCAGCGCGTGTTTGTTTTCGGGATTTCGGCTATGCTCGCCGATGAGTTCCGTATAGATGTCGTCAAGCGCCAAAGCCAAGCACCCCCCTCACCTTTGTCAGAGCTTCGATCCAGCGGTCAATATCTTCCTTCGTGTTGTAAAGATAGAAGCTCGCGCGGCAGCTGGCATTGATGCCGAGATACTTGTGCAGCGGCTGCGCGCAGTGATGACCGGCGCGGACGGCAACGCCTTCGCTGTCGAGGATAGTCGCAACATCATGCGGATGCACGTCCTTCACATTGAAGGCGATGATGCCGGTCTTGTTGTCACGGCTGCTGTCACAGCCATACAGCTCGATATAAGGAAGTGCGCGGAGCTTCGGAAGTGCGTAGTCCACCAGTTCCCTTTCAATGGCTTCGACCGTATCAAAGCCAACGTTTTCAAGATAGTCAATCGCCGCCGCAAGCCCTGCTGCACCGCCGACATTCTGCGTGCCGGCTTCAAACTTGGCGGGAAGTTCGGCAAAGGTGGTATCCCGCTCCTCAACGTATTCGATCATGTCGCCGCCCAAGAGGAACGGGGGCATCTCATCGAGGATTTCATACTTGCCGTAAAGAACACCGATGCCCATGGGAGAAAGCATCTTGTGACCGGAGAAGGCAAAGAAATCGCAGTCTAAATCCGTGACGTCAACCGCCATATGTGCGACGGACTGCGAACCATCGACGACGGCGACAGCGCCGACACTGTGCGCCTTTTGAATGATGCTCTTGACATCATTCTTCAGACCGAGGACATTTGAAACCTGCGTCACGGCGACGAGCTTCGTGCGCTCGGTGATCTTCTGCTCGATGTCTTCTGCCGATAGATTGCCGTCTTTTTCAAGGTAAATGTACTTGAGCGCCGCGCCGACGTGCTTGGCAACTGCCTGCCATGGCACGAGATTGCTATGGTGCTCCGCGATGGTGATGACGATTTCATCGCCCTTCTTGATGTTATGAAAGCCATAGCTGTGCGCGATGAGATTCAAGGCTTCCGTCGCGTTCTTGGTGAAGATAATCTCCTCCGAACGCCTTGCCTTGATGAACTTCGCCGTGCGGGCACGGGCCCTTTCGTAAATTTCGGTCGCCTCGACAGAAAGCGCATAGGCGCCGCGGTGCGGATTCGCATTGCAGCCGCCGTAATAGCTATGAATAGCGCGGATGACCTCGTTCGGTTTCTGCGTCGTCGCGCCGTTGTCGAGGTAGGCGATCTTCTTTCCATTCATCTCCTGTCCGAGGAGCGGAAAATCTTTCTGGATGCTCTTTGCATCAACCATTTTCATTCAACCTCCCCATGAGGAACGAATCGATTTCTTCCTTCAGCGCCGTGTCTGAGATGCGGTCGAGCACGGGGTTAAACGAAGCTTCGACAACGAGGCGCTGCGCTTCTGCAAGGTCCAGCCCGCGGCTCATCAGATAGAAGAGCTTGCCTTCATCCATCTTGCCGACGGAGACCGCATGGTGACCGTCGACATCCGCTTCGTGCGAGAGCATGACGGGGACACTGCGGTTTCGGACATCTGGGGAGAGAAGAACGACTTCCTCATCCTCGCGGCCGACAGAGCCCTTCGAGCCCTCGATGAAGTCCAGCGTGCCGCGGAAGGTCTTTTCCGCCTTACCCATGAGGACGCCGCGAACCTGCATATTGGCGTCGGTCAGCCTGCCGCTCTGGCGAATTATATAATTGAGGTCAAGCTTTTCCTCACCGTCGCCGAAGTAAAGCCCCCAGACATCAGCCGCTGCTTCCCTGCCCGCAAGGTCGACATAGACCTCAGAAGCCATCTCCCTTGCGCCTGCCTCAACGACAGTGTAGCTGAATTTTGCACCGTCTTCCACACGGACATTCACGCGGCAGGTATAGGGCTTATCGTCCGGCACGAGCTGTGCGAGGACGAGGTCGAGCTTTGCATTTTCTGCAAGGTGAACCTGCACTTCATAGCTGCCGCTCTCGCGGTGCGTGAGAATAAGCGCGTCTTCACTGTCCTTTTCAACAAGAATCTGCTGTTTCTTCGGCTCGGTATGCATGTTCTCCGGCACCCGCGCTTCATTGACGCCGAGCCAGCGCCACGTGCGCATCGGGATGCGGGAGAAGATTTCCTGTTCCTGTACCATATCTATCACCCCATCGTCCCTTCCAGTTCCAGATTGACGAGATTGTTCATCTCGACAGCATACTCCAGCGGAAGCTCTTTTGCTATCGGCTCGACGAAGCCGCGGACGATCATAGCGCGCGCCTCCTCCTCTTCGATGCCGCGGCTCGTTAGGTAGAAGATGGCTTCATCGCTGATGCGGCCAATCTTCGCTTCATGGCCGATATCCGCCTCGTCCCCTTCGATATCCATGACGGGCAGCGTGTCACTGCGCGAGTCGCTGTCGAGCATCAGGGATTCACAGTTGACAGAGCACTTGGCAAAGGGCGCGTTCTTCGTGACCTTGACTGCACTGCGGTAGGTAGCCTTGCCGCCGGCTTTCGAAATCGTGCGCGTGTTGATGTTCGCAGACGTATGCGGTGCGACGTGGATGACGCTCGCACCCGTATCGAGGTTCTGCCCCTTTGACGCAAAGGTAACGCCCGTAAACTCGCAGCGTGCGTTTTCGCCGTGAAGAATGCTGCACGGGTAAAGACAGGAAATATGCGAGCCGAAAGAGCCCGACACCCACTCGATGAGCCCGTCTTTTTCGACAAGTGCACGCTTTGTGTTGAGATTCATCATATTGCGCGACCAATTCTCGATGGTCGAATAGCGGAGACGTGCGCCTTCCTTGACAAAGAGCTCGACACAGCCTGCATGAAGATTCGTGACATTGTACTTCGGTGCAGAGCAGCCCTCGATAAAGTGGAGGCTGCCGCCCTTTTCCACGATGATGAGCGTGTGCTCGAACTGACCTGCACCGGCCGCATTCAATCGGAAGTAAGACTGAAGCGGAATCTCAACGTGGACGCCTTCCGGCACATAGACAAACGAGCCGCCCGACCAAACTGCGCCGTGAAGCGCTGCAAACTTATGGTCTTTCGGCGGGACGAGCTTCATGAAGTACTCGCGCACGACATCGCCGTGCTCCCAGAGTGCCGTCTCCATATCGGTATAGATGACGCCTTGCTTGACGAGGTCATCTTGAATGCTGTGATAGACGACCTCCGAATCGTACTGTGCACCGACACCCGCCAAGCTCTGCTTCTGCTCGGCCTCCGGAATGCCAAGGCGATCGAATGTATTCTTGATGTCCTCGGGAACTTCCTTCCAATTGCCCGTCATCTTTGCGTTCGGCTGAACATAGGTGACAATATCGTCCATATTCAGCTCGCTGATATCCGGCCCCCATGTCGGAAGCGGGGTCTTTTCATAAGTCTCAAGCGCCTTTAAGCGGAACTCGAGCATCCAATCCGGGTCATTCTTGCGCTTGGAAATATCGCAGATAATGTCCTCTGTAAGACCGGAGCGCGATTTATAGGCGGAACGGTCGACATCTTTGATATCATAGAGAGCGCGCTCTATATCTTCGACGTAAGTCTTTTTCTTTTCTTGAAATTCAGCCATGGTGCACCTCTCAGTTCTGTGTGCCGAGAATATGCGTAAAGCCACGGCTGTTGATGTCGTCGATGAGCTCCGGGCCGCCCTCTTCGACAATGGTGCCGTTCATGAGGACGTGGACACAATCGACCTTCAGCTTTTCAAGGATGCGCGCATTGTGCGTGATGATGAGGCAGGAATTATCTGCATTGTGGAACTTTGCAACGCCTTCAGAAACGATCTGCACGGCATCGACATCGAGGCCGGAATCCGTCTCGTCGAGCATCGCGAGCTTTGGATTCAGCATGAGGAGCTGGAGGATTTCCGTGCGCTTTTTCTCACCGCCCGAAAAGCCGACGTTCAAGTAGCGCTCGGCATACTCCGGCTTCATCTTCAGTTCTTCCATGAGCTTTTTCAGCTCGCGGCGGAACGGAAGAATCTTGACTTTTTCGCCCGTCATCGCCTGCTTTGCCGTGCGAAGCATATTTTCAACCGTAATGCCGGGAATCTCCTCTGGTATCTGGAACGAGAGAAAGAGCCCCTTGCGTGCACGCTCGAAGGTTTGCAGGTCGTTGAGCTCTTCGCCTTCAAACTCGATGGTGCCGGAGGTAATCTGATACTTTGGATGTCCCATGATAAGGTTCATCAGCGTCGACTTGCCGGAACCGTTCGGTCCCAAGATGACGTGAATTTCGCCCTTGCCGACGGAAAGGGATAGCCCTTTCAAAATTTCCTTGCCTTCCACCCCTGCGTGAAGGTCTTTGATTTCAATTAACTGACTCATAGTACTCTCCTTTCAGGCCTGCCGATTTATGCCGCCTGCATATTTTTTGCCGGGCGCTGCCGCATGATAACACCGCCGCGCACGGCAAAGCATTCTGCACGAAACACAGAGCCTGCTCTATCTTACGGATTCTTGCTCGAGGAATCCTTACAGATTTACTCGGGATTAGTAGCCTTAATTGTATGTGGTAACATGCAAAATGTCAATAGAGGGAAGCACGCATGGAAGAGAAAATATAGGCGATTGCTCTTCCCCCGCCTTTCTGCTATACTCTACCTTTAGATATACATTGAAAATAATTTGCACCATACACAGCAACAAAACGACATCATTGGATTAGATAATATATAGAAGGAAAATTTACAGCAAAGGAGATTTTATGCGCTTTTACGGTGAAGGAAATGAAAGCCGAACTCATGCAGAGACCGCAGCCATACGCGCGGCCATCCAGAAACGCGGCGAGGATGTATCGCGCGGCAAGGGACACGCGGCGGCTTCCTGCCGCGCCTTTTACGAAGCGGCGCGCGAAGAGGCAATGGCAGACTTTCAAAGGAAAAAGAGGGAAACGCACCGCCTCGTTCTCTTGCGGACAGTATCCTTTCTCGCCATGCTCTTCGCCTTTGCCGCGGGCTGGGACGGCACACACGCCTTCCTTCTCGTCGGCATCCTTCTTCTCGTCACATTTTTCGCCTTCGTGCGCCGCCACCGGCAGACGCTCGAGAAGATGGACTATCTTGAAAGCCGTCTCGATCTCATAGACTGGTATCTCGCACGCATCGACGGCCATTGGATCGAGCCGCCGAAAGTGAAGCTCGACGAAAACGGACAGGAAGAGGAGGTCGAACTCCCCCCGGACGACGATGGCAGAGACTTTCTGCGCGAAGATTTGCCGCAGGGCGTCGACCTCCATCTTTTCGGCCGCGCTTCCCTCTTCCAATACATGAGTGCCGCAATGACAAAAAGAGGCAGAGAAAAGCTCGCCGCCGCGCTCTCTCCCACGCCGAAAGACACGGCAGCCATTAAGGCACACCAAGAAGCGGCGGGGGAACTCATCGAAGACAAGCCGCTTGTGCTCTCGCTCCTCGAAATCTCCTCGCGTCTCCCAGCAAAACACGACCCCGCGGCACTCGTCAGCGCTGTAGCGGGAAAGACAAACAAGCTCCGCCTGCCGCACTGGCTCCTCGCCCTGCGTTTTCTCCCTATTCTGACCTTTGCATCACTCCTCGCGGCGCTCTTCGGCGCATGCTCCATTCGCGTGCCCGAGCTCCTCTTCCTCCTATCACTCATCATCGCGTCTGCCAGCTATCCGCTCACAAGTGCGGCATTTTCTCCCATCGCACTTGCGGCGCAGGACTTAAAGCTCTATGAAAAGCTCTTTACGAGAATCGAGGCAAAAAAATTCAGCAGCACGGCACTGCAAAACATCGCTGCGCCGCTGCTCAGTCCCCGCTCTGCGGCAAGCGGACTCAAGAAGCTCGCACAAATTGCTTCTCTCGCTTCCGCCCGTGAAAACATCTTCTTCTTCGCTCTTGCCAACACATTCTTTCTTTGGGACTTCCACGTGCTCACCGCTTACGGCAAGTGGCAGAAAAACTCGGGCAGCCGCCTCACAGACTGGCTCGCTGTCTGGTCAGAATTTGAACTCTGCCTCTCGCTTTCCGTCATCGGCACGACGCGCGAAACATGGCTTTTCCCAACGATTAAAGAAGGCGACACGCCTTTTTTCGAGGGCAAGGGGCTTTTGACACCGCTGATTGGCGAAGCACAAACCTCGGCAAACGACGCTTCGCTTTCCAACAAAACCACGATCATCACAGGCTCAAACATGAGCGGCAAGACAACATACCTGCGCACCATCGGCATCAGTGCCATCCTTGCCTACGCGGGCGCGCCTGTCTGCGCCAAAGAACTCACGCTCTCACCCATGCGCATCTTCACCTCCATACAGGTGAACGACGACCTTTCGCGCGGCATCTCGACCTTCTACGCCGAAATTCTCCGCATCAAACAGATGGTCGAACATGCAAAGAAAAGAGACCCCATGCTCTCTCTCATCGATGAGATCTTCAAGGGTACAAACTCTGCCGACCGCATCTACGGCGCAGAAGAGACAGTGCGCCGTCTGGCAAGGCCTTGGTGCATCACCCTCGTCACAACCCATGACTTCGAACTCTGCGACCTAGAAGCCGAAGGCGGCGTTGAAAACTGCCATTTTGAAGAGCACTATAAGGACGGCAAAATCCTCTTTGACTACAAGCGAAAAGAAGGCCGCTGTCATACGACGAACGCCAAGTATCTGCTGAAAATGGCAGGCATCGCCCCTGAAGATTGATCTGCACGTTTCCATGAAGATGAAAGGAGCGCATCATGCTGGTCATCTCGCTGACCGCCGTCGGTCTCATTCTACTCGCTGCCTCCATCAACGCCCTCGTCAGCCTTGCAAAATCTGCCAAGCATGAAATCACGCGCCTTTCCGCCGGTGAGACGGAAAAGACCTTCACGTTAAAAGAAAGCGGCACCTACGCCATCTGGGGCATTGGCAAACAACCCTCAGCGGACATTTTTGAAAAGCTTCATCCGACCATCTGTCTCGCCTTTACCAAAGAAGAGGTTTTTCTAAAAAAGAGCGCGACGCAGATGTCCGTCACACGCGGAAGGAATAGCAAGACCGAACTCTTCACCTTCAAAGCCGCGCCCGGCTCCTATATCTTAAAAGCAGAATGTGAGGCGACGGACACTCACCTCACCCTGACAAAGGGTTGGCGCTTAGGAAGCTCTGCCTTCGGCGTCATCGGCACCGTGCTGGGCATCGGTTCTCTCCTCAGCGCGCTCTTCCTAACGCTCGGAATCTCCCGCTAATCAAGCGGTGTGCACGTGTGGATATTGCCACACGTGTTTTTTTATGGTAAGATATACTGAGTTTATCTACAAACGTTCTTATACACGGGACATCTCGTTCTTATCGAAAGGGGAACACCATGGAATCCATCTTGCCGGCACTCAGTGCCGTTGACTCGGTCCTTTGGGGGCCGCCGCTCATCATTCTGCTCGTCGGGACGGGCATCTTTCTCACCATCCGACTGAAACTACTCCAAGTCCTCCGCCTGCCGCTGGCGCTGCGCCTCATCTTCAAGGCGAAAAACCAAGGTAGGGGCGACGTCTCCAGCTTCAAGGCACTCTGTGTCGCACTCGCGGCGACCGTCGGTACCGGCAACATTGTCGGCGTCGCCACAGCGGTCAAGGTCGGCGGCCCCGGTGCTATCTTCTGGATGTGGATCGCTGCCTTCTTTGGCATGGCGACGAAGTACGCCGAAGGTCTTCTCGCCGTCAAATACCGCTCCGTCGATGCCAATGGCGAAATCGCCGGCGGTCCGATGTTCTACATCCGCAACGGTCTTGGTGAAAAGTGGAAGCCGCTCGCTGTCTTTTTTGCCATCGCCTGCATCCTCGTCGCCTTTCTCGGCATCGGCACATTCCCGCAGGTCAACGCGATTGTCGACAGCATGGCGATCACCTTTGCCTTTCCACGCGTCGCCACCGACGTCATTCTGACCGTCTTTATCGCCGCCGTTACCATCGGCGGACTGCAGAGCATCTCGAAAGTCGCCTCAAAACTCATTCCTTTCATGGCGCTCTTTTACATCGCCATCAGTCTCGGGCTCATCGTGCTCTTTATCGACCGACTCCCCTCTGCCATCACACTGATTCTCGACGGCGCTTTTACAGGCACCGCTGCCGCCGGCGGCTTTGCCGGCTCCACCATCATGATAGCCATGCAGAACGGCATCGCGCGCGGGGTCTTCTCTAACGAATCCGGTCTCGGCTCCGCGCCGATTGCCGCCGCCGCTGCAAAGACCAAGTGGCCGGCTGAGCAAGGTCTCATCTCCATGACAGGCACCTTTATTGATACCATCATCATCTGCACGATGACGGGACTTGCGCTCGTACTCACAGGCGTCTGGCAAGGCGATGCCGCCGGTGCCGCTATGACAACGGCAGCCTTTGCCTCGACCTACGGTTCTGTCGGCTCACAGCTTCTGACCATCAGCCTCATCCTCTTCGCCTTCACGACCATTCTCGGATGGAACTACTACGGCGAGCGTGCTGTCATCTACCTTACAGGCACGAAAGGTGTCCTTCCGTATCGCCTCATCTTCATCGTCCTCATCGCCTCGGGTGCTTTCCTAAAACTCGAAGCCATTTGGGTGCTCGCCGACATCGTCAACGGCCTCATGGCGATTCCAAACCTCATCGCCCTGATCGCCCTCTCCGGCGTCGTCGTTGCGGAAACCAACCGGTATATCGACCGAAAAAAACGCGCACGGCATATACGGCAGGCAGGACAGGAATAATCCCATAGAAACCAGCATACGCCGAAGATCCATTCTCTCGGCGTATTTTTATTTTTTATTTGCGAAATTTTCTGATTTATGATATTATATTAATAATGACAAAGATAACAGAGAAAGGATGGTGGAACAGATGAAACGCATTAAGGTATTGTTCTTGGCAGCTCTGCTCACAGTAGGGCTGATGGGCATTGCCCCAAGGACAGAAGCAGCAAACTGGGTATGGGTATGGTCTACCGGTTATACAACGGTTCGAGTAGATGCCAACACCTGCCGTTGGATCAATGGGACACTTTCCTTTTGGGATAGCTGGTACTACATCGACAGTGCAGGGCGTAATAAGCACATAAATGAGCTTCAGAATGCTGCTTACAGAGATGGAGAAAACGTTGATTACTCCAATCTTAGAGAAGCAGTATGTCACATGGTTATGTATCAAGCAAAAGATGGAACTCTTTATTATAAAACGTTACATGTCACATGGTATGACAGTAAGGGCTATGTAATTAATAGTGCAGATATTTCATCATCTAATTTCAAAGTGCTCGCTCCAGATACCATAGGAGAAGCAGAATATCATGTTGCTAAAAGATATGCCCGGTAAAAAATTTTCTATCGCATAACAAAAGGAAGGAGCTTGCAAAGCAAGCCCCTTCCTTTATGTTTTCCAACAGCCGATTGCAATAAAAATCAGAACAGCACCTTGGCAATGTGGATGTAGTCAGGATCCAGCTGCTTCTTATTCGTGACGGAATCATACAGGTCAATCGAGACGACGCGCCCTTCGCTGAAGCCAAAGACGATGTTCGAAAGCCCCGAAATCAGGGCAAGCGCTGCCTGTTCGCCAAGCTGGCTTGCACGGACGCGATCGATGACCGTAGGAGAACCCCCGCGCTGGATATGCCCGAGAACCGAAACGCGCGTCTCCAGTCCGCTCTCCTTTTCGACATAGTCGCCGATCTCCTGCCCACTGCCTGCGCCCTCTGCCACAACGATGAGGATGTAGCGCTTGCCTTTCTTATAGGCATCCTTCATATCCTCGCAGATGGCATGTAAATCGTACTCTTCCTCCGGTACGAGGATGTACTCTGCCCCGCCGGAGATGCCTGAGACCAGCGCGAGCCAACCGCTGTTGCGTCCCATGACCTCGAGGACAATGACGCGGCGGTGTGCAGACGCCGTATCGCGGAGCTTGTTGATCGCGTCGATGATCGTATTTGCCGCCGTGTCACAGCCGATCGTATAGTCTGAACCCCAGACATCGTTGTCAATCGTCCCCGGAAGCCCGACGATGGGAATGCCCGTCTCCTGCGAGAGAAGCGCTGCACCGCGCAGGGAGCCGTCACCGCCGATGACGCAAAGCCCCTCGATATTGCGCTCGAGAAGGTTCTTATAGCCCTCCTGACGTCCTTCCGGCGTGCGCCAACGATGGCTGCGTGCCGTGCCGAGGAACGTTCCGCCGCGCTGGATGATGTCGCCGACATCCTTGGACTCCATCTTGAACATATCTCCTTCAAGGAGACCGTGATAACCGTCATGAATTCCCCAGACCGTCACACCCTCATAAAGTGCTGTACGAGCAACTGCGCGCGCTGCTGCATTCATCCCGGGGCTGTCTCCGCCGCTTGTCATGACTGCAATGCTCTTCAACATAGTAAATCCCTTCATTCCATGATATGATTGATCCTTAGGAGCATCGAGGCACAGACCGCAAAAGGGACGAATCAGCGATGTTCCTATTTTAATGTCTTCGAAGAAGTTTCTTCGTATCTCTTTTTTCAGCATACCACAAATTGCCGAAAGAGAACAGCATCCCCGCATCTTTCTTGAAAAATTCAAAGAGCTATTCCCTTTTTCTGAAAAAAGGAATAGAATCAAGACAGCGCATGGCAGCTCTGCGCTGTCCCCCTGTGTATTAAAATAAGGAGAAACCTATGAAGAAAATCGCTATTCTCATCAACGCATCTTCCATGGACAGCTGCTCTTGCAGCGGCTGTCTCGAAGCCTTTCGCACACGTAAAGCCGCCTTTTCCCGTTACGGCGAAGATGTGGAACTCGCCGCATTTACGACAAGCGGCGGCGACCTCGAGAAAAAAATTGCAAAGATGAAGAGAAAGGGTATTAAAATCGTGCATCTTTCCACCTGCACGCGTGAAAAGAACCCGGACTACCTGCGCATCGGCGAGCGGCTTGCCAAGGATTTCACCGTCATCGGCTACACGCATGGCAGTGAAATTTCAAAGCATGGCAAACCGACCTTTCAGAGCGAACAAGCATCCGAAAATTAATACCATGAAGGAGGAAATTTTATGATTGACTTTACAGAGAAAAAAGGCTTCATCTGCGATATGGATGGTGTCATCTACCACGGCAACGAGCTATTGCCGGGCGTCAAAGAATTTATCGCATGGCTGCAAGAAGAAGAAAAGGAATACCTCTTCCTGACGAACAGCAGCGACCGCACGCCGCGCGAACTCGCACAAAAACTTTCGCGCATGGGGCTCGATGTCTCCGAAGATCATTTCTATACGAGCGCGCTCGCAACTGCTGCCTTTCTAAAGGATCAAGACCCCGGCTGCTCGGCATACGTCATCGGCGAGGCAGGGCTTTTGAACGCCCTTTATGATGCGGGCATCACAATGAACGACGTCTCGCCCGACTATGTCGTCCTCGGCGAGGGAAAGAACTATTCCTTCGATACCCTGACAAAAGCCATCAACCTCATCTTAAAGGGCGCAAAACTCATCGGCGCAAACTCCGACGTCTCCGGTCCCATCGAAAACGGCATCGCGCCCGCCTGCGGTGCTCTCGTCGCCCCGATTGAACGTGCTACAGGGAAAATCACCTACTTCTGCGGAAAGCCGAACCCGCTCATGATGCGCACAGGACTTCGCATTCTCGGCTGTCACAGTGCAGATTCCGTCATGATCGGCGACCGCATGGATACCGACGTCATCTCCGGGCTGGAAAGCGGCATGTCAACCGTCCTCGTCCTCTCCGGCGTTTCAACAAAAGAAACACTCGCAGGATACGCCTATCGCCCAAACGCTGTCCTCACAGGCGTCGGAGATATTCCCAAAATTGCCAAATCAACGGAAAAATAATAGTATAAAACAGTTGAAAAAGAAGCGCAGATTCGAAAATTTTTGGATTTGCGCTTCTTATCGTATTGCTTATAGAATCCTTTATTTAAAGTATCTCATGGCATGCCAGAATCAACGAGCTAAATCTCGAACTATTCTCATTTCTCGTTCTCCCATGCTTCCTGCCACAATTACTCTACTGGTTCCATTCAAATTCCTACTTTCTATCTCCCCTCCATCATAGTCATAGGCTGTGTAGTCGTACTGATATACTGAATCTACGTTACATGTTACGGACATGCGTGCCCCACGCAAACGCCTCGTTACGCAAGCGGTCGTGCACTTGTACGCTGAACAACCGGCGGACTTCTTAAACGCGCTGCGCTTGGACGAAAGAAGTCCGCCGGGGCGTACCGTGCACTTTTCCCGCTTGCTTCACTAAAGTTTGCTTAGGGGCATCGTATTTTTCCGTAACATTTACGGTAGAGCCGATATACTCGTCTATCTGGTACAGAAAGAATACAACGTGTTATAATATAAAATTCACCGTCTGGATAAACCATCTTTTGCCAATATTGAATTACATCATAATTTTTATTTCCACTAGAATCCTGCTGATAGTATACTGTAGAAGAGTCAACATATGCTTCAATATTATCACTGGAACCTACATAGTACCAATTTGCTGCGTTACTAGTCGAAGTCGAGAAAAACAGACATAAAATTGCTAGGGTACTGACAAAGAAAAATTTCCACTTCATAAGAATTTACTCCTTTTTTAAGTATCTTCAAATAATATTTTTCGCTGATAAAATATTATAGAACACCTAGATCTGCGCATTCGGTCTCCCATATATTACAAATTATAACACACCACATTCAACGAGCTAGCTCGCACACTACTTCCATCTCTGCTTGCCCCATGGTGCCCGGTAAAATTTTCTCACTATATCCGTCACGATTTCCATTTTCTAGTATATTTCCAGCATAATCATAGACTGTATAATCCTATGCGTATATGCATCTCCCTGATAGCGAAATAACACAATTAGTTACCATATAATCATCTTCATCTAAGCAGGCTATCTTCTCCCTAAATTGAATTGCATCATAATCTTTATTCCCGCTAGCATCTGTTTGATAGTATACATTAGAAGAATCAATATATACATTAATTTCATTGTCAGAGTATACTTCACGCCAATTTGCGGCACTACTGATCGAAGTCGAAAAAAATAGACATATCATCGCCATAATACTAACAAAAAAGATCTTATAACGCATAAAAGTTCAATCCTTTCTCTAAACTAGTTTTATATGATATCTAGATCTATGAAATCTATACTATATAATAATCAATGTACCAACCTAAGAACCGTTTGCATTGTTTTTTCCTCTAAACTTCCCGGTAAGATTTCATGTCCTGAAGCTCCGTTAGTATTACCACCGAATATTAAAGTCCCATCGTTATTATAAACTGCATAGTCATACCAATATATTCGTCTATCAGATAAAGAAAGAACGAAACGCTTTATAGCATAACCTTCTTCGTCTAAATAAATGAGCTTCTCCCAATATTGAATTAAATCATAGTTTTCATTCCCATTAGAATCTTTCATCTAATATACATTAGATGAATCAATATATTCTTCCGCTATGCTAATTTCCTTTTGACGTTGAATAGAATATCGCAGACTCGCTGGATGCCCACAGCATTCCCACATAAGGATAAGAAATGCCACGGCACTTTTTACATGCAGCAAAGAGTACTTTATTCCCAAGTTCACATCTGTGTTTTTATTTGGATGGACTGCATAAGGTCGATTCATTTTTATACTCCTTAAAAACAATAAAAAATCCATAGCAACCCCCTTGCAGCACGATGTATCTCCCAACAAAGTACATCAAGGGGAATTGCTATGGATTGGCTGCCATCTGTCACAAGGAAGAAAAGGAAGGGGCGAACTGTTAAGCAAACAGCGGTTTTACAGCTTCTGCCAGTTCATCCTTTTCTCTCTTGGCTTCGGCGAGGTCTTTTCCCAAGGTTGTGAAATAAGTCTTGATCTTCGGCTCGGTGCCAGACGGGCGAACGACGATGGTAGCTCCGTCATCCAGCGTGTAGATTAGGACATTCGCCTTCGGCAGTCCTGTCTTTTCCGGTTCGGCATAGTCGACAATCTTGACGACTTTCTTACCGGCAAAATCCTTCGGCGGATTTTTGCGGAAGTTTTCCATAATGCCCGCCATCTTGTCCATGCCGGAAAGACCGGGGAAGGAGAAGGCATCGACCTGGTTGAAATAGCGGCCATATTCTTTATAAATCTCTTCGAGACGTTGCTTGATGGAAGAACCAATAGAGCGGTAATATGCTGCCATCTCGCAGATCAGCATAGAGGCAATGACAGCGTCCTTATCGCGGACATAGGAGCCTGCAAGGTAGCCATAGCTCTCTTCAAAGCCGAAGATAAAGCGATCCTCCTCGCCGTCTTTTTCAAGGCGGGCAATCTGGTCGCCGATCCACTTAAAGCCGGTGAGAACATGGCGGAGCTCGACGCCATAATGTGCGGCGACTTTATCCGCCAGCGGCGTCGAGACGATGGACATGACAGCGACGGGATTTTGGGGCATCGTGCCCTTTTCCTTTCGGCCGGCGGCGATATAATCGAGAAGCAGAACGCCCATCTCATTGCCGGTGACTAACTCATAGGAACCATCCGGGCATTTCATCGCGATGCCGACGCGGTCAGCATCCGGATCGGTTGCCAGCATAAGGTCTGCGCCGTCTTTCTTTGCCAGTTCCAATCCTTTTTCGAGGGCTTCAAAGATTTCTGGATTTGGGTAGCTGCATGTTGTAAAGTAGCCGTTCGGATACTCCTGCTCCGGAACAATGGTGATGTCCGTAATGCCGATGTCCTTCAAAACCCGCGTGACAGGGATAAGACCCGTGCCGTTCAGCGGTGAATAAACGAGCTTTAACCCACTCGTCTTTGCCAGTCCTGGACGCACCTGACGCGCTTCGATGGCTTCAAAAAAAGCCTTCTTGCAGTCGTCGCCGACGAACGAGATAAGCCCGCGGCTGACAGCTTCGGCAAAGCTCATGTGTTTTGCGCCTGTCAGCACATCGGTGCGCTGAATAGAAGCGTAGACGACTGCCGCCGCATCATCCGTCATCTGACAGCCGTCGGGGCCATATGCCTTATAGCCATTGTACTGTGCGGGGTTATGCGATGCGGTAAGCATGATACCGGCATTCGCCTGATAGTAGCGTGTGGCAAAGCTCAGCGCCGGCACGGGGTTCAGCTCGTCGTAAAGGCGGACGTGGATGCCGTTCGCCGCAAGGACACTAGCCGCTTCCTTGGCAAAGGTCCATCCTTTGAGGCGGCTGTCATAGCTTATGGCGACGATCTGCGTGCCGCCCTGTGTCTTGACCCAGTCGGCCACGCCTTGTGTCGCCTGCCGCACGACATAGATATTCATGCGGTTCGTGCCTGCGCCAAGCACACCGCGAAGCCCCGCCGTACCGAATTTCAAGGCGACGGCGAAACGCTCTTTAATGGCGTCTTCATCCCCTTCGATATCGCAAAGCTCCTTGTTAAGGTCGAAATCCTCTAAATCTGCCGCATGCCAGCGCGCATATTCCTCTTGATACATAAATATCCCCTTTCCAAAACCAATATTTTATTTGTTAATTATATTATATCTCAAAAAGTTGATTCTGAATAGTCCGAATAACGATAAAAATACTATAGAAAATATAAAAACACGCCGAAAAATTCGGCGTGTCAGATGTATCATTTATTTTTTATTTATCCAGCGGCTTTTTCACCAGCCCTAAAATAAGGCAGCCGATGATGGCGCCCACCAAGATAGCGATGAGGTACATCAGCGGATTGCCGATGGTCGGGACGACGAAGATACCGCCGTGCGGAGCGCGCAGCGTGCAGTCAAATGCCATGGTGAGTGCACCGGCGATGGCAGAGCCGACGACCATCGAAGGGATGACGCGAATGGGATCTGCTGCTGCAAACGGAATGGCGCCTTCCGTGATGAAGGCGAGTCCCATGATGTAATTCGTAGGGCCGGCCTTGCGCTCGGCTTCCATAAAACGATCTTTAAAGAAGGTCGTGCAAAGTGCAATGGCAATCGGTGGAACCATACCGCCTGCCATGACGGCCGCCATAACGTGATATTCGCCGGATGCCAGAAGCCCCGTACCCGTGACATATGCCGCCTTATTGACAGGGCCGCCCATGTCAACTGCCATCATGCCGCCGACGATGATCCCCATGAGGATGCGCGCGGAGGGATCCATGTTCTTCAGCGTGTCCACCATCCAAGTGTTAATGGCAGAGACCGGCGGCGCGATGATGAAGAACGAGATGAAGCCCATGATGAGGATGCCGAAGACAGGATAGATGAGCATGGGCTTCATGCCGTCCAGTGACTGCGGGAATCCCTTTGTGGCCTTTTTCAAAAAATTGACGATCCAGCCGGCGACAAAGCCCGCGATGAGGGCGCCGAGGAAGCCGGAGCCCGTCGTTCCCGCAAGCGCACCGCCGACAAAGCCGACGGCAAGCCCCGGGCGATCGGCCATCGACATGGCGATAAACCCTGCGAGCACTGGCAGCATAAAGCCAAAGGAGGCGCCGCCAATGTCCTTGAAGAACTTCGCGACCGGCGTATTCGAGCCGAAGTTCGATGGATCGATGCTATAGTCATCGAGCAAAAAAGCGAGGGCGATCAAGATGCCGCCGCCGACGACAAACGGCAGCATATGGCTGACGCCGTTCATCAGATGCTTGTATGCCTGCCGTCCAAGGCTGTCACCTGCGGTATCTGCCGCGCCTTCCGCCTCGGTCTCACCACCGCCCTGGTAAATGGGCGCATGTCCGGAAAGCGCCTCATCGAGGAGTTCATCCGCTTTGTTGATACCGTCTGCAACCTTGCGGATGACAACTTTCTTTCCCTTAAAGCGCGCCATGGCGACGTTTTTATCCGCCGCAACGATGATGCCGTCAGCAGCTGCGATCTCGGCATCGGTCAGCACATTCTTCGCGCCGCCCGAACCATTCGTCTCGACCTTGATTGAGATGCCACGCTTTTTCGCGTGCTGCTCCAAGCTCTCAGCCGCCATAAAGGTATGAGCGATGCCCGTCGGGCAAGCTGTGACAGCGAGCACTTGGATGTGATCCGGCTTCACGGGCGCCGCTTCCTTCCCGCGAGCTTCTGCGGGTTCTTTCTCTGCGGACGCCGCTTCAAACTTGCCGTCTTCCTTTAAGTCGATAAGATGCCGAAAGGCCTCAACACTCTTGGCGGCGATCAGGGCTTCTTTAAAGTCCGGATCCATGATCATCGTCGCGAGCTTTGAAAGAATCTGAAGGTGCTCGTCATTTCCGCCGTCGGGTGCTGCAATCATGAAGAAAAGACGCGCGGGCTTTCCGTCCATTGACGCAAAATCCATGCCCTGCGGCACCGTCATCGCAGCAAGAGCGGCGGTCTTTACGCCTGCGCTCTTTGCATGCGGGGTCGCGATACCGTCGCCAAGTCCCGTCGTACCGGATGCCTCACGCGCTAAGACATCTTTCTTATACTGCTCCTTATCGGATAGGTTGCCGCCTGCCTCCATGAGGTCAGCCAGTTCGCTGATCGCAGCAGTTTTGTCTGCCGGATGCGTCTCGAGAGCAATGCTCTCAGGTTTCAATAGGTCATTGATGCGCATAACGCTACCTCGCTTTCTATCTATTTCCTCTGACAAGAATGTATCGAAAAGCCACGGAAGAAGAAACTCACGACAGTTTCTCTAATAATGCCTCGACTTCTTCCCGCGTCGCAAGCGCTTCGCTGAATGCCGATGCGCTGCCGGAAGCAACGCCCATGAGAAACGCCCGCTTAAAGTCGCCGCCCGATTCTTCAAAACCTGTCAGGAAGCCTGCGACCATCGAGTCCCCTGCGCCGACCGAATTGACGAGCGTGCCTTTTGGCACTTTGCTCTTATATGTCGCACCGTCTTCACCAACAAATATGGCGCCGTCGCCGCCCATGGAGATGAGGACGTTCCGCGCGCCCTTTTCCTGAAGTTTCTTTGCATGCGCGATGACTTCATCGTCCGTCTTGAGCACGACGTCGAACATATCGCCCAGCTCATGCTGATTCGGTTTGATGAGGAAGGGATGATACTTCAAGACATTTAAGAGAAGCCTCTTTTCCGCATCGACGACGATGCGGAGCTTGTTTTTCTCCAGACGCGCCATGATGCGCTCGTAAATATCATCGGGGAGCGTCTTCGGTATCGAGCCCGCAAGCACGAGCGTGTCATTTTCCTTCAGCTGCTCGAGCTTCTGAAAGAGAAGATCTCGCTTATCTTTTGGAATATCCGGACCCTGACCATTGACCTCGGTTTCTTCGCCGGCCTTGATCTTCACGTCGATGCGCGAAAAGCCCTGCTCGAGTGAAATAAACGCATGAGCGACACCGAAGCCGTCGAGCTGGCGGCGGATTTCATCGCCTGTAAAGCCCGCAAGAAAACCGAGCGCCGTGCTCTTGATGCCGAGGTTTGAAAGGACGATCGAGACGTTGATGCCCTTGCCGCCCCCCAAGACCTTTTCATAAGTCACGCGGTTTGTTGCCCCCGCCTTGAAGGAATCGAGCCGGACGATGTAGTCGATCGCTGGGTTAAAGGTAACAGTATAAATCATAGGGTTCCTCCTTGCCTGAGAAAGAAAAGAACAGCATGCCCCGCTCGCTTCACCTTCCCGATGCTGTCAAAGTGGAAGCTAAGCCGCCATGCTCACATACTCTTCAGGATACCGAAAAAGACACCGAGAATACCGGACGCCGTCAAAATTGTGATGACGCCGTACTTGAAATGGAGTGCGACAAGCGCAAGAATAAGGATGAAGAGACTCGTCCAATCCAGTGCCGCAAAGTCGGTCGGCAACCCCTCCGTATTCCAAACGGCGAGCAGAATAAAGTCGATGGCCGCGCCGCAGATCAAGGCAACCACGGCAGGACGAAGTCCATTCAAGATGCCGCGAATCGGTCCGATGTTGCCATACTTCAAAAAGAGCTTAGCCAAAATAATGCCAAGGATCAGCGACGGAACGACAAATCCCGCCGTCGCCACGACGGCACCCGCCGTGCCCGCGACTTTCATGCCCGCAAAGGTCGCTGCATTGATGCCGATCGGCCCCGGTGTCATCTGCGAAATCGTAAAGATATCGACGAACTCCGAGAGCGACATCCACGCGTGCTTTTCGACAACTGCCGCTTGGATGAGCGGCATCGACGCATAGCCGCCGCCGACGCAGAAGATACTGACCTTCGCGAACTCAATAAACAATGTTAGATAAATCATATCCTATTCCTCGCCCTTCCTTCCACATCTCGCCTATCCGTTATACTTTGGATGATGCAGGAGGACGAGCCCCACAAGGCCGTCGATGATGACGAGAAGCATGATGTTCACATCGAAGAAGATGTTTGCGATAAAGGTCGCGAGGACGATGAGTATCGGAATGACAAGCTTCTTCTTCATCTGCTTGCGGAAAAGGTCGATCGCGACGTTCACGATGAGCGCTGTCGCACCGCACTGCATCCCCTTAAGAGCCATCTGCACCGTCGGATTTGAGGCAACAACGTCATAGCAGCGCGCAATGATGCCGATGGTAATGAGCGGCGGCAGCGTCGTGCCCAGCAGTGCTGCGATAGAGCCCCTGAGCCCCGCCATGCGGTAGCCGAGGATGATGCAGGCGTTGACCGCTACGATGCCCGGCATCGACTGCGCGATCGCGACCATATCAAGCACCTCTTTGTCATCGAGCCAGCCGTATTCATCCACATACTTCGCCCTTAGAAGCGGGATGATGACATACCCGCCGCCAACCGTAAACGCGCTGATGAGAAAGGTGGAGCTGAAAAGCTTCCAGAAGAATTTTGCATCCCGCACCTCCCTTTGTGTCGATCCTATTTCCATGCGTTATGCGCTCCTTTCTAATATTTCATTCATTATAGCATTGCCCGCGCCAGCCGAAAAGAGCAAGGTATGAAAATTCCCCCATTTGCAAGTTATAATCTATAAAACGTGCCTGTCACAGCATGAGCGTTTCTATCGCAATATCCTCCCGCCGCAGCTTTGAAAAGTCTGCCGCTGCGATGAGTTCCCGCGCCGACAGCTTCTCCTGCTGCTCGATGATACCACACGCATGCGCAAGCGCCCCCAGAATCGCCGCCGGCTTTTTCCCTGCCGCACGAAGTTCGCGCACCGTCAATCCCTTCTGTCGTTTGGAAAGGCGCTTTCCATTCGCATCGACCAACATCGGCACATGACGATAACGCGGCGCCGCATAGCCTAGCATCTCGAGAAGCCAGATCTGTGCCGGCGTCTCGCCGAGAAGATCACGCCCGCGCAGGACATCCGAGATTTGCATCGCGCCGTCATCCACAGGTGTCGCCAGCGGATAGGCATAGAGTCCATCCGAGCGGCACACGCGAAAATCTCCGACGCTTCGTGCAAGATTCATCCGCTGTACGCCACACGTCGCATCGGTAAAGACAATATCCTTCGCCGGCACATGGACGCGAAAGCTCGGCCGCCGTAAATGTTCTGCTGCAATGCGCTCCTCTTCCGTCATGCGAAAGCAGTGACCATCGTAGACGCACACTTCCCCTTCGTGCGGCGCACCGACGCCCATGAGACGAGCACGCGAACAAAAGCAGGGATAGAGCAGCCCCTGTGCCCTGAGCACGGCAAGCGCCGTTTCATAGTGTGCATAGCGCGCCTGCTGCGTATAAGGTGCATACGTGCCGCCGATGTCCGGCCCCTCATCCCAGTCGAGCCCGAGCCACTTCAGATCTTCCATGAGGGCACACGCATATTTTTCATGACTCCGCTCTTCATCAATATCCTCGATGCGCAGCACAAATGCCCCGCCTTTTTGCCGCATCTCGAGCCATGCGAGAAGGGCGATAAAGACATTGCCCAAATGCAGAAAACCCGTCGGGCTCGGTGCAAACCTGCCGCGCCTCTGCCTGGGCTTTTTTTCAGCCTCTTTCACCATATGTTCGTGCTTCACCAGACCTTTCGCATCCATACCAACCAACGCACAAAAATAGGGCAAACCGAAACATCCATACCCCCTTGTGTTTCTTTTGCCCATTATACAATGCCTACCGTGCCGCTCGCAAACAAAACACCCCAAAAGACAGAGGCACCCTTCGTAATGAGCAGTTACGAAGGGTGCCTCTGCTGTGTATTGTGTATTATATCTTAGGAGAGCTTGGGAAACCGCTATCCCCTTCCACAAGGATAGGAGAAAATCGCCTGACAAACCAGAGCCATGTGAAACAACTTTCTCAAATGTTCCCTAACGAAAGCCTGTATATACTATAGCACTTATGATAATGAAAATCAATACTTTATTTGAAAATATTTTTCAAATTTATTTCAGCAGGATTTTACACCTCTGCACCGGTCGAATACATGGGGATCTTTTCCGGATTCTTCAGCATCGTCCAGATACCGCAGGGGCAGACGCCGGCGCAGATACCACAGCCGATACAGCGCTCAGGGTCACTGATGTATTCCCATGTGCCGTCTCCTTTATCAATACGGCTGATCGCCTTTTCCGGGCAGGATTCCAGACACATCTTGCAGTCACGGCAGGTGCCGCAGCTGACACAGCGGTTGTGATCGGTGACAGGGTCGCCGAGGTCGCAGTGATGGCATTTTTCGAACCATTCCTTTGCCAAGCGCTTCTGCGGGATGACGGGTTTCTCCGGGAAGTCGACAGCCGCTTCGCCGCGGAGAAAGCGGTCAATGTGAAAGGCGGCGCGACGACCGCTCCCGATGGCGTCTGTCAGGCGGCCGGGCTTTATCGTATCACCTGCCGTATAAACGCCTGGAAGAATGGACTGATCCTTTTTCGGGACGAGCCAGCTCTTGCGGAAGTATTCAATGCGCTCATCTTCCGGCAGAAAGTCGAGAACCGGCTCTTCACCGATGGAAACGATGACTTCGTCCGCAGGGATAAAGGCACCGCCCTTGCCGTAGACGCCCTCTGCCGTGATCTTTTCTGTAAAGAACGGCCACTGAATCTTGCCGCCGAGGCTCTCAAAGTATTCGATTTCCTCCTTGAACGCCGCAGGCCTTGCCACATCGACAGCGATGACGCTCTCTGCCCCCATCTCATAGGCGCCGCGGCAGGTATCCATGCCGGAGTTGCCCGCACCGATGACGACGACGCGCTTGCCGACCTTCGGCTTTTCGCCGCGGTTGATCTCCTTCAGGAACTCCAGTCCCATCGTCAGCCGCTCTGCACCTTCCCACGGGAAGAATCGGGACTTCGTGCCGCCTGTTGCCACGAGGACAGCGTCGTTTTCTTGGCGAAGTTTATCGAACTGCTCGCGCTCAACCTTTGTTTTCGGCACAAATTTCACACCGAGATCTTCGATACGCTTCAGCTCGGAGACGAGGAGTTCATGTGCCAAGCGGCCGCGCGGAATCACCTGCTCGAGTTTGCCGCCGATGTGATCGGCATCGTCATAAACCGTGACACTATGTCCCTTGCGCGCAAGTTGCCAAGCAGCAGAAAGACCCGCAACACCGCCGCCGATGACGGCGACCTTCTTACCGGTTTTTTCCGTCGGCGCTGGAACTTTTGCATAGGCGGAAAGAAAGCCCAAACGGCCGATCTGGATGGGCTCGTCGATAGAGCCGCGCGTACAGGCGTCCATGCAGGGATTCGGGCAAACCGAACCACAGACACAGCCCGGAAACGGCGTGTAGTCCAGCTCGAGCTGAACAGCTTCTTCTTCACGCCCCATGCGGATAAGGTCGTAGCGGCGCTGTGTCGGGATGCCAATGGGACAGCCGTATTCACAGGGTGCGGCGTATTTCACATTCTCCCAGACCGGGACGCGCAGACGATAGAGCCCATGGGAAAGCATCCCATGAACTTCAAAATCGTCATGTGCGACATCGGCAAAAATGCCGCCCTTAACCCAGCCCGTCCTGCGGAACTCGGCAACGCTCGGACGCTCACCAAAGCCCTCAGACGCCTTCTCATCCTTCGTCAGAGGACGGAGTTTATGCCACATCGCCCAATCTGTCAGCTCGCCCCTAAGACTTGTCTCGTCGATTTTTTCAAGGAACTCGTCCATGCCCTTTTCGAGGAAGGCAATGTCTGCCGCATCGAGTGCACAGACCTTGATATCTGCCGGATGCGTGCCAATAGAGCCGCGGGCATAGACGACGCCGCCGACCATGCCGACGCAGGCGCGCTCGCCAAGAACGCTCGCAAAACCTTCGCTGTCATAACCGCAGACGACAGCCTTGCCGCCGCCCATGAACTCGAATGAAAACGAGCCGACATTTTTGAGAATCCAAAGCTCCGGCTCCTCGTAAAGCGGATCATGCTTCATCAGCGAGCCCGTGCGCGTGCCGCCGCGGCCGCCGATAAAGATTTTACCGGCCGACGAGCAGTGACCAGCCGTATCGCCGGCATCGCCCTTGACGGTGATGATGCCGCCTGCATTCAGCCAGCCGACATCTGCCGAGGTCGATTCCTCGACGAGAATCTCCGTGCCCGGCAGGCACATCGAGCCAACGCGCTGACCGGCATTCCACACATGAAAGTGAAGCGCCTTTCCCTCGGGATGCCAAAGCGGACCGCCGATATCGTGCTGCCCGGAGGCCTTGATCTCAAACTCCGTTTCGCCGCCTTTGACCGCCTCTTCGATGGCGAGGAGGAGATCCTGTGTGGACATGCGCTCATGCCCTTTAGTCGTTTCGATTTTAAACATTGTCTCCCCTCCTTAGCAGACGTACTGAATGCCGAGTTTTTCTGCCACATTTTCGTCGGTCGAAACAAGCGCATCGCTGCGCCCGATCGGAAGCGACGAGTTGCCAATCGGCGCCATGAGTTTCTTGAGTTCGGCGTCAAAGGCAAGGACGTAGTCGACGATCTTCTGCGCGCCCTTATCGACGTCCAGCCGCTTGACGAGGCGCGGATCCTGCGAGCAAATACCCGTCGGGCAAAGGCCTGTATTGCAGGAGTTGCAGCGCCCTTCCTCGTTGCCGATGCAGCCGAGCAACTGAATGAGCACCTTGCCGACGAAAACGCCGTTGGCACCAAGGCACATCATCTTGAAGGCATCTGCCGCCGCATTGCCCGTCATGCCGATACCGCCGCCGCCGTAAAGCGGAATCTGTCCCTGACGCCCCTGCTTGACGGCGGCGAGATAGCAGTCACGCACCTTCGAGACGACCGGATGCCCCGTGTGGTCGAGCGAGACTTCATTTGCCGCGCCCGTGCCGCCCTGAATGCCGTCGATGAAGAAACCGCCGCAGATGTTGTACGGATCGCGCAGCAGGTTATTGTAAACGGAAACCGACGTCGCCGAAGCCGCACACTTGATGGCAACGGGAACACGGAAGCCGAATGCCGCGTTCATCGAGAGATGCATCTTCTGGACGCTTTCCTCGATGGAGTAAAGCCCCTGATGGTTTGGCGGCGAAGAGAGCGTCGCCTTTGGGACGCCGCGAATCGCCTGAATGTGCTCTGCGACCTTTGCCTCCATGAGGAGACCGCCATCACCCGGCTTTGCGCCCTGACCAATCTTGATGAGAATGCCCGCCGGGTCCGTGACCATCTTCGGAATGGCACGGATGATGCGGTTCCAGCCAAAGTGACCGGATGCAATCTGTATGATGAAGTATTTGAGATAATCACTCGTGAGGAGCCGTCCCGGCATACCGCCTTCGCCGGACGACATGCGCACAGGCAGACCGCACGTTTCATTGAGGTAACCGACAGCAAGCGCGACCGCTTCCCAAGCGCGCGTAGAGAGCGCACCGATGCTCATGTCCGAAAAAATCAGCGGATAGATCCAATCCACCGGCGGCGTCTTCTTATTTTCAACAAGCTTGCCGTCCTTGATTTCAAACGGCAGCTTCTTTGCCGGCAGCACGCGGCCGAACGGCGCACGGATATCGAACGTATGGCGCGCCGCATCGAGCGATGGATCCGTCATCTGCGAGATGCGCCCGACAACGATGGTATCCAGCGTGCGCTGTGCATTGAGGTTTGTGCGGCCACCGCGCTTGATGGGACCCTTGTCCTTGGAAAGAAGGGTCTTACGGTTGTCCGCATTGCGCACCGGCCGTATCGCCGTGTTCGGGCAGATTTTCTCACACATCCCGCAGCCGCGGCAGAACTCTGTCAGGCTCGCGACCTGGCGAATGACCGGACGAGCCTCAAAAGTCTTTTTCGGCGCTGGCTGGCGATCATCCGAGACCGTAAGTGCATGGCGCTCGACACCGACTTCGATGGCACCGAAGGAACATACCGCGACGCAGCTGCCGCACATCGTGCAGCGATCCGGCTTATACTCGAGGATCCACGGCAGGTCGTTGACACCGACGTCCTGGCTCTTCATTGCTTGCATCTCTGTACCTCCAGATTGTCATCAATGACGATGATCTCGCGTTCGTTCGGGTAAATATCTTTCGTCTCATCGCGATCCGGCAAGATCTCATTGATGCCGCATACTTCCGAAGAAATCGCCACCATGTCGTCCGTGCGGCCGACAACAACCGGACGAAGCTTCTTTGAGTCGCAGCAGGTGATCATCTCGCCCGTCGGAAGAACACCGATGATCGTGTTTGGCCCGTTGATTTCAAGGTTTGCCAAGCTTTGACGAATCGCCGTCAAGACCTCCCTATCCTCGCGCTCATCGATTTCCTCGAACGGCAGCGGCGTGATGACGTGCTTGTAATACGGCAGCGGCCACTTCAGCTCATGGTGTATATAATGAAGCGTATTGAGGAAACACTGGGAATCTGACTCGAAGCCAACATAACCGCGGTGCAGCGAGCGCTGGAACTCCTTGTTCTTCGTGAAGAAGGTATTCTCGCCGTTCGCACAAAGCGTATAACCCTGCAAAAAAAATGGGTGCGCAGCATAGCGGACAATGTCGTAATTCGTATTCTGACGGCACTGTGCGACGATGGATTTTGCCACAAGACAGCCATTGTCGTCCCAGAGATGAAAATACGTTGCAATATCTGCCGGGTCGCCGATCTCCTTCAGCGTCAAGACATCCGGCCAGAAAGAGTAGACATACCCTGCATTTGCATCCTCAAGAAGCTTGCGGAGCGCCAGGCGTGCATCGAGCAGAAGATTCTCCTTGACCTCTTTCGGTGCGTCCTGCATATCCTCCGGGTAATCGTAGTTTCGGAAGATGTAGTAAGGCATCGCCTGGATATCAAGTCCCGGCTTCTTATTCGGCACAGGAATCCACTCGGCGAGCTGGACAAAGTTATGCGCGTCCATATACTCTTCGACCAGCTGCGCCCCGCGCTGCGTACAGGCAAAGGACAGCAGCGGCTTATCTTTGTAGTTGGAAAAAATCCCATACAGATCCTGCATGACCATGGCGAAGCCCGAATTATCGTGACCTTCCTGCTGCGGCAGCATCAAATGCAATGCCTTAGATGGCTGAATAGGCACCTTGCTCTTAATGGAACCAATACGGCACATGGCTCTCTCTCCTTTTCGTAATAGACAAGTGTACACAATATAGATATATAATGATACACATACATATGTCCGTGTATAGAAATTGGTAGAGATTATTATAGAAATATATGGTAACTATGTCAATAATTTACGCCATGTATACATGAATACCCAGAAATACAAGCCTTTCATGCCGTTCTCGCCGAGAATCGTAGGCAAACAAGAAGAACTCCTCAGCGCACCTCCACCTGACACATCCGCATTGCGGCGAGGGCATTTGCGTGGCTCTCAGGTGTGACGCCCGCACAGCAGGCAGCATCGATACAGATGCGCTTTTCGGGGTAAAAAGCCTTTACTAGAAGGGCGTTGGATATGACGCAGATATCGGTACAGAGTCCGACCAGCTCGATTGCATCGTAGTCCCTGAGTGCGGTGGGGAGCGCAGTTGCGCCGAATGTAGGCTTTTCAATCACGGCTTCCGCTTCCTTTACAAAGGGCGCAAGTGCATCGGCAATCGCCCAGCCCACCGTACCGCGAATGCAGTGCGAGACAGGCAGCTTCTTTCCCTCCTGCGTCGCAAGATAGTCTGCGCCATGCGTATCCATCGTGAAGATGACCGCCACCCCCTCTGCACGCGCAGCCGTGAGCTTCTCCACCATACGCGGCAGCATCGCTTGTGCCTCCTTTGTGCCAAGTGCCCCATCGATAAAATCATTCTGCATATCTATAACGACGATTGCCTTTCGCATTCTATCTCCTCCTTCAAAAATTCGTGTATGTTTTTTATTATATCATACTACTATAGACAGATGGACCGAAGGCATCTTACAGAAAAAGAGATTTTAATAACTCAAAAAAATTATTTTTCCCTTGCATTTTCTCCATTTTTTCTTATAATATCGGTACTGTTACACAAAGGAATGCACAGAGGAGGAATCACTATGACCATGCTGCCGCGTCAGTACATGATGCTGTTTGGAGTCACGATCATAGCATTTATCTTCAACACATCGGAGTTTATGCCGATCGCACTGCTCATTGATATCTCCCAGTCGTTCTCCATGACAGCGGCTGCGACAGGGCAGATGATTACCATCTATGCGTGGGTGGTGGCACTGCTGTCGCTGCCGCTGATGCTCCTGACCTGCCGCATGGAATTGAAAAAACTGCTCCTCCTGATGGTCGCACTCTTTGGCATAGGTCAGCTGATTTCGGGGATCTCTGTAAGCTATGAGATGCTGCTCGGTGCACGCATCATCGTTGCCTGCGCACACTCGATTTTCTGGTCGATCGCCGCGCCGCTCGCAGCGCGTCTCGTGACCCGTGCACATCAGCCAACGGCACTCGGCATGATCGTAACGGGCAGCTCAATCGCTACGATTCTGGGGCTCCCACTCGGACGCGTGATCGGTCTTGCTGCAGGCTGGCGCATGACCTTTCTGCTGCTCGCCGTGGTCGCCGCTGCCGCCCTTATTTATCTCGCACTCTTACTGCCGAAGCGCTCACCAGGAGAAGGGTTCACCATCGGTTCTCTTCCTTCCCTCATCCGTCAGCCTGCGCTTGCATGTATCTATATTATGACGGCACTCTTTGCGACAGCTTACTTCACGATGTACAGCTATATCGAGCCATTCCTTCGCAGTGTCGCCTCGTTCTCGCCCAACATGATTACCGTAACGCTCATGCTGCTCGGGGTCAGCGGCATCATCGCAAGCTTTATCTTCTCCTGCATGTACGGCAGGCACCGCTTCTTTCTCCTGCGCTGGTGCCTCGTACTCGTCGCGCTCATGCTCTTTCTCTGGCAGGCAGCATCCATTTCCATCGGAACGATGATTCTGCTCACGATGGCGATCGGCATGCTGGCAACACTCTACAACACAATGTTCCAGGCGGAGGTTCTCGCGACTGTCTTACGCGATGCATCGACGGTCGCGACGGCAATCTACTCGGGCATCTTCAACCTCGGCATCGGCAGCGGGACGTACATCGGCGGACTCGCAGCGGGGGCTGACCACCTCGCCCATATCGGCTACATCGGTGCAGCAATCGCTCTCATCGCCGTCCTGCTCTGCCGCAAGGTCTATCTTCCAGCAGCAGAGACACACCACAGAAATTTGAGGTAATATCCGCATATATCAAAGGGGCTATTGTACGAAGGCCAAAAAGTCTTCGGTAACAGCCCCTTTTTGTTACTGTTCTTTTATCCCTTTTCTACAATGACTGCGCCTAGACCGCTGCCGTCTGCTAATCCTATCTAATCGACGTTCAGAAACTCACTAAAGGCGCGGCATCATATATTGCTAAAAGTGTTCTAAGTCTCTTCCAAATTCTCCATGAAAGTAGTAAAGTCATCAATCTTGCGGAATTGTGTCTGATTATCAAGTGCAGAAAAATGTTTTTTACCGCACTCGATTTTTTTATTCTCCGTCGGACGAAGTGCACCCCAATCGATATTACCTTTTGTTTCCAACACAAAATAAAACTTCTTTTCACTGTTCTGCTTTATGAGCACTGCCCAATCAGGATTATACGAACCGAGCGGCGTCGGTATTTTAAACCATGCAGGAAGTTTGACATAAAGCAAAACGTCCCGATTCTGCTCAAACTGTATGGCAAAGTCTCGCTCGTTTGCACTATCGTAAACGATATGGTTATAAACGCTTTTCTTGCTCTCTATCATATTGCTTTCTAGATAACCCTTTAGCTCTTCCGTCTTAAAGAGTTCCTGACAGTAATATTCCGTATCTCCAATCTTGTGATATGAAATGCCATCAACAATGAGTGACTGCATTTCACTGCGTAAAATTGCTGCTGATTTCTCCATAAAGGCCTGAGGATTCTTCCGGAAATCCTGTAAACGATTGCCATAGGCATCGAAAGGTTCCCATGTTCCTGATTCTTGTTTTCGCATACCTGTCAGGAATTCAACAATCGTTCGCCGCGTCAAATTTGTCTCATTTTGAAGATACGATATAATATCGGGAAGTGCGTTGTCATGCGCATGGTAATCTACTTTGCGGTCTGATACAACCCTTGTATTGATTCCTTCTGCACCAATATGAAGCTCTGTCTTCATATGAATAATTTTTTCTGAAGGAACGACAAGCTCCGTCATCATACGTCTACGACACGCATCTAAGAGCTTGTCCTTGGAAAATTTCACATGATACCATGTCTTCCACTTTATCTGCTCCCAAAGTGCCTTAAAACCATCTGACAGAAATACTCTCTTATTAAGCTTCGCCGTACTTCGTTCCCGTTTGTTATAGATCGGCAATTCTTTGAAATGAATTCCATCTTCTTCGTATTCCCTTTGCAAAGCACTGGCAAAGGTATCATAACTCTCATTTGCCAAGACAGTCAGGATATTCACCGAAGGGTCGAACTGCCGCTCACCCTGCTGATTCACACAAAGACGAAGGCCTCTCCCAATTTCCTGCCGCTTTTTTACCGTGCTATTCGTTTCATTCAACGTACAAATTTGGAATACGTTTGGATTATCCCACCCCTCCCGCAGTGCAGAATGTGAGAAGATAAAACGCACGTTACAGCTAAACGAAAGAAGGCGCTCCTTATCTTTCATAATAAGGCTATACGTCGTATCATCTGCTACTGTTGCACCGCTTGTATCTTTCCAATGCCCTGGCACTCGTTTCGTTCCCTTGTCTGCTGAGAAATAGCCGTCATGCACAAACTCCGCTGTATCTTCCTCGTTATACAGACTATGAAATAGATCATGATACTTCGGGCGGCGTATGATATCGCGGTAAACTTCTTCAAACCACTGCGCATATTTTCCCTTCTGTGGATTTCCTGCTGCATCATATGTACGATAATTTGCCACACGATCGATAAAGAAAAGCGAGAGCACTTTAATGCCTTTTGGATTCAGTTCCAATTCCTTATTGAGATGCTCTTCGATAGTTGCGCGTATCTGCTGCCGTTTCATTTCATCTGCATGGATTGTACCCAGAGGCTGCCCTATACGTAAAATATCAGATTTACTCGTGAAATCTACGGATTCATTTCCCACTGCACAACAAATATCCTGCACAATATAGCCTTCATATACATCGCGTCCGCCAGACTTTTCATAAATATCATCTCCCTGTTTTATAGTGACGGTCTTTCTCCTAATTTCCCCCTTCCGATTCTTCACATCCATTTCAATACGTGCTGTGATGGGCATCTTTTTATTGTTCACCGATATGAGGCGCAGATACGCTTCATTATGTGCATCCTTAACAGCAAAGCTATCTACCTCAATCCCTTTTACGAGTTTCTTTTCAAAGCTTGCGACGGCATCGAGCTTGTAAATTTTATTCTCGACACGATTCGGTGTAGCTGAATAACGAATCGTACACATAGGATTCAGCGAACGCACAGCTTCTACTTGTGCATCAGTGCTAATCGTCGTCTGTGGTTCATCAATAATAACGATAGGATTTGTCTCCCGCACCAAATCAATTGGGCGCCACTCACCAAATTTGCGGTCATTATAGTTATTGATGATATTATCATCTTTTTGGAAGGCACTGATGGTAATCACCATAATTTGAATCGTGCTACTTATGGCAAAGTCGTGAATTTTATCTACATGCTTTCCCTCATAAATAAATGCGTCGTAATTCACATTATCGTAAAGTGCATGGAAGTGCTCCTGTGTGATTTCAAGGTTTTTCTGCACACCCTCCTTGATAGCGATACTCGGTACAACGATGATGAACTTTGTAAAGCCATAAGATTTATTGAGTTCAAAAATCGTACGAAGATAGACATATGTCTTACCCGTTCCTGTCTCCATCTCCACATCTAGGTTAATATCTTTCCCCAATGTCTCTGAAAGAGGCAGATCATGGCGTCGTTGCACCGCACGAATATTACTGAGTATATCATTCCGATTAATCTGTAAACAGTTCCCAATACCTTGTTTGAGCGCCTTCTGTTCTGCTTCTCCCACATAGCAAAGCAACTGTTGTAAATCAACAGGTACAACAGAAAAAAGCGTCTGCTTTGTCATCTGCCCTTGAAAGACATCGCAGACAGCAGAGATCGCTTCTTTCTGATAGTCTAGCGAAGAATCGAATTTCAGTTTCATGGAATCTTCCTCATACACAAACAAAGCTGTCTTCGGACAGTCCTGCTGCCCTAAGAGTTTCCTTGCTATTTGTCTTATCCATATCCGAGGCAAAGCCCGTATCGCGGAAGACAACTTTCCAACACGCAGAATTATATGTTACATGAAGACGCACGATTTCCTCAACAACAGATAGCGTGATGGAGGAGCCAAGGCAAATTATCAATACACCGCCTCCAATGACATAGACTATCTGCCCGGCAGCCGTGCGTTCCTCAATACCCGCAGATAGTTCAAGCCCCATCTTGAGCAAAATTTCATAGACGACATCAAGCTCCGTGCGCCCGGGCACAAAGTTTTCCGTCGCTTCCTGCAAGGAAAGCTGTAAGTTTTCCGGATCGGGATTCCACTTTTTAAGATTAGAAGTATCTAATTTGAATACCTTAAAACCGACATCAAGAGCTGCAGCCTTTTCGCCTGTCTCAGCTTTGATTTTCTCCCCCGCACGACGAATGCGCTCTTTGCCGATCTCACAGATATTTGTATAACCTGCCTTTGCTGCTTCACTTTTCGCAGCAGTAGGCTCAGGGATCTGTACCATAATAAAGCGCCGATTGCCGCCATCTTCAGCATTTAACTGCATAACAGCGTGAGCTGTAGTAGCAGAACCAGAAAAGAAATCTAGAATCAGTGCATCTTTTCTTGCAAAAGACAACATCCTTTTTATAACAGGTGTAAGTTTTGCCGTATCAAAAACAGAAGAATCAAATACGTTAACTATTTCACTTGAACTTCCGACCAACAAATCCATCCATACATTATTTAACAACGTCCCATATGTTGGTGGAATATAATGTTCCGGTTTTCCAAGTGCCGACAATCTTAATAAATCTGGACTGTCTATTTGCATATCATACCAAGCATCTATCACATTCTGTTTTACATGTTGCAACGTCATTTTTGTTTCTGCAAGCATGCGGTCATAATTTTCGATAGCTTTTCGACTTCGTTCTTCACTCCAACGCCATTGTCCCCTTTCAGGTATAATTCCGAACAACTCATATCGCATAGTCGGTCTATTTGTACCTCTCCAGTGATTATTCCAACCACTCGAACGAGGTTCTTTTAACGATTTCATTTGCTTTGTGAAACGATATGAAGCACTTTTTGTATACAATAAGATAGATTCGTATCCTTGCCCTAACTTATCCCAAGTATTAAACTGGGCTTGTAAAGATTTTGCACCTCTACGAACAACTATTTGATTTCTAAAATTTAGCTCTCCAAATATCTCATCGCATATTTTTCGAAGATTACTATTTTCATTATCATCAATCGAAATAAAGATGACACCATCATCAGCAAGTAAGTTTCGTGCAAGCCTAAGCCGTGGATACATCATATTGAGCCAATCCGTATGAAATCGTCCATTATTTTCTTGATTCGTATTAATATAATGGCCTTCTCCATCTATCTGTCCCGTCATCCGCTTATAGTTCTCGATATTATCCCGAAAATCATCTTTGTAGACGAAGTCATTTCCTGTATTATACGGTGGGTCAATATAAATCATCTTGACCTTACCATAGTAGCTTTTCTGCAAAAGTTTCAGCACTTCAAAATTATCGCCCTCGATATAGAGATTTTTCGTTGTATCCCAATCCTTGCTTTCTTCCTTCCACGGACGAAGTGTTCCCATTGACGGTGACTGAGAAAGGCGAAGCGCACGCCCTTTTCCATTCCACTTGAAACTATATCGCTCATTTTCATCATCGACAAAGTCACCCAAAAGTTGACGGAGAACGTCGAAATCAATTTTTCCTTCTGCGAATGCCTCCGGAAAGAGTTGTTTCATCGCAGAGATGTTTTCCTCCGTGATATTTTTTGAGCTTCCCTTCAACTCTTTCATATCCCTTTATCCTTTTTCTGCCATGGCTGCCGCAATGGCTGCGCCTAGGCCGCTGCCGTCTGCCAAGCCCATCATGTCAATGTTCGGACTGTCTTCCTCGCCGAGAAGCTCACTAAAAGCGCGCATCATATGTTCCTTGATGCGCGGCATATGTTCATAGAGTGAACCGTCTATGGCAATATGCTGCTTTTTCACCGCACCGCCGCCCGCAAGCTGCCAAAGAATGCCGACATATGTCGCCGTTACCAGGCGTGCCGAGCGGATGACAATCGCCGCTGCCAGCTCCTGCACGCATGCTGCGTCCGTCTCATCCAGGTCATGCCCAGTCTTTTCTTTTATCAGGCGTCTAACCTCGAAAAGTCCTGCCGTCTCGTCAACGACCATCGCGCCTAGGTCAATACTGGTGAAAGCATACGTCTCTTCTTCACCCAAGAGGTCGGCAAGTGCCAGGGCAAAGAGTTCGCCGAGATAGCGACCAGAGACCATTTTTTCCAGCCGCTGCTGCCCCGGCTTTTCAGAAGCAGCATCGAGCGCAATGTCGTACTTTCCTGGGATGAGCCTTCGAAAACCACCAGACTCAAGGTTCAGAACCATCGGCGGCGCGGCGCTTTCTGCAAACGTCTCGCGATAGCAGGTATTGTGCCCCGTTGCGTAAATCGAACCGATATAGGTATCACCGTACTCGTAAGCGGCAGCGAGTAGGACAGCGACTGTGTCGTTGATGAGAGCCACCGGTTCTACGTTGTCGAATCCCTGGCGATACAGCGCTGCTTTCAAGAGCTTATTGACATACTGCCCTTCAACACCTTCTGTCGCAAATTCTTTCGTCCAGACGATGAGCTTCGCATCGCAAAGCGCCTGCTGCTCGCTTGGAAAAGAAAACGTATGCCCGAGCCGATACTTTTTTGTCTTGTCGCCGTCGATCGCCTCGTCGATAAGCCCCGCAAGGAAGTCAAATAAATCCGCCGCCTTTGAGCCTTTGCCAACAAAGTCGTAAAGGCCTGGGACGACGAGCGGTTTTGCCACTTTTCTTACCACTTCATACTTACCGTTCCCAAGCAGGCGAACGCGCAGAACGCGCACATTCGTCCCGCCGAAATCCAGCGCGAGATATTCTCCGCTCTCCTGCCCTGTCGGAAGGTCAACGTACGACTTCAAAAGACGAAGTGACGACTCTTCCGGTGAGCGCAGTCCCTTTTTAAGGTCATAACGGAAGTCGGCCGCCACCATATGCAGGCGGCTTTGATCGAAGGTGAAAGTTTCGATGCTATCTCTGAATTTTTTAAAATCAAATGCCATAAAGAAATCTTCCTTTCCGTCTGGAATCTTTTTATTTTACTCATATTTCATAGAAATTTTATGAAAGAGCTCTTCACAAAAATAAAAAGACGCGCAAGGATGCGCGTCTTAAAGGGATATGCGTGATAGAACAGTAGAAATTCCGTACATCTATTATCTATTATCTATCTTTTGGGAAGTGCGTGTCATGTGCAGACAAAAGGGAAGTGTAACGGTTCTTTCAGGTGCGAAATTAGAGCGCCGCTGCGAAATCCTTGCCGAGCTTCTCACATGCAGCAAGTGCATCGTCATCGGGGGTATTTTCTGCCGTCAGACCGTCACTGAAGAGTTTTGCCCCCGCAGCTTTCGTGCGCTCAACCCAGGCTTCCATCCATGCACCGCCGCCCCAGCCATACGAGCCAAAGAGCACCGTCGGGACGCCGGAGAGCTTCTTTTCCGCTTCTTCGAAGAACGGCTCGAACTCACCTTCTTCCAAAACCTCATCGCCCATTGCCGGACAGCCAAATGCGTAGCCATCAAAGCCCGTCATCTTATCTGCGCCGAAGTCGCCGACCGTGACCAGCATCGTCTCTGCGCCGCCTTCTTTCGCACCCTTTTCAATGGCCTGCGCCATTGCCTCTGTATTGCCTGTACCAGACCAATAGACAATTGCGAGTTTCTTCATGTTATTTGCCTCCTAGATAAGCTTTTATGTATGATATAGCGAGGGAGATTCCCTCTATCAACTCGCCCGGATCAGTGCTTCAAACGAGGCACCTTCTTCCAGCTGCGAGCAGAATGCACGCGTGCAGTCGGTATAGCGATCGAAGAGAGCGCGTGTGGCCGTTTCATTCGCATATACCTTCCAATAACCGCTGTAGCGGAAACCATGACCCTTATTTTCGATAAAGCCCTTGACATCCTCGACGGGATAACCGAGGAAAAGCCCGATTTCGTGCGGAAATGTCTTTCGAAGTGTCATGCGGGCGCGAAGATGTTGAAGCCTCTCTTCCAGTGATTCGCTCTCGATGTAGCCGAATTTTTTGAGAACTGCCTCTACCTCAGGACGTGCCATAACTCTCTTTAGCGCATCCTCGCGGTAAAAGAGAAGCAAGACGTACTCGGTTCCCTCCACCACGCGAAATATAGAAATTCCCTTGCAGCGAAAGCAAGGTGCATAAGACGCAAGCAGTGCGTCGAAATCATCGAAGCTCGAACGGCGGAACGAGAGAAGGCTTGCCACCTTCATACCGACCAGCGTCGGCGCAGCATGCAGTCCCAGAATCTGCTCGAAATACTTCTTCCCCACAAAATCACCTCAATCTCTCTATATCGAAAATGAGAATCTCTTTTATGCTTTACATTATAACATAATTGATATTCATTTGCAATATATTTTTCTGTTGTGAGGAAAACTGCATGCGTATGTTCGATAACAAAGTTCGCTGCTGTTTCATCATCCCTTGGTTTTAGCTATGAAAAAACGAATCTACGTTACATGTTACGGACATGCGTACCCCACGCAAACGCCTCGTTACGCAAGCGGTCGTGCACTTGTACGCTGAACAACC
>ERZ773003.267-NODE-267-length-39979-cov-3.337166_pt1 | contig 39979 bp, 30 predicted proteins | sample MGYA00580668_ERZ773003 | MGnify/ENA primary metagenome ERZ773003 (study PRJEB29015, sample SAMEA2738002) | human oral metagenome | biome: human oral; feature: human-associated habitat; material: dental | place: China | collected 2126 ...
TCGATTGAGTGAAAGAAATACCTACCTTTATACACCCTTTTATCACTAACTAAATACAAACCTATGAAACGAATGAAGACTGTCAGTAGTCTGCTCCTCCTGGGGAGCTTGCTACCTGGATTCGCCTCCAGTGAGGCCAGCGCTTCGGAAGCACAGGCTCCACGAGTCGAGGCACAAGCCCAGCAGGCTGGCGCCCTCACAGGGACTGTCAAGGACTCCAAGGGCGAACCGATCATCGGAGCCTCTATCCTCGTCAAGGGGAGCGGTAAGGGCGTCCTCACCGATCCCAAGGGGCACTTCTCCCTCAAAGGCGTCAAGCCAGGAGTAGAGATCACCATCTCCTGCCTCGGCTACAAAAGCCAAACGCTCCGCTGGACAGGTGCTGCTCTAGAGGTCGTACTAGAGGACACCGCTACCCAGCTCAGTGGTGTCGTCGTCACGGCCCTAGGGATACGCCGGGAGCGCAAAGCCCTCGGCTACGCCATGCAGGAAGTCAAGGGCGACCAGCTCATGGCCGTACGTGAATCAAACATCACCAACGCGCTCTCCGGTAAGGTCTCCGGTATCCAGATCATCAAGGGATCGAGTGGGCCAGGCTCCTCGTCCAAGATCGTCCTACGTGGTAGCAGTTCGCTCTCGGGGAGCAACCAGCCCCTGATCGTCGTCGACGGTGTCCCCCTAGACAATACCACCGGTAGTACCAACAACGACTTCTGGAATCCCTCGTCCGACATGGGGAACGGACTCTCAGACATCAATGCCGACGATATCGAGAGCATGACCGTCCTCAAAGGGGCTTCGGCAGCCGCTCTCTACGGCTCCCGTGCTGGTAATGGCGTCATCCAGATCATCACGAAGAGCGGGCGCAAGAACAAGGGACTTGGTGTCACCATCTCCTCCTCAGTAGGCGTCGAACGTCTCTTCATGAGTCCTAAGCTCCAGAACGAATTCGGGCAAGGTACCGAAGGGGCGTACAAGGACAATGTCTCCACCAGCTGGGGTCCCCGTATCGAGGGACAAGAGTATACGAAGTGGGACGGCACGAAGGTACGCATGCAGGCCTATGATAATGTCGCTAGCTACTTCCGCTCAGGGGTAGACCTCACCGAGAACCTCGCCTTCTCTCAGATGTACGATCGTACCTCGATCTATTCGTCCGTGACCCGTACCGACAATCAGAGTCATATCCCTGGCTCTTCGCTAGGGCGTACGAATATGACGCTACGTGCTACGACCAAGTTCGGCCCCAGTGATCGCTGGAGTACCGATACCAAGGTGCAGTACATCCGCTCCTTCGTACAGAACCGTCCTCTCAATGGGCGCAATGCATCGAATGCCTTCTATACCATGTATTCCCTACCCCGTAGTATGGATATCCGAGACTTCTCAGACGCTCGCACCCCTCAGGGGGCTATGCGCTGGTATGGCGTCGGTAGCCAGGTGAACCCCTACTGGGCTAGCAAGTATAACCTCAACAGCGATACCCGTGACCGATTCCTACTCAGTGCAGCTCTGAAGTACAAGATCACCGACTGGCTCAATGCCGAGCTCCGCTTTGGCTCTGACCAGTACTCCACCCGTATCGAGCGCAAGACTCACTCCGGCTCGCCGATCGTAGGTGGTGGAGGTAAGTACGAGACGGAGCAGATCAAGTTCTATGAGAACAACTACAGCTTCCTCGTCTCGGCACAGCGTGACAACGTCTTCGGTAAGCTCGGCCTCTCGGGCTCCGTCGGGGGTAACCTCATGGAGCGCAAGCACAATGGCCTTCGTGCCAGCGTCAGCCAGCTCATCGTGCCTAACCTCTTCTCGCTGACCAACGGTACCGACAAGCCCGACAACTCCGAGTCATACAGCCACAAGAAGATCAACTCGCTCTACGGTACGGCACAGCTGAACTGGGACGGGTACTTCTTCCTCGACGGTACGCTGCGTAATGACTGGTCGTCCTCGCTGGCGAAGGCTAACCGCTCCTTCCTCTATCCCTCTATCAGCACGTCGCTGGTCATCACCGACATGCTCCGTAAGATGGATGTGAATGCTCCCTCATGGCTCTCCTTCGCTAAGGTGCGTGCCTCGGCTGCTCAGGTGGGTAATGACCTCGAGCCTTACCAGCTCTACAGCGCTTACCGCATCGAGAAGGACCCCCTCGGCGGTACGATGGCCAACATCGACAACGTCCTCTACAACGACAAGGTCCGCAGTGAGCTCATCAAGTCCTATGAGCTGGGTCTGGAAATGCGCTTCTTCGATAGCCGCTTCGGTGTAGACTTCGCTTGGTATCGCACCAACGCTACCAACCAGCTCATCCGCCTCGGCATGGACCCTGCCAGCGGCTACGATGCTAAGATGATCAACGCAGGTAATATCCAGAACGAAGGTATTGAGTTCATGGTCACCGCTGACATCATCCGCAGCGAAGGGCTGAAGTGGAATGCCCAGCTGAACCTCTCGCACAACGAGAACCGTATCATCAAGCTCTACGATGGCGGTGGTATCGAGTCCCCCGTGACGGAGTACAACCTCGGTACGTACGACAACCTGAAGATCCTCGCTCGCGAAGGCGGTAAGTATGGTGAGATCTGGGGCTCAAGCTACAAGCGCGTCGAGGACAAGACGAGCGACCTCTATGGTAAGATCATCACCGACGAGAACGGTCTGCCTATCGCAGGCGATGAGAAGAAGCTCGGTGACCAGCAGCCTGACCTCCTGGCTGGTCTGACGAACAGCTTCTCCTTCGCTGGCTTTGACCTGAGCTTCCTCATTGATGCTCGCTTCGGCGGTAAGATGTTCTCTGGTACGAACCACGCCCTGCAGGCTGGTGGTGCCGCTGCTGCTACCGTCGTCAATGGTGCTCGTGATAAGTTCGTCGTCGACGGCGCCGTCGAGAGCAAAGTCGCTGGTAAGACGGTCTACACGAAGAATACCACCGAAGTCACGCCTCAGGACTACTGGGGTGCTATCGTCGGTCGTAGCGGGAACCTCGGTATCAACGAGGCGAACATCTACGATGCTACGAGCGTACGTCTGCGTAACATCGCCCTCAGCTATACGCTCCCCAAGAGCCTGCTGAAGAACACGCCTATCACGAAGGCTAAGCTCGGTATCTCCTGCAACAATGTATGGATGATCAAGAGCTATATGAACGGCATCGACCCTGAGTCGGTCTTCGCTACGGGCTCCAACGCCACGGGGTATGAGTTCGCCTCTTCTCCCACGACCCGCTCCTTCCTCTTCAATATCACCCTCGGCTTCTAGTCGCTAAGCCATGTATATCATGAACAAGAAGAATATTCTCCTCTGGGGTCTGTGCCTGTGCGCTACGATGGGCGTCGCCTCGTGCCGCGACTTCGATGAAGTCAATACCAACCCCACTGCCGCTTCGCAGGATCAGGTGCTCCCCGAGTACCTCATCAACCGCGCGATCATAGCTGCCCAGCAGAATCCCCACGTGGCGGAGCGTGCCTTCGTCCTCTACTGGAAGACGGGCGGTCATCAGCACCGTGGTGGTGGTCTTGCCGTAGGTGGCTTCAGTGACGGCTGGAGCTCCGACTACTACAGCCGTATGACTGAGGAATGCCTCAAGCCCCTCACCGACGCTATCGCTATGTGCGAGAAGCGCATCAAGGACGGCACGGCACGCACCTATGACAAGAGCCTCCAGCAGGTAGCTCGTATCTGGCGTGTCTATATGCTCTCCGAGCTCTGTGACAACTTCGGTGTCGTCTCCATCGACGGCTATCAGGGTGGTAACCCCACCTACGTAGGTGCTAAGGAGGCTTATGCCTATATGCTCACCGAGCTGAAGGAGGCCGCTGATATCCTCGCTACCGCTCCCGGCTCGGACAACGGCGAGACGAATAAGCTCGACCGCGCCTATGGCTACAGCACCGCTAAGTGGCGTGCGTATGCCAACTCGATGCGTATGCGTCTGGCGATGCGCCTCTCTGAGGTCGACCCTACGACGGCTAAGACGCACTTCGAGGAAGCTGCTGCTGCAGGGGGGATCACCTCGGCAAGCGACCGCTTCGAGGTCCAGGAGAAGGACGGCTGGGACGACCTGACGGGCGTCATGAGCCGTCAGTGGAATCACCAGATCCTCTCTCCTACGTACAGCAACCTCGTCCTCGGTCTGGGTGGTGTCAGCTCCGCTACACAGCTCCCAGAGAGCCGCTATGCAAGCCATATCAAGCCTGCTGACTACCTCGGTGTGCGCTACGATAAGCACTTCCCTCTGACGACGACTGACCCCTCGGCAGGCTTCTATATGGATGGCCTACCAGGTATCATCGACCCTCGTGCCTATAAGACCTTCATCATCGCTGGCGACACGGAGAACCCCGACTTCTGCTTCTATCCCTCGTGGAGTAAGGCCGCTACGACGACCGAGTACAAGCTGAAGGATGCCACCAACAAGGAGAAGGACTTCAAGACGATCAATGCTAAGTACACGTGGAATGCGTGGGTAGGTGGCTCGTGGGGTGACCTCAATGCCATCAACGACCTCGTGCAGGTCGGTACGATGCCCCGCCTTGGTCTGAAGTACCGCAACAGCACGAATAAGCGTGTCTTCTTCGGCGAATGGGAGACTTACTTCCTCATCGCTGAGGCTGCTGTACGTGGCTGGACGGTGCCTCTGACGGGTAAGGACGCCTATGAGAAGGGTATCCGCGCGAGCTTCGCCTATCAGGGTGCTGGCTCCGTCGATAGCTACCTCACCTCGCAGACCTACAACCGCGTAGGGACGTCCGTAGCATGGGATCACACCACAGAGCCCGCAGCTACCGTGACGATGAAGTGCACGAACGGCTACACGGGTCAGACGGAGAACTACACCTACCGCTATCCAGAGATGAAGAGCCGCCTCTATAAGGCAGCTATGAACGACCACCTGACGAAGATCATCACGCAGAAGTTCATCGCCAACACGCCTTGGCTGCCTCTCGAGACGTGGAGTGACCACCGTCGTCTGGGTCTTCCCTTCTTCGAAACGCCTGCGGTAGAGAAGGCGCTGGACAATATGCCCCAGCTCACCGCCTCTACCTACTCTACGGTGTCTGTCGACTACTATCCTCAGCGTCTGCCCCTACCCAGCAGCATCATCAACGGCAATAAGCCCGGCTATGAGTCTGCTATCAAGGCGCTCGGTGGCGAGGATAAGGTCTTCACACCCATCTACTGGGCTAAGAAGAAGCAGTAAGCTCGCTTCCTCCACCCCTTCCCTATAAGGCAAACGCCTCCCGCCTATGAGTCCGAGGACTCAGGCGGGAGGCGCTCTGCTTTATATAGGTATCGGCTTCGCTAAGGCAGGAGCAGCGAGCTGTCGCCGTAGCTGAGGAAGCGGAAGTCGTGGGTGAGTGCCCAGTCGTAGACGCGGTGCCAGTCGTCACCGATGAGGGCAGCGATGAGCAGCAGGAGCGTGCTGTGGGGCTGGTGGAAGTTCGTCACCATACCGCGGATGACGCGGTAGCGGTAGCTGGGGGCGATGATGATGCTCGTGGGGAAGACGAGCGTGTCCTCTCCCTGCGCATCGAGATAGCTGAGGAGCGTGTCGAGGGCTTCCTCTGTCGTCAGCTCTTCGTCTGCACCTTCTTCGTAGGGGAGCCACTGCTCTACGTGTAGGGCAGTCGGGGGTGTGTCGGGCTGACGACGCAGGGCGATGGCCAGATGATAGAGGCTCTCCAGCGTGCGGACGCTCGTCGTACCCACGGCGATGATCTGCCCGATATGCTCACGAAGGGCAAGGAGCGTCGAGCGGCTGACGCTGATCAGCTCCGCGTGCATCTCGTGCTCGCCGATGTGGTCGGCCTTGACGGGGCGGAAGGTGCCAGCGCCTACGTGGAGCGTGACGTCCAGCACGGGCGTGCCCTGAGCGCGTAGCTCTTCGAAGACTGCGGGGGTGAAGTGCAGGCCCGCTGTGGGGGCTGCTACCGAGCCTTCGGTCTCGGCATAGACCGTCTGATAGGTCGTCAGATCCTGCTCCTCTGTCTCACGGCCGAGGTAGGGTGGGATGGGGAGGATACCCATCAGCTCTAAGAGTTCGCCGAAGGTATAGGCATCATTGTCCCAAGAGAAGTGGATGATGCCCTCCTCGCCACGCTCAGCCGTCAGCGTCACTTCGCTCTGTCCCTCGCGGTGGAGGAGGCGGGTGAGCTGTGTGCCCTCCTTGAAGCGCTTGGCGTTGCCGATGAGGCAGTGCCAGGAGCAGCGGTGGCGCTCCCCGAGGGAGAGCTCGTAGGAGGTGGGGGAGGCGGGGTCGAGGCAGAAGATCTCGATGCGTGCGCCTGAGTCCTTGTGGAAGAGGAGGCGGGCACGGATGACCTTGGAGTTATTGCGCACGAGTACGGCACCCTCGGGCAGGAGACGGGGCAGGTCACGGAAGGTAAATTCCTCGATCTCGCCAGCTTGGTAGCGGAGGAGCTTGGAGCTGCTGCGGTCGGCAAGGGGGTACTTGGCGATGCGTTCGTCGGGCAGGGGGTAGTCGTAGTCGGCTATCTGGATCTCTTGGGGTCGTATATTCATCTTACTCTCTTAGGGGGAAATATCCCTGATGTGGGTGGCACAAAAGTACGCAAAAGCGCCCCAAGTGCCTCTGCCTGCGGGTCAGATACTCACACTATTCCGTGATGAGGAGTAGGGGAAAGGACTTCTTGCTCCGTACGAAATAGTGCCTATTCTGAGTAGACTTCGAGAAGGGGGTGGTGCGAACCTATATTGGTCGCTGAGCCAACCTATATAGGTCATCACGCCGACCTATATAGATCGCTTCACGGACCTATATAGGTTGACTCAGCGACCAATATAGGATGATTTACCCTCCAGTACAGCTTCCTCCAGCTCGGCTCTATCAGTAGGGGGTGGAATAGGTATAATATATATCTTTGACCCTCAAGGAGCGGCTATGCCTATAGCCCTCTCTCCTCGATATGCACCGTGAGGCGCATAAGCGAGGCGCATTCGATCAGGTTCCCCAGCTCCCCGAGGAGGGAGCCTTTTACTTAGATAGCCGAGTTATGACTGTACGCAAACTCTTTAGGAAGCTCCATCTGTGGCTCTCCCTGCCCTTTGGGCTTATCATTATGACGACCTGCCTCACGGGGGCTCTGCTCGTCTTCGAGAAGGAAATCACCGAGTTGGTTCGTCACGATAGCTATACGATACCCGTGCGCAAGACGCAGAGCCTCTCCCTCCAGTCCCTCCTGGAGCGGGTTGCCCGCGAGACGCCCGATAGCGTGCAGATCACGAGCATCACCATACCCTCTGACTTCCGCCGTGCCTATACCGTGGGGCTCTCTAAGCCTCGTCGTGCGGGAGTCCTTGTCGATCCTTACACGGGGAAGATCATCGGCCCGAGTGGACGCCTCCCCTTCTTCACTACGGTACGCGAGCTACACCGCTGGCTACTCGATAGTATGAAGCCCGAGGCTGAAGGTATCTTCTGGGGGCGCGTCATCGTGGGGACAAGTACGCTCCTCTTCGTCTTCATCCTCCTCACGGGGCTCTTCCTCTGGTGGCCGAAGAAGCTCAAGGGAATAGGGAAGCGGCTGAAGATCTCGCTTGGTCACGGGCGTCAGCGCCTCTTCACTGACCTGCATACGGTCGGTGGGGTGTACGTCTTCGTACTCCTCTTAGCGATGGCTATGACGGGGCTTACGTGGTCCTTCGAGTGGTATCGCACGGGCTTCTATAAGGTCTTTGGTGCCGAGATGGCCGAGGCGGGCAAGGGTGATAAGGGCCCCAAGAAGAATAAGCGTAAGGATGTCCCCCGTGAGGAGGGCGCCGAGCAGGCCAAGCTCCCAGCCTCCTATATCTATTGGGAAGAGGTCGTGAGCTATGTCATAGAGGTCTCCGAAGCAGACTATCCAGAGATCACGGTCAAGGATGGGGAGGTCGAAGTCCCCCTTGCAGGGCTGGGCAATAGCCGTGCTGCGGATAGCTTTCGCTTCAACAAAAAGACGGGGCAGGTGACCGAGTACAAGGCTTATCGTGAGGTCAAGCGAGATAAGAAGCTCCGCGGCTGGATCTACTCAATTCACACGGGAGCTTGGGGTGGTCTCTTCACACGTATCTGCTACGTCTTAGCTGCGCTCTTCGGTGCATCGCTCCCGCTGACGGGCTACTATATCTTCTACCAGCGTAAGTGGGGGAAGAAGCGTAAGGCGAAGAGCGGAAGTAAGGCTTAGGAGATCTGCCTCCAAGACGGGCGCTCGTAGTGGATCTCGTGGAGGTGATGGCGCAGGATCAGGAATAAAAGCCCTGGTGTAGGTGCGGCTGTGATCTGATGTATTCAGCTATGTCAATCTCCTTGTCAGGCTAACTCGAATGTACGCTCCTAAAATATCATTCTTGCAAGAAAGCATATCTTCTCTATCTTTGTGCCGAAAAATCAATCTCAGATATCTGGGCTTTGTTCCAGTAAAGACAAATCGTTATTACTATAAGCAACTTGTATGAGTAAATTCATTCGACTGCTAACACTCACGTTAGCTCTGGTTTGCACCTTTATCTCCTGTAAGAAAGATGAAGATGCCGTATATGGTGGGAAACCCTATAAGTTGGATGGCACTACTTGGACTTCTACGATATCGGAAGATGGAGAGTATACGTCCTTTCGCTTCCTTTCAGGAATGCAATATGAGAAGCGCATTCTGGATAAGAATGCTGTCCTTACTGAGATTGAGCTCAAGGGGCGTTACGATATAGTAAAACACGATGGTAAGTGGCGTGTGCGTCTCTATAGAGGTAATGACCCTCGTTATGCTATGTATGTAGACTTTGACAAGGGGGTTATGACAGATCAAGGAGAAGAATATAGGAAGCAGTAGCTTCATCTACCTCAACAACTTTTGTGCGTTCGGTATAAGCGGTGGCTTATATCGAACGCACTTCTTTTAGATACAACGATAGTAAATCCCGCTGATGGAGTGGGGGAAGAAGCGTAAGGCGAAGAGCGGAAGTAAGGCTTAGGACATCTGTCTCCAGGACGGGCGCTCGTAGCGCCTATCCTTATCGGGCCTCGGGAGGGGCTGATGCGAACCAGTACAGGTCAGCGATCGGACCAGTACTGGTAACATATAGTGACCACTACTACTTCGCGCGTCGACCAGTAGTGGTCGGATCACTGACCTGTACTGCTTACTTTTCCCCTATGAGCACGAATCACTCATAGAGGAGGTATGAAGGATAGAAAGCTTGTGGGAAAGAGCGGCTTAGGAGATCTGGCTCCAGGAGGGGCGCTCGTAGTAGATCTCGTGGAGGCGATGGCGCAGGATCTCGTTCTTTGGGAGCTGTAGGTCGGGGTCTTCGCTGAGGATCTCCTCGGCGAGGGTACGGGTGTACTGCACCATAGCGCCATCGAGGGCAGGGTTGGCGATGCGCAGGCTCAGCTGCTGACCGCTCTGACGCGTGCCGTCGATCTCCCCGAAGCCACGCAGACGCATATCCTCTTCGGCGATGACGAAGCCATCATTCGTCTCTACCATAATAGCGATGCGGCGCTTGGCATCTTCTCCGAGATCCTTGCCCGTGACGAGGATGCAATAGCTCTGGCTGGCGCCACGGCCGACACGCCCACGGAGCTGATGGAGCTGGGAGAGCCCGAAGCGGTTGGCGCCCTCGATGACCATCACCGAGGCGTTGGGCACGTTCACACCGACCTCGATGACGGTGGTCGCCAGGAGTATCTGTGCTTCGCCCGAGACGAAGCTACGCATGGCCTCGTCCTTCTCATCGGGCTTCATCTTACCATGTACACGCACGATCTTGCGGTGGGCGAAGTGCTCGCTGTATCTACGGAAGCCTTCGTCAAGCGTGCGCATCGACTCCTCTTCGCTCTCCTCGATCATAGGGAAGACGACATAGGCCTGACGGCCCTCCTCCAGCTGATGCTCGAGGAACTGATATACCCGATACATCTCGCTCTCACTCTGGTGGTAGGTCTCGATAGGCTTGCGCCCGGGTGGGAGCTCGTCGATGACGGAGATATCCAGGTCGCCGTAGAGGGTCATGGCGAGCGTACGCGGGATAGGCGTAGCGCTCATGATGAGGATGTGCGGGTGGATCTGCTCGCCCTTCTGCCACAGCCCCGAGCGCTGCACGACACCGAAGCGGTGCTGCTCGTCGATGACGGCCAGCCCGAGGTGGGCGAACTGTACCACGGGCTCTAAGAGGGCATGCGTGCCGACGATGATCTTCAGCGCGCCTGTGCTGAGGTCTGCGAGGAGGCGTGTGCGCTCCTTCTTCTTCGTGCTCCCGATCAGTAGGCCTACCTCGATACCCAGCGGTGCGAGGTATTCACAGAGAGAAGCGTAGTGCTGACGGGCGAGGATCTCGGTGGGCGCCATCATACACGCTTGATAGCCGTTGTCCACGCTGAGAAGCATGGAGAAGAGCGCTACGAGGGTCTTCCCGCTCCCTACATCCCCTTGGATGAGGCGATTCATCTGACGGCCACTGATGACATCGGCTTGGATCTCGCGGATGACACGCTTCTGCGCACCCGTCAGGTCAAAGGGCAAACTCCCATAGAGCCCGCGTATGGCATCGCCGACACGTGGCAGGAGAAGCCCAGGAGAAGCGGCCTTGCGGTCACGCTTCATACCGAGGAGACGGAGCTGGATGAAGAAGAGTTCGTCGAACTTCAATCGTCTGCGTGCTGCCTCCAGTCCCTCCTTCGTCACGGGGAAGTGGATCTGCTCGATGGCCTCGGCGTAGGACATGAGGCGTGCCCGCTCGATGATCTCGGGGGTGAGCGTCTCGGTGATGTGGGGGACGCAGGCCTCCTTCAGCACGTAGAGGAGCTGGCGCATCTGACGGCTATTCAGCCCAGCGCGGGTGAGCTTCTCGGTGAGGGGATAGACGGGCATGAGGCCACCGCTGACCTGTGCGGCCTTCGACTCCTCATCGATCTCGGGGTGGCTGATGCTGTAGGCACCATTGAAGAAGACGGGCTTACCGAAGACGAGGTACCACTGCCCCGGGATATAGCGCTGGCGGATGTAGGGCATGGAGCGGAACCATACCAGCTCGATCGTGCCTGTGCCATCGGTGAAGTACGCGACGAGACGCTTCTTACGTCCCTCGCCCACCTCCTTGAAGTCACGGATATAGCCCTTCAGCTCCACGTGGGGCATCTCGCCTCGGAGCTCACGGATCTGGTAGATGCGCGAGCGGTCGACGTACTTCGTGGGGAAGTAATGCAGGAGGTCGAGGTAGGTATATAGATCCAGCTCCTCGGCGAGCGCTTTCGCTCTCCGTGGTCCGACACCTGGGAGGTAGGTCAGTGGGGTGAGGAGGAAGTCCTTAGCCATCGTAGCGCCTGCCCTTCTTGGGCGGGGTTAGTCCAGGAGGAGATCAGCCAAGAGGAGGTCTCTCGGTGTGGTGAGCTTGATATTCGTCTCTTCGCCTTCGACGAGGGTGATAGCGCCGAGGCCAGCAGCTTCGTAGACCGAAGCGTCGTCAGTGAACTGCGGGCTGAAGGGCTGCTTATAGGCGCGGTGTAGGCGCTCCAGGTCAAAGGTCTGCGGGGTCTGTACCGCACGGTAGCAGGCTCTATCGACTGCCTCGTTCGTGTCGTCCTCACCGAGGAGGCGCAGGCTGTCGGTGACGGGGCAGGCTGGTAGAGCAGCACCCGTCTGCTCAGCTACCTCGAAGGTGCGGCGAATCAGCGTGCGTGACACGAGCGGGCGCACCCCGTCGTGGACGGCGACAAGGCCCTCAGCGGGGAGCTTGCTCAGCCCCGAGCGCACGGAGTCGAAGCGCGTGGCGCCACCCGTGGTGATGCGGTGTGGGAGGGTGAAGTGATGCTCGGCACAAAGCTCTTGCCAGAGGTCTTGCTGCTCGGCGGGGAGCACGAGGATGAGTTCCTCGACCTCGGGGGCGAACTGCCGTAGCGTGTGCATCAGGACCGGCTCACCACGCAGGGGGAGGAACTGCTTCGGCAGGTCGGCACCCATACGCAGGCCACGCCCGCCAGCGACGATGATAGCGTAGCGATGTGCCATTAGCCTTCAGCTTGAGGGTCTTCGCTGAGCTGTGCCATGAGGCTCGTGAGCTGCTTGTCAGCCTGCGTGAGCTTCTCACGACAGTGCTTCGAGAGCTCGACAGCCTCCTTCACGAGGCCCATGAGCTCGTCTACATCGGGGCTCTCGCTCTCGATGCGGCGGACGATCTCGTCGAGACGGCTTGCAGCTTCCTTATAGGTCAAGTCTTTTTTCATCGTATGTCTATGTGTTGGTGCCACGAGGTGGTGGCGGGGGATACGTGCGTCTACGGCATCCAGTGTAGGGCACACGCTTGCCTTAGCGGGCGGTGTGCTGCTTGCGACGGGAGTCGATGCCGAGGAAGATGAAGAGCAGGAACGTGAAGCCCCACAGCGAGGAGCCCCCGTAGCTGAAGAAGGGTAGGGGGATACCGATGACGGGGACGAGCCCCAGCACCATCCCCACATTGATGAAGAGGTGGAAGAGGAAGATCGAGGCCACGCAGTAGCCATAGACTCGCCCGAAGCGTGTCACCTGCCGCTCGGCAAGCGCCACGATACGCAGGATGAAGACGGCGTACATGATGAGTAGCGCCGTCGAGCCTACGAAGCCCGACTCCTCCCCGACGGTGCAGAAGATGAAGTCCGTCTCCTGCTCGGGTACGTAGTTCAGCTTCGTCTGGGTGCCCTTGAGGAAGCCCTTACCGGTGAGCCCACCCGATCCGATAGCGATCTTCGACTGGTCGACATTGTAGCCCTTCCCCTTGAGGTCGCTCTCGATGCCGAGGGCAATCTTGATACGTACCTGCTGGTGGGGCTGGAGGATATCGTTGAAGACGTAGTTCACCGAGTAGAAGAAGCCGAGCGATCCGATGGCGAAGATGGCCATCAAGAGGTAGCGCAGGAGGTATTCGCGCAGGGCGAGGTAGAAGAGCGTGCCTACGGCGATGACGACGAGGGCTACAGCCACATAGGCGAGGTTGAAGGCGACGAAGAAGTTCACAACTCCTGCGATGAGATACACGCCGAGGACGGCACCTACGGCGTAGAGGAGGTAGCGCCAGCGGTTGCGCCAGTCCTGTGTGTAGACGGCGTAGAGGGTGGCGGTGAAGAAGAGGATAGCGTTCGAGACGAAGAAGAGGTCCGCATCCGTAGCACTCCACCACAGCGTGTCTTCCAAAACCAGCGCCCCGATGAAGTACACCGCTGCCGAGGCACTGAGCCCCATGAAGAGCCCCGAGAAGCCTTCGCGGAAGAGCGCAAGGAAGAGGGCGAGGAAGACGAGCGCCGAGCCCGTCTCCTGCTGCAGGAGGATGAGTCCGATGGGGAAGAAGATGATAGCGAAGATCTTCAAATAGCTGCGTATCGACTCGATCTTGAAGTCATACTGATTGCATAGCCACGCCAGTGTGAGGGCGGTAGCGACCTTCGCGAACTCCGCCGGCTGCAGGCGCACCGGCCCTAAGACGAGCCACGAGCGTGAGCCCTTGATATCCGGTGCGATGACGATCGTCACCATCAAGAGGAGCATCATCGCCCCATAGAAGAGCGGCGCTCCCACCTCATAGATGTCCGTGTCGAGCGAGATGACAGCGAAGCCTAAGACCAGCCCGAGGCCGATCCACAGCAGCTGCATCATCGGGCGACCACCAGGGCTCAGCAGCGCCTCCGTCTCGAAGTTGTACGAGGCGCCACAGATAGAGAGCCAGCCGAAGAAGACCATGATGAGGTACATCAAGATCGTCACCCAGTCGATGGACTTATAGAAAGGCTGTGAGGAGGACTGTCGCATGGCGGGCGCTATATATCGTTGAGATAGGAGATACTGCGGTGCTCCATCGAGGAGGCAATGGCCTCGCCACTGCCCGAGAGCTTGCCGTCACGGAGGTAGTACTCCATCATCACACGGCCGATAGGCACACCGAACTGCGCCCCGAAGCCCCCGTTCTCAACATAGACCGAGACGGCGATGCGTGGCTTGGAGCGAGGAGCGAAGCCGATGAAGGCCGAGTGATCCTTACCGTGGGGATTCTCAGCCGTACCTGTCTTACCACATACCTCGATCTCACCAGGAGCGAAGTTCGCAGCACGACACGTACCGCCCGTGACAGCGCCAGCCATCCCTGCGACGATATACTCCCAGGTCTCACGGGAGATACCCGTGGGCTGGTGATTGCGGTACATCGAGTCCAGAGGCATCCCGCCGATGGAGTGCACGACGTGCGGGCGGATGTAGTAGCCGCGGTTGGCGATGAGGGCAGCGAGATTCGCTATCTGCAAGGGCGTGGCGAGCACTTCCCCCTGCCCGATGGCGATGGAGATGATAGTGTGGCCGTTCCATGCACCCTTGTAGAACTTATCGTAGACGCCGCTATTTGGGATATATCCGCGCTTCTCACCCGGCAGGTCGATACCGAGGCGGTAGCCGAAGCCGAGGGAGATCATACGCTGCTTCCAGTGCTCCAGAGCGACGGCTGCCGAGGGGTAATGGCGGCGGTCGTCGAGCATGAAGTGCAGGCCCCAGCTGAAGTACGCATTACATGAGGTGGAGAGTGCGGGGATGAGTGAGGTGGGTGAGCCGTGGCTGTGGCACTTAGGTCGGTTGCCCAGTGGTGGGTAACCGTGATGACAGGCAAGCGCTGTGGAGGGTGTGAGGACTCCTTCCTCGAGGAAGATAGCTCCCTGCGAGGGCTTGAAGGTCGAGCCTGGAGGGTAGTTCCCTTGGATCGCGCGGTTGAGGAGGGGCTTACCGAAGGTCTCCTCAAGCATGCGGTGGTTGGCGCCCTTGCTCTTGCCTGCGAGGAGCTCGGGATCGTAGTTCGGTGCTGTGACGAGGGCAAGGATCTCACCCGTCTCGGGCTCGATGGCGACGATGGCGCCACGCTTACCGCGCATCATACGCTCGCCCAGCTCTTGCAGGCCAGCATCGATGGAGAGCGTGAGGTCACGCCCTGGGACGGGAGCTCGGTCATGCGAACCGCCATCCAGACGTCCTTGGATACGGCCACGGGCATCGCGGTAGAAGATCTCCTCACCCTTGACACCACGCAGTACCTCTTCGTAGGTGCGCTCTACCCCGCTTCGGCCGACGAAGTCCCCACGCATGATCGTGCTGTCACGCTCGAGGTCGGTGAGGCTGGCTTCGGAGAGATAGCCCAAGAGGTGGGCGGCATTGTGGTAGTTGTACTGTCGGACGGTACGGGAGCGCACCGAGAAGCCTGGGAACTTATACAGCTGCTCCTCGAAGCGTCCTACCTCCTCGGGCTCAAGCTGTGAGAGGAAGACCTGTGGGGTGTAGGGGTTGTAGCCGCGGTTGATACTGCGGTCACGTACGGCGGTGAGCTTCTGGACGATCTCCTCGCGAGGTAGGCCAAGCGTATTTGCAAGCAGTGTGGTGTCGAGCTTTCCCTTCGCCTCATGATTCACGATCATCAGGTCGTAGATGGGGCGATTGGCCACGAGGAGCTGCCCCTTGCGGTCGTAGATGACGCCACGCGAGGGGATGGTAGAGAGGATGAAGTAGGCATTATTCTCCGCCCGGCGCTTGTAGTCATTGCTGGCTACCTGCAGGGTAAAGAGGCGGATGATGAAGATGGTGACGATGGCGAAGGTGAGGCCGATGATCAGCCACCGTCTACGGAAGAGCTCGTCGTTGACCATAGGAGAGCATCACTTCGAGCGAGCCCCTTCCCCCGTGCCGAAGAAGAAGAGGGTCATCACCGCCAGCACCCATGAGAAGGCATAGCCCGAGGCGAAGCTGATGATGATATGGAGACCCCCCATGCGCATCCCTGCGGCCTGGAGGATATAGAGCGTGACGTGGTGCACGAGCAGGAGCAGCGTGATGAGCATCACCGAGCCTCCACGCAGCGTGGGGAAGAGGGGCAGGGCGTGCGGTATCGTGTTCTTGTCCGTGAGCAGTGAGAGGATGGGCTGGCGCATGAAGGCTGTCAGCGTGAAGGCTGAGGCGTGCAGGCCAGGCGTGAGGGTGAAGATATCGATGAGCATCCCGACGGCGAAGCCCGAGATCGAGAGTACGGTGCGGTTCGTGTCTACCGGCAGGAGTAGCAGCACAAAGGGATAGAGGTAAGGGGTCGCCACACGGAAGAGGGCGATGGGACTCAGTACCCACACCTGCAGGGCCACCATAAGGAGGGCGAAGAGGATGAAGCGCAGATAGGTGGAGCTATTCATTGGGTCTAATCGAGTCTTCGAGGGCGCGTACCTCGTGGGTGGGCTTCTCACGGATCACGTAGACGTAGCGTAGACCCTGGAAGTCCGTGGAGAGGTGCACAGGATAGTTGGCGAAGGTCCCAGCGCTGCCCTTGAGGCGAGCGGGGACGGAGTCGGCGATCGTCCCGACCATCATCCCCTCGGGGAAGAGGTAGGAGTAGCCGCTCGTGGTGATGGTGTCACCGATCTGGGGGTGGGCGTGTGGGGGGACATTGCTGAGGATCGCCTCATTGGCATTCGGGCTCGAGGGAGCTGCGAGGGTGCCGCTGACCTCCTGTCCGAGGAGGGTACACGCCAGGCGAATCTTCGGGTTGAGGACGGGGATGACGAGCGCATAGTGGTCGGAGACCGCCATCACGGCGCCGACGACACCCGAGGCACTCATCACGCCCATGTCGGTCTCGATGCCGTCACGGCGCCCCTTGTTGATGGTGTAGTAGACCTCATTAGTGTGGGTCACACGATTGACCACTCGGGCGATGATGACCGCCGAGGGATCGATGGGGAGGCTGTCGGTAGCGTGCAGACGAGGCAGCAGGCCGTGGGCTTCGGCATCCTGCATCTGACGAGCCAAGAGGGTATAGGCCGTACGTAGACGTGCATTCTCCCTCAGCAGCTCCTCATTGCGAGGGCGTAGGCCTACATAGCTCCAGCCCTCGGTCATCAGCTCATTGACCCGCCCAAAGACGGCACTCGTCGCGTACCAGCCGAGGCTCCTCGAGTAGAGGGAGCCACTTAGGTACGTGACGAGAGCGATCGTCTCCAAGATGAGGAAGACGAACCAGTGTCTATACTTCTGGAGGAACTCTAAGAGCTTATCCACGGGCGGAGTAGGCTACGGGGCTTAGCGGAAGAGGAAGTTGAAGTTGTGGATGTTCTTCAGCGCAATGCCCGTACCGAGAGCTACAGAGTGCAGCGGGTTCTCAGCGATCTTGAAGTCAAGGCCGAAGCGCTTGGAGAGGCGCTTATCGAGACCACGCAGGAGGGCACCACCACCGGTGAGGACGACACCATTGGCGACGATGTCGGCGTAGAGCTCGGGAGGCGTAGCCTCGAGTGTGCGGAGGATAGCGCTCTCGATCTTGCCGATCGAGTTGTCGAGGCACTCAGCGATCTCACGATAGTTGACCTCTACCTTGCGGGGCATGGTATCCATCATGTTAGCACCCCAGACGGTGAAGTCTGCAGGAGCGTCATCGAGGTCAGCATAGACGGCACCTACCTGGATCTTGATTTGCTCAGCGGTACGCTCCCCGACCTTGATCTGGTGCTTCTCGCGCATGTGATCCATGATGTCCTGCGTCAGCTCGTCGCCAGCGGTGTCGATGGACTGATCCTCGACGATACCACCGAGCGAGATGACAGCGATCTCCGTCGTACCACCACCGATGTCCACGATCATATGGCCTTCGGGGGCGAGGACGTCGATGCCGACGCCGATAGCTGCTGCCATAGGCTCGTAGATCATGTAGACGTCACGGCCACCAGCGTGCTCGCTGGAGTCGCGTACGGCACGGATCTCTACCTCCGTGCTCCCTGAGGGGATACAGACGACCATGCGCAGTGAGGGGGTGAACCACCCACGGCGGCGGCTGATCATGCGGATCATCCCGCGGATCATGTGCTCAGCGGCATCGAAGTCTGCGATGACTCCTTCGCGCAGGGGGCGGATCGTGCGGATGTTGGCGTTGCCCTTCTCGTACATCTCACGAGCCTTGGTCCCGACGGCGATCATCTCGCCCGTACGGTTGTCGAAGGCTACTACTGAGGGCTCATCGAGTACGATCTTGTCGTCCTTGATGATAATGGTATTGGCAGTACCCAGGTCCATCGCCAGCTCCTGCCTAAAGGAAAATAGTCCCATGCTTATCTATTAGTCGATTCGTATTCTTAGTGCTTGAAGTGACGCACCCCCGTCATCACCATGGCTACGCCCAGGCGATCTGCAGCGGCGATGCTGTCAGCGTCACGTACCGAGCCACCAGGCTGAGCGATAGCGGTGATACCAGCTTCGGCAGCGAGGGTGACGCAGTCGTCGAAGGGGAAGAAGGCATCGCTCGCCAGTACAGCTCCCTTGAGGTCGAAGCCGAAGTGGCGTGCCTTCTCGATGGCTTGCTTGAGCGCATCGACACGTGAGGTCTGTCCGACACCCGAGGCGATGAGCTGACCGCCCTTGCTGAGGACGATAGCGTTGCTCTTGCTGTGCTTGACGAGCTTGGTCGCGAAGACCAGATCCGTAAGCTCCTCAGCCGTGGGTGCTACCTTAGTAACGGGCTTCATCTCAGCCGTAGTCTCTACTGCGCGGTCGGTCTCCTGAGCCAGCACACCACCGAGCATCGAGCGGTAAGACCAGCGAGCATCGATGGCTTCCTTCTGACGCAGGAGGATGCGGTTCTTCTTGCCTTCGAGGATGGTGAGGGCCTCGGCTTCGAAGTCGGGAGCGATGAGCACCTCGAGGAAGAGCTTGTCGATCTCGCGAGCCGTCGCCACGTCAATGGGGCGGTTGGCTACGAGCACGCCACCGAAGGCGGAGACGGGGTCACCTGCCAGCGCATCCGTCCAAGCCTCGAGGAGGGTGGGGCGGGAGGCGCAGCCACAAGCGTTGTTGTGCTTGAGGATGGCGAAGGTGGGCTCAGTGAAGTCCTGGATGAGTGAGACAGCAGCCTCGACATCCTGGAGGTTGTTGTAGGAGAGCTCCTTGCCGTGGAGCTGCTCGAAGTAGCGGTCGAGGTCGCCGTAGAAGACGCCCTTCTGATGGGGGTTCTCGCCGTAGCGGAGGGGCTTAGCTTCGTCTGCCGTGAGGCGGAGAGCCGAGTGGTCCTCAGCGTCGAAGTAGCGGAAGATAGCTGAGTCGTAGTGCGAGCTCACAGCGAAGGCGCGACGAGCGAAGTGGCGACGCTCCTCGAGGGTCGTGCGAGCACCACGCTCACGGAGGATCTCATGCAGCGTAGCGTAGTCGGCCTGCGAAGGGATGATGACGACATCCTCGAAGTTCTTCGCTGCCCCACGGATGAGGCTGATACCGCCGATATCGATCTTCTCGATGATATCTTCTTCGCTGGCGCCCGAGGCTACCGTGGCTTCGAAGGGATAGAGGTCTACGATCACCAGGTCGATGAGGGATAGGCCGTATTCGAGGACCTCCTTTTGGTCGGTCTCGTGTCCGCGGCGGGCGAGGATACCGCCCTGGATAGCAGGGTGAAGGGTCTTGACGCGCCCCCCGAGCATCGAGGGATACTTAGTCAGATCTTCGACGGCAACACAAGGGTACCCGAGCCCTTCGATGAAGGTGCTGGTGCCCCCCGTGGAGACGAACTCTACGCCCTGCTCGTGCAGGAGCTTTAAGATTTCTGCTAATCCTTCCTTGTGGTATACCGAGACAAGTGCTCGACGTATGACCTTCTCCATGAGTTACTAAGCTAAGTCAAAGTGTGATGTAAAATACGGCGATCAGCACCTCACCTCCGCTCGGAGGCTATCCGTGCTAAGCTACTAAGCCACACAAAAATAACGATTTTCCCGCAGTGTACCTATCTCGCGCGTATTGTGAGGGCTTCTATCTTGTCCGTGAGTACGCCCCGAGTCGCACTATTGCTTAGGCTCTACTACCCCCGCTTGTTTTCTTGCTCTCCTCGTCGGGTAAGTCGCTTACATCTATACGGATAGATGCCTTCATTCAGCGTGAGAACTATCGCAGAGCACTACTCCTATACTTCGTCCCTTGAGGGGAGATTCTTTGGCTCATCTATGGGAAAAGTTCGGTCTACGTACGTGGATCATCTGTCCACGCACGAGCGCCCTAAAATCCACGTGCCTTGTCCTATCGTCTACGTACGTAGATCGAGGGAGAGGAATACGACTTCGGAGCTTTTTCTCGTGGAGGATAAGAGTTTTTCCTATAGTGATTTGTGGGTGCAAGTCCTATAGAAGCGCACGGGCTGCAGTACCGAAGGTGTACTGCAGCCCGTGCCGTGAAGGGGATGGGGGCTTAGACGAAGAGGAGCTGCTCAAGGGCGTAGGCCACACCGTCCTCGGCATTGGAGCGGGTGACGAAGTCCGCGCGGCGCTGGATATCCTCGGGTGCATTGCCCATGGCGACGCCTGTGCCGGCCAGCTCGATCATCTCGAGGTCGTTGTAGTTGTCACCGATGGCGATGAGGTCCTGCGGGGTCATGCCGAGGACGCCGAGGAGGCGAGCGAGCGCACTGCCCTTATTCACGCCAAGGGGGACGAGCTCGAGGAAGTAGTCGCTGGAGCGGAATGCCCCTACACGATCGCCGAGACGCTCCTTGATCGCTGCTTCGAGGGGAATGAGCTTCTCCAGCGGGCCCACGGCAAGGCACTTGGGGAGACGCTCATCGACAGCGCCGACGAAGCTACTTACCTTCCGGAGGGGCATACCTGTGAGGACGACCTCCTTCTCAGCGTAGGGGTCATTCTCCTGCTCGCTGAGGATACACTCTTCGGTGTAGGTCAGGATGTTCACGCCGAACTCCTGAGTCAGCGCATAGACCTCGGGGATGAGATCGTCATCGAGGAGCTGTGAGCTGAGCACGTGACCCGTCGCAGCGTCGATGATCTTCCCGCCGTTGAAGGGCATGAGGTAGCCACCGTAGTCCGCTATCTGCAGAGCTTCGGCCAGGGCTCCGAGGGCTGGGGTGGGGCGCCCCGAAGCGAGGATGATGCGGGTGTCGTAGTCTCTCTGGGCACGGAGCAGGGCCGAGCGGACGCCCTCGGTGAGGACGTGCTCCTTGGTGATCAGCGTGCCGTCAATATCAAGTGCTAATAGTTTCATTATTCAGTCTTTGTGGAATATAAATCGGGGGCGAGAGGCTTAGTGCGCATCGAGCCACGTGGGGCCATGGCCGATGCTTACCTCGAGGGGGACGCGTAGATCGGGGTAGACGGACTCCATCGTGCTGCGGACCAGCTCGGTCATCTCGGCGAGCTCGTCGGTGGGGACGTTGAAGTTCAGTTCGTCATGCACCTGCAGGATCATACGGCTCTTGAGACCCCGCTCACGGATAGCGGCATCGAGGCGGATCATCGCGATCTTGATGAGGTCGGCAGCTGAGCCCTGGAGGGGAGCATTGATTGCATTGCGCTCGGCGTAGCCACGTACGACAGCGTTCGCGCTATTGATATCGGGGAGGCTACGGCGACGATCGAGGAGGGTCGTCACATAGCCACGATGCTTGGCTTCCTCGACGACGCGCGACATATAGTTTGCTACCCCAGGGTACGAAGCGAAGTAGCCTTCGATGAGCTCCTTGGCTTCCTTGCGGGGGATGGAGAGACGCTCGCTAAGGCCGAAGGCGGAGATGCCGTAGATGATACCGAAGTTCGCGGTCTTCGCGCGGCGACGCATATCGGGTGTGACCTCCTCGGGTGAGAGGCCGTAGATCTTCGCTGCGGTAGCCTGATGGACGTCTTGCCCCGAGCGGAAGGCCTCGATGAGGGCGGGATCTTCGCTGAAGTGTGCCATCAGACGCAGCTCGATCTGTGAGTAGTCGGCGCTGAGGAAGGTGCAGCCCGCATCGGGTACGAAGGCCTCACGGATGGCGCGACCCTCGGGCGTACGGATGGGGATATTCTGGATGTTGGGGTTGCTACTGGAGAGGCGACCCGTGGCGGCGATGGTCTGGTTGAAGGACGTGTGGATCTTCCCATCGGGGTAGACGAGGTCGGGCAGCGCCTCGATGTAGGTGCTGAGGAGCTTCTTCACACCACGGTAGTCGAGGATCTTGCCCACGACGGGGTGCTTGTCACGGAGCTTTTCTAAGACTTCTTCGCTCGTGGTGTAGCCGCCCGTCTTGGTCTTCTTCGCCTTCTCCATGATCTGGAGTTCGTCGAAGAGGGCTTCGCCGACCTGCTTGCTGCTATTGACGTTGATGGGGTGGCCGATGAGCGTGCTGATCTCCGTCTCGAGGCGCTGCAGCTCACCCTGTAGCTCGCCCGCTTGGCGTGCGAGGCAGGCCTTGTCAAGGCGTACCCCCTCGCGCTCCATACCGAGGAGTACCTTCATCAGTGGCATCTCGATGGTGCGGAAGAGCTCGGTAAGCCCTGCCTTCTCGAGGCGCTCAGCGAAGTACTCATAGAGGAGGTGGGTGATGTGCGTATCCTCCGCAGCGTAGAACTGCAGGCGCTCGGGCTCAACCTGACGCAGGTCAAACTGCTTCGTCGTCTGCGGGGCGATCATCTCCTCGAAGGGCATCATCTTATAGCTGAGGAACTTCTCCGCCAGCTCGTCCAGCCCGTGGCGCATATCGGGATAGAGCAGGTAGTGCGCGATCATCGTGTCGAAGTGCTCGCCAGCCGTCTCGATGCCGTAGGAGAGGAGGATATGGAGATCGTACTTGAGGTTCTGCCCGACCTTCAGCGAGGTCGTGCTCTTGAAGATGGGGCGGAGCTGGTCAAGGAGTGCCGTAGCGGCCTCACGCTCAGCGGGTACGTCGAGGTAATAGGTCGTCTCTCTGTCAAGGGCGAAGGTGATGGCTACCAGCTCTGCTGTCAGCGCATCGGCGCCCGTGGTCTCGGTGTCGAAGGTGACGACCTGGGCCTTTGCCGCGCGCTCGACGAAGGCGGGGAGGGTCGTCGGGGTGAGTACCTCGATGCGCATCTGTGGTACATCCGTGGGGGCAGGCGTCTCGGCTTCCTCAGTCTCCTCGAGTCCTGCGAAGAGATCATCGGGTGGGAGGGCGACCTTCTTTGGGGTAGGTGCGGGAGCAGTGCCGAGGACTCGCGAGAGAAGCGTGCGGAACTCCAGTTCCTCGAAGAGTCGGCGTACCGCCTCTTCGTCCTTCTCCCTGCGGACGTAGTCGCCAGCGGTATAGCTGATGGGCACGTCACGGCGGATCGTCGCCAGATAGTAGGAGAGGCGGATATCGTCTGCGCCCTCGATGAGCTTCTTACCCGTAGCGCCCTTGATCTCCGAGGCGTGGGCAAGGAGATTTTCCACCGTGCCATATTCGCTGAGGAGTTTCTGTGCGCCCTTCTCTCCGATACCCTTACAGCCGGGGATGTTGTCCACCTTGTCCCCGAGGAGTGCGAGGTAGTCGATGACTTGCGCGGGAGAGTCGAGGCCGAACTTCTCCCGTATCTCGGCTTCGCCCCAGATCTCGTAGCCCCCGCCCTGCATCGGGCGGTACATACGGACGTGCTCGGTGACGAGCTGCCCGTAGTCCTTGTCGGGCGTGACCATCAGCACCTCGTGACCCGCACGAGCCGCCAGATCGCTCAGCGTACCGATGACGTCGTCCGCCTCGAAGTCGGGGACTTCGACAGCGGGGATGCGGTAGGCGGCCAGAAGCTCACGGATGAGCGGTACGGCGATGCGGATCCCTTCGGGCGTCTCTTCGCGCTGCGCCTTGTAAGCGGGATACTCGCGGTGGCGGAAGGTGCCACCTGCCGGGTCAAAGACGACGGCGATCTCCTCGGGATTCTCCTTCGAGAGAAGGTCCTCCAGCATGAGGACGAAGCCGAAGACAGCACTGGTATTGCGCCCCTTGCTGTCGAAGCGTGGGGCTTTGATGAAGGCGTAGTAGGCGCGGTAGATCAGGGCGTACGCATCGAGGAGGAAGAGTCGCTGAGCCATATCGGTGGGATGTGAGGGGCTTGTGGAGTGGGAGAGATGATGGATTGTCTGAGGGCGCGTCTGCGGGTGATGCAGTCGGCTCACAGGGACCTATTATATAGGTATACAAAAGTACTTACTTAGCCCGTACTGCGAAAAACGGGCGTTTTTTCCGCCCTCCGCAGGTGTGCTTTCTCACTCCCTTAGCGTCCGCATATACATTATATATATGTGCGCCCGCGCGCCATGCGAGAGAAAAAGAGCCGCCCCACAGCAGGTCACCGACGTGACCTGCTGTGGGGCGGCTTGGTGATGTATGGGGGAGCTTCCTTAGAGGAAGCGTAGGTATTGGGCGATGGTCGTGGGGAAGAAGCGGTGCTCCAGCTCGTGGATGCGTGCGGCGAGCGTATCGACGGTGTCATCAGGGTGTACGGGACAGGTCGCTTGCAGGAGGTGACGCCCGTGGTCATAGTCTTCGTCGACGAGGTGGATGGTGATACCACTCTCCTTCGCTCCCGAGGCGATGACGGCAGCGTGCACACGATCGCCGTACATGCCTTGACCGCCGAAAGAGGGGAGGAGTGCAGGGTGAATGTTGATGATGCGCTCGGGGTACTCCATTATATATATAGGAGTGATGAGGCAGAGATAGCCCGCCAAGATGATGAGCTCGACGCCGTGCTCCTTCATCAGAGCTATCGGGCGCGTGCCTTCACGAAGCTCTGCGTTTGTAAAATAATGACAAGGTATACCCAGTCTTTCAGCCCGCTGGATGACCCCTGCCTGAGGCTTGTTTGTGATGATCATAGCCACCTCCGCCTCGCCTGTAGCGCGGAAATGATGGACGATAGCTTCGGCGTTTGAGCCATTGCCAGAAGCAAGTATTGCTATTTGTTTCATAAATAGTTGTATCTTTGTGCACAAATGGAGCGTATCTGTGCAGTGTGATAAGCGCCGCGCGGGAATACTCCGAGCTACATCCCTGAGTGCCGCTCATTATACGGTACAAAGGTAGAGCAATGCAGTGTAAAGAAAGAATACATAACTAAGTAAAGAAAAAGAATCATGTCACAGATCAACGAAAAGGTAGTCGAAATCATCGTCGAAAAGCTCAACTGCGAAGCGAGCGAAGTAACTCCTGAAGCAAACTTCTCCAGCGACCTCGGTGCTGACTCTCTCGACACCGTAGAGCTCATCATGGAATTCGAAAAGGCTTTCGACATCCAGATCCCCGATCAGGACGCTCAGACGATCAAGACGGTCGGCGACGCTATCAACTACATCGAAAGCAAGAAGGCTTAATAGCCCTCTCGTCGAGATAAAGGAATTTGCTGATGGAACTCAAGAGAGTCGTCATCACTGGAATAGGCGCTATCTCACCTCTCGGGGCTACGGCCCGCGAGACGTGGGAGGCTGTCGTAGCGGGGAAGAGTGGGGCAGGCCCCATCACCCTCTTCGATGCCTCAAAGTTCAAGACCACGTTTGCTTGCGAAGTCAAGGAATTTGACGTCAGCAAGTATATCGATAAGAAGGAGGCTCGCCGCTTAGATCGCTATGCTCAGTTTGCCATGGTGGCAGCCGAAGAGAGTATCGCCGATTCCAAGCTTGACGTAGAGACAGTAAATAAGAACCGTGTCGGGGTCATCATCGCCTCCGGTATCGGTGGTCTCGGGACCTTTGAAGAGGAAGTGCGCGGCTATGACGCCGAAGCAGGTCCTCGCTTCAATCCCTTCTTCATCCCCAAGATGATCTCGGATATCTCCGCAGGTCAGGTGTCGATGAAGTATGGTTTCCACGGGCCCAACTACTCCACGGCTTCGGCTTGTGCTTCGTCTACGAACGCACTGATCGATGCCTGTCACCTCATCCGCCTCGGTAAGGCCGACGTCATCATCACTGGTGGTGCCGAAGCCTCTATCTGCGCTGCAGGTGTCGGTGGATTCAATGCGATGAATGCCCTCTCCACTCGCAATGACGATCCTCAGGGTGCTTCGCGCCCCTTCAGCGCTTCGCGTGATGGCTTCGTCATGGCCGAAGGTGCTGCTTGCCTCGTCGTCGAGGAGCTTGAGCACGCCATCGCTCGTGGTGCACACATCTACGCTGAGCTCGTAGGTACTGGCCTCTCGGCTGATGCTTACCACCTCACGGCTACTCACCCTGATGGGCTGGGTGCTAAGCTGGTGATGACTAATGCACTCGAGGATGCAGGGCTCTCCCCTGAAGATATTGACTACATCAACGTACATGGGACTTCTACGCCTGTCGGGGATATCTCCGAGTCCAAGGCTATTAAGGAAGTCTTCGGTGACGCTGCCTATAAGCTGAATATCAGCTCTACGAAGTCTATGACGGGTCACCTCCTCGGCGCCGCTGGTGCTATCGAGGCTGTCTTCGCGCTCAAGGCCGTAGAGGAGGACATTGTACCCCCCACGATCAATCACGCTGCCGACGACGAAGATCCCGAGATCGACTACAAGCTGAACTTCACCTTCAACCAGGCTCAGCGTCGTACCGTCCGTGCTGCTCTGTCGAACACCTTTGGTTTCGGTGGGCACAACGCGAGTGTCATCTTCAAGAAGTACGAGAAGTAATACGGCTCCACAGCCACGTATTATCAAGACTCCCTCTATAGCTCTATGATTATACGTATCGTGCGAGACGGACTTATGAGGCTCTTTGGGCGCAAGCCCAAGGAGCCTCTCTTCCTACTCGTCGAGCTCCTCGGCTTCGAACCACATGACCCCGAGCTCTACGACTTGGCTTTCCGCCATAGCTCGGTGAGTAAGACCGATAAGGAGGGCTTCAAGCTCAATAATGAGCGCCTGGAGTTCCTCGGTGACTCGGTGCTGGCCACGGCAATGAGTCATTACCTCTACCAGCGTCACCCACACTGGGATGAAGGAGAGATGAGTAAGCGTCGTGGTGCTATCGTCGGGCGTAAGGTCAACAACGCTGTCGCCCAGCGCATGGGCCTTGATCGCCTGCTTCAGATCCGCCGCGAGGCACGTCAGGGTAGTACCGACATATATGGTAATACGCTGGAGGCGCTCATCGGGGCAATCTTCCTTGATCAGGGCTATGCCCGTGCCGAGGCGTTCGTCCACCAGCGTATGGTGCCCCTCTTTACGGAGCTTGAGGCAAGCCTACGAGAGCAGACGACGAACTATAAGTCGCTGCTCTTAGAGTGGACGCAGAAGCACCACCTAACTCTCGACTTCCGTATGCTCCAGGAGCCGAAGCGCAGTGGAGCCCCCTTCGTCTGTGGGGTCTACGTCGATGAGCGCAAGGTCGGTGTAGGGAGTGGCCCGAATAAAAAGGTCGCCCACCAGGATGCTGCGCATCGTGCGCTCTTGGCTCTCTGTCAGGCTGACCCTTCGGTAGCAGAAGAGCTGAGTATCCCCCAGGGAGAGCAGGGGCTTATTGACCTGCCTTGATCGAAGCGTAGCCAGCCCTTTGCCTTCAGAAGTCGGTGCAATCTGCTGATATTATGAAGGTCAATAATTGGGATTCATTGCGTTTTCGTATAAAAACGTTATCTTTGCCGTGTGTAAATGTGGCTCTATGCGAAGGGCCACAAGGTGTGTCCCTACTTACGGCTTGCTGCTTTAGGGGCTTACTCCGCCTCTCATAGGTGAATAAGAGATCCTTGTAAAACAGCTCAAGGTCGCCTCTCTGAAGGACTTTGCGTGCGCCTTACGCTGTTTGCCGTAGCCCATCTGTGAGTGTGAAAAAGAACGTATACTCAATAATTAAATATGAATATGATGTTAAGAAAGAGTTTAATTGCTGCAGTTGCATGCCTCTCACTGGCTCCTGCTCTGCGTGCTCAGCAGACGACCGATTCCGTATATACGGTAGAGGTGAAGGATGCTGACAAGTATCGTGTTGAAACGAATCGCTTCGGCGCTAACTGGTTCGCTGGTATTGGTGCTGGTGCACAGATGTATTTTGGTGACCACGACAAGCAGATGCGTTTTGTCGATCGTATCACCCCTAACTTCGAAGCTTACTTCGGTAAGTGGTTCACTCCTGGCATTGGTATCCGTCTTGGTGCTAATGGTTATAAGATCAAGGGTGTTTCTGGTTGGACGGGTCACAACCTCGCTGTTGCCCCTAACCTCAACCGCGGTAACTACGGTGGCTTCATCACGGATTGGAATCCCGCTACGCACACTGGTAAGGTTTACCAGCACGCTAACGTGGGTTATCCTCTCTATGAAACCGAACAGCAGTACATCCACGCTCACGCTGACGTGCTCTTCAACCTTACGCAGATGGTCTGCGGTTACAACGAAGATCGCTTCTACTCGCTGATCCCTTACGCTGGTCTTGGCTTCGCTACGACTCTCGAGCGTGCTTCTACGACGGGGCGTCACTCCAATGAAGTGACTGCAAGCGTTGGTATCCTCAACCGCTTCCGCATCAACCGCGCTTGGGATATCAACCTCGATATCCGTGGTGCTTACGTAGGTGACCACTTCGATCAGGAGGACGTTGCCTCTACGCTCTCTGGTCAGGCTGTCAACACGGCTGGTCGCTGGGGTGAAGGTCTTGTGACTGCAACTGTAGGTGTTAGCTACAACTTCCCCAAGCGTGGCTGGGATCGTAGCACGGCCACCACGATCCGCGTTAACGAAAATGTCCTCAACGACCTCCGTGGCCGTCTGAGCGACCTCGAAGGTCAGAACAGCGACCTCCGTCGTCAGCTCGAGGAAGCGCTCAACCGCGAAGTTACCCCCGAGAACGTTGCTGCTGGTATGCCTCTTCTGGTTACCTTCCCCATCAACCGCTGGACGCTCAGCAACAAGGACCGTGTAAACCTTGGCTTCCTTGCTGAAGCTCTCAAGGCTAACCCCAAGCTCGTCTACTCTGTCTCTGGTTATGCTGACAAGGGTACGGGTAGCGCAAAGCGTAACATCTTCCTCGCTCGCAAGCGTGCTGAAGTTGTTTACAACTGCCTCGTTAACGAGTTCGGTGTATCTGAGTCTCAGCTGAAGAAGGATTCGCACGGTGGTGTTGCTAATATGTACTACAACGACCCCCGCTGCAGCCGCTCAGTTCTGTCGAAGGTCGCTGAGTAATCCTCTTACTCCCCCTACTGACCTTGGGTAGGCAGCTCTCGTTGCATTCCAGGGTCAGACCCCTAAGTGGCCTCCCTCTTTAGTCTGAGCTATTCATAGTCTCTACTAAGGGGGAGGCCCTTACTTTTAGCTACACTACACTATTGCTCTCTGCGTCATTTCAGTATGAAACACGCTTACCTCATACTGGCTCATAATGAGCCTGAGCTTCTCTCGCTTCTCATCGAGAGACTGGATGATGCGCGCAATGATATCTATATCCATTTTGACCGTAAGCTAACAGTCTTACCTGACGTTAAGACCCGGCATGCCGGCCTCTACATTCTCAAGGATAGGGTAGATGTTCGCTGGGCTGACGTAAGTATGCTTGAGGCAGAATATAAGCTCTTCCATGCGGTCGTGGACTCTGGCTGTCAGTACAGTCACCACCATCTGATCTCAGGGGTGGACCTCCCCCTAAAGAATCAAGACTATATCCACAGCTTCTTTGCCCAGCACTATGGGAAGGAGTTTATAGGGCTACATCAACGCCCGATGAATAGCCGTGCTGATCGGGCGCTGCATTATTGGCATCCTTTCGCTCGTTCATTCCGAGGGAGTGGGGCTATCTATGAGGTCAAGCGCATATTTCGCTTCTTGGCTGTCCGTAGCCAGGTTCTTTTGGGAATCCGACGTAATACCAGGATTCCGTTCCATAAGGGGGGGCAGTGGGTCAGTATCACCCGTGAGCTTGTAGACTATCTCTTGGAGCAAGAGGAGCGTGCGCTCACTATCTTTGCTCACACTTTTGGTGCAGACGAATACTTCATTCCAACCCTCATCTGGGGTACTCCCTTCATAGAGCGTCTTTTTGACGCGACTGATGAAAGTCGAGGGGCAATGCGCTATATCGGCTGGCGAGATGATGGACAGCTTATTGATTTTACCCCCCAAGATCTTCCTGCGCTCCAGCAGACAGAGTATATCTTTGCTCGGAAATTCAATTCTCGTGATAGGGGCTTTCTTCAAGAGATTTTAGCCCTATCTACTCCTTGAAATCTAGGCTGATGAGTCCGCTAGTCTCCATTATTATCCCTGTATATCGTGCTGCTGAGACACTCCCAGCATGTCTTGCTCAGCTGAAGGCTCAGACCTATCGGCCACTCCAGCTCGTCTTTATTGATGATTGTAGTCCCGACGATGGTCTCGCATACCTTGAGCGTGAGCGCTCCGGCTTAGAGGCTTCGGGTATCGAGGTGACGATCCTACACCATGAGGTTAACCGTGGGGTTGCCGTTGCTCGTAATACGGGACTTAATGCGGCGCAAGGTGAATATATCTATTCAGTTGATGCTGATGATCTTCTGCAGCCAACAGCTATTGGAACCTTAGTGCAAGTAGCCGAAGAGAGCCAAGCAGATATCGTTGGATGTGAGTACCTGCTACAAGAAGGGACGAGTCAGCGGCCTATTACACAGCCCGATGTCAAGACTGGGAAAGAGGCATTTGCTCAGATATGCTATGGGCGAATGAAATGGAATCTTTGGCTCTTCCTCCTTCGTCGCAGCTTGATAGAGCAGCTTCCTACGCTCCGTTTCCTCCCCGGAGAGAATATGGGTGAGGATCTGATGCTCATAGGAAAGCTACTCCAGCGAGCTGGGCGTGTGGCTATCGTCCACCAGCCTTTCTATACCTACGTTCGCTCTGATAGTCAGATCACCAATACCTATCGACCAGAGCACTGGCAGCAAGTCCAGGCAAACGTTCAGGAGCTTGAGCGTTATCTTGCACAGCAAGCCTCTATGGAGTCTTTGGAGCTTATCCACTATCTGAAGCTTAATCTCAAGCTCCCTCTTCTGCTCTCGCACAACGCTCAAGACTATGAGCGCTGGAGTAGTATGTATCCAGAGAGCAACGAGTATATTATGAAGAATCAGCATCTTCCACTTCGCACGAAGCTGTTGCAGTGGATGGCCTCGCGAGGCCAGTTCTGGTTCGTTCGGCTCTATGACAAGGTCGTTATGCAGTGGCTTTATAAAGCTCTTTATCGCTAAGGATAGTAGTGCATATGTGGAGGCTTATTCAAATCCTGACCATAGCTGTTCTTGTTAACTGCTCTTACTATTCATTCAACTTTGCGTTCTGGGCTTCTGGACCCAACACGAAGATGATCCTAGCACTCTTCGGATTGCTGTGGTTCCTCTATGATTCGTGGCGTGGTGGTAAAGGCGTATCTATCCCGCGCGTACTCCTTGGTGGAGCTATCTTTTCAATTCTATATTCGCTAGTCAACTTAGTAGCTGTAGAAGTAAATAATACGGATGACTATAGCTATGCCAACTATATCACCACCTTCTTGGTGTGGGTATTCTCGGTCTACCCTGCGATACGGTGCATACGTATTGTCCATGGAGAGGTCACGATCCCCCGTATAGCATATTACTTAGTCGGCGTGACTGTTTTCCAGTGTGTCACAGGGTTATTGAATGATAACTTCCCCGTGATGCAGAGTTTCACAGACTCTATTGTATTCACAGCGAGTGAATTCTATGAAAGTATCGACCGAATACGTTGCTTTAGTGTGGCTCTTGACCCAGCAGGGGTACGCTTCTCACTCGTCTTGATTCTTATCTCAGCAGTCGTATGCACTGATACAGAGGTACAGAAGAGTCGGAGGATTGTATTTTTGCTCCTCCTGTCTTATATCCTCATCTCTGCGATCGGAAATATGGTGGCTCGTACTACCTCTACAGGGATGGCTATGGGGCTTGCTTATTTTTACGGAGTAATGCGATTGGGCTCAGAATACGTAAGGAAATGATCCAAACAATGGCAACTTTTAGCCTGCTGCTTGCCGTCTTCTCAGGTGCAGGGATTATCCTCTATAATACCAGTGAATATTTCAGAGAACAGCTGATGTTTGCCTTTGAAGGATTCTTTAACTTCTTCAATAAGGGAGAGTTCACGACGGGTTCAACGGAGGTCCTTCAGACAATGTGGCGTTGGCCAGAAGATGATAAGACCTGGATCATTGGGTCGGGATGGTATGGTGGTTTCGTTTACAGTACCGACATTGGCTATTGCCGATTAATCCTCTACTCAGGGCTTATCGGATTTGTGACATTTGCCTTGAGCTTTGTATACTATGCCTACTATTTTGCTCGCAAATATCCTCGTTATGTTTGGCTCTTTGCGAGCTTCTTAGCAATGACTTTCCTCGTATGGATAAAGGTGTCTACGGATATCTTGATGATTTATGCCTTCTTCTTCTGGTTCACGGCCGAAGAGAGTGATCATATTAATGGGATATTCCCCGAAGCAACAGCTGAGTTATGCGAATAGTCTATTGTATACCAGCGACCTCCAACTCAGGGGGGATGGAGCGTGTTCTGACGCGCAAGGTAAATTATCTGGTGGGGCAGGGCCACGAGCTCATTATCATTACTACAGACCAAAAGGGTGCTAAGCCTTTTTTTTCGCTTGAAGGTTCAGTCAAGCAATATGACCTCGGCATTAATTATGACGAGAACAATGGTCAAGGGATCTTGGCTAAGCTCTCGGCTTATCCCAAGAAGAAGCGTCTTCATCGTCAACGTTTGAGCGAACTCTTGGGGCAGCTCCGTGCGGATATCGTTGTCTCGATGTTTGGGGAGGATGCGACACTTCTTCCCCAGATGAAGGATGGTAGTCGCAAGGTCTTAGAATACCACTTCTCAAAGTTAAAGCGCCTACAATATGGTCGCACTGGTCTATGGCGTCTCGTTGACATCCTTCGCACAAAGCTTGACGAGCGTACGGTGAGACCTTATGATAGCTTTGTAGTATTGACTGAGGAAGATGCTGGCTACTGGGGAGCGCTACCCAATATTCGAGTAATTCCGAATCCTCTGCCTTTTGTGTCTGAAGAGACTTCACCTTGTACCTCACACAAGGTTATTGCTGTTGGACGCTATGATTTCCAGAAGAACTTCTCTAAGTTGCTTGATATCTGGGCGTGTATTGCACCTGCATATCCAGACTGGTCGCTTGAAATCTATGGGGATGGAGCTCTGAGACCAGAGCTTGAGTTGCAGGTGAATCGTCTCGGCCTTTCCTCGTCTGTCACGCTGGCTAAGCCAACTCATCAGATGAAGGATGTATACCAAAGTGCGTCAATCTATGCGATGACCTCTCGCTATGAGGGGCTCCCTATGGTCCTTATTGAAGCGCAGCATATGGGGCTTCCAATTGTTTCGTTTGCTTGTCCCTGTGGCCCCAAGGATGTGATTCATCCAGGAGAAGATGGCTATCTCATCTCTCAGGGGGATGATGAAGGCTTCCTCACAGCCCTCCGTCAGCTGATGGATTCGGAGGCTGAGCGCGTCCGAATGGGAGCTAATGCTCGTAAGGCATCTGCTCGCTATGAAGTAGATGCTGTGATGGGGCAGTGGCTGGACCTCTTCTCATCACTTGTCCCCAATAAATCCTCTTCGGTATGAAGCAGATCGTTATCTCCGCAGTCAATCTCCGCAAGGGGGGGACATTGACGATCCTTCGTCAGTGCCTCGCTTTCCTGTCAGAATGGGCTCCTGAGCACGGTTATCATGTCACGGCTTTGGTGCACAAGCAGGAGCTCGCAGACTACCCCAACATCCAGTATATTGAGTTACCCTGGGCAATCGATGGGTGGGGGAAGCGCCTCTGGTGTGAGTATGTGACTATGGGAAAAATCTCTCGAGAGCTGGGATCAATAGACTTGTGGCTTTCCCTGCACGATACGACTCCACGGGTTCAAGCTCATCGTCAGGCTGTCTACTGCCAGACCTCTTTCCCATTCCTTCGATGGAGACTGAGAGACTTTCGCTTCGATAAGAAGATCCCTCTCTTTGCGATGTTTACCCGATTCGCCTACCAAATTGGGATTCGTCGTAATCGCTATTTGATTGTCCAGCAACAGTGGTTGAGAGAGGGCTTTAGCAAGATGTTTGGCCTTTCGGAAGATCGCTTCATAGTAGCACCACCTCAGCGAGAGCTGCTGCCACCCAAGGAGTCTATGATTCATTCAGATGGTCATCGCTTCACATTCCTCTTTGCTGCGACTGCTGATGCGCATAAGAACTTTGAGTTGCTCACCGAGGCTACTCGTATTTTGGAAGAGCGTGTAGGTGTGGGAGCCTTCCGTACGGTCCTCACCATTGATGGGACAGAAAATAAGTATGCACAGTGGCTTCACTCTACGTGGGGCAATGTGAGCAGTCTTGATTTTGCTGGATTTATGTCCCGCGATAAGCTCCAGGATACTTATGCCAGTACAGACTGCCTGGTCTTCCCTTCAAGGATTGAAACTTGGGGACTCCCAATCTCGGAATTCCTTCCCTATGATCGGCCAATGCTCTTGTCGGACCTCCCATTTGCTCACGAGACAGCAGCCGGTGCTAGTGCTGTGGGGTTCTTTGATCCGAGCTCTGCCGTAGCCTTAGCTGATGCTATGGAGCGAGTTCTTCGAGGAGATCATACTCAGCTACAGCCTGTCCCACAGCGTCCCTTGCAGGCCCCTAGTGCACGATCATGGGCAGAGCTCTTTGAGCTCCTCCTGTCGAACGATGGTGCTACCCAACCAAATAGCTTTACCCAGCCTACTCCTTAGGCACAAGATATTGTAAGATGAAAGTTCTACAACTTGGTAAGTTCTACCCCATCAAAGGCGGAGTGGAGAAGGTTATGGAGATCTTCACTGAGGGCCTTGCTGAGCGAGGCTTTGCCTCAGATATGCTCTGTGCCTCACATAATGGGGAGACGACTGATATCGTCTTCTCTGAGGAGTCACGAATCTTTCGTACAAAGACTCTGACAAAGCTGGCTGCGACGATGATCTCTCCCGAGATGATCTTCCGCCTTCGGCGTATCTGTTCGGAATATGATATCATCCATGTACACCATCCCGATCCTATGGCTACATTGGCCCTCTTCTTTTCTGGATACCGAGGGAAGGTGGTCTTACACTGGCACAGTGATATCCTAAAGCAGAAGTTCCTGCTACGCTTCTTCTCGCCTTTCCAGAGCTGGCTGATTCGTCGTGCTGATCTGATCTTGGGGACAACTCCAGTCTATGTCGAGGAGTCGCCCTTCCTCCGTAAGGTACAGGAGAAAACGTCATTTCTCCCAATCGGCGTAGATCCCTATCCTTGGCTCTCAGATGAGATCGAGGCAATACGTGCGCAATATCCAGGTAAGAAGATTGTCTTCAATATGGGGCGTCTTGTCCCTTATAAGGGGTACCACCATCTGATCAAGGCTATGACACATCTTAGCGATGACTATGTCTTGCTTATTGGAGGGAATGGTCCCTTGCGTGCAGAGCTTTTGACCCTGACTGAGAATCTCGGCTTGCAAGAGCGAGTGAAGTTCCTTGGCTTTATCTCAGATAAGCTCAAGCCAGCCTACTTTGCAGCTTGTGATGTCTTCTGCCTCAGCTCTACGATCAAAACGGAGGCTTATGCCATTGTTTTGGTCGAAGCGATGTCTCTCTCCCGCCCAGTCGTGGCGACAAAGATTCCCGAATCAGGGGTTTCTTGGGTCAATGAAGACGGGGTCTCTGGGATCAATGTCCCAGTCGAGGATGCACCAGCCTTGGCAGAGGCTATCCATAAGATATGTGATGATCCAGAGCTTTGGAAGACCTATAGCAAGGGTGCTCGTCGTCGCTTCTATGACGTCTTTACTAAAGATGAGATGATCAATAGTCTGATCAATATCTATACCGAACTCCTAAATCCTTCAAAATAGATCGAGTAATGAATACTTTCGAACGCATCATCAAGCGAGCCTTTGACTTTACCTTAGCCTTGGTTTCGCTGATCTTCTTCTCCCCCCTGATCGCTCTGATCGCCCTGCTTATCAAGTGGGAAGACTCCAAGGGGGATGTCATATATCGCCAGGAACGTATTGGCTACAAGGGTAAACCCTTCACGCTATATAAGTTCCGCTCTATGCGTATGGATGCAGAGGCGGGGAATCGTCCTCAGCTCTTCACCGATGGGGATAGTCGTCTGACGAAGGTTGGTGCGTTCATTCGCGCTCACCATCTCGATGAATTCCCCCAGCTCTGGAATGTAATTAAGGGGGAGATGTCGTTTGTCGGACCTCGTCCCGAGCGCCAGTTCTTCATTGACCAGATTATGGAGCGCAACCCAGACTACGTTCGTCTCTATGCGGTCCGTCCAGGGCTCTTCTCCTATGCTACTCTTTACAATGGATATACCGACACTATTGAGAAGATGCTGGAGCGCCTGCGTCTCGACCTCAAGTATCTGGATAACTATTCGCTCTTTACGGACGTTAAGATTATCTTCCTTACAGCCTTTTCTATTATATTTGGTAAGAAATTCTGAGTAATATACCCCTATGATAATGATCAAGAGACTCTCTCATGCCTGGACACTTGCCCTCGGTGTCCTCTCGCTCTGTGCGCTCTCCTCTTGTGATTCGGCAAAGAAGACGAATTACCTGCAGGATATTGAGATCGCCAAGGCCTATGGTGTCAAGCATGACACTGGCATCGTTGTACAGAAGGGCGATAAGCTCCGTATCCTCGTGACGAGCATACGCAACCCTGAGCTGACGGTCCCCTTCAATACCCGTCAGGTGACTCAGGCTACTGCTCCTACCACCGTTGTTGGTGGTATTTCCCTGAACACGACGAATGTAGCTCCCGCTGATACCAGCTCCTCTTACTTGGTCGATGCGCAGGGGAATATTCAGTTCCCTATCATTGGAGATGTACCCGTCCTGGGCCTAAGCTTGGAGCAGGTAAGCGAAGTGATTCGTACGAAGCTCACGGCAGGTCGCTATCTCACAGATGCTCACGTCATCACAAAGTTTGCGAACCTCCGCGTTTACCTCCTTGGGGCTTTCGAGGGATTAAATCAGAGTGCTGCAAGTGCGGCTATCACCGATCGTGGTTCCTTCCACCTAGATAATGCTCAGACGAATATCCTTGAGCTTATCGCTACTGTCGGAGGGCTCTCTGAGCAGGCTGACTTCGGCAAGCTCAATGTCATTCGCCGTGTGGGTAATGAGTATGTCTACTACCGACTCGACATGCAGTCAAAGAATATCTTCGAGTCGCCCGCCTTCTACCTCCAGCAGAATGATATTATCTATGCCGAGTACCGCTATCGTAAGCGTGATACCGAGCAGAAGGTCCTCACGACCCTCGGGTATGTGACGACGGCTCTCTCGACGGCTCTTTCTGCTGCCGCCCTTATTGCCCTCTTCAAGCGTTAGTCCATAAGCCCTATGTCTACACAAACGAATCGGCCGAATCAGACCGGTGAAAAGACAGCGGAGGTCAATCTGCTTGATATTTTCTTCTACCTCCTTCGCTTCTGGTGGCTCTACCTCCTGAGCATCGGGGTGGTGCTTGCTGTGGCGCTCTATCGTAATGCCAAGCAGCCCTACGTCTACGAGTCTTCGGTGAAGATCTTTATTAAGGATGCTTCCCAGCGTGCGATGATGGATACAGAAATGCTACGCTATGCCCGTACTGCTCGTCTCAATATGGACAATGAGCATGTACAGCTGGTATCTCGTCGCGTCCTTGAGCGTACAGTCAAGATGGCCAATGCCAACGTCTTCTATAATGTGAAGAGTGGCCTACGCACCCTTGAGCTCTACTCCGATGCTCCATTCTCGATGAAGTTTCTTGATACGACAGAGCGCAAGAGTGTCTACGAGGTAGCCTTCCAAGATGCAGGCCATGTGCGTGTCACTCCTGCACACACGGGTAAGAGCCAGGTGGTGCCACTTAACGTCCCAGTGCAGCTGGGCGATGAGCGCTTTATTATTGAGCCTCATCAGAACTTCAATACCCCTTGGGAGTATAAGCACATTGAAGTTAATCGTATGCCATTCACTCAGATGGTGCGTTATTACCAGCACGCGATTCTTGTTGCTGAACCAGAGAACCGTGCATCTACGTTAACCCTCCGTCTGCAGGACCGTACGAAGAAGCGTGCTCTTGATATCCTCCTCGCTCAGGTCTCGGCCTACAATCAGGAGGAGATGGATATGCGTAATCAGGTGTCTAAGAACACCGCTGACTTCGTCAATGAGCGTCTTGCTGCTCTCGGCAAGGAGCTTGGTCTTGTCGAAGGGGATATGGAGCGCTTCCTTATGAACAACCGTACCCTTGACTTTGAAGGTAAGGTCGGTGTCTATAATTCGCGTTCTCTCGAGAGCGAAGCAGAGGCCTTACAGATTGAGACCCAGCTGAAGCTCATCTCCTATATGCTCTCTGAGTTCTCCAACTCGCACCGTAAGAACGGTTACCTCCCGCTGAACGTCGGGGTACCCGATCAGGCGCTGGATGGTTATATCGCTCAGTACAACCAGCTCAAGTCGCAGCGCGATAAGCTCGTCGAAGGTGCTGGTGGTAGCACGGAGAATCCTGTCATCACCGAGTACGACAACGCACTCTCTCAGCTGCGTAAGAATGCTATCGAAAGCCTCAACCAGCAGGCTGCTGTACTGCGTATGCGCCTCAAGGATACTCAGGGTCAGCAGTCAAGCCTCCTCTCTAAGCTCCCCGAGGTATCTAACCAGGGTCGCGAAAAGGCTGATATCGACCGCCGTCTGGAGATCCGCCAGCGCCTCTATACGGAGCTGCTGAACAAGCGTGAGGAGTACGCTCTCCGTCAGGCTATGACGCAGGATAGTGCCTACGTGCTTGATATGGATGATGCTCCCTCAAAGCCCGTCAGCCCCAACACGCTGCGTGTCGCCCTTATTGCGATCCTCATAGGTCTTGTCCTTCCCTCGGTCTATCTCATCATCCGTCTGCTGGCTGACAATAAGGTGCGCTCGCGTAAGGACGTTATGGACCGCGTCTCGATTCCCTTCCTTGGTGATATCCCCAGAGAAGAGAAGCGTGGTGGCAAGAAGTTCCAGCCTCGTGGTGTGCGTGAGCAGGGTGGTGACGAAACCTCCGAGGCCTTCCGTGTCCTGCGTGAGAACATGCGCTTCATGATCGGCACCGGAGGTAAGAAAGCGAAGAAGGTCATCTTCACCTCCTTCGGGGAATCGGCTGGTAAGTCATACGTCTCATACAACCTCGCTCAGACGCTTACCTTCGCAGGCCACAGCGTCGTCCTCGTCGACCTTGACCTCCGTAAGGGTACGCTCTCACGTCGTATCGGTCTGGCTGGTATGGGGGCTACCGAGTATCTCTCTAACCCCGACGTACACCTTGACCAGATCCTCCGCAAGGATCCCAATGCGCCGAAGCTTCAGGTCATCACCTCGGGTGCGGTACCTCCTAACCCCGCTGAGCTTCTCCTCGGAGAGCGCCTCGATGAGCTGGCTGCGAAGCTCGCTGAGCAGTTTGACTTCGTCCTCTTCGACAACGTGCCCTTCGGTAGCGTAGCTGACGCAGCTATTGCGAACCGTATTGCCGACCTGACGATCTTCGTCCTGCGAGCAGGCCGCCTCGACCGCCGTGCTCTGCCCGAGCTGCAGCACCTCTATGATGAGAACATCCTGACGAATATGTCGATCGTCCTCAACGGTGCTACTGAGAGTGGTCACGGCTATGGCTACGGCTATGGTTACGGCTACGGTTATGGCTACGGCTACGGCTACGGCAACAAGAAGAAGAAAAAGGGTCTTCTGCGCCGCTTAGGCCTCCGCTAATCTTCATAAGAGCCCACCCCATCCAAGAGGACGGGGGTGGGCTCTCTCATACTCCTTGCTACGCTACTCTGAGTAGCCGAAGGGTGAGCCTTAGGGCGCCCCTTCACCTATCTTATTCAATGAGTCTACCCACGCCGCTTCTCTCGGTCATAGTCCCCGTCTACAACGTAGCGCCCTATCTCGAGCAGTGCCTCGACTCGATCCTCAGCCAGTCCTATACGGCACTGGAGGTGATCGTCGTCGATGACGGCTCTACCGATGGTAGTGGGGCGATCTGTGATACCTATGCCGAGCGTGATGCTCGTATTCGCCTCATCCATCAGGCGAATGCTGGGCTCTCCGCAGCGCGCAATGCTGCCATGGACGTGATGCGTGGGGACTTCTTCGTCTGCGTGGACTCTGACGACTGGTTGCCCGAGTACCACAGGTGGCGGCCCGTGTCCGGGTTGCGCCGGGGCCACCCGG
>ERZ773003.268-NODE-268-length-39951-cov-6.957339_pt1 | contig 39951 bp, 37 predicted proteins | sample MGYA00580668_ERZ773003 | MGnify/ENA primary metagenome ERZ773003 (study PRJEB29015, sample SAMEA2738002) | human oral metagenome | biome: human oral; feature: human-associated habitat; material: dental | place: China | collected 2126 ...
CTTGAACGTTCATGGTTATTACGCGCTGAGCGTCTCGCTATTGACAACAATCCTATGCTCCTAGACCTAGGTGTCTAGGACATGTTTAGTATATCAGCACACATTGGAAAAGTCAAATCAGCCATTTTCTTTTTTGATATGCGATGCTAAAGTATCTTTCGCTGACGACACACATTCCTTAGTTCGGTGATTGATTCTAGTGCCCTCTTTTTTCGCCACTTCTCCTCACATGGATCGAAAATACACCTGAACCCCATATTAAAAATCAGTGCTGAGAAGAATGAATATACTCCCCATATAATGATATCAAAGGAATCGATCATTTTTCCTAAGCCAAGAAAATTTATAACTCCGATAAGAAAAACAACCATCATTGTAAACAAAACATCGCGCATGAATTCCGCGCCTTCTGTCTTATACACAATATTTTGTTCACTGTATCTCGTGCCCTGTCTACAAATATGCAATCGGATTTCTTCCTTCTCTTGGTTGCTAAGTTGTTCGGAGCAGAGGCTTTTAGTATATATGTGCACTATTGTCGTGTAAATATCATCAATTTGGCACACTGGAATATTATATCGCTTACTAATCCCACTCCTTAGCATATTGATTTCATCAGCAGAGGGCACCTCACCAATAGTAATAAAAAATTTGACTCCTGTTTCAAAAGCAAGGTTCGCTTTTCGAGCAGGAAGCCACCAAGCCCCAATATATTCGATTGTTTTCTTAAGAATATATGATGCTGGCGAAAGAAGCAAGGCTCCTAAAAAAGATACGATTTTTCCTTCATCCAAATTAAACATGTGAGTACATCCTGTTCTTATTCAGTCTCTGATACATCCTCCTAAAGATACAATTCGTCCCCATAAAAAGGACAGTACCATGCTCCACACTGCGCGCGAACACGATACTGCCTTTTTTATTCCTACAAATTCTCTTTATACCACTGAATCGCCTCTTTGATTCCCTTCTCGAAATCATACTCCGGCGTATAGCCGAGATTCTTGCGGATCTTCGAGATGTCCGCCCCACTGTGACGAATATCGCCCTTGCGCTCCGGCCCATAGATCGGCTTCAAATCCTTCTCGAACAGTTCACTGAGCACAGCATACATCTCATTGAGACTTGAGCGCTTGCCCGCTGCGACATTGTACGCCTGCCCCGCCGCCTCATGCGGCGCGACACACGCGAGGAGATTCGCCTGAACAACATCCTCGACATAAACAAAGTCACGCGACTGCTCCCCGTCGCCGTTGATCGTCGGCGGCTCATCGCGAAGCAGGCACTCGATGAACTTTGGAATCACCGCCGCATAAGCACCGTTCGGATCCTGCCGTCGACCGTAGACATTGAAATAGCGCATCCCATAGCAGTCCAACCCATAGTGCATCGTATACTGGTACGCATACTCCTCGGCAACAAACTTCGTCACCGCATACGTCGAGAGACGATTTCCAACAATCTCCTCCCGCTTCGGCATCGTCTCATTGTCGCCGTAGACCGCAGCACTTGACGCGTAGGTAAACTTCTTCACCCCGTTTTTTGCCGCCGCCTCCATCATGTTCACCGTACCGACAATATTCGTCAGCGTATACTCCACCGGTTGCTCAATACTCTCGGGCACACTCACTGCAGCCGCCTGATGGAGCACATAGTCCGCTCCCACGCACACACGGTCACAGAGCGCCGCATCCCGAATATCGCCTTCCACGAACTCAAACTTCGGATTCTCCCGAAATCCTGCAATATTCTTCGAATACCCCGTCGACAGATTATCGAGCACGCGAACTCTATGCCCCATATTGAGCAGCGCTTCGGCTAGATTTGAGCCGATAAAGCCCGCGCCGCCTGTGAGAAGAAATAGGCTGTTTTGGGGGAAAATAATTGTATGATAGTTCACAATGTCCTCCGTAGAGCACACAAGCAGTGTGCAAATGTATCACAAGGGAAAACGATAGCTACTCGAATTTACACTATGATAGAACTTGCACTTGCCATTTCCTCCGAGAGTACCGTATGCTTAGTGACTTACATAATTACTAAAACTTTTTAATCTTTAACCATGTATAGCCACACCTTCCTATCCAACTCATATTGACTTATATTCAACAACTCAGATACCTTAGTATATATAAGACTGGCATCCTGGTATGAGCAATGGAATATTCCTGCTAGCTCTAAGAATGCAAATAGATGACGATCTATAGCAACCGCTTGATTTCCAGAAAGTATTTTCAAGTAATCAATGGTCTTAGGCCCAATTCCATCAACCTTTCTTAGCGGACTTATGTTTTTTTCTATATCAAGCCATTTTGCAAGCTGATCCTCATTTTCGATACCATTATTATATAAGAACCAGCTTAAATCTCTAATGCGTTGTAGCTTCTTCGAGTTTTTGCAATCAACAATCTCTGTAAGGGGAAACACTTGCATCAAAATAATGAAATCACACGTCGTTTTGTAATCCGAATATTCTGTGAGAATTTTAAGAACACGTGGATAGACAACATGATGATAATTCAAACCTGCTTGTAGTATAGCGTCGGTTATTGTTGCCCCCATGTGATAGTATGGCATCCTTTGGGTAACAGGTACAAATTTTTTTTTGAATGAAATTAACAAGTTTTACTGCATAATTGCATAATTCCACATCAAGCACACTTCACACTTCCTCAACAAGAGTATTCATAGCCTCAATTCTATCGACACAATTTGGACATGCCCCACAAGGATTCTGCGAATTAACTTGGCAAGAATAGGTGGAGGCTATCGGCACTCCTAATTTCACTCCCAACCTAGCCACTTCAATTTTTGAAAATTCACGGTAAGGCATACTGATCTTAACGGCTCCATAAGATTCTAGCAGTGTTTCAAGTCTAGTGAAGAATTCCATAGAACAATCTATTTCTTTGGCATGATTACTGTTGATAAACGCTGAGTATACTTTTTTTACACTTAAAGATTGTGCATAGGCAGACGCAATCGATAGAAAAAGTAAATTTCTATACGGAAGATATAGATCATCCGCCACTACATTATCGACCCACAAATTCGCTTCTATAATCATCCGGGAATTGGACTCTCTATAAACATCCCCTATTTTAATAATCCTTAGATTATCTTTGTAATCTTCCGGTGTAACCTTTTTTAGAGTCTCTAATTCTTTTTCAGCACAATGCTGACCATAGTCTAAAAAGAGCAGGATAATTTTTTCACCTTTCTGCGCCAAATCATATGCTAAAACAGTTGAATCCATCCCTCCAGATGCCAACAATATACCATCATAAATTGCCATATTGTTAACGCTCCTTTCCCAAGCATAAATATACCGCATCAATCACATCAGCAATATTTTTACAAACATAGTCTGGCGTGTAAAGAACAAACATATTTTCACAGCAGTTAAATGGATCAAAAAGAATCGTAGGCTTACCGACTTGTTTAAACATCCCAAGCTCCACTAGCGTTCCAGGGTCATTATAGAGCAAAATAGCAATCAGTAGATCGCTTTCATGCATTAGAGCGATGTCCTTGTAATAAAGATTTAGTTTCTCTCCAAAACTCATCGTTTTACTTGCAATTCCATTTTCTCGAATAGGAAGTCGTGGAGCAAAGTTATGATAAAGCAAGCATTCGCTTAGTCTATCCAACAAACTTGTATCAACATTAGGGAAATCAGGTGCTGCCATATATATATTGATATCTCTTCTATCAGTCCACGGTAGCCTAATTCCAGCGAGCTCATTAAGATCGCTAATATTGGTATGAACAAGCTGAACATTATCTCTGAATTTTTTGTAATCCATCGTTTCTGCATATTGAGCTGCGCATAACGCAGCCAAGCGCATCCTTTTTTCCATATCAGTTTTAAATAATTCACTTATAAAAACAGAATTGTAGACATCGCCAACACCAACCGAATGCATAGTAGGAACATAGTAAGAAGGTGCTTCATACTGTCGATCTTCCTCTGGTATATAGCAAAACGAACCACCTCGATTTTCTTTCACTAGGAATTGGTGTATTTCTTTATTGTTAAAATGTTCAAGCACCCCTGCTAACGTTCCACCACAAAGGTCTTTGTAGAAAATTGATGAAGTCGAAAGAATGATGCTCTCGATTTTCCTATCATTATCATGGAGAATATGCTCGCTATCATAATGAAAATCAATATGTATTTTTCCAGGAAAATCATGGAGATCCAGCATGATCTTTGAAGTATCATATCGACCAGGGAAAAGCAGAATATCGGTGGGATTAATAATATCAACTATCTTCCGAATACTCTCCAAGTCCTCATATTCGGCCTGATCCTTTATGATATTATAATATCCCTGAGCACCAGCCTCTTTTGACTCATTGACTAACATGATGTTAGGTGCTTTACTGATATTTCCGAGTTTATAGCAGCCCTTGGTATTCAAATAAAGTGACCATTCATTAATATCATCATCAAGATAGGCAGGAGCATAGTAGGCCAGCGCATAGTTTAGACCTAATGAAGCAAAAGCTCGCGCAGAATGAAATACTCCACCAAGTCTCACTAAGGGGCCGTTTTCAGTAATGATATCAAGATGTGTATCAATGAAAACCTCCCCGATAACAAGAACTGTTTGTTTAGGCATGAAGCGTCACCACCACAAACGGTACCGGTATCAGGCCTGATAGGACCACTGATCCTGAATACTGCATACTTTTTTTGATGCACTTTATTAAGTAATTATATTGCGTCGGTAAATTACCCAAAATCTCCCCTGTAGAAACAACCACTACAACTAATCGGCCTCTATAAATGGTATTGTTGAGCTCTACTGGGTCTCCACTAGGTGGTAAAGATTTGTGAGTGACATAGTACTGGGAAGTAGCAACATCCTCTAAACGAATGTTTTCAATATTAGAGGGACATTCAACTTCACCTATTCCTCCACCAACACCACCGTTTCCATTTCCGCCTGTGATTTGACCACTTTCAATACGGTAAGTACCAAATCTCCCCGAACCTGCTGACCCCATATTGGACACTCCTTTATTATTTATTGTCTAACAAAAAACGGCACTATTGGGATAGACGTTGATGTCTGAATAAACGCAAAAAACCACATAATGTTAAGGAATATTTTTAAATTTATTTCAACGGTTCATTGTAAAATGAAATCAAACACATAGAAAGCAGAACATACAGAATCAGTCTGGTAAAATATCTTTGCCAAAAAACCACTAGGAGATTCTATATCTCCCAAGCAGATTCTAGCACAAAACACCGGACATTCAAACACCTAAGGAAACGCTGATAAACCACGGATAATAATGCTTACGTTATCCACAGGCATAAATTCTACAGTTTCCTATGCAAAAAGTGCAAAATCATGCCCCTATTTCTCCCTTTTCTTCCCGACTCTCCCGTCTCATCGGGAAAATTCGGGAAAATGGGCGCACTTATCCCGTTGTCATGCAAAATTCTCTCTGCATTCCCGCCCGCAGACACATAACGAGATTTGCCGACGCAAAGAGCAGATAGTATTGCAGAAGCTTCTTCCTAAGTCCGCGATACCGCGTCCTGCCCGCATGAAACAGCCTCTTTACAATCAGGAATGGATGCTCCACCTTGCTGCGAACCGAAGCTTTCGCATGCACGATCTTCCTTTCCCAATGCGTTCCTTTGTATGCTTTTGTCATGCGGTTCTACGAGGGTCTTTTGACAATGCGGTAGTCCACACCTGAAAGGTCGGGGTTCTCTCGTATTTCCGTGCGCTTTTCCACACCGAGATAGCCGGAATCTCCATAGACCGTATGGTCATCTTCGCGAACCAGTTCATGAGCCTTCGCGATGTCGTGCACGTTGGCAGCTGTTGCGGTAATCGTATGGACATAGCCTGTTCCGGCATCCGCACCGGAATGGATCTTCATGCCGAAGTACCACGGATTCCCCTTCTTCGTGGAGTGCATCTCAGAATCGCGGGACTTTGTCGCGTTCTTGGTCGAACTCGGCGCATGGATGATCGTTGCGTCTACAATCGTATCGCCGTGCATGATGAGTCCTGCGGCGTCCAGCCGCTCTTTCACATCATCGAACTTCTTGCGGGCAATGTCGTGCTTTTCCAGCAAATGCCGAAAATGCAGAAGTGTCGTGGCATCGGGGGCCTGTTCTGTGGAAAAGTCAATCTTCAGAAAGCGCCTCATGGCATAGCTGTCGTAAATTGCATCTTCGATGCCCTCGTCGGAAAGACCGAACCAGTTCTGCATGAGGTACATGCGCAGCATCGTTTCCAGCGGAATCAGTTTTCTGCCGCGCTCTTTTTGGACATAGAACGGCGCAATAAGTTTCATCCATTCGTTCCAAGGAATAATGGACTCCATGGCATCCAGAAAGGCTTCTCGTCGTGTTGTTCTTTTGCAGTTTGCGTATTCCATGTCCGTAAATGTTTGTTGCACCATTTTGTTTCTCTCCCTCATCGCATTGCTTCTTCCTCTTATTGTAACCTTTCGGAGACAAAACACGCAACAAAAGAATTTTTCAGTGTTTCCCTAAATGCCCCTGCACTCTCCCATAGGAAGAAAAAGAAAAGTAACAGCACAATACGATTGGTAAAAACACAAAGATAAACTCGTACGAATTGAAGAGCACAAGAATCCTCCTCTTGCAAATACAACAATTTGACGAACGCAACTCAGATCATATGCCACGTTGAACAAGTTCCCGAACGATCGTATCATATACATCACGATAGGGTCGCCCTGTCGCTTCGCAGATCTTCACCACAGACTCATATTCCGGATAGCATCTTCGCTCAACGTTGCTCCCACTTTCTAATGGAACAACACATTCCTTCACGGCAGCCTCTCCTAACGATGTTTCAATTGCTCGGCTGACACGAGTCAAAACATGTCGCTCCATCTTGATCTTGCGAATACCGATGCTCGTTGTTTCACAGAAAATAATATTCTCCATGACAGACACATCTTCCTCCCCACATAAGACGGTAAGAAGATACGCAGGTCGATTTTTCTTCATAAAGATCGGTGTATAGTTCACATCTTTCGCTCCGGCTGCAAAGAGGCGCTCCATTGTATATCCAAGGACTTCAGCACTACAATCATCAATATTTGTTTCAAGCTTATAAATAGAATCCTCTTCTATATGGCTCTCCTCAACTGGCTCTATTAGGATTGCACGCAAAATACCGGACAGCTCCTGTGCCCGCTTTCCCGCACCAAGTCCCACGTTTTTCACAACAAATTCACGAGGAAGGTGCTCCGATGTACGCAGTGCCGCTGCAATCGCCGCCCCCGTTGGTGTAATATATTCCCCATGGGCCGATGTAACGTGCAGTTTCAACTGGTGCGCCTGTGCAATATTCACCACAGCCGGAACAGGAATTGGTAAAACTCCATGCTGACATCGAATCTGCCCAACGCCCTCATATAGAACAGGTACGACAACCTCGCGAATGCCAAGATCATCCACGCAAACAGCCGCAGCGACAATATCCACGATGGAATCCACTGCACCGACCTCATGAAAATGTACCTGATCCATGGTCGTTCCATGTGCCTTTGCCTCGGCTTCACCGAGAATCTCAAAAATACGTATAGCAAGATCTCGCGCACGCGCTGTCAGTTTTGCTGCGTCTAGAATCTCGACAACATCCTGCAGTGTGCGATGCACATGATGTTCGTGCGCATGGATATGAGCTTTTACGTCATTTCCTGTTCCATAGAGATAGTCTATGTCATGATCGTGATTTTCATACGCTGCATCCAAGCACACATGGAAATCACAGACATCAAGCCCTGCCTTCCTAACACGCTTGACCTCTATCTGAAAGCCACTCAGTGGGAGACTTTCCAACGCCTCGGACAGAACACTCTCATCCGCCCCCAAATCCAAAAGTGCTGCAACAAACATATCGCCACTAACCCCCGAGCAGCACTCCAAGTACAGCATCTCATTCCCCACAGCCGTCTTCTCCACTCTCCGTATCCAGCGCAAGTCGATTGATCTGCGTTGCAAGATAGCCCGCGCCATATCCGTTATCGATATTGACTGTCGCAATACCGTTCGCGCAGGAATTCAACATCGTCAACAAAGCAGAAACGCCACCGAAGCTCGCCCCATACCCCACCGACGTGGGTACTGCAATCACAGGATTTCGTACAAGACCACCAATCACACTGGCAAGTGCCCCTTCCATCCCTGCAACTGCAACCACGCAGTTTGCCTTTTGAATCTGCTCCAAATGTGCCAACAATCGATGCAGGCCGCTCACGCCGACATCATAGATGCGCTCTACGTACGTCCCAAAGAACTCCGCCGTCTGCGCAGCTTCTTCAGCGACAGGAACATCCGCGGTGCCTGCCGTACAGACAACAACATGCCCGCGTCGGATTTTATCCTTTTTTTCAACGACCAGCACACGTGCCAAAGGGTCATACCGCATAGTTGGAAACGAACTTTTCACTATCTCATATTGATGCGGCGTTGCGCGCGTCCCAAGAACCTCCCCATTGGCATGGATAAGGCACTCAAAAATATGTACCAGATGCGCGTCTGACTTTCCACTGCAAAATACGACCTCCGAAAATCCGGAACGCCATTTGCGGTGGATATCGAGTTTTGCATAACCAAGTTCCTCAACAGGCGCACGGCGAAAGAACTGCTCGGCATCCTCAATGGACAGAGCACCGTCTTTCACCTGCTGCAGAACCTCTCTCATATCCATGACAAAGTTCCTTATAAATTTAGAGGCTCATTCATACTGCCCGTTCGATACCCCTGTAAATCCATCGTGACATATTGAAAGCCATATTCCTTGAAGGCTCTCGTGATCCGCTCGCGACAAGACAATACTTTTTCAAACTCATCCGGAAGTACTTCAATGCGTGCCATCTCACCGTGAATACGAACGCGAAGTTGATGAAAGCCCAGATCCAGCAAAAGCTGTTCGGCGCGATCAACCATCCCCAATTTTGTCTCTGTAATCTCTTCCCCATAAGGAAAACGCGAGGACAGGCAGGCAAAGGACTGCTTATTCCACGTCCTGAGTCCAAGCTGACGCGACCATGCACGAATCTCCTGCTTTGTAAAGCCGACCTCGCGTAGCGGACTTTTGATATGCAGCTCTGCCACCGCCTGAAGTCCCGGGCGATAGTCGCCCTCATCATCCAGATTCGACCCCTCTGCGACATATTGGATCTTGTTCTGCGCTGCGATGGCGAGCATCTTCTCAAACAGCTCGTGTTTACAAAGATAGCAGCGATTCATCGGATTATGCGAGAATCCATCAATATCGAGTTCTTCCGAGTCCACAACAATGTGACGAATCCCCTCAGACCGACAAAACGCCTCCGCTTCATTCAGCTCACGCAGAGGAAACGATGCCGATCGTGCCGTCACGCCAATCACCCGATCGCCTAAGGCATCATGTGCCACCTTTAACAGAAAGGTTGAGTCCACACCACCCGAGAAGGCAACGATAGCACTCTGTAATTTTGCCATATATTGTTTTAACTCATCGAGTTTATCTATCATTACGCATTCCCCACATGTTGTCTTCTATTCTCAGCTTTTCCCCCATATTGCAATCAGAACTGGAAATACAAGAACTCCGTCACCTGAGACAAGGACATAATCTCCCATACATACAAAACTGCCATAGCGACAGCCCACTTGTTGTTTGGCTCCATGTTCTTGACCAAACGGTTCGAACTCGGACATAGTGCAACAAGCAATAGCGCCGCCAAGAACACTTTCTTTGGAATATGCGCCCCTGCCAATACCGCAACAGAGGTTCCAAGATAGTGATGAAACGCCCCTGCAACACTGGGCGGAAGTGCAACTCCATGTCCTCCTACCATCGCATAAAGCACCTGCAAAGCGTCTGCAACTGACTCTGCACGGAAAAATACAAACGCCACTAACACAAAAACAAGCGTCAACACGTAGCCAAGAGGTTTCCACATCCATAAATGATATTTCTTCCATGTGTGATTCAGGACGAGTCCTACTCCATGTAAAGCGCCAAATATAATATAATTCCATCCTGCCCCATGCCACGCGCCGGCAATCAGCATTGAAAGGAATGTAGCAAGCATCGCCTTACCAAATGTGATTTTCTTATATGCCATCACCATGGGGGTATAGAGGTAGTTCGTAATCGTCGTCGTGAGGGACATGTGCCAACGCTGCCAAAAATTAATAATTCCGTAGGCACGATATGGCGCATCGAAGTTAATCGGAATCTGGATGTTCATCATGCGGGCAATTCCGACAGCCATATCACTGTAGCCCGAGAAGTCAAAATACAGCTGCATCATATAACAAATGGCAACGGCCCAGCTATCCAATAGTGTGAGCTGTCCTGGATGCGCGAACCCAGAACCAACGAACGAAACAAAACTATCCGCAATGAGGACTTTTTTAGCAAGGCCTATGATAAATAAGGTAAGACCGCGTCCCATATTATCCCAGTCAATAACGCGCAGTCTGCGATCATCAAACTGCTTCATCATCGGTCGATGATAAAGAATAGGTCCGGCCAAAAGATGCGGAAAAAACGAAACGAATAGTGCATAATGTGCAAGATTGCGCTCTTTCGCAAGCCCTTCGTAGCAGTCAACCAAATAAACCATCTGTGTAATCGTAAAAAAACTGATTCCCAAGGGCAAAACGATATGTAAGAGAGGAAGATCTTCTCCCAGAAAATTTAAATTCTCAATAAAAAAATCCGTGTATTTAAAGACACCCAAAAGACCTGCATTAAAAAACATCCCGATCAGGAACGTAGTTCTAGGATTCTTCTTTTCTTGGCGGGAGCGGATCATTCTTCCACTAATAAGATAATTAACTCCAATGCTCAGTAAAAGCAGAGGAAGATATCGAATATCCCAATATGAATAGAAAAAGAAGCTCAAACAGACGAGCCAGATATTCGCCCATTCCGATGTTTTCTCCCGACTACCTAAAAAGAAATACCCTCCTAGGGCAATCGGGAGAAACAGGAACAGGAACTCATAAGAGTTAAAAAGCACGACTCAGTTCTCCTCTATTTTCTCCTCAATTAGATCTACCATCTCGCCAACATTTTTCAGTTCTTGCAGCTCACCAAAAGCGAATTTTATGTGAAAGCATTTTTCAATAGCAACGACCAAACGAATGTGGGACAGTGAGTCCCAATCTTCGATTTGTTCCGCGTTGCTTTCGTTCGTAATGACGAGATCCTCATCATCAAAAACATCGTGAAAGATCGGCTGGAGTTCATTTAAAATCTCTTCTTTTGTCATGATATCTACTCCTTTACATCATTTAGATAGTTAAAACTCTTCACCACCGGTCAGCGGGATATTCGCACCAGTGATAAAGGTATTCTCATCAGAAAACAGATATTCAATCATCCCTGCGACATCCTCGGTCGTCACATTCCGTTTGGAGGGATTATTGGCGGCACTTTGCTGAATCACATGCGAATGCATATTCTGTAAAAACTTCGTCTCCATCATCGATGGTGAAACCATATTGACCTGTATGCATTTATCTGCATACTCAGCAGCGAGCGACTTGCCAAGTCCCATCAACGCATATTTCGCCATGACATAGCAAGAGAGATATTTCGGCGGCACATTGAATGTGCAGGAAGAAAGGCCAATCACAATTTTACCGTTCCTTGCCTTTGCCATTGGCTTGATAATCGCCTGCAGTACGACGACCAAGGAACGGCACTGAACCATCAGCTGCTCTTCTGCTTCACTCCACGAAATCTCTGTAAATCGCTGATTCTCAATCGGTACCGCAGGAACATGAAGAATATGGGTGGGCACAAATCCGTCTTTCTTTAATTTGCTAACGAAGCCCTCTGTACTCTCCAAATTGCGAAAATCAGCTTGAAGCAAACGCACTTGGGCGGGAATATCCTGAGCGATTTTCTCCAACGCTTCTGCATGACAAAAATACTGAGCAACAATCTCATCATCTGCCTGCCATATATGTCTGCGCAGAAAGCTGCAACATAACTCAGAGGACGCCCCAAGCAGTAAATAACGTTTTCCCATCAAAACACCCCCGCCTCTATTCTGGCCTTGGAGACCTTTTTGCCGTGTTGATTACGAATAACAACTTTAATCACAACTTGACGTACACTATCATTCTTCTCTGTGACCTGCCCCTCAATCCGCAGCACATCCCCAACGAATACAGGGTGCAGGAAATCACTATAAACACTTTGCAGCAAACAATTCCGCCCTGGAATATATTCTCCCGCAAAGCAGCTATACAACGACGCGGTCAGCATTCCATAGACAACGCGATCCTGAAAACCGCGCGCCTTTGCAAATTCAGGAGAAGTGTGAAGCGGGTTATTATCCCCAGAAACAACACGGAACTGCTGCATCATGTCAGATGTAATCTCACGGGTAAACTCAGCACACTGTCCCACAAAGAGATCGTCATAAGTATAGCATGTCATTTGTCTCTCTCCAACAATGCAATATATTTTCCTTGCTTCTCATATCCTGCAAGGTCTAATCGCCAGACGGTATCGTCTCCGCTCTGCATAATTTTTTCAAATCCGAATACTGCATAAAGATCCGACACCATTTTATTCTTTGCTGTCTTATAGTAATATCCGATCAGCTCCTTACAGCCATCCGCAGCAGCTCTTGCAGCGAGTGCATCCAGCATCATCTGTTCCATTCCTCTTTTCAGAACGCGACAGCTCATCAACCATAAGCGGATATGCAGTGAATCATCTATCTTCTCACCGATGACAACACTAATCAGGCCATTATCTCCAAACTTATCTCTCAATCTCCCGTATAATGTAATATAGTGTTGATCATTTGCCATCTGCTCAATATCAGCACGAGTGTAACGACGGGTCGTCAGATTAAACTGATTCGACTTATTGGTCAGCTGAGCAATCCGATCATAGTACACCGACCGAAAATCATCAATCTCGGCCTCCATCTCCAATGATTGCAGAAAGTCGTCATACGTCTGCATCGATTCTTCAAGAGAGCGCCGCTGGATATTTCCCCGATACGATTCATTACGTTTTCGGTCATCCTCAGAGATCGTCACCGGCTCAAAGAAACCTGCCCCCTCAATCGCCCGAATATAGGAGAATACATCAACAGGATCTACCTCCGGCACAGCTACTTCAGGCATTGTATCCCGCACGAGCTGCCTTTCAGCGGGATTGTCGTCGATGAACACGAGGCTGTCTGTTCCGATGTTTATTTCCTCAGCGATGATTCTAAGATTGATGTTTTTAGGCTTCCAATTTGCATGGAATGAAACAAAGTCCTCGACGTGAAGAACACTGTCCGGATGGTTAAACCCAGACTTTGCAATATCCTCTTCATTCTTCGAGCACACTGCCAAAATGACGCCGCGCTCTTTCAGCTTCAAAACATACTCTTGAAAGGCGGTGTATGCTTCTGCTGTCGGCGTTTCATGTCCAATCTCAATGTGCTCCATACCATCATCGCCAATGATACCGCCCCAAAGTGTATTATCCAGATCCAAAACGAGACATTTCTTATTTTTCCCCAAGAGGCCTTTGATGATCTTCGCCAAGCCAAGAGAGACTTCGGGAATGACATCATAACTCATAGCGAGTTTATAGGCATAATACTGAAACCGATCATGCCATTTGAGCAATCCTATACGAGCTGCAAGCCCATGCAAGTCATGTAGAAAAAAATTTTCATGCGACACAGCATAGTCAGCAAAATGTCGATTGAGGCTCTCTATAAACCGTGTCAGTCCATAGTGTTCTGCAGCATCCAAACTGCCGACCCCTGTCTCATACGAAAGATCCATATTATTTTGGATGATGACCGCAGCAGGAAATCTTTTCGTCAGTTCTTCCCAAATCCTCGTAAAGCGCCCCATCTCCATATGAAGTTTTTCTTTAACCTCGTCATATCCATCACTGAGTGCTGGCCGCTCAATGATATTGACCATACTCGTAAATACAATGATGATATCCGGTTGAAACTCATCTAACTCGGCATTTCCGAATACGGCGTCCTCATAGAATTTATTGTACTCAGACTGATAGAACTGGGGGCGTATCCCAGCATCTAAAAGGAAAAGTTCCAATATATTCTTAATATCCTCTACCGTAGACCCACAGAGCACCGCAATACGCTTATCAATATAATCTACATCTGGTCGTGCCAACAGTTCTCGACGTATGCTTTTTTGTTTCCGCATAAGCAAGTCTTTATCGTACGGATAGGTAAAAACACAATTCAGATTTATTGACATATAAGTCCCTCCATACAGATCCCCCCGGCAGAAGTTATTGTGAATTAGCTTGGGATTCCAATGCTCGAATATGCTCCTCAACATTATTCTCAGTTACCCAAACACCAAAGTCTTGTGGCGGAGTACCTGTCCCGAACATACGATCAATCATCATATTTCCGACGAGAGGGCGGTAATGTGCTGTATCATAATAATTATAATTATTTTCCGTGACACTGTTCAGCCCACTAAAATCATAATATCCAGTAACAGCTGCAAGTTTCCGCTTAAATACATCAAACTCCGTTCGGTCAAGCGCCAGATATGTAGTCTTATGCGTGGGGTTGATGAACACGACCAGGTCTATGCCATTCTCTTCCGCCAATTGCTTGATTTCTCGAAGCTCACGGATTGTAGCATCTACTCTATCGCCAATTTGGTGTGACGACTCCTTGAACTTCGGATCGCGCATGTGCTTGTCCGGATCTTCTTCAATAAGCTGTTCCGTTATACAATGATACGTCCGCCCCGTACCATATACGTCATAGATAATTTTCTGATCGGCTGCATGAAATGCAAAGGGACGCACCGTCAGAAATGCCAAATACGTTCTCCAATTGTATTTTTCATAATGTGCGCGAAAAAGGTTATTTTTATACCCTCTTGGGTCATTAATATAGGATATATCATCCAATCCAATCAACACTTGCTTGATTGTCACACCATTGGCAATCAATAACCTCAGATCCTCCAACCACTCCTGAGGAAGCCCCTCCGTATACGTCATGTTGTAATACGTCAAGCCGTTATCAATACGCGAGAGGTCTAAACTTTCAACACGAGACGACCCAAAACAAAAAGCGTCATATCGATGTGGATGTTCCAACAAATACCGTATTTTAACAAAATGTTGTGGAACAGCACTCTTTGGCTCGCTATAATCTCCATGAAATATACCGTACTCATCCATACAATAATCGAAGACCATTAAACAGCACAACAGCATTCCTGCAATTAGAAGAATTCTTTTTACGTATTGTTTCATCGTGTCCCCGCTAATGCATCGTGTCTATAATTCCTAAAACGTCCATGGAGAATCCGTCCTATACATTTCTACTCTCTCATCTCCATAATCTTTCCATACCCTCCTGAAAAGAGTCTTCGTTCTATGTATCGAGCCACATCTCGTCCACAGTCCATCACACGCACCTCATCCTCCAAAATCTCTACCACACGATACACCTTCTCACCAAAGCCGCTGTGCTCCATAACGATAGCGTTCGGTGTCAGCAGCAGAACTTTCGCAAGAGTTTCCTCGCGTGCCATAGAGAAAAGTCCTGCGCGTCCCGGATGCCACGGATTCTGCTCTGCACCATCTTTCTGTACGGTGAAATGTGCCGTCGTTGAGCGAAATTCATTGCGCCGCTCAGGCAGAGGTGTATAGAGATATGTTCCGGGATCGACAATGATATCCTTCCCGTCAATCCGAAGAGTAATGGAGAGCTGGTCGTTATGCGCATGTCCGCCATTTCCGTTCTGACCAATCTCACCACAACGCACGGTCATGTAAAGATGGGGAGATTTGAAGATATAAAGACCCATGCCGTGATATGGATAACAATGCAAAGCCGAAATCGGCTCTTTCGGCTTTGAGAAATGATACTCCTGTACATCGAGTCCTGTCACAGGCAATGTATCAACGAAATCTTTCACACACACAGCATCATCGGATGACAGCATATTATCCGCAAGGTGAATTGCGGGTATTTTTTTTGCCAGAGATCGAAGGAATGCCATTTCAAAATCGATTGGTGAATTATTGCCAAGGCCACACAAAACATGATATGCCTCATTCAGATACTGATGGTTCAAGATATTCTCGTCATAGTATACACCATCTTCTCGTACAGGAAAACCTGCGAGATTCATATATTTCATAACCGCTTCTTGTTCACGCAACACATCGTAGACAGAATTCAGTTTCAAAAACCTGCCGCTGTCATTATCACCGATCTGCGGGATCGCCCCATCTTCATGCAGGAGATCAGAGGTAAACCGCAGAGCCTTCGCAAGACGTTCCCAGAACCATTCCGGGAAAATTTCATCACGATCCAGATCAAAGTCTTGCTTCTCTAATGACTTTAGTGACGGCTGCACATGATGAAGAGTGCACCGATAGGACTTCACGCGGTCACGGCGCGATCGATCCATCTGCACGGCAAAAAGGGCACTATACAGCATCAGCTCCGTTGAGAGCCGATGATAACTGGTTGACCCCTCAAAATTACTGCCATCCTCATGGAATTCGTGCGCCATCTCCGACACAAGCTCTTGGAGCGCAAAAGCAAGCCACGCATCCGTCTCATCCGTGGAGGGCAGATGAAGTGCCGCAAAGAGCAGTCCTACGATATCGGAAAGGTAATGATTGGAGCGCAGATCAGGACTATACTCCAAATTGCGGATGATATGTCTTCCATGATCGTACACAGACGAAGCAAGGATGCGCTCAAAGGCGTCATCAAACGAAGCTCCAAATGCCTTAAACAGATCGTAGGCCACAAGCCAGTTGGCAACACGTATCCCCACATCCATCGTACAGCGCCAGTTTACGCCGAACTGCGGTGGATTCACCGCTATAAAATCCAATATTTCATTGCGGAATTCACGCATATACACACCACGTTCCGATGCCTCCGCAATGCGAAAAGCCCGTGCAAACATCGGCAAATGCTGCATACGGGCGAGTTCCCACGGTACCTTCACATCAACACCCGGCAAATGTCCGTACACAATCTCCGTATACCAAGTCTTCGCCGACCATGTGTATCCGGACTTAAAGTCTATCTGCCAAGGAATCGGCTCATATCCACGATCGACCAATGCCCATACTTTTTTTGCATAGGGGAGATTGGCAGAAGGAATCTGCACCGATAGCCATTGTCCCTCATGATCAGCAGAGACTACATCCACCGCAGGATACACATTCCCCTCAACGCCACGCACAGTCATGCCATAGTATACTTTGCACCAACCACTGCCGAGGAGGTCAAAGGTATGCGCACGAAAAAGCTGCGCAAGTGCCAGCACCTCCGCGCATTTTTCCTCATGAATCGCACAGGTAAAACGTATCGGCACGCCAATATGCAAGTCAGCGCGTGCGGCATACGTAGAAGAAAACACTGCCTGCCATTTGCACATCCTGCTTAGAGCCTTGCGCCGTACCATGCGAAAGCCACTCCACAGAACCTCATCTAACGGCAATGTTCGTATCTTGCGGATGTAATTGCTCACGCATTATCCCCTTTTCATCATCGCAGTGAAATGTTCCAATGTCTTTCTTACATGCGCGTCCCATGAATATTTTGCAGAGACCTCTTTACGCGCCGCGACACCGAGTGACGTACGGTACTCCTCATTCTCCACCAAGCGTCGTATCCCCTCCGCAAGCGCATCGATATCCCCCGGGGGGACGAGATGCGCCGTTTTTCCATGCACCAAAATATCGGCAATCTGGTCTAGCTGCGAAGCGACAATCCCACGCTCCATTGCCATGTACTCAAACAGCTTCGTCGGACTACCGAAGAACCGTGTCCCGTCCGGATTTTTGATATGAGGCGACACAAAGATATCACAGGCATCCAGATAGCGCGGTGCTTCGTGCTGCGCAACGAGTCCTGTGAGTATCACCATATCTTCTGCGCCCCCCTCACGCAGAATTGCTTTCATATCCTCCATCAACACCCCGTCGCCGACAAGGAGAAAGCGAACCGTATCGCGTAATTCGGGATAATCATTTCTCAGCTTGACAATCGCCCGCCCGAGCTCCAGAATGCCGTGCCACTGACCAAATGTTCCTATAAACCCGACGACGCATTTATCTGTCAGATGATAGCGTGCACGGATCTCATCCCCTCCACAATGCGGGTGAAACTTCTCCGTATCCACACCGTTCGGATTGACTAAAATCCGACGTTCTTCGACGCCAGAAGTCAATAGAAAATCCTTCAGGACATCCGAAACTGTAACAATCATGTCCGCATGGCGCAGATTATAGCATTCCACCCATCGGATAAAGGGAAATTCAAATATTCTTTGATAGATTGTCTTCAGGCATCTCTTTACACCGATATTTTTTATGCTCCAATGTTCGGACTTCCACACCTCTGATGAGTTAAACTCCAAGATCAACGGAACATGGTATTTCTGAGAGAGATAAGCCCCAACAAATGAGTACGCCGCATGACGATGATAGATCGCATCAAAGGCGCGTACCTTGTTGCGCAGTGTAAAGAGAAACTGTATATTGGAGCACAGCTCTTTCACCCCAACAGGAGCAAATCTTCGCACCAAAGGATGAACAACGTGCATCGGTACGTTGACCTCAGCCAAGGTATCATTCGTAACGACCTGTAACATAGCCAGCTTTGACAGCGCGTTGATGACACCTGCCGTATGCCCGACAGAGCCACCTGCCTTGAGATTCATCGCATAGAGCGTACGCAAATAGAGGATATTCATGTGATTTAGAATGCAACCTTCCCCAGAACATTCGTCTCCCACCGCTTTTGTAAAGCCTGGCAGATGGAGATCTCCCGCACAACCTCTTTAACCGCCTCAGGAAGATCAGCACGAACTGCTGCTCTCGAAAAATCGGTAAAGACAAGGTTTTCTACTTTCTGCAGCCCTGACAACAGCATTCGATACTCTTCAATCAGTCTGCGATTGATGCCAATCTCAGTAAACTTCTTCTCCTTCTTGCGATAGTACCCTGTCAGGAAATTGAAGCTGTGCAAGAACAATACAATGATGCTGTGGTTAGGCATCTTGCGAACGACATCGATAATCGTACGAGCATCTGAGCCATAACGAAAATCCAGTTTTTTGTATTGCGGTTTTCGCTCTTGCCCAAAAACCGTCCGTCGTTCCCGATACACCGTCACAGGAAACTCCCACAGAGAATCTAGACATGTTACCTTGTTGATAAAAGGATAATCCAGCCGGCACTCCTTCGCCTGATAGAAAAAGGAACTGTCCTGCGCAAAGCCCGTTGCTCGCAACGCGGCGCACGTTCTCTCATCCGCACCATAACCACCGGCACGATGCGTCTTGACATCGAGTCCCAAGTGCTTAAACAGCCACTCCTTCCCCCATGAGAGAATTTCCATCTGCTCATCTTCGTCATACTCATACATATAGCGCCTTCCAAAGCGGCTTCCCGGGTGTGTATGGAGACCAACAAAATGCCCATCTGTTAAGATTTGCTCACATAGAGCAGCAAAGTTTTTCTCATGGCTAGGGTGATAGACATCCACAAAATGATTGACGACAGCTCCATATTCTGCTGCAATCGCATTGATAAGAGGAACACCGACCTGCTCGCCGTCAATCCTGCCCAAAACAAAGAGAGCAAACGCCTCATCAAGATCTTGTGCCAGTTCTCCGACTTCGGTATCACACGATAATAGTATTTGTTTCATGACAACCAGCGGCTCCCTCAAAGTATCTTTTTATACAAGTCAAAGAGTATATTCTTCCATAAACAGAAGACACATTCTCCACCATAATATTTACTGATTACTCCACCAAAACGATGCTTAAAACGCACAATCCCCTCAACTTTATCACCTTGTTCATAGCTACTAATATTTCCTGATAGGTCATAGAAATCAAGCCCCTCTTTTTTTAGCAACTTCATAATTTCCCAATGAAGGAAGTTCGAGGCTCCTGTAATCTCCTTGCTTTTTGTAGCACCTTTCCAATAAACCGCCCTTTTCGGACTCATAACAATCGTCGCTGCCGACTGGATCTCACTATCATGCTGCGCAAAAAAGAACCTAATATTACCGGAATCATGTAATGCCTGATACGCCTCCAAAAAGACATTCTTCTCTACATTTTTTCCTTGTGTTCGTTGATATGTCGCTTGAGAAAGATGATAGTATCTTTCCACATCAGCCGAATCTTTCCCCTCAAAAAATTGGACACCTTCCCGCTCTGCACGACGAATACTATTGCGATGTTTTGAGTGAATTCCCTTAAATATATCTTCCTCTGACTGTCTCAAATCAACGACATTCGCCTGATACTCATGGATCTCCGAAAAACCTTGCTGTTCTAACAATGTTCTATTGGAAAATCGCGAAAACGCCAGATCGTAGAAGACAAACTTAAACGGATGATATTGAGCACGTATCGTCTTTATTGCCAATTCAATACAACCAGAGTCCTCGTTTGTCGGCTCGGAAAAGGCCTGAAGAAAACAAAAATTACGCTGCCCACGAATCGTAAGCAGCCATTGAAAGATCACCTTCCCATCTGCTTCGATTGAAACGAATATAGGGAAGCCATTTCCGTGCATCAATTTAGAATACGACACCAACTGTGTGGGATTGCCGGATGTTTCAAGAATATATTGATCCCATATCTCTTGCTCAACTTCATCAATCAGTCTTATACTACAGTGCATGATGTCTTAGCCCCCTCAATTTTTCCATATTCTCCATCGTAAGACTGTCCGTATCCAACAGGAGCAGATGCTCCTTTAAAAAGCGAACATTTTCTGTCATTTGAGCTTCCGTATATGCTTGAAATACTGGCCACACACGACGTGTTTTTATCCCAAGAGGACGCAGCTGTTCTTCCATTATCGGTATATCGTCCACAAAACAAGAATATACGGGAAATGTGCCTACACAAGAAACCGGTTGGAGAAGCTCAAAAATACGCTTGGCCTTCTCTTTCCTTGTCTGAAACAGGCGATCCTGCGTCAACAATATAGACTTCACACTCTCTTGTTGCCATGCGGTAATGCGCGTATCAAACAACGCATAGCAATGATCCTTGCTGTAAAAATCAGGAAGAGTGTATAAACGCAATGTGCGACTTGCTTTTGAAATTAAGCGTTTGCATAGACTATACCGCAAGTCACATGTCAGTGTCATTGATCGATCTTTGGCGAGAGCCTTCATATAAGAGTATGCCATACTGTCTGTGACGGTTTCATGAAAAAGTTTTCTGTTCTTGAATTGAAATGCTTTTGCTTGCTTAAACAGCTTATTGCTACGGAAAACAACGGCCCCCCCTGCCGGAGTCGTAAAGGATTTTGAAAAAGAATATACCGTGGCATCCCCCTGCGGATTCGTTCCCCAAGCATGACTGTTATCAAAGATGTGTACCACATTCCTTGCTGATGCAGTCTGCTGGACTTGTGATATATTTTGAGGCACAAAACCATAGTACGAATGAGAGATAATCGCGCCCGTTTTATCAGTGATTTTAGATTCTAAATCAACAATATCCATGCCGAGTCCGTCCGTCTCAACGTCGACAAAGACCGGTATCCCTCCTGCAAAATAAATTGCAGTTGGCACATTCGTAGCACAGGTAAACGCAGGGAGTAAGACCTCTCTTCCCCGAACACCAACGCTCATAAGCGCAAGATATAAAGCTGTTCTCCCCCACGAACAAAAACACGTATTTTGATCGTATAGATCCTTATAGTGCATCTCGAACCGCTCCATCATAAGCTTTTTTATAGAGGTAATATGAATAGCTCATATCCAAAAGTGCAGCCAAGCAACCACCATAGCCACCAAGCCACATAATAAGAAGAAAATTGGATACAACATCCATAATGCCTATGCGAACAGCTATATTTCGCATAATTTTTGCGTAGCCATGCCCTGCCAGCCAAGTATTGTATAATCCATACGCACCTTGAAAGCACATAACCACCGCCAAAATAAGAAGGTAGTGGAACGCCTCCACATATCCGCCGGATAAATAGAGGACAAGAGTCAAGTAACCGGCGAACACCATAATCAGTGCAGAAACGCCTAATGCCTGCAGATTACGCTTGATGAAACGTAACGGAATGATCTCTGTCACTGCAAGCTGGCGAAACATCGCAATGGACAGTGCATTAGAAACCGTAAGAATCGGAGAAGCAAAGGACTGAGCCATTGTATAAAATCCGACCGTACGAGCATCAGCAAAGTAAGATATGAGCAATTTGTCAATATTGTAAGCTGCTGCGCCGGCAATTCGCCCCCAATAAATCGCCCAACCATATTCCTGATTATAAGCAAAGCAACGCTTCATATAAGAAAAGACACGATCAAAGCGAGGTTTCATCGAAAAATAGATATAGAAAAAGGCGAAGGCAAAAGCCACCCCCATGACATAAAAAACAGTCAACGGACGCACTTGATCCATAAAATAGAGCACCACGATAAGAACAATACTGATAAATCGCTGCAAAAAATTAAATCCTGAAAGTGCATATATTTTATTATTTCCTTTTAATATGAGCTCCATAAACGACGGGAGTATATATACAAAACTGAGAAAGCATATTTCCGACAGGAGATTTCCGATCTTATCATTGAATATATCGTCTATATAATAACTTAAAACAAAAATACATACTCCCATCAAGGAGCTAATAAGTAGAAAGAAACAGAAGAACGCCCCCAGCCAATGGCGTTCTTCCTCTGGATCCTGATTATCCGCCAAGATCTTCGCTGCCGTCGAAAAAAAGCCAAACTCAAAAAAAATCCCGACAAAGCCCATGACGGCAACAGCAAAGCTGTAAATGCCAAATTGATCAACGCCCATCTCTTTTGCCAAAAAGACATTGATCAAAAAGCCCATACCAAGTGAAAACATCTGCATGAGGGAATAGACGCCCGTCTGACGGGCAAGCCTGTTATGTCTTATTTGATTGATCTTTTCCCGTACACCATTAAAAGACATCACAATAAGTCCCGACATCCCCTTTTACAAACAGAATACAAGTCAACGTTCAATATACCCCACCCAGTTCCGCTGCGGATGGAAGTGCATATTAACGTCTCGGTAGTCCACAAGGTCACCATCCTGCACACATACCACCTGCAAATCATTTGGTTGGAAGGCAAACAGCGGATATCTCTGTGCTTCACGATTGACTTTAAGTTTTTCCGGATCAAAGCCCATCTGGTACATCGAAATATAGTCCACTGCAAAAGGACTCCCCATACCACAGGCGATATATCCTACCGCCTTCGGTGTGGGCGAGAGCGGACCATCCGCTTCACCGGCAATAACACCGTCCACGACACTGAAGTATTTTCTCTGTGGCGTGTCATGCAAACGACCATCCTGATCCGCAAAGAGAACAATTTGATTGAGATCAAGACACATACGCCATGTCGTGTCATTTCCATGCCAATCCCCATGACCCAAAAGAAGATCTTGTCCCGTAATCCGTCGATAGATCTTTTGCAGCATGGCAAAAGGTTGGTTTAGAACTTTATACAGATAGCGGCTTCCCATCGTATTGCGAACTAAAATATGGTCTCGTGCGATACGATCCCAACGATAGCACAGATTTGCAAAGAAAGATAAATCCGGTGGGTACTCATCCCCTCCATGCTGGGCATTGCCAACACGATAATGCGCCAGATAGTTTTTATCGCCGTTTGCTCCCACCATGTTTTTGCAGTTGATTGTCACACCGGTCTTTCGATGCGTTTTCAGTTTTGGCATACTGATGATGACATCTGCCTGCAGAACGGAGCCGGAGAGCAGATATTGATGCCCCTCCTGATGCTGCGCGACAATAAAGCTCCTGTCAAAATCCGAGCCGTAGAGCCTTTCAAGATGGTTCTCTGCTTCCAAAAAGCTTTTTTCGCCAAGATCAACCAACACATAGCCGTTGGGGTCGCCCGGCAGTTCTTCCCGAACACCGTCTCTCGTTCCATCAGGATAACAGTTTTTACGAAAATCCACCAGTGAAATCGAAATTCCCCGCTCCTGATACCATTCAACCAGTTTCCGAAGTCCATTCTGTGCAACGATCTCGTCAAAATGACCATTCGCCTGTGGTGCATCGCCCACAATAATACTGCCAGTTCCCTTGAGTGCCAAAATAACATAGTCAAGCACGGGACGAATGACAGAAGCATGCGTTGTAACAGCGCAAACATCCGCCCCACTCCCGTTGAAGTGCAACACGAGATTCGGCTTAATTAAAACCTTATCCCCCGGAGAAATGAAGTCGCCGAATGGATTCCATTCTGCAGTATCTGCATGCTCTGCATCCAGCCCCAGATTCTTGATACAGTCACGCACCAACTCATATACCGGATTCGTCTCACGTGCAGTCGAAATTTCGCCGCCCCATTCGGGATATGTTTCCGAGGGGTGGAACGGCGCTGTTTCTGGATAAACAAGTCCTGACGCAATATTGACAGACACATCTTGTAACATAGATTCTCCTATTAAAGTTAATGGATGATTTCCCCCATTTAACTTAAATAAAAACGCGAAGCAAATTTCGCATTAGTTCAACCGTATCAAGCACTTTTACCCCTGTTTTGTTCCTTTTATAAAACAAATAGAAGGTTTTATCTTGCCCCGTTTGTGTTGGGAATAAAGTAACCGCCAGATTCTTAAATAGAAAAACCCTCTTTCCTTTTTTTGACGGAAAGGCTACCTTTATTTTGGCAAAATCCGGCTTCGCAAAACCGCTACTAAATTGCTTAGACGTTAGGATAACAAAATTGAACTCAATTTGATTTTGTTTGGCAAACTTTAATAATGTATCTGCAACTTTATACATATCAGTCTTTTTCTTTTTTTGTATTTCACGCGTCCTTTCATCAATGTTTTCCAGTCGATCCAATTCCTCAAGTTCCTCTTCTATGCTGTGAAGCACTTTTTCATTTATTGAATGAATTCTTCCTACAGAATCTTCTCCCATAGCATAAGTCATTAGAGACTCCATTGCTTTTTCGATATCTCCTAGAATATCAGCTGTTGCTACTTTACTAGCAACAAATAATGCATTATATTCTGCTTCAGATTTCCACGCAGGATGCTTTCGCTCATTTCGCTCATAGTATTCTTTTCCTAGATCCCCCAATTCTTTCCAATAAATATTTTTAGATAAATATATAATATCATCATCACTCATCAAGCGAATTTTTCCTCTAACTCCGAAAATCTCTCCCGTCGCACTTAATGATTTTTCCGAAAATAATCTTGCAGTATTCGAACCAAGTTTTTGGTTCAGAAATCGAATGATTTCACGAAGCAAATATCCATCATATAGTACAACAGGATGTGCTTGAATCCACTTTCGTTCTGCATCATGTGCATATACAACATTTTCTAAAACACTGAGTGCAGATTTTCCATATGCCAAGCAAAGCTTTTCATCCGTTTCCTCTCGATACAGAGTTAAGGAAGAAAGCAGTCTTATATAATCAATATTAATCGTGTCAAACCCAGTAACAAACGCATCTCGAATCAGATAATCCAGCTTATCAACATCTATAATTTTAGAATTCAGCATCGTAATGAATACATTCTTCATCTGGGAGTTTATATTGCCATCATCATAACGATATCCGGTAATACATCGTGCAAAAAAAGATCGCTCTTCCGAGGACACAAAACAATCCCCATAATTCCTAAGAGAAACGATGGCACTCATCAGTTCATGTGGTGCTGCTGCATCAGACTTATCTTTGGGGATATTTTTTTGAAATGTTTCATCACCAACTAATTCAGATAGCGTTTCGTGAAGCTCTTCATATTCACCATTATCATTCAGAAAAAACTCTTCTCCCGTATGAGAAAACGGCGCATGTCCGACATCATGTAACAAACAAGCCAACTGAAACAAAGAACAATCTCGCGTCATTTCCTCATGTTCTACAAAATCTCCATTTTGATTCTCTTTTTTGAGTTGCTCACTAGCAATCTTTCCTAAGTGAAACACGCCCAGAGAATGAACAAAACGATTATGCATGGCAGATGAATATAAGGGGGAATAACTCGTTTGAATGATTCGCCTTAAACGTTGAAACTCGGGCGTATCTACAATCTCCATAAATTCCGTGCTCACAGAGATATATCCATAGATTGGATCCTTAAACCGTTTCTCCGCCATCATCAAGCTGCTCCGCTATCTTCTACTGAAACATCTAAGAATGCCTTCAGTAAATCCAATGCCAAATATCCTTGGAAAGCGATTATCAAGTCTTCTAATTTAATCTTTTCCCTTAACCTTATTCCTCGCTGTCCATTTTCTTCACCCGGCTCAAAAAACTGCGAATAATTTCGATACAACGCTTCTGTACGATTACGCGAAAAAATCAGAACTGCCTTTTTATTGTCCTCGTTTAGCTTTTCAACTACACGATTTCCATATGACTCGATTGTCATATATGACAGAAATCTCTTTTCTGCATTCTTATGCAATGCCTGAATCAAAGCATTTGCTGCAACATCTTCGATACCAATATAAAACATATGAGCAGCTCCTTTATTTATATAGTCATACTACTTTATTACAACTTTAGCCGTTGGTCAAGGTACTTGTATTTTCCTCTTGGTGTCAACGGGATGGTTTCTACAAATTCCAAACGCAACTCTACCTGATCCTTGAACTTTTCACTCAATTCGGCATAGATTTTCTTAGAATCGGCCTCTGTATAGTCTGATCGAGGAATAATCTTTAAAATGACAATGCCCTCCTTCTCCTGATAATATTGAATACGAACCGTGTGCTCAAATATATCACTATGCGAATTGAGTGCTGTAATAGATATTAAGTTACCATACTTCGTCTTAAGCGAGTCCCCTGTACGACCTTGCATCCGTTTAATCATACGCGACTGTATTCCACAGGAACACTGATGTCCCACTCCCATAAGAGCATAATCTTCTGTTTTATACCTGATAAAAGGAACTGCATTATTGATAAAACTCGTTCCTATAATTTCACCAAGCTCTCCATCCTTCGCTGAAGAACCATCTTCCTTCAGATACTCCAAATAGGAGTGTTCCATGTATTCATGATAGTTATCATACTGACAATTTGCTATAAACCCAACTTGTTCGCAGTTACCATATAAATCACCAATAGGGCAATGAAAAGCCTCTTCAATGATCCTGCGTTGATCTTCCAACAAAACTTCTGAGGAAGTAAAAACAGCTTTTAATTTTAAGTCTTTTAAAGACACACCTGCTCGAAGTACATATCTTGCAAGAATTTCAAGAGCAGATGGATATCCTCGTAAAAAAGAGGGGGAAAACTCCACTAATTTATCAACGTATGCCCCCATGTTGCTTTCTACCATATCATAAGTAGATAGGTATAAGTGTTTTTCTCCACGCTCATAATGAAACCATCCCCCCTTTACAACAGCCCCTCTGAGGATGGCACAAGGCATCCCCATTTTGTAGCCCCAAAAATGCCAACTATTCCATGTAAATGCCAATCTCCGCAATTCAGTTTCTTTTGTAATATAAAAACCTAGGGGATTTCCAGTAGAACCTCCAGTCATGACATATAACAACCTCTTTCTCGGAATACAATCCGAGATCATATCTTCCATATGTTTTTTCAACAGATCTTTTGTCAAGAACGGTATTGCTTTTATATCGGAAAAATCTTGTATTTTCCTTGGGTTAACACCATATTCATCAAAAAGATTATGATAATACCTTGTATGATCATAAGCATAAGAAATAATGCGCTGCAATTCCTGTAGTTGATGCTCCAATCGTTGTTCATAAGAAAGGTACAGTAATTCACTATATTTTTTATAGAAGTCATGATACTTATAACCCATCCGAATGGATTGAGGTATAAAATGATAAACCTCACGAAGTGCGTCCCTCAGCGACATACCGACCTCCGTTATATCTGTTCTTCCACAGCAAAGGCAATCTGCATTGCCTGTATCTGCTGCCAGAGAGGAATCGAAGCTTCACTCCCCTCTTTGATCGCCTTACCAAATGCCTCAAGTTCCTCGAACTGCCCCTTTTCGCTGCCCTTCGTCTCAATCGAGGCAAGCTTTACACCGTATCCCTTCATCGACTTGTAGTCGTTGAGCGTAATCATCTTCCCGTCAAAGAACACTTCCATCGTTTCCTTGGGATAGTCCTTGCTTCCCACAGCCGTATAGATGAGATTGGCTATAGAACCATCGTCATAGGTGACAGTGGCAATAAAGTTGTCTTTGGCGCTATAATATGCTCCATTCGGCTGAATGGAGCATGCACTGACAGAAACAGCCTTTGCTCCCGTGAGGAAGTTGAATACATCATAGATATGGCACGCCTCTCCGATGTTACGGCCTGCCCCTTCCTCAGTATGCACCCAATGATCAAGTGGAATGTAGCCTGCATTCATCGTATAGTGAATGATCATGGGATTCTGGCGTGCAGTCGTGTGCTTCGCGATCTCCTGCAGATAGCGTGAATGGCGACGATTGAATCCGGTCAAAAGAAGAGGTGCATCTCGATGCTCCCGATAGAACTGCTCGATCCTTGCCAGTTCCTTCGCATTGATGGCAAGAGGCTTTTCAACAAGGACATGTTTGCCCAGCCCCAGTGCTGCCAAGACCATATCGGCATGAAGGTTGTGACGTGTTGCGATCAGTACCATGTCAACAGCATCATCCGCAAGCACCTTTTCGTAATTCGTTGTCGCATAGTCGGCTCCGAACTGCTTTGCGACCACTTCGGCATTGGTTCCCGTGCGACTCATCACGGCACGCAGTTGGTAGAGATCGCCGAGCTGTTTGATGTTCGGCAGGTGCATTCCCTTCGCGAATCCGCCCGCACCGATCAGTGCAATTTGTATCTTTTCCTTCTGCGTGGGATGTGCAGCAACGGTTACAACATCCGCTTCTTCCCGTTCCTCCTGAGGGTAGGAGAGAAGCACCATGAGAGGCTTCGGTGATGCCGTTTTCAGCGATTCGTATGCGGTGTCCGCTTCCTCCACGGGATAGATTTTGGAAACCATATCCATCACGTGAAGTTTCTTCGCCGCCATGAGATTCAGCACTTCCTGCAGGTTGCGATTCTCCGTCCAACGCACATAGCTGACAGGGTATTCCAGTCCCTTCTCCTCGTAGAGGCTGTCATAGCGCCCCGGTCCATAGGAAGTGGAAATGAAGAAATCAATCTCCTTCTCATAGAAGTCCGCACGGTTCAGATGGAGACCAACGTCACCCACGAGAACAACGCGCCCCTTGCGACGGCACATCTTAAACGCTGTCGAGACGATCGCGTCGGACTTTGCCGCTGCCGTAATGATAACACCATCTGCACCGATCCCATCCGTCAGACGCGCCACTTGCTCGGCATCCGTCGAGCCATCTGGCTGGATGGCATAGTCCGATCCATGCTTCAGTGCCATCTGGATTCGGCCGGCATCCAGATCGCTGACAATTACCTTGCAGCCGCTCGCCTTGAGCATCTGCACGGCAAACTGTCCAATCACACCAAGACCGATAACAACGAAGCACTCGCCAAGTGTCGTATGGGCACGGCGAACGCCCTGCATGGCGATCGAGCCAAGGGTAACAGTGCTTGCCTCCTCAAACGTGAGGCCCTCAGGAATCTTGACGAGAAGATTGCGCGGCACATTAATGATCTCTGCATGATACGCACACTGTGCTCCGGCACAGGCAACACGCTCACCGAGCTTAACATCCTTGATGCTGTCACCAATACCGACGACAACTCCCGCAGCTGAGTACCCGATGGGCGTACCTGCATCTATTTTCCCACAAATGAATTCGTATGTACGAGAAAGCCCTCTCTCAGTCGCCATATCAAGTACTTTTTTGACGTTATCTTTCTCTCTAATAGCTCGCCTCCATAGTGGCTCTGCTGTTGCTTCAACACGGAGCATGTCTGTACCGATGGAAATACACGAGTTGACAACACGCACGAGCACCTTATTCGCCTCAACCTGAGGCGCAGGCACGTTCTCTGCGATAGCCCGACCTTTCTTAATCAGCACCTGCTTCATGCAAAAATCCCCCGTGTATCGATGACCGTCTTCCCCTTGAGAAGTGCACGATCCATTACCTTGAATTCCTTGTGATCGACAAGCAGGAGGACGATATTCGCCTCTCGCATAGCATCCTCCAGCGAAACAAGGCGCACATTCTTCTTGTCGGCAAGAGATGCGGGAAGCTCGTGAACATTCGGCTCAACGACAAAGAGCTCATCGAGCGATCCAGCTGCGAGATTCTCCGCAATCCGCAGCGACGGACTCTCGCGCAGATCATCAATATCCGGCTTAAACGCAAGACCGAGGCACGCAACCTTCGGATTCTCCGTCATACGAACAGCTTCATATACCTTTTCCATCACAACATGGGGTTTGCTGTCATTGACCTCACGTGCAACACGAATCAACCGCGCATCACGCGGCGCCGAATCCACAATAAACCACGGATCAACGGCAATACAATGACCACCCACTCCGGGTCCCGGCTGAAGAATATTAACGCGCGGATGGCGATTGGCGAGACGAATCAACTCCCAAACGTCAATACCGAGCTTATCACAGATGATCGAGAGCTCATTGGCGAAGGCAATGTTCACATCACGGAACGAGTTCTCCGTGAGTTTTGCCATCTCTGCTGTGCGTGCATCCGTCGAGAGAAGCGCACCTGTGACAAAATGACCATAGAACTCAACTGTTTTCTTCGTCGACTCCGCATCAATACCACCAATGATACGGTCATTGTGCGGCAGTTCCTCAACGATCTTGCCAGGCAGGACGCGTTCTGGGCAATGGGCAAAATACAAATTCTTCCCCACAAGATCTGTACGCTCCTCAAGCACCCATTTTTGTACCTTCTCTGTCGTCCCAACAGGACTGGTGGACTCGAGGATAATCAGATTGCCCTCTTTGACAAAGGGAGCAATTTCCCGCGTCGCTGACTCGACGAACGACAAATCAGGCTCCTTATCTCCCTTAAACGGTGTCGGAACTGCGAGGATGAACACATCTGCCTCATGTGGTTTTACATCGGCATGGAGATTTCCTGAGGAAACTGCTTTCTTCACATACGCAGCAAGTCCCGGTTCCACAATGTGAATCTCCCCGCGATTAACCGTCTCTACGACACGCTCCACCGGATCCATCCCGTAGACCTTAAAACCGTTGTTTGCAATGAGTGTCGCCGTCGGAAGACCGATGTAGCCAAGACCTATCACACATACATTTTGCATTTATTGTACCTCTTTCCCTGTTTTCTCCTCAAATAATTCTTCAAACTGATCTACCACACGACGAATATCATATTGCTCTAAATCAACATGATATTGTGCACTGTAGTCCCCTTTCAGAAATGCTTGAAAGACTTCTGGTCGAAATGTCTGGCAGTTAAAGCTCAAGATAGGCCTCCGACTCATCGCGTAGTCAATCAATTTACTCGGTCGTTGTGTTGCATTATCGTTGTCAAAGTTAATGACAAAATCCATCTTTGCCATTTCATGGATGAGAGACTCGCGGTCGATTGGAGATTTGATTAGAAGCTTTTCACCTAATAATTTTTTATAAGAAGAAAGCATCTCTTGCGAAAAAGTATCTTCTAAGCAGTATACCACAAATCGAAACGATTGATCTAATGTCAGTAAATAATCAAGGAAGAATTTAGGATTACGAATATGTTCATAAAAAATTCCAGCGTAACAGAAGGTAGGCACCGCATTCGGTCGACATAAAGCACCATCTATGTCCACCAAGCGCACCCCTTGTGGGATGGTAGTTATTTTAGTGGGTGGCGCAAGCCCCTCATAGGCTTCCTTGGCACGATCAAACGGTACTGAAATATAATGATACCCGCTTAGCACCCATTTCTCAGCCCATTTCAAATACCATGCTTTAGCAAACGACGGATTACGATATAGTGGGTCCCCGCAATCTGCAATCCGTACAGTAGCAGTATGGTAAAAGTGCTCAATGAAACGACTGACGAGCAACACAGAAAATGGATAACTGATTGCGATTTCCATATCGTAATCTTTCATCTCTTTTCTATGCTGGCACATCGTCCAAAATAAATGCCCCCCATACCACATGTCACGTGGTCCAACACCAAGAAAAAATCGCGATGCCCATCGAATAAAAGATACAACGACTCTCCGAAGCGATGGATGAGCAGATGGCTCCGTCAGTTGCCTTTCTAAAGGGCGCTCCACATCAACTTTATGGACATTTCCCATTCCAAAATCATCTACAATTGCATCTTTCGGAATGAACAAATCGACGTGATGACCACGTCGATGCAGTTCACGAACTAATTCGGTCGTCCGAAATGCACGAGGATTCCGTGCCGGATAATACCATGCGGATAAGACCAAAACTCTCACGATTCTTCCCGTCCTTTCGATGCCACGACAAGTATCAGCGCAAAGATAATCCACATTGGCATGAGCCGAAAGGCATCTACATTAAACCCCTGCAAAACAATTCCAAACATAGTTAATGCAAGGATTCGTCTTTCCGCCATTCGATCTACATCTTTTGTCGTGCCACATCTCCATACAGCGCAAAAGAGAGAAATAAGCAATGCCACGTAAACAAGAAGTCCAATCCCTCCTAACTCCGCCAAGACCCTCGCATACAGGCTGTGGGCAGGCGGCCATGGCCATCCAGTTCCATTTGTTGCCCACATCGAAATCTCAACACTCCGCCATGCCTCTTCAGGGTAATAGTCAGGCGCATAGAAGCCATACATCCCATATCCGACCCCCAAGAGAGGATGATCTAAAAATATATTCCACGCTGCAAGTTGAGACCCGTATCGAGCGACATTCGATAAATTATTATCGGATAATAGGCTCTCATAGACTTCAGCAACATCCACTTTTGGTAACGACGCCATAATAAACTCAGATGAGAGGCCTACTCCCGTGAAAAAAATAATCGCAAATACAACAAGGCGTTTTCGTTCTCCCCAAACCATCCCCCGGAACATCAATAAGAATAAAAAGCCTTCAATCGCCATAACCATATATGCTGTGCGGGATAATGAAAATAAAACTAAGACGATAATATAACCAAGTATAAGAAAGAAAAAACTCGGATATTTGCTTCTTTTAAGGAAACACTCCCCTAAAACCCAAGGCAGTACAAGTGCGGTATACATACCAAAATAAGAGGCTTCTGCGGCAAGTGATCGAACTCTAAAATACTCTACTATGCCATTTGCTTCTCCACCACGAAACAAGCGATCGATAAACGTTATTATATCAGATGATAGTGTATTTCCTCCCATCCTTCCTAATTCAAACAAGGAATAAGTCCCAGCTAATACGAGAGAGAGAAGAATCCATCTCTGAAAGAATAAGATTGGATTTCGTTTTTCTTCATAAAAGATATTATACACATAGAGAACGACCAAGAAATAAAAAATCATTGTGCCTGTCTGCACGAGAAATCGACCGATTCCGGTATCTCCTTGGAATCGAAGCTCCAGTATATCAAAGAGATTTACTATCCCCGAAAAAATGATGACCACTAAAAATCCATAAAAAAAATAAATGCTTTTAACCGATGGCACATGAATACTTTTTTTTAGAAAGAGGATCTCTATGAGCCAAATAAACACTCCTACGGCAATTGGATAAAAGCTTCCTTCTTTTCCAAGCCCTCCAAAATGCTGCACACCAAGTGATGTAATAAATGGACTGAGAAAAACGGCCGTCGCTAGTAAGGATAAATGCAACTTCCTCAATATCTGTTCACCTCCCTATTTACATTAGAGCAGCCTTATGGGATATTCAACACAGCCCTCATTACTCTGACAATGTATGCTTATAAATCATCTCCAGTTGATGGATATACGCGACTGCGTCATACTCTCGTCCCCAATAACGCTCATAGGCTGCTACACTCAGTCTAGCGACAAGATGATCATCCGTTAGTTTTTTGATCTCTTCACAGAGCGAATCCAAGGATCCACTCTGGAACAAAAGCCCTGTCTCACCATCCACGATTTCATCACGTGCCGCACACACATCCGATACAATAGTTGGAATCCCGCGTGCTGCAGCCTCTACGACAGAAAGCCCCATCGTCTCATACCATTTCGATGGAAATACCAACGCGCGTGCACGCCGAAAATACTGCTCTATCTCCTCATGCGAAAGCCATCCCGGGAATTCCGCCTGTGGGCATATCGTACGAAGTTCATCCTCACATTCTCCCGTCCCAATAAAGACGGCAGGAATGGAAAGTCTAGCTGCTGCGTGCGCAAATAGTTCTGCACCTTTCTCAGGAGCAAAACGCCCAATAAAGAGATAGAGCTGATTTCTCTCGGAGCGAATGCGTTCTGAATGCTTCACATCAATCAGGTTTGGTAAAAAGGCTAAGCGTTGCCCCTCAGGTAAATATGGTTCGAGAATGTGGCGGCTAAACGAAGAAATATAAATCATCATGTCAATATTTTTCGGCAAGCCGCCGAAATGATATTGAACGAATTGTCTCAAGACGCGCCAGCCCTTATGGAGAAATGAGCGGCTGTCGCAGTGATGCAATACGCAGGACATACTCATCGCTTTTCGCGAACAGATCTCTCCTTTTTGATAGTCATAAAATCCAAGATTCGGGCAGGCGATTCCATAATCATGGAGGTGATAGGCAATACGAAAACCTTGTTTTTTTGCAATGGGAATAATACTGGAGGATATGCTCTTGGAAAGCGCATGAATATGTATCACAGTATCATGCGGTGAGCAATCTGACAGGAGCGAAGAAAATGCCTTCGCTGCACGAAAATTCCATATACCTTGAAAGATAGCTCGCAGACGGTTCGGATCCCGAAGGATATCCTTCTGATTCAAACAAACAACTGAGAGTTTTTGGGCACCTTTCAGTTCTTCCCCAATTGGTCCAACAGCAGCAAAGAATACAACATCATGCCCATTCTTCGCAAGTAACTTTGCAACGGTAACAGCGACCTGACTCGCTCCCCCGTTCACATATGCAAAGTCATTAACAATGATTACTTTCAACATACATCTCCTGAAGGATTTATTATGTGACTCTACAAGTTAATCATTCTGTTCCCAATACCGAGGAAACGTACTCAATTTTTTTTTCCATGCGTTTGGAATTTTCCGCTCTTTCTTTCCCAAACAATATCCTAAATACTTCATTCCATCACGCAAAGCCATCTCGAAAAGACGGTAAGGACAATGCTTTAAGATGTAGCGAAGTTCCGTCATAACAAAACGCTTTCCCTCGCCCTCTGCCTTACCAAAGTTTTTTTGAATCCATGACTCGCGTGCATGAAAAACGCCGATATCGAAGTAACGCTTAAACTCTTGGATCATGGTATAGTCATGTGAGTGATATACCATAGCATTGGCAACATATGCTACCCTCCAGTTCGCGAGAAGCATCTTTGCTGCGACACACATATCTTCACTAAGAATCGTGTTTTGGGGAAATCCATGAACTTCTTCTATGGCTTCCTTCCGATAGGCAGCAAACGAGTTGGACATAAACGCCGTTTTGATTCCATGTTGTTTTCTGTCTTCAAAACCATAGATATGACTTTCCGGCGGATAGTTAAATGCACGAGCTATCGTCCCAAAAGGCCCCGCATTTCTATGAGGAAGTTGCCGACCGTATGCGCAACCAACTCTATTATTATCATCAAAGACGGCAGCCAGATTCTCTATAGATTGCTCATCTGCTAGGATAGCATCCTGTGTAAGAAAAACATATACATCTGCCTCCCTGCAAAGTTCTATCCCCCATTGACGCGTGCCGCCATGATTGAAGTCTCGGCTGTCAATCGTTCGAACTTGTACGTTCATCCCCTCGACTTCATCCGCATAGAGCCCCCCCTTTCCTGAATCGATTAAGAGAACAGGAAGATTAGGAAGTGATTGTTTCTTTATCATTTGGAGGAGGCAAAGAAACTTATCGTCGGGGCGATAAATCGGTATGATAATCTGTACCTTCAACTAATACGCACCTTTTCCTGTAAATACAGTCTTCACGGTCTTAAACAGATACACAAGATCAATCCAAACCGACCAGTTTCGCACATACCATGTGTCCATGGCAACACGCTCCTCATAGGTCGTATCGCTGCGACCGTTCACCTGCCACATACCTGTGATGCCGGGAGGAACCATATAATATTCCTTAATATGGTCACCATAAAGATCGATCTCTTTCATAACGATCGGTCTGGGGCCGACAAGGCTCATATCCCCCATCAGGACATTCCACAGCTGCGGCAGTTCATCGAGACTCGTCTTACGCAGAAATGCTCCTAATTTAGTTACACGAGGGTCATTCGTAAGTTTAAAAGTTGTTTCCCATTCTCTTTTTGCTTCAGGATTATTCGCAAGGTATTCTTCCAGACGTTCCTGCGCATCCGGTATCATAGATTGGAATTTATAACACGGAAATAGTTTTCCATTCTGCCCTACACGTCGATGTGCAAAGATAATATGTCCTTTATTATCAATTCCAACAAGCACAGCTACTATAATAAGAATCGGTAAAATCAAAAATCCACCGCAAATAGTCGCAATGAGGTCAAAAAGGCGCTTTGCCAAACGGTTTCGTCGTCGCGCAAGATTATTGCGGATGCTGAGCATGAATACTTTCTCGGTATAGAACGGCTCAACGCCGACATGCCCCAGAGGGAGCATCATCAGATCAGGAACAAAGAGGATGTCACGCACCAGTGGCTGGATCTTCGCGACAAGTTGCTCCATCCGAGTACCGTCCATCCCAGGGGCAGTGATAATCACTGTCTTTATCCCAGAATCTCGGATCAGTTCCGTGGCATCTTTCACCTGTCCCAAGAGCAGAAATTTTTGTGGAAGGGTCTTCGATATTGGAGCATCATCAAGCAGTCCTACAACCCGATAGCGATAGCCCAAGTCTCCATCAAAGAAAGAAAGGGCAAGCTCCGCCGTTTTTCCTGCGCCGATCAGGATCACAGGCTTCGTCAGCCAGTTCATCTTTTTCAGCAGTTTGAGGAGAATATACCGTCCTATATAGATGTTAAAGAGTGCCAGGAAACCAAACAGGACGACATAAAGACGCGAGGCAAGCATACTCGCCTGCATAAAATAAAGTATAAGGATGCAGGTGATCAGTGCATAGAGCACCGCATAGAAGATCTGCTGCACCATAGCGATGATTGGCCGCATCTTTGTGTAGGTCTGCGAGATAGCAAGGAACGCAATGAATACGAGTGGTATCCAAAAAAACAGATAGGCATTAGGTACATGATAGGATGTTCCCATCAGTGTCCCATAGATGTCGTGCATGCCAAATGCCATTCTCTCTGCAAGGAGAATAGCAAGATAGTCAAAAATGATAAACAAAAGAGGTGCACACACTCTGCGAAGTACGGCTGAGGTCTCAGATACGATCGCCATGAATATGTACACCTCCTAAAGTCGTTATGCTTCGCGTTTATAGGTCAACAGTCCATACCCCATAGAAAGGAGTATGCCGAGGACAAAGCCGATCGCTGTGATCAGTTTCTTATGCGGTGCAGCAGGTCTATCTTCATCCGGCAGATTCGCTGGGTCGATGATCTGGATGTCCATACTCTCCATCGCTGCCTGCAGTCGGTTTTGCTCATACTGCTTAACGAGATTCGCATAGACTTCGTTCCTGATTTTTGCATCGCGACTAAGGCGCATATACTCAGCAACATCGTCGGGGAACGTGCCGAGTTCCTCCTCCCTCTTGCTCCGCTGTGCCTTCAATGCCTGCTCACTCGCCTGTGCCACCGCGAGGTTGACCGATGCGAGGGCGCGCTCCTTGCTCAGTTCGGAGTGTGTCGGATTCAGCGTCGTCGCCCCGGAGTCGACACTCGATACAACCTCAGCATTGAGGCTCGCACGCAGCTGATCCAGTTCCTTCTGCGCCTTCTGGACGCTCGGATGCAGCTCTGTGTAGTTCTGCTCGAGCCCGGCGAGCTCGACGCGCTTGCTGACAATCTGATCGCGTATTTTCTGTACAGTCGTGTTGTCAGAGATGCTGTACGCCTTGCTGCCGCTTTTTTGCTCACCGAGTTTTTCGTTCGCAGCACTGAGCGATGCCTGTGCCGAGGCAGCCTCTACCTCTACCTTGCCGATCTCCTTGTCATACGCTGCCATCTGCTCGATCACTGCTTTTGCCTGATCGGTAGGGCTGTATACCTTATGCTCACGGCTGAACTGCGCGAGTTTATCCTCAGCTTCTTCCGCCTCCTGCTTCGTTCCGTTGATGCGTTCATCGAGGAACTTCATAAGGAGAGACTGCGTCTGTTGGTTCATATCCGTCTGCATGAGGAGGAAGTTGTCGACGACACTCTGCGAGATCTGCTGTGCTTCCTCAGGGCTTTTTCCGCGCGCCGTCACCTCGATAAGGTTTGTCCCTTTGGTATTCTTGATATCGAGATGGCTCTTAGCGAAGGACTTTGCGTCGGGCTTTTTCTCTGTACCAAAATCAATGGAGTCAATGATCGGGTCGAGCACGGTGCGCGACTTCATCAGCTCGATGTAGTTTGTCGTGGGCGAGGCAACGCTCCCTCCGCCCAATCCACCGAGCCCAAGTGCTGCCATCGCGCCTGCAGCACCCGAGATATCCATCTTCGTTGCCGTACGTGTCTGAACGAGGGTCGTAGACTCATACTGCTTGGGCAGGAGAAAGGAGATCACGAGGGCAACCAGCGTACAGACGCCCACGATGCAGAAGATCACAGGCTTGTGGTCGCACATGATCTGAAACAGTCTTGAGAGGTCAATCGAGTCTTCGTTGCGATCCATGCTGTCCTCTTTCTAGTCCGCCAATGCTTTATACATCGTAAATACGTTCAGATACGGCAGGACATCCTCTTGGAACTTGATGCCGTTCGAGGTTGGAACGTAGACGATATCGCCGTCCTGCAGTGCCAAATTCTGCGTCAGATCATGCTTCTTGATGTAGTTCTTCAGGTTCACCTGTTTATAGTACATTGTATCGCCGACGACGCGGATCACCTGTACCTGTGTGCTGCGTCCACGATTCGTAAAGCCGCCTGCCGAGGTGATCGCCGCATACGCGTTCAGTGTGTCGGCAGACATCTCCTTGATGCCTGGCTCTCGCACCTCTCCCATGACATAAACGTTCCGTTTTCCGTATGTCTTAACGCCGACGGAGAGCTCCGGAAAGCGCAGGTAGCGGTGCATTCGCTCGGAAATCAAGTCCTGCGCCTCATCAAGTGTAAGTCCTGCCAACCGCAGCGAACCCGCATAGGGGAGCTGGGCGTAGCCATCGGGGCCGATCATGACAGAATCAAGAGCCGCTGCCCCATTCCCTAAGGCAGAGTTGAACCCGACGACTTGGACACTGAGCACGTCATATTTGCTCAGTCGGTACGTCTCGCCATGGCGACCTCCGGTCGTTGTCGCCATCCGGAAGTCTCCTCCTTCGACGACATGATACGGCGCATCCGTGCTTGGTGCAGGCTCGTTTGCCTGTGCTGCCTGCGGCATCCATATAAGCCCTGCGGCAAGTGCCACTGCGCAGACTCCTGCCCGTTTCTTTTTCCACGTCATGGTACAATTCTCCTTTATTTTGATGCAGAATGCTTTAGAACAGCTCCAATGTCTTGAACAAAAATACCCAGCCGAAGATGGTAAAGCAGGCAAGCGCGCTGCTGTAGACGACACTGTTGCCCGCGAGCTCGGCGTCCGCCTGCATCTGCTGTGCCATGGCAAAGCCTGCAACGGCACAGGGCGTGGCAAAGATTGCGATGAGCGTGACAAGCTCGACGCCGCGAAAGCCGAGTGCAACGGCACAGGCGAGTACGACGGCAGGTACGAGGACAAGGCGCGCAGTGACCGAGAAGATGAGCTGACGCAGATGCGTGTGATAGCTGCCGCCATGGAATGAC
>ERZ773003.271-NODE-271-length-39788-cov-7.671482_pt1 | contig 39788 bp, 38 predicted proteins | sample MGYA00580668_ERZ773003 | MGnify/ENA primary metagenome ERZ773003 (study PRJEB29015, sample SAMEA2738002) | human oral metagenome | biome: human oral; feature: human-associated habitat; material: dental | place: China | collected 2126 ...
AGCTCCCGCTCGGCTACTCGTCGGCGCTCGTCGGCGCGGGCTACCTCATCGGCATCACGAGTGGACTCGCGATGCTGATCGGTATCGCCATCGCATGGGCGGGCTTCGTCCCCTATTTCACCATCACCGGTGCACTCCCCGACGGCATGACCCTGCAGAAATTCGCGGGTACCGTCTATCAGCAGAAGGTGCGCCTCATCGGCGCGGGCGCCATGGGCGTCGCCGCGATCTGGACGCTGCTCTGCCTCGCACGCCCCGTCATTGACGGCGTAAAGGAATCCATCGCAGGCGCACGCGCAGACAGCGCAGAGCGCGGTCTGCACCGCATGGACATCGACATGACGATGAAGAGTGTCGGGCTCGTCTTTGCCGTCACCGTCATCGGGCTGCTCGTCATCTTCTACGCCTTCGTCAGCCCCGAGCAGATCCCGGGCAGTCAGAAAGTCATCTTCACCCTCGTCGGCGTCGGCGTCGCCGTCCTCATGGGCTTCTTCGTTGCCGCCGCCTGCGCCTATATGGCAGGTCTCGTCGGCACGTCCTCCAGCCCGATCTCGGGCATCGGCATCCTCGGCATCATCGTTGCATCGCTCGTCATGTACGCGCTGTGCTCCATGTTCGGCATCTTCGCGCTGCCGGGCGGCGAGAAATTTGCGACGGCGACCGCCATCTTTACCACGTCGATCATCCTCGCAATCGCCTGCATCTCGAATGACAATATGCAGGATCTCAAGACCGGCTATCTCGTCGGCGCAACGCCGTGGCGTCAGCAGGTCGCGCTCCTCATCGGCTGCGTGGTCGGCGCGCTCGTCATCGCCCCCGTGCTCAACCTCCTCTATGAGGCGTACGGCTTCTCGGGCGCACTGCCGCGTGCCGGCATGGATCCCGCGCAGGCACTCGCCGCCCCGCAGGCGGTGCTCATGACGACCATCGCACAGGGCATCTTCTCGCAGAAGCTCGCATGGGAGTACATCTACATCGGCATCGGGGTCGGCATCGTGCTCGTCCTCATCGACCTCTTCCTGCGCCGCTCGACGAAGAATCTCGCCATGCCGCCGCTCGCCGTCGGTATGGGCATCTACCTCCCGCCCGTCATCCAGACACCGCTCGTCGTCGGTGCGGTCCTCGGCTACTTCGTCAACCGTCACCTGCGTCAGACGAAGGGGGAGGAGGCGGAGCGCGCAGGTCTGCGGCGCGGCACGCTGTTTGCCTCAGGGCTCATCGTCGGTGAGTCCATCATCGGCGTCCTCCTGGCAGGCATCATCGTCGTCTCCGTCTCGAACGGCGGCAGCGAAAGCCCTCTCGCCGTCGTCGGCGCCGATTTTGCCGGCACTGCCGAGATGCTCGGGCTCCTCGTCTTCCTCGGCGTTCTCGTCCTCTTCAGCAAAGTCGTGCTGAGCGGAAAAAAGGAAACATGAAATTTCTCGCAAAAGCGGAAACGCCATCGGCAAACATGACCGATGGCGTTTCTTTTCATATCTTTCACACGAAGAATATTGTATCATCATCAAAGAGGTGAATGAGATGAATCTACGGGACGAATTTGAGCGCATCATGCGCGAACAGCGCGAGATCGCGCTCGCAACAACGACGGACGGGCTGCCGCATGTCCGCATTGTGAACTTCTACTATGCCCCCGAGGAACACTGCGTCTACTTCGCCACGTTCAAAGACAACGAGAAGGTCGTCGAGATCGCGGCAAATCCGAATATCGCATTCACTACCGTTCCGCACAACGGCACAAACGAACACGTCCGCGCGAGCGGACGCGCCGTGAAGTCTGCGCGCACCGTCTACGATCTCGCGGCACTCTTTGCCGCAAAGATCCCACGCTATCAGGAGACCATTGATGCTGTCGGCGACGACCTCATCCTCTACGAAATCTCGCTCAACACAGCGGTTGTCACCATCGACATGGAGCATATCGAGCGCATCCGGCTCTGAGAGTGGGCCGGCAATCGAGGCTGCCGCACGAAGTTTTATGACCTGCCCCCCCAAAGGTTAGATGAGAAGATCGGCCTTTGGGGGGGCAGGTCATATTCCAATCGGAACAAATTAATCTTCATTTTTTAGCACGCCCGCATGCTGTAAAACTTTTTCTTTCACCGCACTCACATCGTCGATTTTTATGTATCGCTCGGGCGCCCACGCGACCGGGGATAAATACTCGTTAAATGCATCGATTTTCTCGTCGTTGAAGATATTATTGACCGCGGTAAACTCCGTGCCGCCAAATACTTTGACAAAATCTTGATACGTCCTGCCGTCTATATCCGCGACATTATTTTCGACATATATTTTCGAGTTTTTTCCGACGCCCAACGAATACGCATAACGGTATGCGCCGTTTTCATCGTCCGTTTGGTAGTAATTATTATACACGTGAACCTTGCCAAATCTCACTCTCGGTGCACGCTGAACCAAATTATGGAAGTAGTTATGATGCAGCGTCACATTCAGTTTCCCGTCATCCGCCGTTTTTGCATCGCTGTTCCCGATCAAAATCGCTTTATTATGCCGTTCAAAAACATTGTATGACATCGTGATGTCGTCCGCCTGATTTACGATATCGACCAAACCGTCCCGATGCTCGTATTCACGATGAAAATACGTTTCCGTCGGCTGCTGCCCATCCTCGAAATGGCAATGATCGATCCAAATATGCGTGCCGCCACGGATCGTAATACAGTCATACTGAGAATTCCAGCTGCCTTCCGGCCCATCGTTTGGATCCCACGACGGGAAATAATCATACGGGGACTCAAACATAATATTTCGGATGATAACATTATCCGCATCGAGGACTAAATCCACGCCCTTTAATTTCGCATGTTCAATCCCAATGATGCTCGTATTGGCGGGGACATGAACCATGATGTTTTTTTCCTGATTTTTTTGAGATTGTTTTATTTTTTCCTCCTGCTCTTCTTTTCGGCTTTGCGGCGCGGTACTATGCGGTGCATGCGATTCCAGATATTGCTGAAAATCATAGCCCTCCGCCATATAATCTTCCATCGTCAGGTGCTTGCCATCCGCATCCGTATCGAAGTCGATCGTCCCATAAATCATCAAAATCCTAGGTTCTGTGTTCTTTCGATTCTCCAATGCGGCAATAAACTCCTGCCGATTGGTCACGCGGAAGATATTGTCTTGTCCCGCAGCAGCACCCCCGGTCGTGCCGCTGCCCTCTGCGGCAAATCCATCATTTTTAGCGAGCACCTCCCGGATAAAATCCGTCTTCCCCATCGAGCTCTGGACGAACGGCAAAAGAAAAATAGCCGCTAATGCGCCGATGCAGGCAATCAGTAAAAGTTTCTTTTTCATATTCTTATCTCCCGCGGTCCCCGCCTTTGTCCCTCTTCCCCGTCATAACGGGGAAGGCTTTGGGATATAACGGCATAATAGCTTCCCCCGTCGCTACGGGGGAAGTGGCGAGCACGGCGAGCCGATGGGGGCGTGCATACCACCTTTATGATAGATCCGTTTTCCCGCCGATATGGGCATGGACACGAACGTATGCGCATGCTCTATGCATGAACCTCAAGGGCCTGTCCAATCCACGCATTGAGATCACGATAGGTGCTGCGCATCGCGCGTACCTTATCCCCATAGACGAGCGCAAGCATACGGCAGAAGCAGCTCACGACTTCCTGTGATCCCATGCCCACCTTCTGGCGGAACCGAGCCTCCGTCACATTCACGATCTCATGCGCCGCCTCGTTACGCAGATCGCGTAGTTCTTTGATCTGTTCCAGTTCCGCCATCATTCCAGCATGGAGTACGGAATCTCCCGTACGTCCTGTCTCTCCCGCATAGAAGCATAAATGATAGAGGATATAGAAGGAAAGGGCTGTATCCCTGTAACCATCCGTAAATACACGATCTAGGTGTATGAGCAGTTCTCTCTCCTGCTTTTCGAGTTTTCCTCGTACAAGGCATTGTGTGTTTTTCCGTCGCTCACAGAGCATATGTATGGGAATTTTAACATTTTGTACCACGTACTCCATGAGGAACTCATAGAGAAACGGAATCATGCGCAGCATCAGATTCGACAGCCGTCCCGTTTCCTGATCGATCTGCATCATGAGGAAATATTCAACCAGCTCCTCCGTTTTCCCGGTGAAAGGAAAGAGTTTTTTTCCTCCGTATTCGCGCAGAATCCCCTTTGCCTCCTCTGTCAGGAGCATACTGCGCCGTTCTGCATGGGAAAGGAGCAGCGACGCCTCCGGCGGAACAAGTGCGCTCCGCCGTGCAATCTTCCCTGCCGCCGCATACTCATAGGAATCGATCAGAGACAGGATACGACTCCGCTCTGCATAGTAATGAAACGCCGACAGCGGCGGTTCCTCACACCGATTCTCTGCCCCTTCCTCGTCGTCAAAATTGTTTTCAAGCAAGGCATCGATGTCCTCGGCATCCTGCGTTGCCTCATTCTCACGGTTCGAGTGCCGTGCCGGTGACGCCACCTGTACGCCGATGCAGTGTTCCATGTCGGACGCGAGCATCGCGAGGACCGTCTTCATCTGCGGCGTCCCCGAACTGAGATTCAGGAGGAGTGTGCTCTCAGGGGATATCTCGCGGATGCGCAGCACCTCCTGCGGCAGGATGCGGCTGAACGACTCATAGAGATGTGCATCACGTATCTCGGTAAATACTTCCTCAATCTGACACTCCGGTGCGAGGCGCTGAACCGCACGTGTATAGCGGTGATCATGCCGCTCCTTCTCCGCCATATCGTGCGTATAAAAGAGCACGATGCGCTCCGGCTGATAGTGCCGCACGATATGCAGCATTGCGCCATCATAGCAGCCGCGTACGGGATCGGTATCGCCCAGTGGTGAAAAAAGAATCCTCATCCGTCTCGCCCTTTCCAAACATCCACCTCCACGGCGCCCATACCGAGGGCGGTCTTGATGCCGATGCCCGCATACGATGCAAACGACATGAGCATCCCAAGGATACGGCGCATGCTGTCCGTCCCCGTAAAGCCTATGGTAAGTGACCCGCGAAAGCCGCGCAGTGGATGTCCGTCCACGGAGAAGGTCGCCGTGCGCAGCGCATACTGCCGAATCTGGCACCCGGCGGCGAGATGTATGGCAAGATCCTCCTCCTCCATGCGGACGTGCGGGCAGAAACGCCCCCACCGCATGAGAAGGCTCTGGACGATCAGCAGCATCTCCGGCAGGAGGACATACTGTCCATCCCGCTTGAACGCCGTCGGCGTATAAAAGGTCAGCTCTGCTCCGCGCGGCGCTCGTGCAGGGAGAAAGAACGCATCGGCAAGTGCCGTATCTGTACTCTCAGATACACAGTGAAAGTCATGCAGCGAGACCGCATAGCCCTTCTGCCGCAGGAACAGCTCCGTCGTCGTGCCGAGTGCCATCGCAGCCAGCTCGCCCATCGCCTCCGTGAGTGTCCCGATGCACCAGAATACACGCCCCGACTCCCGTTCGATGCGGATACTCTGTCGGTACGGGCGCAGGCTCTGTGTATGCAGGACTGCCGCCGCATCCGCGGGCAGACGCTCCATCAGAGCGCCGTGGAGGATCGAGCCCATCGCCGAAACGGCACGCTCCCCCGTGGGGAAGCGGAGCTCCGCCTCATATCGTCTGAGCATCGCCAATCCCCCGAATGGAGCACAGCCCCATAATCCAGTCGTCCGGTGCCATGACTGCCCGCTTCAGCGTACGCGGCGAGATCTTTTCATCCAGTTCCTTGTGTCGATGCGCGGGTTCACGTCGCCCTGTCCGCTGATTCTTCTTCTGAAACGCCGCATCGAGATAGGAGGAAATAAACGTGTGTGCCTCCTCATCGCTGCCCGCAAGAGCATAAACCAGCGTCTTACTGAGAAACCCTGTCCCCCCGCCAAGGAGCACATCTGCCTCCTTCGCCTCATCAAAGAGAGGGCGGTAATAGCCTCCGCCGAACACCGCTGCCAGCCGGCGCAGCCCGTCTGCCGTGTAGGCACGCACGCCCGCAAGAGCCTCGTCCAGCGAGCGGATGTCGGCTGTCTCAAGCATGGAAAGATCTGCCGTCACCGCAAAGCGGAGTTTCGTGCCTGCGGGGATGCACTCACGAAAGAGCGGCAATTCGCTCACATTTTCTCCCTGCCGCTTCTTCTTCGTTGTGGCATCCACCTTTTGCAGGACGACAGTATCACGCACCGTACCCACAGCATCACTGACACGCAGTCCCCGCATGGCGCTGCTGACAGCATCTCCTGTTTTTACATCATCAGAGAGACACAGTGTATGCAAAAGCGTCTGCTCCACTCGACTCATCATGCAGTCACTTGTCTTCTTCTGATCTCTCAGCGGCTCCCGCAAACTCCGCAGGATCTCCTGCCATGTCGAACGAAAACGCGCGGGGTCACGGCGTATCGCATAGTAGAGCATCCCTGTCCGCAGCGCCCCCTTGATCGTACTGCCCGGGATATAGGGGCGTCCATCGGCGAGCGTCGTCTGAGCAACGATATCGTTGAGCTTCGTGCGTCCACGCTCCTTCGTGATCAGAGGCGCACTCGCCGCTCTGCGCAGAATGATGGTGCGCAGCTCCCCCTCCTTGATCTGATGGTCGAGCAGCCATTCGCGAATGCTCTGCCGCAGGAATGCACCGCTTATGACAGCATCCGCAAATGCATCCATCAAGTCGTGCTGTGCGAGAAGAGCAATCCACTTGGATTCATTGAGAAAGGCGACCTCATCCTTACGGCGATCATAGAGGTACTCGAATGACTTCAGCTTCTGACCCGAGCCGACATGCACCGGAGCAATGCACGTGAGCTCGTACTCCTGACGAACGATTTGTCCGCTCATGCCGTCACCCCCGCATAGAGACCGAATCCATACCGCCACACAGGATGCCCGTCCTGTGTCCCGAGCTCACAGAGTGATCCCGCGACACGCGTCCTGAGGCAGGAGCCCGCATCAATGAGGCAGACACTGTTCTTTTTCACCGCCGCATGATGCGGATCCGTGATAAAGCCGCCCGCACGCCGCAGACGATAGGCGCCCTCCTTGACCGCGGCGAGATCCCCTGCCGTCGGCAGGACAGGAGAGAGTGCCATCTGCCACGGTGCGTCCGCTGCGGCGAGCAGCGTGCAGAGTGCCGCATCGTCCGTATAGATGCCGTCCTCCGACGTATCGAGACGGATGTCGCCCTCCTCCTCGATATGGAACTTGCCGAGACCGCTCGACCGCTTTCCGCCGATCCCCGTCATGCCGAGCCACGTCAGCAGCTCGCCCATCCAGCCTGCGAGCTCCTCATCCCCTGTCTCGAGCAGGAGGTAGAGTCCGGCATCCACATGGAAATCAAACTGCCCGACATAGTACGGCAGGGGCACCTCGCCGCGCGTGTTCACGCGCGGGCGCAGGGATGCTGCACCGACCTCCGCCCCCGAGGCGAGCGCTTTTCCCGTACGCATTGCACGGACATAGGCGTCCATCTCGCCCGCTCGGATGTACTTCATCGACTTCTGCTTTTTTCGCGCACTCGCATGGCAGCACACCGTCTCATATCCCTCACCGGGCGACACAGTGTCAGCGGGAATCGACAGAACGGGACGCGGGAGATAGAACGCCATCTCCCCCTCTCCGTCTCTGCGCCACGGCATGAGGTCGGAGAAACGGATCTCTCCCTGCATCACCTGCTGATACAGACGCTCGAGCGCAGCATCCTCGTCGGCCGCCGCCAGTTCCGCACAGAGCGCGCTGAACAGCGTATCCGCCGTATAGGACACGCCTGCCGCATCGAGCCGCCCCTCCTGCCCCGTCGGAGCGAAATGCACCGCCGTGTCAAACACGAGTGGATAGATCACGCAGCTCACGACGTCTGCCCGCCCTTCGCCAGCACTGCCGCAATCTCATCCAGCTTCTCCTGCGTGAGTGCATCGGGCGCAGAGAGGGAGAAATAGCTCACAGTGAAGTCATGCAGCGAGACCCTGCCATAGCCACGCGAGCCGTGCCCGCCGAGGTAGTCCATCTGCAGGAGCTGCAGGCCATCCCCGAGGAGCGCCATGTCCTCCGCGACCTCATCCTCGTGTTCGATATTGTAGACCAGCCGAAAATCGAACTCTGCCCCCGCAGGCACGCGCTCGATCTGGCGCGGATTAGCCGCCGCCGTGATGCGGTTGATCGTATTCTCCCACTTGATCTCACCGATGTACGTCTCCAGCTCCATCCCCGCAAACCGCTCGACTGATGCCGCTGACATCCGCAGGTCGAAGAACTGCAGCCGTGCCGCCTTTCCTCCGCCCTCTCCTCCGTCCTTCCCTTTCAGTGCTGCGCCAAAGAGACGGCGCACCTCATCGCTGTCATACTCCACCTCGTGCAGGTCGTACCCCTCGGTCATGCTGCGCACGAGCAGGGTGCGAATTTTCCCCTTCAGTGAGCTGCCGGGAATGATCGGCTGACGCGAAAGCGGGTCACGCACGAACGGGCTGTCCACCGCACCGATCGGCGCAAAGTCGGAGGATGAACCGATGTGGAGTCCCGTCTCGATATGCAGGCGTGCCCGAATGTCCAGTTTGCCCTTGAGTGTACTCTGCTGCTCCATATTAGTCTTCGCCTCCGTAAAACTTATGATAGGCAACGAGTGCCTCCACATAGTGTGCAAAATCCTCATAGGCGCGAAGATCCGTACCGATGGCGTCAATGCGTTCCTTCAGGCGCGCCGTCTCCACAAACGGCTTGACCTTCTTCGGCTCGCGCCCCGCCTGATAGGCAAGCTGCACCTTTAGATACTTCACGGCAGAGGCAAGCTCAGGGCTGAGCTCCACTGCCCGAGCGTGCTGTGCGCGATAGACATCCACCTTGTTGGTCAGGGCATTCACCGTTGCCAGGAACTTCCGTATCTGACTCTTCGTAATGACCAGCTTCCCGCCGCCATTCTCTTTCATCCGCAGGATAACATTCTCCGCCTCCTGCGCGATATCCTTAACCTTCTCCTCAGCCATCGGCATTCTCTCCCTTCTCGCGAATGCTGTAGATGATAAATTCCAGTGCCGTCCGCAGCTGCCGCCGCTCCGCCTTGTCCCGATACCATGCGTAGAGCTGCCTGCGGACGCGCTCGTATGCCGCCTGCTGCTCTGCACGGAGACCCACAGCGAGACGGGCAAGCACATAGGCGAACCGTGCAATCTGAATATCGTCGCCGCCGTCCTCCAGCAGAGTCAGCAGCTGATATGCCTTGGACTTTCCGAAGGGAACACGCGTCTTATCCTGCGCCTCGTTCCATGTGAGATTCTCCCGCAGGAAGGCGAGCTTCTCGCCGCAGACGCCATCGATGAAGTCGTCCCAGCCATAGGCCTCCGCCCTCTCCTTGACCGTATCGGCAGAGCACCCGCTCAGCGACGTGCCAAAGAGCGCCACCGCATCCTTCGCGGGACGCAGCCCCTTCGCGAGCGACTCCAGCGCCCCCGTCTGCCGCGCCATCTCCGCCACAGGACATTTGTCTTTGAAAAAACCGATGCCTGCAGAGAAATGAAGCTTTCCGCTCGTAAAGCGCTGGAAGGCACGCCGCAGGTCAACGGCAAGCTCCACAATATCGTCCCACGCGCCGAGGAGGAAAATATCGTCACCGCCGGAGTAGACGATATGCACATCGCGCGCCGCCTTCTTCTCCCGACCGAAGAGGGAGAACTTCTCCGCACCGCGCCCCACATTCCCGCGGCAAAGCTCATTGATATATCGCTTAAAGAACAGGGACAGCTGACGCGACAGTGATGCCGTCCGTGTCAGCGTCGCATACTGAGCAGGGAACCCCGCGAGGAACGCCGCGCCGAGATTATCCACATCCGCGCGCAGCACGCCCAGGCGACGGATCCCCGCCGCATCCTCCGTGCCGCCGCTGCGTGCGGCAAGCTGTCCCAGCTCCATCACGCCGCCATCGTCCTTGCGTACCGTGTAGTCACCCAGCCAGAGATGCGTCGCCAGCTGTGCCCCCGTATATACCTTGTTCTTGATGTAGATCCGCCGCAGGGTCTGCGGCAGATCGTCCATTTCCGCCAGCTTCTCCGCCGTGAGATAGAGCATTCCCGAGAGCCCGGGGAGCGGCAGGGCATCCGCCGCAGGATCTTCTGACACGGCAAACACATCGCCCGCCAAAATACGCTCACCGAACACATACAGCCCTCTGCACATCGGGCACACCTCGATCTCAGATCCATCACGATACTGTGCGAGTTCCGTCGTCGATGTACGGCAGATCGCACACTCACGCGAGGCATCGCGCACCTTGTTCAGTGCACTCGACGGGGAAAAGAGTGCCGCCAGCTGATTCTCAGAGTAGCGGCAGAGCTTCTCCGCAGACAGCAGCTCGCTCACGCGGCGAAATGCCGCCTGTGTTCCATGCCCGCCTTCCTTCGTCACGCCGAACTCTGCCGCCGCGCACGGTGTCCATGCCATTGCCAGATAGAGGCGTGTGCCAAAGTGTTCCAGTAGCCATGCATTCACTGTATGTCGGCATTTCGTCAAGATCTCCTGCACCGCATCCGTGTTCGGCAGCAGCAGGTAGAAATGACCGCCCCCCGTATAGAGGAGCGCACTGCGGCTGATGCCGCATGCCGTTAAGATCTCGTCCACCACATTCTCAAGCAGAATCTCAAGATAGAACGACCGCCCGCGCAGACTCTTGAGCGCACCCGCCGACGGGATTCCGTAGATGAACGGCTGAATCCCCGACACATCGCCCGAGACGAGGAGATACATCGGCTTTTCCCGCCATGCACGCCCCTCATCGCCCGTCGTACAGCGACGGTAATCGGTAATCCCATGCGCCTCGAAATAGCGGTACATCGCCGCCGCATACGCGGCCGTCAGACGCACATGATCATAGAGTGAGATGTCCGCCGCCTCCGCACGCGCCGTACTCGACGGCACATAGCTGAGTACCCCCTCCAACACGCGCAGGAGCTCCCCCACGGTCATCTCCAGCGGAGATCTACGCTGAAAATTCGCCTCGAGATGCTGACAGAGATCTTGATACGCCGCCTCCGTCGCCCGTATCTCGGCGGACGGACAGGGCATCTGCATCTCATAGGTCTCTGGATCCAGTCCGCGCAGATGGAATGCTTCCTTCGCGGAGTGCACCCCGCCGTCAGCGAAAAGATAAAAGACGCTCTGAAGATTCGCGGCGGCAGAAAAGCCGCCCGTCCCCTCCTCTGTCTCACGGCGATCCGTCGCCGCTGCCAGATTATCTGCCTCATAGATAATATAGCTGATATCATCTGCATCGGCGCGCAGATCCTTCAGATCACTCCAGTGATGATGTCCCACGGCGCGCAGAATATCCCGTCCCTCGCCGCCGAAGAAACGCTCGAGGAACGCCGCACCGCACGCCGCGTGTGTCTTTGACTCTGGGTGCGCCCGCCGCACCAGTTTCCCGATATCATGCAGCAGAGCCGCCCGCTCAATTTGCCCACACAGATCATCCATAGCCTCATCTCCTCTCATCACTGATTAATATTAGAAAATTCCACATAAAACGAAAAATCCCTGCCAATCGGCAGGAAAAAGAAGGCCAAACCTATCCTAAAAAATCACCACATCCTCCACATGACGATCCCCGATTCCCCACGAGCGCACCGACGTATGATTGGCGAGCAGATAGACCCGCAGCGAATCCGTCGCAGGATCAATCAGACCGGACGTCAGCTCCATCATGCGCTCATACTTCTTCTCCGTCAGAAACGCCTCGAACGCCGACTTCTGCACGCGGATGCCATACCGCTCCAAACACTTCACCATCCGCGTGCGCCGCCGATCGTCCGTAATGTCATAGATCACCAGCACAATATAGCGCCGCTCATCCTCCACCAGAAATTCATTTTCCTCATAATCCATCATCGGCAATCACCTCAGCGCAATCGGCTCATACATCTCCTCATTTTTCGCGAGCAATGCCTGTGCATACTGCCGCGCCTGATAGGCGAGCGTACGGCGATAGGAGTGCTGCCCCTCCACATAGCGATTGACCGTCCGCAGCTTCTTCTCATAGGCACGCAGGAAAATCGCCCGCCCCTCGCGTGTCAGGATAATCCCCGGCTCATCCTCCTTCATCGCCGCAAAATGCTCCGTCCGCACCTCATGATGACTCACGAGAGACAGTACCATCGCGTCCACCAGCACCGCACGCCACTCCTCCATCAGATCAGAGGCAAGAGCGGGATGATGATTCTTCAGCGCGTGGAGAAAGCCGAAGTACGGATGCAGCCCTTCATTGGAGAGTGCTGTATAAATATCATACATCAGCAGCGTATAGCCGAAACTCAGCATCGCATTGAACGGGTCAAGCGGCGGACGCCTGCTGCGCCCCGTAAAGGAAAACTCCTCCGGCACGAGCAGCCCGAGTGCGCGAAAATACACCTTGGCAATCGCCCCCTCATAGCCCATCAGCTGCTCACTCGTCTCTGCCGTCGGGATACGTTTCCGCAGAGCAATGATTTTATCGACGGCGCGGCGGACGCCTTCGATATCCGCATTACGGTTATAGCGCCGCAGCAGCGTCAGCTGATTGTGCACCTTTGCCGCAATAACCTTCCTGCCCATACGAAGATAAAATCCCGAGCCCTTCATGAGCACTTGACGTTCCTGCCGAAAGACATTCACATGTCGTGTGGACTCGAGTCGTCCGAAAAAATATCCCGACCGCGAAAGCCACGTCACGGGAACACCGAGCCGCAGGAGCTCCACCATCGCCTGTGAGGAGACCTGAACACTGTCGATCAGCGTCAGTGCCTCGAGCACCTCCTCGGGAATCTCCATCACACACTCATTGTTGCGCCCAATGACAAAATTACCGCCGCGTTTCTGAACGTATGCCCCTTCCTCCGTAATATAGGCAAACACGCGACCACCTTCTCTTTCATAACAGTGGACTTCTCCCACTCCGATCATAGCGAATCCCTGTGGAGATCCTCTATTTCAGCTTCCTCAGGTTACGGGTCCGTCCCCTTGCGGGGGTCCTCTATCTTAGCTTCCCCCGTCGCTGCGGGGGAAGTGGCGAGCAATGCGAGCCGATGGGGGATGGAGCATCCACTCATAACATACGCCCGCTTTCATCAGCCCCCTGAATCACACCCCCATCAGCAATATCCTGTATCGCCCGCCGAATCCCTTCACACACACTGAGGAACTCCTTCCGCACCTGCGCATTGGTAAACCGCAGGACACGGAGCTGCCTCGCCTGCATATACGTCGTCCGTTTCATGTCATAGGTACAGCCATCCTGTTCAAAATGCTGCCCGCCATCAATCTCAATCACCAGCCTGAGACAATGTGAATAAAAATCGGAAATATACCCACCGATGGGATACTGTCGGCGAAAATGGTACGGACTGCACGAAAGAAAATCATGCCAAATACGCCGTTCCTCAGGTGTCATAGATTGGCGCATCGCTCTCGCATAACGGCGAATATGTGCCGGTACATCACGCATGATCATCCGCTCCTCATCATGGGATCCTCTGTCTTAACTTTCCCCCTCCCCCGCTCTGGCAGGGGAGGCTGGAGGTACGCTCCGTCCCCCCTATCTTAGCTTCCCCCGTCGCTACGGAGGAAGTGGCGAGCAACGCGAGCCGATGGGGGCGCTTGTGCCTTGCGTGCACTTCTGATGCTATGGAAGATTTACAGCTTGCGTTCATGGCGCCCCCTCCACCGCTTACGCGGTCCCCCTGCTGACCTGTCCAAGAAGCAAGCCCTCAGGCGCAGCTGATTGGGTAACAGGTCGTATGGGAAAACGTCCCAAGAACACGAGCATCAGCGAAGTGTGATTGGATGACGTTGACCGCTCCCCCGCTCTGGCAGGGGAGGCTGGTGGTATGCTCCGTCCCCTTGCGGGGTCCCTCTATCCTAGCTTCCCCCGTCGCTACGGGGGAAGTGGCGAGCACAGCGAGCCGATGGGGGCGCTTGTGCCTTGCGTGCACTTCTGATGCTATGATGTTTTACAACTTACGTCCATGGCGCCCCCTCCACCGCTTACGCGGTCCCCCTCCCCCGCTCTGGCAGGGGAGGCTGGAGGTACGCTCCGTCCCCTTGCGGGGTTCTGGTTCTTAAATAGAACAGAAACAAGTACAACGCACACAAGACAACAGGTTTCCGTCCCCTTGCGGGGTTCTGGTTCTTAAATTTCGACGACGACGGTTTCTTTCGACGCGTGCGGTCTCCGTTTCCGTCCCCTTGCGGGGTTCTGGTTCTTAAATTCCGCTCGCCTCGGTGAGATTGTCGAGAGGTACAACAGTTTCCGTCCCCTTGCGGGGTTCTGGTTCTTAAATTGATTTTCATTCTATATTCTCCTTTACTATGGGAAGGGTTTCCGTCCCCTTGCGGGGTTCTGGTTCTTAAATCCTCGCCGTGCGAGGCCTTGCGGTATCTGGATGAAAATGCCATTTCGCGGCGCGGAGGTGTTGCGGGAGCGAAAAGCAGCGTCCGTTTGTTTGGAAATCTGCTGTATGCCCCGTCCTATCTCGCGCGGCGCGGATTCCTCTCCCGTGCACGGGATTCTCCGCAAGATTTCAAGAGAAAACACGGCAGGGCAATCGCCCCGCCGCATCCATGTCATTTACTGTGCGCTCATCGAGAGCTCGATGAACTTGTTGCCGAGTTTGGCCTTCTGGAGGACTTCCTCGGTGATGTCCGCGCCCGCCTCGACGATGACGACGCCGTTGTCCATCTTGATGGTGCGCGTCGCCTTCTTGCCGAGGAGGAAGCGGCGGTGACGATCCTCGTTCGCGCGCTCTGCGTCCTTGGCCTCGTCCTCTGCCGGTGCCTCAGGGGCAGGCTCCTCTGCGGCAGGTGCGGGCTCCTCTGCCGGTGCCTCGGGGGCAGCCGTCTCCTCCGGAGCAGCCGGCTCTTCGGCAGGCGTCTCCTCCGTAGGGGCAGTCTCCTCGACCGGCTCAGCCGCAGCGGGCTCTGCTGCGGGGGCTGTCACAGCGGGTGCCGCCGGTGCAGACGCTGCGTCAGATTTTTTTACGGCATCGCCCTCCGGCGAGATGACCGTGACTTCCTTTCCGAAGATGGCGACCTGATCTGCCGTGACCTCGGAGGTCGAGCCCTCCGGCGTCGTGACTTCGCATTTCTCGATGCTGCCGTCCTCGCCGATAAAGATCTCGGTGATGTTGCCCTGGATGACGCCCGTGCGCGTGATGGCCTTCGTGCCGATGACGCGGATGTTGTCGTCGAGCAGGGTCTCAAAGTCGCCCGCTGCATCGAGCGTAAGGATGTTCTCGCTGTTGTTGATGGTGACGGCATCGTCACCGACGGCAATCACGTTATCGTAGGGGATGAGCTTGACTCCGCGATACCAGTCCTCGTCCTCGATCGTGATCGCCGCCACGATGCGGTTCGGCGCATCAATGAGGAGGGTCTTGCTCATGCCGAGCTCGCGCCCCTCTGTGATGCTGATGACGGGAAGTCCCAGGATGTCAACGCTTTTCTTCATATTTATTCCTCCATTTTCATAAAATGTCAGGTGTGATTGCCCGCCTGTCGGTCAGCCTCCGCCAGCACGTCCTCCGGCACCTCGCCGAAGGGGAGCGCAGGGGTTCCCCGCGCGCGGAGCATATCCGAAACGGCGTGCAGGGTGCGGCGGGAGTGTCGAAACTCCTGCACCATGACGGCGTTCTTTGCAATGATAGGCAGTGCGAGCGCCTCGTCAAAGAGGTGAAGCGCCTCGTCGTAGTTCCCCAGACGCTTGTAGAGTGTGGAGAGCTCGATGATGAGATATGGCATGTAGGAGTCCTGCGGGTACCGTGCGAGTGCCTTTCGGTAGGCGGCAACGGCGCGCTCAGGCGCAGGCTCTGCCGACACATAGGCGATGTCGAGCAGCGCATCGAGCCCATCCGGCAGGTGTTCTGCCGGCGAGGGAGCTGGCGGTGGACTCTTCGCGGGCGGTGCCGCCACTGGGGGCGGTTCTGCCGCCAAAGGCAATACTGCTGCTAAGGGTGGAGCTGGCTTCGCTGCGTTCTTCTCCGCGTGTGCCTTTGTCTTTTTCTTTTTTGCCGCCGATTTCTTTCCCGCCGTCAGAGGCAGGGCTTGGGGCATGGCAGCTGCCTTTGCCGGGAAGACGGAGACGGACGGACGCTCCGTTATGGTCTCTGTCGTAGCGGGCATGGCGGTCTGCTCCTCCTCAAAGGAGAGCGGTGGCTTCTTCGCCGCGCGCCGCCGCGCCCGTGCCGCCATCAGGCGGTCAAAGAGCGTGACGAGCAGCCCCGCGCCTGCGATCAGTCCGCCGAGCCGCCAGTAGTACGTCTGCGTCAGCGGCGGAGCATAGTGGATCAGCCCGACCACGAGTGCAACGCTGATGAGGACGGTGAGAATGAGTGCAGAAAGCCGTATCTCCGGAAACATCGCCGCCCTCCTTCCCCTAGGGCATCCCCATCACCGATGAGGTACTGCGCGTCCATACCGCGTGGTGCCCGGTCAGGAATTCGAAGCATCCACATATAGGTACTCTAGGACGCTTTCGACGTAAATGCGGAAAATCCTTCTATCATATACAAAATTTTGCGAAAAACATTAAAAACTTTTCCAACAGAGCTCATACGGAGCGACGATCAGTGTATCAAAATGATGGATGTCCCAGTGAAGCATCGACACAAACAGGCAAAATGGATGACACCCAACACAAAAACCTCTGCACGACGGAAAGCCTTCGCGCAGAGGTTTTACTTTTACAGGAGAACGGCTCAAACAGCGTCAAATGCTGCCGTGAGGTCGGCGAGGAGGTCGTCGATGTGCTCGATGCCGATGGAGAGGCGGATCGTGCCTCTGCCGATGCCGGACGCTGCGAGCTCGTCGTCGTTCATCTGGGAGTGCGTGGTGGTCGCAGGATGGATGACGAGCGACTTGACATCCGCGACGTTCGCGAGGAGCGAGAAGAGTTTCAGGTGATCGATGAAGCGGAACGCCGCCTCCTGCCCGCCCACGATGTCAAAGGTGAAGATCGATACGCCGCCCTGCGGGAAGTACCGCTCGTAGATGGCGTGATCGGGATGATGCGGGAGCGAGGGGTGGTTGACGCGCTCGACCTTCGGATGCTTCGCGAGGAAGTCCACGACCTTCAGTGCGTTCGATACGTGCCGCTCGACGCGCAGGGAGAGTGTCTCGAGCCCCTGCAGGAAGAGGAATGCGTTGAACGGAGCGATCGCCGCGCCCGTGTCACGCAGGAGGAGGGCACGGATGTAGGTGACGAAGGCGACGGGGCCGAGTGCCTCGACGAAGTTCACGCCGTGATAGCTCTCGTTCGGCTGCGTGAGGTGCGGGAAGCGTCCCGATGCCTTCCAGTCGAAGGTGCCGCCCTCGACGATGACGCCGCCGAGGCTGGATCCGTGCCCGCCGATGAATTTCGTCGCGGAGTGCACGACGATGTCCGCGCCGTGCTCGATGGGGCGCAGGAGGTACGGCGTCGCAAAGGTGTTGTCGATGACGACGGGGACGCCCTGCGCATGTGCCGCCTGTGCTACGGCCTCGATGTCCACGAGATCGGCGTTCGGGTTGCCGACGGTCTCGATGAAAACGCATTTCGTGTTCGGGCGGATGGCATCGGCGAAGCCCTGTGCGCCCGCCCGCGGCTCGACGAAGGTCACGTCGATGCCCCAGTCCTTCGCCGTGTGCGCGAGGAAGTTGTACGTACCGCCGTAGATGCTCTGCTGCGCGACGACGTGGTCGCCCTCATGGGCGAGTGCCTGGATCGTCGCTGTGATCGCCGCGGCACCCGAGGCAAAGGCGAGGGCCGCCGTGCCGCCCTCGAGTGCCGCGATGCGCTTTTCAAAGACATCCTGCGTCGGGTTCATCAGGCGTCCATAGATATAGCCCGGATCCTTGAGCGCGAAGCGGTCGGCGGCGTGCTGCGCATTGTGGAAGACGTACGAGGTCGTCTGATAAATCGGCACGGCGCGCGCATCCGTCACGGGATCGGCTTCCTCCTGTCCAACGCGCACCTGCAAGGTCTCAAAATGATATTTCTGTTCACTCATGGCGATTCCCCTCTCACCCAAAACGATATAACATATTTTATTGCTATGTATTATATATAAAATGTGCTGTTTGTCAAGCAGAATTTGCCTTCTGATACTTCAGCGGTGAGATGCCCTTATACTTTCGAAACGTCTTAATGAAGTAGCTGATGTCGTTGAACCCCGTCGCAAGCGCAATCTCCGTGATGCTCTCTCCACTGTGCGCGAGGCGGATGCACGCCGCCTCGATGCGGTAATGATTCAGATAGTCGATGGGGCTGCGGTTCGTGATCTTCTGGAAAAACCGACAGAAATAGTTCGGCGTCAGTCCTGCCGCCGCCGCGAGATCGCCGAGGGTGAGCGGCTGATCGTAGGCATCGTCGATGAGCTGAAATGTCTTCTTGAGCTGCATGACACGCCGCCGGCTGCTCTCGCGCAGCGCCGCATTCGGTACGTGGCAGAGTCCATGCTGCAGCACCGCACCAATGAAGCTGTAGAGCATTCCCGTGACGATCAGCTCATACCCCTCACGCGCCCCCTTCATCGCCGTAAAGAGCGCGGCAATCATCTGTGGTACATCGTGTGTCTCGCCGGGGATGTATTTATTGATGAGAAGTTCATGCTCGAGGATCTTGCTCACGCGCTCCCCCGTGCATTGACTCCCGTGCAGGAGTTTCTTCATATCAAATACAATGCACTCGTAGACGGTCTCCTGATCCAGCGGCGCACCGCCGTGAACGATGCCGTCACGGATAAAGATGATGTCGCCCGCACGCGCCTGCACGGTGTCCTCGTTGAGGGAAAGCGTCAGCCCGCCGTGCAGAACGTAGACGATCTCGTACTCGATATGCCAGTGATAGGGCATGTGAAAGCGCGGGTGACGACAGTCCACATGATGGAATTCGATCGGAAAATCAAAGCGTCCGCGCGTACGGAATTCGTTGTATCCCGCAGGTTTCATTGTATTCTCCTCTATTTCACAAAAGATAATATCGTCGCATTTTTAGTCAAGATCGTTATATCCCTCCCCATTTACCCTTATTGGTAATATTTCTCAAGTTATATCCATTTTATCAAAAAGATAAAATCGTTCTATTTTTACATAGTATAGCACAAGCACCGTACTCTGTTCAACGCTATAATACAGACATAACAGAAAAAAGCAAATATTCATCAACACGATGAATCACATGTGAAATGGAGGAAATTATCATGGCAGAAGCAAGATGCATTGGCGGTTATCCGGTGATCGGCATCCGTCCGACGATTGACGGGCGGCGCGGTGTTCTCGATGTGCGCGGCGCACTTGAGGAGCAGACCATGGGTATGGCACGCGCCGCGAAGAAGCTCTTTGAGGAGAACCTGCGCTACTCGAACGGCGAGCCTGTGAAGGTCATCATCGCCGACTCGACCATCGGCCGCGTCCCTGAGGCGGCAGCGTGCGCAGAGCAGTTCCGCTGTGCGGGCGTAGACATCACGCTGACGGTCACACCGTGCTGGTGCTACGGCTCGGAGACAATGGACATGGATCCGATGACGATCAAGGGCGTCTGGGGCTTCAACGGCACGGAGCGCCCGGGCGCGGTCTATCTCGCCTCCGTCCTCGCGAGCCATGCACAGAAGGGGCTGCCCGCATTCGGCATCTACGGCCATGACGTGCAGGAGGCAGACGCCGAGGGTATCCCCGCCGACGTTGTGGAAAAGCTGCTCCGCTTCGGCCGCGCTGCCGTCGCCGCCGCTACGATGCGCGGCAAGTCCTACCTCCAGATCGGCGCGATCACCATGGGCATTGGTGGATCGATCATCAACCCTGAGTTCTTTGAGGAATACCTCGGTATGCGCGTGGAGTCCGTCGATGAGGTCGAGATCATCCGCCGTATGACGGAGGGCGTCTACGATCCCGAGGAGTACAAGAAGGCTCTCGCATGGACGAAGGAGCACTGCAAGGAAGGTTTTGACAAGAACCCCGAATTCGCGCGCAAGAGCGACAAGGAGAAAGAAGAGGCGTGGGAATTTGTCGTCAAGATGATGTGCATCATCAAAGACCTCTACAACGGCAACAAGAATCTGCCGAAGGGCTGCGAGGAAGAGGTTCTCGGACACAACGCAATCGCAGGCGGTTTCCAGGGGCAGCGCCAGTGGACGGACTTCTATCCGAACGGCGACTTCGCCGAGGCGATGATGAACTCCTCGTTCGACTGGAACGGCGCACGTGAGCCGTATGTCCTCGCCACGGAGAACGATACACTGAACGGCGTTGCGATGCTCTTCAACAAGCTGCTCACGAACCGCGCCCAGATCTTTGCCGATGTTCGTACGTACTGGAGTCCCGAGGCCGTCAAAAAGGCGACAGGCTACGAGCTCGAGGGGCGTGCCAAGGAGGGCAAGGGCTTTATCCACCTCATCAACTCCGGCGCAGCGTGCCTTGATGCGTGCGGCGAGATCAAGGACGGTGCAGATTCTGTCATCAAGCCGTTCTGGGAGCTCACGGAAAAAGACCAGAAGGCGTGCCTCGATGCGACCGAGTGGTGCCCGGCGGACAACGGCTACTTCCGCGGCGGCGGCTTCTCCTCCCGCTTCCTCACGCGCGGCGAGATGCCCGCGACCATGGTGCGCGTCAACCTCGTGAAGGGTCTTGGCCCCGTGCTGCAGCTCGTTGAGGGCTGGACGGTGAACCTGCCCGACGAGGTCTCGGACAAGCTCTGGAAGCGCACGGACTACACCTGGCCGTGCACCTGGTTCACCCCGCGTCTGACGGGTGCGGGCGCCTTCCGCTCCGCCTACGATGTGATGAACAACTGGGGCGCGAACCACGGTGCGATCAGCTACGGACACATCGGCGCCGACCTCATCACACTCTGCTCCATCCTGCGCATCCCCGTCTGCATGCACAACGTCGCGGACGTCGATGTCTTCCGCCCCGCCGCATGGAACGCATTCGGCATGGACGCGGAGGGACAGGACTATCGCGCCTGTGCCGCCTACGGGCCAATGTATAAATAACATCGGAGGCTTCCATGGCTACGGAAAAATATGTGCTCTCCTTCGACCTCGGCGCCTCGGGCGGCAGAGCCGTCCTGGGCGCGTACGACGGCAGCCGCATCCGCATGGAGGAACTGCACCGCTTCACAAACGATCCCGTCCACCTCGGACGCACGATGTACTGGGATGTCCTGCGCCTCTTTCATGAGATGAAGCAGGGACTGCTGAAGGCACGCGGGCATAACATCGCGAGCATCGGCACAGACACATGGGGTGTGGACTTCGGGCTTTTGGACGCTGACGGCTGTCTCCTCGAAAACCCCGTCCACTACCGCGACCGCCGCACCGTCGGCATGAGCGGCGCGGCATTCCAAAAGATTTCACGCGAGGAACTCTACCGCATCACGGGCAATCAGATCATGGAGATCAACACCGTGTTTCAGCTGCTCGCCCTCAGGCAGCAGCGCCCCGAGCTGCTCGCGCGGGCAAAGACGCTGCTGCTCATGCCGGATCTCCTCAACTACTTCCTCTCGGGCGAAAAGAAGACCGAGTACTCCATCGCCAGCACGACACAGATGCTCGATGCGCAGAGGCGCACATGGTCGCGTGAGGTACTCACCGCACTCGACCTGCCCGCGCACATCCTCACGGACATTGTCCCCACGGCGACGCCCATTGGGCGCATGACGGAGGAGCTGTCCGCCGAGCTCGGCATGGGCAGACCCGACATCATCGCCGTTGCGGGGCATGACACGCAGAGTGCCATGGCGGGCGTGCCCACGGGCGAGGAGGACTTCATCTTCCTCTCCTGCGGCACATGGTCGCTCCTCGGCACAGAGCTGCGGGAGCCGATCATCAACGAGACCTCCGCCGCGTGCAACATCACGAACGAGGGCGGCTACGGTGCGCGGATCTCCTTCCTCAAGAACCTCATCGGCCTCTGGCTCATTCAGGAGAGCCGCCGTCAGTGGATGCGCGAAGGGCACGAATACTCCTACGGCGAGCTGGAGCAAATGGCGGCAGCAGCCCCCACACAGCGCTCCTTCATCCGCCCCGACGATCCCGCATTCCTGCCCTCGGGCGATATGCCGCTCCGCATTCGCGCCGCGTGTGAGCGCACGGGACAGCCGGTTCCCGAGACCGTCGGCGAAGTCATCCGCTGCATCGACGAGAGCCTTGCCCTCTCCTACCGCGCGGCACTCACGGAGATCGAGACCTGCACGGGCAAACACTACGACAAGATCTATCTCATCGGCGGCGGCGTCCAGAGCCGGCTCCTCGCCCAGCTCACGGCGGACGCGTGCGGACGCACCGTCCTCGCGGGCCCTATCGAGGCGACCGTCCTCGGCAATATCGCCCTGCAGCTGATTGCGGCGGGCGAGGTCAAGGATCTCGCCGAGGCACGGGCACTCATCCGCGCCTCCTCCGACATCACGGCGTACGAGCCGAAGAACACCGACCAATGGGACGCACATTTTGAAAAATGGAAGGGGCTGACCCCATGCTGAAAGGAATCCCGAAAATCATCTCCCCCGCGCTGCTCAAGGTACTCGCCGAGATGGGACACAGCGACCGCATCGTCATCGGCGACGGCAACTTCCCCGCCGAATCGGTCGGCAAGGACTGCATCGTCATCCGCGCTGACGGGCACGGCGTTCCCGAACTCCTCGACGCGATCCTCACACTGTTCCCGCTCGACCCCTACATCGACAAACCGGTCAGCCTCATGGAGGTCATGCCGGGCGATCCCGTCAAAACCCCGATCTGGGACACGTACAAGGAGATCATTGCAAAGCATGACGCGCGCGGCGCGGCAGCCGTCGGCACGATCGAGCGGTTCCGCTTCTACGACGAGGCGCGCACGGCGTACGCCATTGTCACCACGGGCGAATCCGCGCTGTACGCCAACATCATACTGCAAAAGGGTGTCGTCACAGACGCCTGAAAGGTGAGAGAAATGGATAATATAAAGGAAACCAAAGACGCGATCTGCGATGTCTGTCACAAGATGTGGCAGCTCGGCTGGGTCGCCGCGAACGACGGCAACGTCACCGTCCTCCTGGACGACGACACCCTGCTCGCAACGCCGACCGGCATCAGCAAGAGCTTCATCACGCCGGAGAAACTCGTGCGCATCGACCGCGAGGGCAACATCCTTGAGGCGAACGAGGGCTATCGCCCCTCCTCCGAGATCAAGATGCACCTGCGCTGCTACAAGGACCGCGCAGACGTGCGCTCCGTCGTGCACGCGCATCCGCCTACGGCGACCGGCTTTGCCGTCGCGCACATACCGCTTGACCGCTACGACATGATCGAGACCGTCGTCTCGCTCGGCTCCATCCCCATCACGCCGTACGGCACGCCGTCCACGTACGAAGTCCCCGAGGCGATTGCGCCCTACATCCAGGAGCACGATGCCGTACTCCTTGAGAACCACGGCGCACTGACCCTCGGCGCGAACCTCATTGACGCCTACTACAAGATGGAGACACTCGAACTGTTCGCCAAGATCAACCTCACCGCCTATATGCTCGGCGGACCGAAGGAAATCTCGCGTGCGAACATCGACAAGCTCATCGATCTACGCAGCTACTATGGTGTCAAGGGACGCCACCCAGGCTATAAGCACTACGCTGAGGAATAACTGAGATCAAACCGAACAGAGGGTGATTCACATGACCAAAGATACTGCCGCCTTCACGGCGGACGTGCGCGACGTGGACGATACCCCCGTCGTGCCCCACCAGTACCGCGTATACTTCTTCCTGCTCGTCTCCTGCTTTGCACTCTGGGGACTGCTCAACAACATGACGGACAACCTCGTCCCGTCCTTCGCCAAGATCTTCATGATTAAGGCGGTCGACTCCTCTCTCGTGCAGGTAGCATTCTATGGCGCATACGCCGTTCTGGCACTCCCCGCCGCCTACATTATCAAGCGTTACTCCTACCGCATGGGTGTCCTCGTCGGACTCGGGTTTTACATGATCGGCGCTTTCGGCTATATCCCGGCGGCGATTCTGCAAAGCTATAATCTCTTCCTCGTCTCCATCTTCATTCTCGCGGGCGGTCTCTCCGTCCTCGAGACAACATGCAACCCCTTCGTTCTCTCCCTCGGCGACGAGTCGACCAGTGTGCGCCGTCTCAACTTTGCTCAGGCGTTCAACCCGCTCGGGTCCATGGCAGGGCTCTTCCTCGCGAAATATGTCATCCTCGCGCACCTGAACCCCGCCACGCTCGACGACCGCCTCGCCATGAGTACGGAGGCACTCACCGCCGTCCGCGACGCCGAACTCTTCTGGGTCTGCGTCCCCTACGTCGGACTCATCCTCATCGCCTTCATCATCTGGTGCTTCTTCTACCGCAGCGGTCTCAGTGACCGCGATGCGGACGACACCATGAGCGTCGGTGAGGCAATCCGCCGCCTCGTCGCCCGCCCGCGCTATGCATTCGGCGTTGTCAGCCAGTTCTTCTACGTCGGCGTACAGATCGCCGTCTGGACATGGACGATCAAATATGTCATGGCGAACATGAACCTCATCGAGGCGGAGGCAGCGAACTACTACATCTACTCCATCTTCCTCTTCATCGGCTGCCGCTGGATCTGCACGTGGCTCATGAAGTACATCGTCCCCGCAAAGATGATGGCGGTCTTCGCCCTCGGCGGCATCCTCTGCTGCCTCGGGACCATCTACCTCCCGATCGAGATCTCCATCTACTGTCTCGTCGGTATCTCGGGATGCATGTCCCTCATGTTCCCGACCATCTACGGCATTGCTCTGCGCGGGCTCGGTCCTGAAGTCAAGTTCGGTGCAGCCGGTCTCATCATGGCAATCCTCGGCGGTGCCATCATCACCCCGATGATGGGCGCACTCGTCGACGGCGGCACACTCTCCGGACTTGTCAGCGGCTTTACCCCCGAGATCGCCGCCATCCGTACCGCCTTCTACCTCCCCGTCCTCTGCTTTGCCGTTGTGCTCGCGTACTCGCTTGCATTCCGAAATGTGAAGGACTAGGGAAAGATAAACATACATACCTCTCTCGGAGCTGCTGCAAAAATCGTGGCAGCTCTATTTTATTTCCCGTTATTTAATAATTACTATTGACAAATAAAAGCACATAGTATATAATAGCCAATGTCAACAGGATATGAAACAGATTCTTAAGGATCTGCGGTACAAAATGATGAAAGGGGATTTTCCACTATGTCACACGCAAATGACGCAAACCTGAACAACGCACTCAACACCTACATCGCCAACATCGGCGTCGGCTACATCAAGCTGCACAACCTCCACTGGAACGTTGTCGGATCGCAGTTCAAGGCAGTCCACGAGTACCTCGAGTCGCTCTACGATGCGTTCGCGGACGTGCTCGACGAGACGGCGGAGCTGCTGAAGATCGCGGGCGCACAGCCGGTTGCGAGCCTCAAGGGCTACCTGGAAATCGCCACGATCAAGGAGCTCGGCGACGAGGCGGTCGATCAGAAGAAGGCACTCGAGATCACGCTTGCCGACCTCGAACTCCTCCGCGACCAGGCGCTTGAGATCCGCAAGGCTGCCGATGCACACGACTGCTTCGGTGTCGCCAACCTCATGGAGGATCACGTCACCAACTACGCAAAGCAGATTTGGTTCCTCCGCTCCATGCTTGCATAATATTCTTCCCGACAAAAAAAGCCGCCGTGCAGCTGCACGGCGGCTTTTTCTGTTGAGAAACGAGGTGCAGCGCATTTCTGAGCCGCATGCCCGCTCATTAATCCGATCCGCTATGATTGTTCCTCCTGCCCTCTGTGCTGCGTCTCCTTCATAAAGAATGCAACGACAACGAGCACCGCCTCGAAGGCAATGACAATGATATCAAGTGCCGCCGCATGGCCGAGCGTACTCGTCAAAAAGCCCATCAAAGGACCGGAAAAGAACGAGAGGAAGTAACTCGATGCACCGACGATGCCGGTCGCAAGCCCGATCTGCTGATGACTGACGCCATCCTGTGCGATCGTGTAGCCGAGAACATAGACAGCATGAAGCCCGATGCCCATCATCGCACCGACGATGTAGAGGAGCGGTGAGTTCTGCGGCATAATGTGGAAAATGACGAGGGCGCAGAGCGCGTTAAGTGCCGAGAGGAAGAGCACCGTCGGCCGCCGGCCGAAGCGATCGGCAAAGAATCCCAAAAGGACGCCGCTTAGTCCGCCGATCCCATAAATTGCGCCGAAGAACTGCCCTGCCTCCGTCGCACTGAATCCCTTATAGGTCATAAAGAGATACGGTCCCATCGAGGCGAAGCCCCAATATGGGATGATGTTCAGAATCTGAATCAGCACGGCGAGCCACACGACCTTGTTGAAGCCGACGGTGCGCACTGCCTCACACAGGTGAAGGCGCTTGACATCCTTGGACGTGTCTGTGTACCGCGCCCGCAGTCCTACGATGAGGAGAAGGCCGAAGATGACGGTCACAACGCCCATGTGCTGAAGGCCGACGCTCCACTCTCCCGTGCGCTCGAGGCTCCATCCGTAGTAGGCGGGGCCGACATACGCGCCGATCGAATAAAAGGTCATCATGAGACCGTTGAGCATTGCGCGTGCCGCAGGAAAAATCGAGCCCGCCACGGAGTACATGACGATGTTCCAGCAGCCCTCTGCGACACCGAACATAAAGCGCCAGAACGCCGCAGCAGCGAAACTCGCCGAGGTCGTCACAAGAGCCGTCATACAGCCGAGCCCAACCATCCCCATGACAAGCATCCGCTTGCGTCCAAAACGGTCTGCCAGATAGCCTGCAGGAATGTCAACAAGTGCCTGCCCAAGAGTAAATATCGTGCCGATCGTGCCGAGCTGAACGGCGGTCAGTGAGATGCTCGCCGCGACGGCTTTGAGTCCGACGCCGAACGACAAACGGTTGGCCGAGTAAAAAGCATAGCCTAGAGCCAGCAGGAAAAGCTGAAACCACACGATTTTGGGGATGTTGGAAAGACTTTTTTTCATGATAGGTCGCTTCTTTCGGTTTGTATTTGTGTGAGTAAAGCTGCATTCCCACAGTTCATATCATAATGCCTCATCAAAAAATTTTCAATCACGGCTTTTCTTCCTCCCCCTCCGGCGTCTCGGTTTTCTGCTCATGATAGATGTCCGTCACAACGATCTTGACAATAACCATGAAGGGAACGGCGAGGAACATTCCTGCGGCACCGAGGATCTCGCCGCCGAAGACGACGCCGAGAATGACGGCAACGGGGTGGAGGTGAAGGCTCTTTCCGACAAGGGCGGGATAGACAATGTTGTGATTGATCTGTGTCAATGCAAGGTAAAAGAGTGCGGTCTGCACAGTCAGGTCATGAGCTGCCGAGGCGGTCATGATTATGCCGAGTGCGGATGCGGCGGTGGGGCCAAGAACGGGAACGAACTCACTGATCCCGGAGAGCAGAGCAAAGACGGAGCCATACGGCAGACCCATGAGGACAAAGTAAAGAAATACGATAAGCCCCGTGATGATACACATGACAAGCTGACTGCATACGTAGATGCGCAGAGCGTGGAGCAGACGGTCAAAGAGGCTCAGGACGCGCCCGCGTGATCCATACGGAAAGAGCCCCGCAAGCCAGCGTTTGATCGTCTTTCCGTCCTTCAGGAGGTAGAAGGAAACGAAGATGATGATGACGAAGTCCATGATTTTGCCGACGGCGGCAAGCAGGAAGGAGAGCGACGCGCGCAGGAGCTCCGCGCCGACGCTGCGCAGCTTGTCGAGAAAGCTCTCCATCTCCTGCTGCAGATCCATCTCTGTAAGAAGAGGCATCTGCTGGAGTCCCTGCCCGATGCTCGGCAGCTCCGTGACGAAACGCTGCAGGGACGGGACAACAGAGCGTGAAAGGACGGAGAGGAGGACGAGGACGAGCAGGAGAAAGAGGAGGATCGCCCCCGCCGACGCGATGCCGCGCGGGATGCGCCGTCGCTCCATCGCATCTACGACGGGCTGGAGGAGGATCTGCAGGAGGAGCGAGAGAAAGACGATAAAGGCGAAGTCCTGAAAGAACCAGAAGGAGGAGAGCAGTGCGGCAAAGACGATGGCAAGGATGATGGAGGTACGGTGATTCGCGAGGTTCATAGATGCCTCCTTTCGCAGTCATGTGTGGAGCTATGATAGCATATTCACGGCGCATCGTCCACAAAAAGGTACAGCGGCTGTCTATTGACCGCAGTCGCACGCATACGTATACTATGGATGAGGAGGGAGTATCATGAAGCACTATTACAGCACGATTGACGGTATTGTCACGACGTTTTCGGATATTCACCGCTCCGCGCTGCGCGGCGAGAGTATTCTGGTCTGCATGGAGCGTGCCAACGCGCACGGGTTTGATACGGTGGAGTTTCTGCTGCCGAGCATTACCTGCACAAAGTACAGTGGCTTCAACGAGGAGGAACGCGCAAAGCTGACCGAGTTTGTTAGAAACAACAGCTCTCTCATTTGGGAGATCGCACGCGAGGACGGTGAAGTCATTGCCGACGTGGGGTGATTTATTCAGGACACAAAAGCCGCCCCGACCATTTCGGTCGGAGCGGCTTTTTTCCCGGTGAATCATGCGCCGGGCTTCACTGTCTTCGCGGTCTGCAGGCGTGCTGCGGCGCGTTTCAGTGCGAGGGAGGCGCGCTGCTCGTCGATGATGCTCGCCTGTGCATCGGGATCCTCGCGCAGACGCTGCAGTCGCTCCTGCGCACGCTCATAGGCACGCTGGGCGCGGTTGATGTCGATGTCGATCGGCTCCTCCGCTGCTGTTGCGAGTACGGTGATCTTGTCGGGGGTAACCTCCATGAAGCCGCCCGCCACAGCGATGAGCTGTTCCTTGGCGTCGACATGAATCTTCATGGCATGGGGCTCAAGTCCCGTAACGAGGGGAATGTGCTTCGGCAGGATGCCGATCTCGCCGCCCGTGGAGCGGGCGATGAGCATGTCGATGTCGGCGGCATAGACCACGCGGTCGGGAGATACGATCTCCAGCTTGATGGTCGCCATCCGTCATTCCTCCTCTTTGAGCTTCTTCGCCTTCTCGATGACTTCGTCGATGCCGCCGACCATGTAGAAGGCAGCCTCGGGGAGGTCGTCGTGCTTGCCGTCGAGGATTTCCTTGAACCCGCGGATCGTGTCCTTCAGCGCGACGTATTTTCCGGGCGAGCCCGTGAATACCTCGGCGACGGCGAACGGCTGCGAGAGGAAACGCTGGATCTTGCGTGCACGCGAGACGGTCAGCTTATCCTCGTCGGAGAGTTCCTCCATACCGAGGATGGCGATGATGTCCTGCAGCTCCTTGTACTTCTGGAGCACCGCCTGTACACCGCGCGCGACTTCGTAGTGCTCCTGCCCGATGACGTGCGGGTCGAGGATACGCGAGGTGGAGTCCAGCGGGTCAACGGCGGGGTAGATGCCGAGCTCGGCGATCTGACGGGAAAGAACCGTCGTCGCGTCGAGATGGGTGAATGTCGCCGCCGGTGCCGGGTCGGTGAGGTCGTCCGCGGGGACGTAGACCGCCTGCACGGACGTGATCGAGCCCTTTTTCGTGGAGGTGATGCGCTCCTGCAGGGCACCGACGTCGGTCGTCAGTGTCGGCTGGTAGCCAACGGCGGACGGCATACGTCCGAGCAGCGCCGAGACCTCGGAACCTGCCTGGATGAAACGGAAGATGTTGTCGATGAAGAGCAGCACGTCCTGTCCCTGCACGTCGCGGAAGTACTCCGCCATCGTGAGCCCCGTCAGCGCGACGCGCATACGCGCGCCGGGCGGCTCGTTCATCTGGCCATAGACGAGCGCGGTCTTGTCGATAACGCCCGACTCGGTCATCTCCGACCAGAGGTCATTGCCCTCGCGGGTACGCTCGCCGACGCCGGCGAAGACAGAATAGCCGCCGTGCTCGGTCGCGATGTTGTGAATGAGCTCCATGATGAGAACCGTCTTGCCGACGCCTGCACCGCCAAAGAGTCCGACCTTACCGCCGCGCGAATACGGGGCGATGAGGTCGACGACCTTGATGCCGGTCTCGAGAATCTGGGTCGACGTTTCCTGGTCGTCGAACTTCGGCGCGGGACGGTGAATCGGCCACGATTCCGTATTCCCGACGGGCGCCGGGTTGTGGTCGACCGTCTCGCCGAGGACGTTAAAGACGCGTCCAAGCGTTGCCTCGCCGACAGGCACCTTGATCGGGGAGCCGGTGTCCTCCGCCGCCATGCCGCGCATGAGTCCGTCGGTAGAGCTCATCGCGATGCAGCGCGTGACACTGTCGCCGAGATGCTGCATGACTTCGACCGTGAGATGAATCTCCCGATCTGCCGCTTTGCCGTCGATCTTGATGGCGCTCAGTATCTCCGGCAGTTCGCCCGCCGGAAATTCAATATCTACGACAGGTCCGATGACCTGTACGACTTTACCTTTTGCCAATGGAAAACCTCCTTACCTCCATGCCGCAAAATGCTGCGTACATGGGCGTCACTTGAGTGCCTCGGCGCCGCCGACGATTTCGTTGATCTCGTTCGTGATGCCCGCCTGTCGCACTTTGTTGTAGTACAGATCGAGCTTCCCGATGAGTTCGCCGGCGTTGTCCGTTGCGTTGCTCATCGCGTTCATGCGCGAGGAGAGTTCGCTGGCTGCCGACTGGAGGAGCGCCGCATAGATGGTCGTGAAGAGGTACTGCGGCAGGAGATGCCCCAGTACGGTCTCCGCATCCGGCTCATAGATGTACTGTGCACGCGGCTGTCCGTCGTCCTCCGGCGCTTCGAACGGGAGGAGTTTCACAGCCTCCGGCACGCAGGTGATCGCCGAGACAAAACGCGTGTAGATCATGTAGACTTCCTTGATGCCGCCCTCCGAAAAGGCTGCGATCAGTTCGTCCGCGATCTTTTGTGCGTGCTGTGCGCGCGGCTTTTCGCTGATGCCGATGTGCTCGCTCACGATGTCAAAGGAGCGATTTTTGAAGAAATCGCGCGCCTTGCGCCCGACGGTGACAATCTGCGTGTTCGCCTTGTCCTCGACCAGCGCCATGGCCGCCTTCAGCGCGTTGCTCGAATAGGCGCCCGCGAGACCTTTGTCCGCCGCCATGACGAGGATGAGACGCTTGCCGCTCTCATGCCGTTCAAGCAGGGGATGCGAAACGTCGTCCGCCGCAGCCGCGACGCTCCGAATGACCGCCGCGGTCTTTTCCGCGTACGGTCGATTCGCGTTCGCAGCCTCCTTGGCACGACGCAGACGCGAAGTCGCGACCATATCCATGGCGTTCGTGATCTGCTGGATGCTCTTGACGCTTCGAATGCGACGACGAATGTCTTGTAAATTGGCCATTTCGTGTCACCTCTCTCCTTACGCTTCTTTGTAGGAGATGGTGTCCTTGAACTCCCCGATCGCCTGCGTGATCTCGGATTCGAGCGCGTCGTCCAGCTGTTTCTTCTCCGTAATCGCCGCGGCGATATTGGGATGCGATGCCCGCATGAACTTGATGAAGTCCGTGTGGAACGTGACGACCTTGTCCACGGGGATGTCCGTGAGGTGTCCGCGCACCGCCGTGAAGATGACGAGCACCTGCTCGGCAACGGAGAGCGGGCTGTACTGCGACTGCTTCAGCGTCTCGACCATGCGTGCGCCGCGGTCGAGCTGTGCCTTTGTCGCTTTATCGAGGTCGGAGCCGAACTGCGCGAATGCCGCAAGCTCGCGGTACTGCGCGAGATCGAGACGCATCGTGCCCGCGACCTGCTTCATCGCCTTGATCTGTGCGGAACCGCCGACACGGGAGACCGAGAGACCGACGCTGATCGCCGGGCGGATGCCCGAGTAGAACGAGTCGGTATCCAGCATGATCTGACCGTCGGTGATCGAGATGACGTTCGTCGGGATGTACGCCGAGAGGTCGCCCGCGAGTGTCTCGATGATCGGCAGCGCCGTGATGGAGCCTGCGCCGAGTGCGTCGGAGAGTTTCGCCGCACGCTCAAGCAGACGGGAGTGTAAGTAGAAGACGTCGCCCGGATATGCTTCGCGTCCCGGCGGACGGCGGAGCAGCAGCGACATGGCGCGGTATGCAGCCGCGTGCTTTGAAAGGTCGTCATAGACGCAGAGCGCATGACCGCCTTTATACATGAAGTACTCCGCCATCGCAACGCCCGCGTAGGGAGCGAGGTACTGGAGCGGCGCGCTGTCCGCTGCCGTTGCGGCGACGACGATCGTGTACTCCATAGCGCCGCCGTCCTCGAGCGTCTTGACGACGCGCGCGACGGTCGATGCCTTCTGACCGATGGCGACGTAGACGCAGATACAGTTCTGTCCCTTTTGGTTCAGAATCGTATCGACGGCAATCGCCGTCTTGCCCGTGCCGCGGTCGCCGATGATGAGCTCGCGCTGTCCGCGGCCGATCGGCACGAGGGCGTCGATCGCCTTCAGACCCGTCTGGAGCGGCTCGTGGACGCTCTTGCGGTCCGCGATACCGGGCGCGGGCGACTCGACCGGGCGGAACTCCTTCGTGTCGATGGGGCCCTTGCCGTCGATGGGGCGTCCGAGCGCGTCCACGACGCGACCGATCATCGCCTCGCCGACAGGCACCTGCATGATGCGCCCCGTGCGCTTGACGGTGTCGCCTTCCTTGATGAGGGCTTCGCCGCCGAGAAGCACGGCGCCGACGCTCTCCTGTTCGAGGTTCAGAACCAGTCCGTACACCTCGTTGCCAAAGTCGAGCAGCTCGCCCGCCATCGCCTTGTCCAGGCCGTAGATGTGGGCGATACCGTCGCCGACCTCAAGAACGGTGCCGACGTCGTTGACGTTCAGGTCGACGTCGTAGTTCTTGATTCGTTCCTTAATTATGGAAGTAATCTCTTCCGGATTCATTTTCATATTTCGCTGTCACCCCGCTAGTTCGCCATTAACTCTGCCGTCATTGCCTCGAGACGTCCTTTGATGCTGCCGTCGATGCGGCGGTCGCCGATGCGCACCACCACACCACCGATGAGCGAGGGGTCGCGGTGCCGGCGCAGGGATACCTGTTTGCCCGTGACGCTCTCGAGCTTTTTGCGCAGCTCTTCGATCTGCGCCTCGTCCGGCTCTCCCGCCGTCGTGACGTCCGCCACGGCAATGCCGAGTTTCTCATTCGAGAGCTGGACAAAGATGCTGCTGATGGCGTCAAACACGTGCATGCGTCTCTTGTCCACGAGCAGCAGCAGGAAATTCAGAACGTGCTCGTGAACGCCGCCCTCGAAGACCTCCTTCAGGAGGGATTTCTTATCCTCCGGCTGGAAGTTCGGATTGCTGAGGTAGGATTTCAGCTCCGGACATTCGGTATAAAGACGCTGTACCTTCGAAATATCCTCGCCGAACTCCTTCAGCTTGTCTTCCTCGCACGCCAGTTCAAAGATCGCGCGGGCATATTTGCGTGCAAGCTCCATGTTCAGCATGTCGCATCACCAATCTTATGCGCGTCGAGTTTCGCGATAAACTCGCCGATGATGGCGTCGTTGTCCGATTTCTCCAGATTCTTCTGCACGATCTTGCCCGCGGCCGCGAGCGCCAGTGTGACAACCTCGCCCTTTAACTGCTCGACGGCGTGGGCGCGTTCGCGCTCCATCTGCTGTTCCGCCGCCTTCTTCATCTGCTCGATCTCGCGTTTGGTCGCCTGAATGCTTGCCTCATGCTCTTCGCTTGCGCGCTTTTCGGCGAGATCCATGATCTCCTGCGCCTTTGTACGCGCCCCTGCAAGCTCCGCCTTGTAGGCTTCGAGCGTCTTTGCCGCCTCGGCGGCGTCGGCGTCAGCCTTGTCGATGCTCGCGGCGATCCTGTCCTCGCGCTCTTTGAGAATCTTGAGCACAGGTTTGTACGCCACCGCACGCAGGAGAATAACGAGGATGAGGAAGTTCAGTATCTGAGCAAAAAAAGTCGAATTAAGCTCTATCAATTACGCTGCCTCCTTTGCACATATCCTCCCGGGACTTATTTCATGAGCGGGTTGGCATAGAGCATGATGAGCGCAACGACCGTAGCGATGATCGCCATCGCCTCGATCAGACCGACGGAGATGAGTGTATTCGTAAAGAGAACGCCCTTTGCCTCAGGCTGACGCGTGATGCCCTCGATGAACTTGCTCGTAACGAGACCGTCGCCGATGCCCGCGCCAATCGCCGCCAGACCCATCGTAATGCCCGCACCGATCAGAGCAGCTGCTACCATGATTGCGTTTTCCATTGAGAAAATCCTCCTTAAATTTTGAACCTAAAATTTTTAATACATCAAAGTCAATGCGAGGAGCAAATTAGTGCTCGTCCTCTTTGACCGCATTAGCAAGATACGCCATCGACAGCATCGTAAAGATGACCGCCTGTACTCCGCCGATGAAGATACTGAACGCGAGCCACAGAACCGAGGGCACCGGCATCCAGATCGGCATGAGTTTGAGCAGAACGATGATGAGAATCTCGCCCGCCAGAATGTTGCCGAAAAGACGGAACGCCAGCGTGATCGGCTTTGCGACCTCTTCGATCGCGTTGATGATCACGAACACCGGGGTCGGCTGAAAGAAGTGGGCGATGTAATGCCCGCCTTTCATATAGACGCCCAGCACATGAACCATGCAGATGACCAAAAGTGCTAAACCTAATGTGGTGTTCAAGTCGTTCGTCGGGGACGCCATCGTGGGAACGAGTCCTACCCAGTTCGAAACGAGCAGGAACAGAAAGAGCGTGACAATGAACGGGGACAGAAACTGACCGCGTTTCCCGAGCATCGTGTCGCTCTGCTCGGCAAGCGCCGTCACAACCATCTCGACGACGTTCTGCCAGCCGCTCGGGACGAGCTTTAGACTGCGCGTCGCAAGAAAAGCAATGAGCAGAACGATCGCCATCGTGATCCACGTCATCTCGAGCGTTTCCCAGTTGAAGGTGAGACCCGCGAACTGCACTGTTTCGCGAACACCGATTTCATGCATAACCTCTACCTCCTTACTGCGGTGAGCGGCAAAGCCGCGACCGCTTCATTTTTGACTGCCCTGCGCCGCAATGAGATGCAGCATGAAAAGCGCGTAAAAGAGGAGACATCCTCCCGCCGCCGCCCCAAAGACCGCCGGCGAAATCTGTGCGGCTGCACTGAGTATCAAAAACAGCGTCATGAGCCGCAGTGCCAGTCCCCACAGCATCTCGCGCCGCGCGCGCGCCGGCGGAAAACCCGCACTGCGCCACACACGATACGACATGCCCCAAAGGATCGCCGCGCCCGCCGCATAGCCCGCCAGCACGCCGCCGATGAGACGCACCTCGCCCGCCGCGAACAGCATCGCGGCGACAGAAATCGTCACCAAGAGGAGCGTACGGGCAAAGCGCCGCACAACAGGCAGTAATACGTCTTTCATATCCCTCCTCCGACAGCGCCAAAAGCGCACAAAAAGCCGCGTCCCGAACGCATCGGGGCGGGGGGTGCACAGGCACCGCCACAGATGAATATCAGTACCTTATGACCATTCGACACAAAAAAAGAAAATCCTTCCACAATTGTATACACGCGTGGAAAGACCTCCCCTCTGTGTGCCTGACCGCATAAGGCTCGGCTATGTGAATCGCTTCGTGCGATTCATTCCCCTTATGAACTATTATAGGGGCTTATGAGAAATTCTGCAACAACATTTTAATCAATTCGTTCATTTTAATGATTGTATTGCGTGAAACGCTCTGCTACAATAGGCAAAATATCCGTGTTCCGCTGCCTTCCCGCCGAAGGGAGGGCGGGGGAACCGCACTGAAAGGAGCCTACCCATGACCATCGAAGGCGCCGTCATCATCGAGCAGGGCGTCACGTTCGCCCTCATCCACGTCGACCCGAGCGTTACTGCATATACCGTCAAATCCACACAGCCCCGCCGCGCCCTCATGCGATTCTTCCCCGGCATGCCCATCATCCTCATGAGCCTCACGCCCGCCGGCGAGCCGCGTTACTACGGGCGCAAGGACATCGTAGAGTTTCTGAGCGGCGTGAAACTAAACCAAATCCCGTGGAAACAGTACCATATCGTGTAGGGAGTTTTTACGCCGCGCACGCGTCCTAATTGTTGATTTTCCCTCGCAGTACTACTCGTAGGCAATCAGTTTACCGCAAACGACGACCCCTCTAGAGAGCATGGACGCGCTCCTAGGGGGTTCTCTTTTATTGCCCGTGTATAAATGCCGTGGCAATTATGCCAAATACATTCATTGATAACGCGAAGGTAATGGCAAAGGGACAGGTCACGATACCGAAAGATGTCCACAGCATGCTCGGCGTGTCGAGCGGCAGCCGCCTTACATTTATTGTGAAGAACGGTTCTGTGCGTCTTGTCAACGCCGCCGTCGATGCAATGCAGCTGATGCGCAAGGAGATGACAAGCGAGCCAAAGCCGTCGGAGGAGGAGGTCGCATCCCTCGTCAAGAATATGCGCAGGGAGATATGAGTCGTGCGCGTATTCATCGATACGAATATACATCTCCTCTATATATGTAATCCCCCTTGACATGAAAGCGCGCTCCAATGCTATAATGCAGTCAGTATGGAAACCGGGGAATAAGGAGCGCGGCATGAGTCGCGCCGCACAATGGAAAAGGGGGATTTTCTTTGTATTTGGAAAAAATCACGTCGCCCGCGGACATCAAGGGCTATGACGCAGCCGAGCGCAAGGCGCTCGCACAGGAGATGCGCGACGCGATGCTGAAACGTGCGAGCATTCACGGCGGGCATTTTGGCCCGGACTTCGGTGCGGTCGAGGCGATCATCGCGCTGCACACGGTGTTTGACTCGCCAAAGGACAAGATCGTCTACGACGTCTCGCATCAGTCCTATCCGCACAAGATGCTGACGGGGCGCGTCGAGGCGTACATCGTGGAGTCGCAGTACGACGAGGTATCGGGCTATACGAATCCCGAGGAGAGCCCGCACGATTTCTTCAACGTCGGGCACACGTCGACCTCCATCAGCCTCGCAACCGGTCTTGCAAAGGCGCGCGATCTGGCGGGGCGAAAGGAAAACATCATCGCCTTCATCGGGGACGGCTCAATGTCGGGCGGCGAAGCGCTCGAGGGACTGAATACGGCGGGCGCGATGAACTCGAACCTCATCGTCGTATTCAACGACAACGATCAGTCCATTGCAGAGAACCATGGCGGGATGTACCGCGCGTTCAAGGAGCTGCGCGAGACAAACGGTACTTCGCCGAACAATCTCTTCCGCGCGATGGGGCTGGACTACCGCTATGTCGCGGACGGCAACGACGCAGAGGCACTCATCGCGGCGTTCTCTGAGGTGAAGGACACGCAGCAGCCTGTCGTCGTCCACATCGCGACGCAAAAGGGCAAAGGCTACAAGTTCGCGGAGGAGAACCGCGAGGCGTGGCACTACTGCGGCCCCTTTGACATCGAGACGGGCAAGGCAAAGCACACGGGGAGCGATCCCTATGCCAAGGCGAGCGTGGAGTTCGTGCTCAAGACGGCGAAGGAAAATCCGAATTTCGTCTATCTGACGGCGGGCACGATGGGCGGCATCGGTCTTTCCCCGTCAAAACGCGCGGAGCTCGGCAGTCAATACGTCGATGTGGGCATCGCGGAGGAACAGGCGGTTGCGATGGCGTCGGGGCTTGCAAAGGGCGGCGCACGCCCGATCTTCGGCACGTACAGCACCTTCTTCCAGCGCGTCTACGATCAGATGTCGCAGGATGTCGCGGTCAACAACAGCCCTGCCGTCTTCCTCTCGACCTACGCGTCGCTCTATGGGATGAACGATGTGACGCATCTCGGGTTCTTCGACATCCCGCTCTTTGCGAATATCCCGAACCTCGTCTTTCTCGCGCCTGCGGGGCTCGAGGAGTACCTGGCGGTACTGCGTTGGGCGGTGACGCAGACGGCACATCCCGTCATGATCCGCGTGCCCGTCATGGGCTATGAGACGTCCCCCTACTCCGTGCGCACGGACTACAGCGTGCTCAACCGCTATCAGGCCGTCACGGAGGGCGCGGAGGTCGCCATCATCGGAGCAGGCAGCTTCGCACAGATGGCGAGCGATGCCGCCGCCGAGCTCGCAAAGGACGGCGTGCACGCGACGGTCATCAACCCGATCTTCCTCTCGGGGCTCGATACAGAGCTGCTCGACGGCCTGAAAGCGAAGCACCGCCTCATCCTCACCATCGAAGACGGCACGCTCGAGGGCGGCTTCGGGCAGAAGATCGCCGCATACTACGGCATGGATGAGCACATCCGCGTGCGCTGCTACGGGCTCTCGAAGGAGTTCCACGACCGCTACAATCCCGAGGAACTGGCGCGGGAGCATCATCTCACCGCCGAGCAGATCGTGGCGGATACACTGCGCACGCTGAAGAAAAAAATGAGTAAAGGAGAATCCCGTGAAAAATGTTCTGATCGTCTCGGGGCATACCGATTTGCAGGGCGACTCCTGCGTCAATAAAATCATCATGGAGGACATGGCCAAGCTGCTGCCCGATGCGGTGCTCGATGACCTCTCCGCACTCTACCCCAGCTACTGCATCGATGTTGCGGCAGAGCAGGCAAAGCTCGTCACGGCGGACGTCATCGTCCTGCAGTTCCCGATTTTCTGGTACAGCATGCCCTCCCTCCTCGCAAAGTGGATGGAGGACGTCTTCGTCCGCGGCTTCTCGCACGGCTCGACAGGCAAGGCACTCGCAGGGAAGAAGCTCATCCTCTCCTTTACGACGGGCGCGCCCGAGAGCGCATACGGTGCGGACTTCCCCCTGGAGATGCTGACGGGACGCTTCCGCCAGACGGCAGGGCTGACGGGCATGGTCTGCGAGGGCTATGTGTATACGGGCGGTGTCTCCTACGCTGACCGCACGGATCCTGCGCGCGCTGCCGCCATGCAGGAGAAGGCTCACGCACACGCAAAACGTCTCGCGGAGAAGATTGCAGACGTTTGACCGGACGAAACCGAATCAACAGAGCCTGCGGTACGAAGAGAAGCATCTTCGCACCGCAGGCTTTTCGTGTACCGCTGTGCATTTCCCAGTTTATTTTTAGAAAATATGCTATAATAGTCAGAGGGCTTTTTCATTTGTCAAAGAATTACTGATAAGACAAAGACCGCCAGATTGGCGCAGATTCTTCTGTCCGATGGCGGAAGCAAACCAGACGCATGTCCAAAGCAATGCGAAGGATTTGCTGACGAAAGGCGGGCAAAAAGACGCGCGAAAGGATGCGCGCTGAATGTATCCATGCTTCCTTATGATTGGACGTGCGGAGCGTTTCCGCATCTCCGGCTCCTTTAGGAGGGCTTTCCCCTTGTATCTTGAACAGATCCACAGTCCATCGGACATCAAGGCCTATATGGCAGAACAGCGCCGTGCGCTCGCGGAGGAAATGCGGGCGGCACTCATCGAACGCACGAGCCATATCGGCGGACACATTGGGCCGAATCTCGGCGTCATTGAGGCGACCATTGCCCTGCATACCGTCTTTGACGCGCCGACGGACAAGATGATCTTCGACGTATCGCATCAGTGCTACCCGCACAAGATGCTGACGGGGCGCGCCGCCGCCTACATCGATGCGGCGCACTACCGCGACGTATCGGGCTTTACCAGCAGTGAGGAGAGCGTGCACGACATCTTTAACATCGGGCACACCTCGACCTCGATCAGCCTCGCAACGGGACTTGCCAAGGCACGCGATCTTGCAGGACGCAGGGAGAACGTCATCGCCTTCATCGGCGACGGCTCGCTCTCGGGCGGCGAGGCGCTTGAGGGGCTGAACGTCGCGGGCGAGATGCAGACGAATCTCATCATCGTCCTCAACGACAACGACTGGTCGATCGCAGAGAACCACGGCGGTATGTACGCTATGCTCCGCCGTCTGCGTGAG
>ERZ773003.273-NODE-273-length-39651-cov-5.897288_pt1 | contig 39651 bp, 36 predicted proteins | sample MGYA00580668_ERZ773003 | MGnify/ENA primary metagenome ERZ773003 (study PRJEB29015, sample SAMEA2738002) | human oral metagenome | biome: human oral; feature: human-associated habitat; material: dental | place: China | collected 2126 ...
CACGCGGCCGCCGCCAGCCCCGCGGCGACGCCGCCCCAGATGCCCAGTCCGCCCCGCCAGATCTGCACGATGCGGACGGGGTCGCCCCCCGGCCCGAAGTAGGCGTCCGGGGAGGTGATGACGTGGTACAGCCGGGCGCCGAGAATGCCCACGGGCACACTCAGCACGGCCACGTCCAGAACCGTGTCCCCGTCGCCGCCGCGCGCGCGGTAGCGCCTGGAGGTCCACCACACGGCGATGAAGACGCCCGCCAGGATGCACAGCGCGTAGGCGCGCAGCGAGAAGGGGCCCAGATGCCACGCGTTGCGCGAGGGGCTGGGGATCGAGGCGGGCGGGGCGGGCAGCGGGGCGATGGCGAGCACTCAGAGGACCTCTCGGCGGGTGGCGGTGAGCAGTGAGGGGTGGGAGCCCGCGGCCACGAGCTGGGCCACGAACTGCTGGGGGTCGGCGGAGCGGATGATCGCCTCGCCGACGAGGACCACGTCCGCCCCGGCCCGAGCGTAGTTCATGACGTCGTGCGCCCCGCTCACCCCGCCGGCTCAGTTTTTAGGTATTGCACCAAAAAATAGCCGCCAATAATCATTATCAACAATGCGAGCCACCAAAAGTGAATAAAAAAATTAGCCACATTAATCATGATTAAAGTTATAAACGGCAGACCTTTATTTAAGTCTCGATATAATCCCTCAACCTGCGGTACCACCGTAAACAACATAAAACCAACCACTAAGATAATCACCGCCAAGACAATTGATGGATACATCATAGCACCACGAATCTTGCTCATCATGGCAGCATCTTTTTCCTGCTGAGCAGCTAGCCTTTTCAAAGATTCGTCCATTGTACCTGAAGTTTCACCAGCTGCGACCAGTGCCACGTACACCTTATTGAAAGCCTCCGGATGCTTAGCAAATGAGTCGGACAATGATTTACCACCCTCCACATCAGAGATAATCTCTTGAACGATTTCTTGCATCCGCTTATTAGTAGTCTGCTCCTGAACAGTCCTAAGACTCTGAGATAATGGCAGGCCCGCCCCAATAAGTGTCGCTAGCTGACGAGTGAACACCACTTTATCTTTAGTGGTGATTCTACCAGATAACTTTGCAAAGAAACCCGTTTTATCATCTTGTAGTTCAATTTTTAAGGGCACAAAACCTTGCGTCGTCAATAATTTTGCAGCAGCATTTTCGCTTTCAGCCTGAACTACAGATTTAACAATTTTATTACTAGCACTATCTCTGGCTTCGTAATTGTACTTCTTCATCTACTACCCCCTCATTAGCCTCTCAAATTCCGTCAAATCAACCGCAAACTCACGCGCATTATCGTACGTAATCGTACCATTCTGCACCAGGTTGACCAGCGTTCGGTCCATCGTCTGCATTCCTTGATCGGCACCGGTCTGAATCACTGCGTCTAGCTGATGTGATTTACCTTCGCGAATAATATTACGCACTGCTGGATTGGCAATCAAAACTTCTGCCGCAACTACACGACCACCCCCAATAGCCGGCACTAAACGCTGTGAACAAATAGCCATTAAAATGTTTGATAGCTGAGCCCGAATTTGTGGCTGCTGATGCGGTGGGAACACGTCAATCATACGGTCAATCGACTGTGCTGCCGAGTTGGTGTGGAGTGTGGCAAACACTAAGTGTCCGGTTTCGGCGATAGTGATAGCTGCTGAAATCGTTTCTAGGTCACGCATCTCACCGATCAGCACAACATCTGGATCCTGACGCAAGCTGGATCGTAACGCCGCCGAAAATGAGTAAGTATCGTAGTGAACTTCACGCTGGACCACCACCGATTTCTTTGATTTATGAGTAAATTCAATCGGATCCTCAATGGTAATGATATGTTGTGAACGCTCAGAGTTGATTTTATCAACCAATGCTGCCAAGGTCGTCGACTTACCAGAGCCGGTTGGACCAGTCACCAACACCAAACCACGAGGAAAATCTGCAAACGTATTAACAACTGGTGGCATACCAAGCTCAGACGCTGACTTAATTTCATTTGGAATCAAACGTAGAGCTGCGGCCAAATTGCCACGCTCATGAAAGGCGTTAACACGGAATCGGCCCAACGTACCAAACGCAAACGAAAAGTCGAATTCTTTATCTTTCAGTAAAATCTGTCGCTGATCTTCATCAAGTATCTGAAACACCAGTCGCTCAACCGCTGGTTCATCAAGCGGCTGAGTGCCAGCCGCCGGCACCAATGCGCCATCAATCCTAAGCATCGGCGGAAGCCCAACTTGAATATGAAGGTCAGAAGCGCGTTTTTTAACAACTTCTTCTAGTAAAATCTCAATTCGCAATTCTTGATTATTCATATTTCCTCCTTTTTACGCGGTATCCGCCGCTACTCTATTAACTTCTTCTATTGTCGTTATTCCGTTTAACGCCTTCAGATATCCGTCCTGGCGCATCGTAATCATGCCCTGCTGAATTGCCATTCGCTGAATTTCAGCTGACGTAGCACGCTTTACAATTAAATTCTGAATTTCCTCAGTAATATCCATCACTTCATATAGACCGGCTCGACCAGAGTAGCCACGCGGAGTTTGAGGCGTATCCTTACCTCTTGCTAAAGCAAATGACGTCTGCGTTGCCAGCGGCAAACTTTCATAGCCCAAATCTTGTGCAAACTGAGCAACCTGTTCTTTTGTCTGAGGCAATAATCCACCAACTGCCTCCCGAATTGCCTGTGTTTCCAGAGGCGACGATTGATATATATCACGCCGACGCGCTACTCGCCGAACCAGACGCTGCCCAATAATCGTATTGACCGTACTAGCAATAAGAAACGGCTCAATCCCCATGTCGAGCAGTCGCGGCAACACGCCAGCTGCGGAATTGGTATGAAGCGTCGAGAACACCAGATGCCCCGTTAACGCTGCTTGAATCGCAAGATTAGCGGTCTCATTGTCGCGAATCTCACCTACCATCACGATGTCTGGATCTTGACGCAAAATTGAACGAAGTCCAGAAGCAAATGTCAGTCCGACCTCTGCATTAACTTGAATCTGATTCACTCCGTCCATCTTATACTCAACCGGATCCTCAAGCGTCACAATATTAACAGTATCGTTCTTAATTTCTTTAATTAACGCATATAAGCTAGTAGACTTACCGGAGCCAGTTGGACCAGACGTTAGAATCATACCGTTAGGACGCTTAATTCCCTTGCGAATTGTCCGTAGAGCGCGCCCAGCATAACCCATGTCCTCCAAGTTAAAAGAGCTCCCGCTCTTGTCTAGCAAACGAACAACCACCTGTTCACCCCAAACAACCGGAGAAATAGCAATACGCAGGTCAACTTCCTTGCCTGCAACATTAACCGCAAATTGACCATCTTGTGGAATGCGATGTTCGTCAATTTTTAGATTGGAAAGAATTTTAATACGACTAACCAAAGCCGGCTCAATACTTTTTGGTAGTTGCATAATCTCGCGCAACACACCATCAACCCGACAACGAATCTTTAGGGCTTTTTCTAATGGCTCAATATGAACGTCCGAGGCATGGCTTTTTACGGCATATTCCAAAATAGTCGATAACGCTCGTGAAATGGGCGAATCTTGAACAATAGTTTTAATATTGCCAGCCTCCGACAGAGATTCTTCTTGGGACGCTTCAGCTGCCACATTAACAGATGATAAATCAGTTTTATATTGATCAAGGACGTGACGGACACTCTCTTCTGAGGCCATAAAGACTTTAATTGGTCGCTGAATACGATTCGACAGATAATCAACCGCTTGGACATTATTGGCGTCAATCATCGCCACTGCTAGACGATTTTGAACTTCTGCTAGAGGCACCGCCATAAAACGTTCAGCAACATCAGAAGACAACAGGGATAAAATATCCTGACTAATAACACTATTAGACAAGTTAACATATGGCACACCCGAAACCTGAGCCACGCCATGGACTAAAAGCTCATTATCAAGCAATCCCTCTTCGCTCAGCAAGCTAAACAGTGGCTTATTATTCTCAGAGGCACGTTTTAAGGCGTCGTCAATGACAGACTTCTCAATAAGTCCTTCGTTTATCAGCAGCTCAATCAACTTGTCCTGAATATCGTCCGTCAGTAAAGCCATCCTACGTCCTTTCTCTATTTGGCCGCACTTTGACCCACAAACACCTCAACAGTTGGATTTATTGCATTCTTATTGAAAATTGCTGGGTTTGGTTTTTCAACATCAGATGATATTTCTCTAATAGTTTGGACCTTTGCTCCAGATTTTGGAACCTTTAAAAATGATATATTAGAGGCAACAATATAGCCGATAGCTACACCCACGCCTGCAATCAATATCACCATAGCTATGTCTGTTTTCTTCATGGCTTTACCACCTTATTTTCTAATTGTACTGTTTGCGCTGGCTCATAATAAACAACACCCCGCACTACTAAGCTTAATTTATCTTCATTGCGCTGGATCTCTAACGCCTTTAGATCAATCACGCGAATTGATGACTCGAATTTAGTTAGTAGCTCCTTTAGTCTATCAGCTGGTCCGCTAACTTCCATCGTAAACGATACCGTGTTAGCTGGGGCTGACTCAGAACCCTCGCCACCAGAACCAGCTTGCGACACCGACAGACTCTGAATTGTCACACCAGTTGTCGTATCGATAAACTTATTCTTCAAAGAAGCGCCAAAGGCATCAGCATTAGGATTATCTGGAAGGGCGTCAAGAATAGTCTGCAACGTATTACTCTCGTCACTTGATTTTATAGAGTTAAGGGCTGCATTCGTATCTAAAACTCTAATATTTTTCTTTAGCTCGTCAATAGTTGTCAAATTTTTATCTAGCCGGGAAATTGTACTCTGTTTTTCAATAATAATCTTTGAATGAAAAATAATTTGCTGAATCAGAAAAATACTGACAACCAGCGTAATTCCCGCCAAGAAAGCTGCACTTGCCACAAAAATAAACATTGTCTTTTTTGAAGAATCAATCTGCTGGCGTTTGCGAATTGCGACCCCTTTATTGTCGGCTGCCATTATTTTTCTCCTGTTTTACCGAATTACTCTTAAACAAACTATCCGGAATACCCTGGCGTGAATCAGTCATATCAATTTTAGTTGTTGGCGTTATAACTGAAACCGTACCATTTGGTGCTGGCGCTAATAATTGTTCAGTGTACTCAAATGAGAACGAGAACTGCAAAACTTTTTTACCTTCTGAGTTTTCACCAAAACTAGTATCGCCATCTTTTATATCTTTGGTTAATTCCACTTCGGAAGTTTTATCTCCATCAGTTGTTCGGATTTTAGTGCTTAGAATAGTCTTCTTTAAGGTCTCCAAGGCACTATAACCATTAACAGCGCTACCCTCTAAGGTGATAGTCTTAGACTCTGGACTAATCTTTATATTTGAAAAGCTAACATTATTAGGCGCTACTGGATTTACAGCTGAAACTACATCAAACACCCTCGAATTGATTTTCTTACCAGCGTGCTGCTCGTTAATCTTTGAAAGCTGATTTTGGATTGTTACAACCTTATTAAGATCCTCCACAGACATAAGCTTATCATTTCGATCTTTAATGCCGCTGTTCTGCACCGCTTCGGCTGCAATTTGGCCACCCAAAATTACCGCCAGAACAACCACCGCTGCAATTGAAGCCCCACCTATCAAAAACGACACAGAGATAACACGATTACGCATTGCTCGAGTTTTCAACAACTCTCGCTTAACATTCGGAATAAGGTTTATTTCAATCATGACATGTTACTCCTCTGTGCTAAACCAACAGCAATAGCAAATTCTGAAGCAATTGGCGCTAATTGTTGCTGATCCGCTTGAGATACCTGAACGCGCTGCCAAGGGTCGGCTGTAATTGACTGGATACCAGCCTTATTCATTACATAACTATCCATCTGCGGAATAGCCGAGCCAAAACCTGACAGTAAAATACCAGAAACCGCTACATTAGGATATCTAGTCTGGAAAAACTTAATAGATTTAACCAACTCTGAGGAAAAACTGTCCAAAGTCGAATCAATTGCCCTTAACACTTGGCCATCTAATTTATCTGGCGCCAAACCAAATTTAAGAATAAACTGACGAGCCTGATCTTCTTGTACATTCAAATTCTGAACAGCTGCGCGGACCAATGATGAGAGTCCAGTTGGAATCATACGAATCAACCTTGGCGCACCATTATATACTACCGCTAAATCTGTCGAATTTTCACCCATGTTAATAATTAAGCGAGCATCCTGAGAATCAGAAACCAGCAGAGAACGAACCATAGCAATAGCATTTGGTTCCTCGGCTATCACATTAAAGCCAAGCCCCTCAACCAACTCCAGCCTTTCTTCTGCGTAAGTCTTTGCTGTACTTGTCAGCAAAATTTCATATTGATTCTGAGCATGAAGACTATCACCTAACATTACCCAGTCAACTTCTGCTTCGTCTAACGGCATCGGTATATATTGGTCAACCTGATATTTCATCATCGCCTTTAGTTCCTGCTCAGAAACTTTTGACACGTCAATCACAGTCGAAAACGTTTTATTTGACGGCAGTCCAACAGCCACATTGGACGTCTTAATACCAGCCTGACCGACGGCAGTCATAATTGCCTCCCCTAGACGTCGCCGCGCCTCGGGAGAATCACCACTTGATATCTTAGAATCAACTGGAGTATAACCGTAATGAGACAAACTCCATCCCGTGCCAGCACGAGACAGCTGAACCACTCGCACAGCATTTGTGTCGATGTCTAGTCCGAAGAAGTCGCCCAACCCTTTTGCTAATTTCATAACTAATAATAATTATATACATTAGCGTTTTAATTTGCAAACTTTTAATACCTTGGTGGCAATTCACGAACATTCATAGTGCTAATTGCACCGGTATTGCGGTAGTTATTGTAAGACCAAAGATAAGCATCAGCCCGCAAGTTGATAATTTCGGCCGGAGTTCCTGGGTGCATATTCGGGTCATTCTTAGCCGATGAGGCATGTCTTCCTCCGTACGTTCGGCGTAAGAATAAGTGGCCAGCCTTAATCGGACCGTTAATTCTCAGCTTCTTACCACATAAAGCTTCGGAAACATTACTTAGCCAATTGGTCATATTAAATACAGCGCCACAAGTGCTAACATATCCATCTTTCGGAGTAATTAGCCAAGCATTCACCTCCCCAGCTGAAGGGTCTATCACAATATTCTTCGCATAAATTACCAATTGTGGCAATGAACGAACATTTCCCGAATCGCTATACAGCAAATCTCCTGAAATCCTAACCGTACCAGTAGATTTTATAACGATACTCTTACCCGCATCCAATTTAGTGCCAACTAAGTTAATATTACCGGCAGTATATTCACCCGTAGCTAAACTATTAATATTCACATTACCTGAGACGCTACCTTTTACACCACCAACAGACGGCAGAGTGAAGTTATCTGGAACTAAACTAGCGCTGCTAAAGTTACCAAACTTTGGCGTATTAGCAAAGGTCAATTTATTGTAATCTCGCATTGTTAAGTTGTCGCGGCCATTGAAAGATGATGACAAGCCAGCACCCGAAGCAGAATCTGCCTTTCCTCCAGCAATAATTCCATATTCCGCCCAAGATCCATACATATTCTGATAGGCCCGATCCATGGTATAAGACACCGATATATCCTCAATCAACAGACCTACATGCGACGGGCTAGACTTTATATAGACATCAATAAAATTTCCATCACTATACAGAACAGTACCTGGTTTGATATCAGCAGTAAACGCTGAGTTCTCGCTAAAGCCCGGAAGTCCCCATCCTGCGTGCTGCGTCCCCTCGGGTCTGGCGCCATTTTCATTTCCTTTAACGTCCATTTCGTGACCATTAATTTTCATTCGAACAAAGTTATCTGCTGAACCCGAGAACTTAAATTGCAATTTTTTAGCATTCTTTAAGTCGTCCAATTTCACATTTTTCAGTCTGAATACGTATGTATTCCCACAGTCTAAGATTGAGTCTCCTGTAGCATTTAAACAACCAGAGTTAACACTTGGATCCGGCTTTGAGGCGGAATGGGTATGGCGGCCAAAATTATTCATGCTGATCCACTTCGCTTTAGACGAAGAGCGCCAAACACCCCTGCGACAATAGGGAGAATATGTAATAATACGTGTATCTCCAACCAAATCTTTATTTGGTATATCAGAACAAGGAATCCAACCATCACTTATCTGATCTCCCGATCCGGGAAGCTGCCACTGTGTTGTCACCGCCGTCCTAGTTTGGTACTCATTCGTCAAATTACTTGCATCATTATGACAATTTGGTAAATCATCAATTTCGCCTGAATTCTTTTTATAGGCACGTTGATTACCATTGCCCCCAAAAGAATCCTGCGAACAGATTAATGACCAGTGAGTATCAGTCTCATCTCCTCCCTTATACTTATATTCACCAGGGCTAAAATTAACTGTACCACCAAGGATATTACCATTGTCATCCAAGCCTGTGCCCCAAAGACCCCTTGCCTGTATAGCTGACTTATCCAATATGCTATGGCTATCTGCTTGAAGTATGGTATTGGACGTCTTACTAGTAATCACTTCCTTGTCAGTTTTAACATCACCACCCCAAACCTGAACTTTTGGCTTATTTGAGGTCCTAATGCATTTAATTGCGTATCTAAAATCTGTAGATGGTGCCGAGCCATTATAATTACTAACCATTGCCACATAACATAAGCTATCATTCGCATTTAGGTTTACGCCGCTCAAACTGTCAGTTGCGTTTGTGGCAATTGATGTCTGGCCGGTAGGAATCTGGTTCTTGCCGCCATTAGTAACAATTTCCTTACATGTTCCGTTATCAACATTAAGTTCTCTATGCTTTTCCTTAATCAATCGTATAATCGCACAGGACCAGTCATGAACAGTTCCACCTGGCAACGAAACAGCATTAACGCCAGCCACGCTAGAGACTTCTGTTCCTCTAGCCACAAACCGAGCCAACGCATACGAAGACCCCTGGGACTTCTCTGTTCCCTTATTGTTCAGTCCGGCATTTATACCCTCAATGCTGGTAACGTTTTTTGTATCAATATAATCAGAACTAATGCCAACCGATGGCTCAATATCATAATTATGCGGCACCTCGACACAAGCATAAGATGAATATACCCACTCGGTTGGCGCCAAAGAATTGCGCCTATTCCAGTAGATTCGCTGACATATACGCTTACCCATGTCTTCTTTTCGAATAACTCGCGTAAACATAAATTTATTTTTTCCAAGCGGACCACGAACATCCTCCAGCTTGGATTTACCGTTCAACGCCTCCATAGTGGTGGTGTGATAATCCACACCCGGTGGATTATTCATTCGTTTCCAGGCATAATCCTTCCAATCTGTCATAACGTTAAACCATCGAGAATTTTCATTGTGCCAGGCTCCTCTATTACCGAGACCAGGGTCGTTGTCGTTTGGCTGATTTGAGTTTAAATCAAACACATCTTGCTGCACGCCAGTTATAACATAATCAGTAGCTCCTCCGCTAACAAAAAGACTATGCCACCAGTCAACCGTATCTCCCGGCTTTACGTCTTTTAATCTACCTGGTGCAGCCACCCAACCAGATCCATAGTTGTTAGTGTCTGACCGATCAAAATGTTTCGTAACCCAGGATTTACCAGTTATCGTCCAATTTGGCGAGCTTGGCGCTGCGTACGTATAGATAAAAAAAGCCGTTACTGAAATAACTAAAGCTACTACTATTGCCAGCATGCCCATCTTAGGCAATGAGTATTTTCTTCTCATGCTTATAATTATATCAAAGATTACGCAGATGATATAATAAATATATGAGTTTATCTATTGGAATCGTTGGCCTACCTAATGTCGGCAAATCGACACTTTTTAATGCTTTAACAAATAATGATATTTTGGCTGCTAATTATCCGTTTGCAACTATCGAGCCGAACACAGGAATTGTTCCCGTGCCAGACAGCCGCCTACAAGCCCTGGCAGATCTTTATCATGCGCAAAAAATCATACCAGCTACCGTTACTTTCGTTGATATTGCCGGACTGGTTGCTGGCGCCTCCAAAGGTGAAGGTTTGGGCAATAAGTTTCTTCACAACATCAGAGAATGCGACGCAATTATTCATGTTGTTCGTGCATTTGAAAATTCAAAGATTCTGCGCCATGATGAAGCGCCGATTGACCCTAAAAAAGATATCGACATTATCAATACCGAGCTAATCCTAGCCGACCTGCAGACAATTGAAAAACGCCTGCCGCAGCTACAAAAAGAGGCTAAGGCTAATCCAGAAGCTCGCCAAAAAGTAGCCTATTTACAGTCACTGGCAGATAATCTGCAGTCAGGGACGCCAATTTCTGCCCTAACCGACGTAGACTTTGAAGCAATTGCCGACCTGCATCTACTCACCGCCAAGCCGGTTATTTACGCTTTCAATGTTGATGAAGAAGGATTGAACAATTCCGCTCTGCAAGGAAAATTAAAAGAACTGGTCCACCCCGCAAAAACCGTCTTTGTCTGCGCAAAATTAGAAGAAGAGTTAAAAGGTTTGTCAGAAGACGACGCCAAAGAGCTTCTGGAAAGTTATGGCGTTCAAGAAACTGGATTAGTCAAACTAATTCACGCCGCCTACGACACACTGGGATTACAAAGCTACTTAACTGCCGGCGAAAAAGAAGTGCGTGCCTGGACAATCCATAAGGGCTGGACAGCGCCACAAGCTGCTGGAGTTATCCATTCGGACTTTGAACGGGGATTCATTGCGGCACAAATTGTTGATTTTGACGATTTAGTCACTGCAGGGTCTGAGGTTAAGGCTCGTGAAAACGGCAAAATTCGCACCGAAGGTAAAAACTACATTATGCAGCCTGGCGATGTTGTTGAATTTCGTTTTAACGTCTAGCTAATTTCAGTTTATAAAATCGTTCAAGATTTCCCTTGCCGCCAGCAACCTCACTATCCTTTTTATCTAAAATCACAAAATATTTTTTTGCCCAATTTTCAAAATCAGTTAAGATCTGCCGGCGCACCTTATCGTTTTTAATAATACCTTTATTGGTCTGATTTCTCCCTGCCTCAAATTGCGGCTTCACCATAGCAATAAGTATGGTATTTTCACTCATTAGTTCATTAGCTACATGCGGCAAAATTTCCCGTAATGATATAAACGACACATCCCCCACAATCACATCGATCACTTCATCTGTGTAAAAATCACGAATATCAGTTTTTTCGTGGAGGATAATCTTTGGGTTCGTCCGCAAGCTTGGATGAAGTTGGTCAGTACCAACGTCAACGGCGAAAACTTTCTTAGCACCATGGCGCAACGAATAATCAGTAAATCCGCCCGTACTTGAACCAATATCTAACACTGTTTTATCCTGAAAATTAAGCTTAAAATATTTGGCTACGCTAGCCAGCTTTAATCCCGCTCGCGATACATAAGTCTCCGCCTTTTTCAGTGTTATCGTATCAGTATCAGATACCATAACCCCTGATTTCTGAGCAACTTTTTTATTCAAATAAACATATCCCAAACGAATAAAATTATCCGCCTGAGAACGCGTTGACACCAGCCTACGCTCGACTAGAGCCTTATCTAATCGCTGTTTCATTTGAAGGGCTGCTACTTCTTTCGTTCGCGGTACTCGCCAGTTGATGTATCGACACTAATAATATCGCCCTGCTTAATGAACGCTGGAACTTTTACCACCAAACCAGTTTCCAACGTAGCATCCTTTAATACTGATGAGGTCGTATCGCCCTTCACTACGTCCTCAGTATAAGTAACTTCCAAATATTTGTTCTTTGGTAGCTCGACGTTGATTACTCGCCCGTCAAAGAATTGCAGACTTAACTCGTCGCCTTCCTTCAAGTATTTGCTAGCATCATCCACGATTTCCGCCGCCAATTCAAACTGCTCAAAACTAACCGGATCCATAAAGTAGAATTTATCGCCATCGTTATATAAATATTGCGCAGTCTTATTGTTTACTTCCGCAGCTTCAATGCGCTCTTGACCCTTAAATGTCTTTGGAATAACACTACCGTCAATTAAATTCTTCAGCTTCACATTAACGATTGAACCACCACGACCCATAACCTTCTGCCCGTATTCCACAACCCGATACGGCTTACCGTCAATCTGGCAAACTGCTCCCTTTTTCAAATCAGTTGGCTGATACATACATATTCCTTTCCAATAAAATATCTCGCCGCCAAATATGTAGTAGCAACGAGATATCCTGTTTAAATATTGCTAGTTGCTAGCCACAAAAGGCAATAGCGCCAAATGACGAGCGCGCTTAATTGCCACTGCCAAACTTCGCTGCTGCTTTTCGCTTAAACCAGTCTTGCTGATTGGCTCGATTTGACCATAAACATTGATATAGCGCTGCAAAGTCTTTACGTCTTTGTAGTCAAAAATAATCGGTGGATTTTTCTTCAATTGTGCCATTGTTATCTCCTTATTAGAATGGAATTTCGCTCAGGTCAATTGGCTTATCGTCAATCTCCGTCACAACTTCCTCTTTTTTAGTAGTTTTTGGCGCAGCAGAGCCAGAATTGTCATTATTCGGACCGTCTAAGAATGTTACGTCTGAAGCAGTAACTTCAATTCGACTCTGTCTTTTGCCAGTTTCCTTATCTTCCCAACTATCTTGCCGCAGTCGCCCTTGGACTAGAACCCGACGACCCTTACTCAAATATTGCATTACCAAATCACCAAGTTTATCCCAAGCAGTAATATTGAAAAAGTCCGCCTGATCATCTTGGGTTGGTCGATCAACCGCGATACTAAAACTGACCACGTTCTTCCCAGAAGCTGTTGTTCGTTGCTCTGGATCTCGTGTCAATCTACCCAGTAAAATTACTTGATTGATGCTTCGTGCCATATTCTATCCCCTCTTTTACCTTGCGGCAGTTAGGCTTATTTATTTGATTCGCTTGAATCAGCTTCTTCGTTGCGTGCTTTTTGCTCGCTTAATGCCTGACGAGTTTTTTCATCAGTTTTTACCAATAGGTAGCGCAGCACTTCATCGGTAATGTTAAGCGTGTTGGAAATCTTCAATAAAGCTGGCGCTGGCAGTTTTAACTCAAAACAAACGTAAATTGCAAAGTCTTCACGCTTGATAGTGTAGGCCAATTTTTTCTTGCCCCAGTTATCTTCTTTGGTGATTTCACCGCTGTTGGTGGTGATTAAACCACGTACCTTATCCAACGCGGAATCTAGATTAGACTCTAAATCCGGGTGAATAAGAACAGTTAGTTCGTATTCGTTCATGTTTCCTCCTCTGGAATCCATTTACGGATGCTTATGCTGTCCCACATAAGCTTAGGTTAATATTCACCCATTATTATAACACTAACCACCTCATATTACCAGATATACAGGTAAAACATTGATGACTAAACTATTCTGCTAGTAGCTCTTCTAGCTCTTCCGGACTAGAGATTAACACATCACGCGGCTTTGAACCATTCTGCGGACCGATAATACCCCGCTCTTCCATTTCTTCAATAATGCGCGCCGCCCTCTGATAGCCAATACCTAGTCTCGTTTGGAGCATACTCGTTGAGGCCTTTCGTCGCTCAACTACCACCCTCACAGCGTCCTTAAATTTATCATCACCACCTTCCGACAAATCCATCACTACACCGCCCTTACCATTCAACTGTACCGGCTGAGCCACTACTTCATCGTTGTACTGCGGCGCCATCTGCATTCGCAAATGATCGGTAATTTTATTCACTTCGTCATCAGTCACCCAAGCACCCTGGATACGCTTCGGTTTGCTCATGCTTGGCGTATAAAATAGCATATCACCCTGACCCAGCAATTTTTCCGCGCCCGCTTGGTCTAAAATCGTCATACTGTCCACCTGGCTAGCTACCGTAAAAGAAATACGCGCCGGCACATTCGCCTTAATCAAACCAGTAATGACATCAACGCTTGGGCGCTGCGTTGCCAACACCAGATGAATACCAACTGCTCGTGCCTTCTGCGCCAAACGAACAATTAACGCCTCAACATCTTTCTTAGCAATCATCATCAAGTCCGCCATTTCGTCCACCACAATCACAATGTACGGCATCGAACCATCTTCATGTTCCTGCACATTACCGTTTTCATCAGCAATAGCAATCTTTTTCGCTCGTGATTGTAGCCTCTTATTGTAATCCTTAATATTGCGGATCTTCTCTGTCGCTAATAATTTATAGCGCCGCTCCATTTCATTAACTGCCCACTTCAAAGCTGAAATGGTCTTTTCTGGCTCAGTAATCACCGGGGTCAGCAAGTGCGGAATATCCTCATATGGCGCCATCTCCACCTGCTTCGGGTCAACCAAAATCAGTTTCATGTCGCTCGGACTATTGCGGTACAATAAACTCGTCAGTAGCGTATTAATCATCACTGACTTACCGGAGCCAGTTTGCCCAGCGATTAGCAAGTGCGGCATCTTTCCCAGCTCACCAACCACGACTTGCCCAGAAATATCCTTACCAATTGTAAAGCTGAGCGGATCGCGCGATGCCGTCCACTGCTTTGAAACTAATGTGCTATACAGCCGCACCTCAGCTGCCTTGCGGTTTGGCACCTCAATTCCCACCGCCTTCTGGCCAGGAATCGGTGCTTCAATCCTCAAACTTTGGGCCGCCAAATTAAGCGCAATATTCGTTTCCAGCGCGGTAATTCGCGTCAATTTCACACCACTTGGTGGCCTTAGGGTATACTGGGTTACTTTTGGACCAACGTTTATATCACCCATTACTGCATCAATGTTAAATTCGGATAGTGTATCATGAATAATCTGAGCATTTTGTCTCGTATCGCCAGCATCTGCACCACCTTCGTTCTTCTCTAATAAATCCAGGCTTGGCGCTTGCCAATTTGGATCACGTGTTGCCACAAGTGCCTGCTCTTCAGCAGCCTTTTCTGGCTTTTCAGTACGCTTCAATAAACCCTTCTTCTCCTTAGTGGTGTCAATAATCGGCACGCCAGCATTGAGTTTAATATCCCCCAAACTCACCTTTTTATCTTCCTCTGTCGACTGAGACTTTGCCGCTTGCTTCATGATAGATCGATTGTTATCATCCTCTGAGCTATTACTTTTAATTGCTTGCCACAATTTACTAAACACAGTAAATGGTGATGTTTGGGTGATAAATAAAACTGTAATAAACGCCAACACCAGGTAAAATATTGCAGCAATTGCCGAATCTACCATTTTAAGTGTGGCTGTATTTAATATATCACCTACAAATCCACCAGCATCTGGTCGCAAAGACGTCTTTAATAGCCCAAATAATCCTGAAAACCACACAATCTCTAAAACTGCCGCAAACTTCACCACCGCAGGTAAGCGATTCTCTTCTGCCCGGAAAGTTTCTACCGCCAAATAAATTAATAGTATCGGTAATGTGTAAGCAGTGTAGCCGACGGTCTTTATGGTTGCCATATCAATCCACTGAAGAACTGGACCGCCAACACCAAACCACGAAACCACCAACAGCAACGACAAGAGGATCAATAAGACCGCACCTACTTGTGACCAAAAACCCACCGGCAAACTATGTTGCGGTTTGGTAGGAGTAGACTTTTTCGTGCTCTTTCGCTTTTTTGCCATAATCGTTTTTATTATACACTGATTTTATACTTCTTAACAGATATAAACATCAATTTAATACACTTTGTATTATAGCATAATTTATCAGTAAAATCAATCTGAGGAGTTAGTAGGGACGAAAATCTTGTCGCTCCCGAGCCTTCGTATCATTCGCCTCGGTGTCTGGCACTTGGCGCTGCGGAAAACGACGGCGCGGCGTGGTTGGCAAAGTCATCCTTGGCTCTTCCGCCGAAGCAATAGATTTTTTGTTGCGAGGCGTGGATTTTGCAGTCGGAGAAGCTGAAGCAGTCGTCGATTTTACCGTCTTTAAGCCGCCAACTTCATTAATCACCGGAATAACAATTGGCGTACGGCGCGTCTGATCGTACAAAATATGTGTGACTTCATCCTTAATTTCTTTCTTGATAACGTCTAGGTCGTACTTGCCAGCAAAACTCCGCGCTGCCTTCTGTTTCAAATACTGGCGAATCATGTTCATCAATTCCTCAGAATCGCGCAAGTAAATGAAGCCGCGGGAAATAATGTCCGGGCTAGTTAATAACCGCCCCGTGCCACGCTGTACCGTCAATACCACCACAAACATTCCCTCTTGAGACATATGAATGCGGTCTTTCAATACCACCTCAGACACAATAGCACCCGTATCATCATACATCACGCCACCAGCCTGAACTCGACCAGCTTTCTTAGCTTGCCGTTCAACGTCAATTTCAATAATATCGCCAGCGTCGCACACAAAGATATTCTTCCGCGGAATCCCGCACTCTTTTTCTGCCAGCCGAGCATTATAGACCAGCATATGGAATTCGCCGTGAATTGGCATATAATATGTCGGATTCAAGGCGTTAATCAACTTGACGTGGTCATCATAATAACCATGCCCCGACAAGTGCAGCGGCCCAATCCCCGTTAAGTGCGTCTTGCCGTTCTGAATCACATCAGAACCCTCGCGCATTAAGCCATCAACCGTTCGCACCACGTTTTTCTCATTGCCCGGAATTGGATTGGAGCTAAATACCACCACGTCAGAACCTTTAATCTTCATGTATTTATGCGCGCCAGTCGCCATACGGCTCAGCACTGCATTAAATTCACCCTGCGAACCGGTACAGACCACCGTGACTTGGCTATCCGGCAGCTTGATGATATCCTCCATCTTCATAACGGTGTCTTTCGGGATCTTGATAGTTCCTGAGCGTAGCGCCACTTCCAAATTCTGAATCATCGAAAAACCGGCAAACGCTACCTTGCGTCCATGCTTATGCGCTTCTTCCAAAATCAATTGCAAACGATGCACCTGCGACGAGAAACAGCTTAAAATCACTCGGCTGTTGCTGAATTTATCCATCACCTGGCCGATAGAATATTGAATATCAAACTCAGTGTGAGTGTGCGTACCAGCCGACTCACAGTTGGTCGATTCATTCATAAACATCAGAACGCCTTCTTTGGACGCCACTTCAGTCATCCGCTTGAGGTCAAACTTCTGACCATCAACTGGACTTTCCTCAAATCGCCAGTCACCAGAATCAATCACTACACCCAATGGCGTCCGGATAATCACCGCTGTCGAGTCAGGAATTGAGTGGTTCACTCGCACCAATTCCACCGAAAAGTGCTTCGACACTTGAACAATTTCGTGGCTCAATGGGTCCATTACCCGAAAGTCTGGCTGAAAATCGGTGTCCGCATCAGCCATCGACTTATCCAGCATGCCGATAGTAAACTTCGACCCATAAACTGGTGCCGGGATCCGGTGAATAAAGTGCCGGAAAGAACCGATGTGATCAAGGTGTCCGTGAGTAAATATATGTGCCTTGATTTTGTGCTTATTTTCCTCAAGCCAGGTGATGTCCGGCGTGATATAGTTGATGCCTGGATAATCGCTGCCCGGAAACAGAAAACCCATGTCCACGATGATAATTTCATCATCATACTCGATGGCGTTCATGTTTTTACCAATACCCATTTCACCAACACCACCGATTGGGATAATCCGTAGTTTTGGCTGGCCACCACGAGTACGTTTTGGCTGCATTTTCATGCTAAACTGCTCACCACCATAGCCGTTGTAGACCGACTTATTAACTGGAATATCAATCAAGTGCTGTGATGCCCTAAGGTTAACATTCTCACTTGTTCGTCGTTGCGCTCGAAAGACCTCACCCTTACGAGTGGTGGTGTTATTTAATACTGCGTTATTGCTTTTTTTCGACTGTGGACGCTTTTTAGCATCGTCCTTTTGCGGTGTTGCTAGTCGCCGCTGACCCATATTGTTATACTCCTTTTTTATTACAATATAATTCAAAACCCAAGTATAGAGGCATTAATCTAACAATAAACTCCTCTAATCAGTACTCCCTATAATAACAAACTGACTGTATTTTGTCAAAACCAGCGCCGCCCAATAAGCAAAATACCAACACCACGTAAAGAGGCGCTGGTATTTTAAAATGTTATCGTCAGACAGGACTAATCATCACCATCTACTGAGGTGTGAGCAAATTTACGCTTACCACGATAAATAAAGAAACTTATCATCAGCAAATTAGCTACTAACAAAAATCCAGCAAGTACCCACATACTACTGTCATAAAACGCATTTTCTAACCCACCTGATATAGACTGGCGCAACGCTCGGATGGAATAAGTCATTGGTACCAGCGGATTAATTGCCTGGAAAAATTCATTAGCCGTTTGAATCGGGAATGTTCCCTCACTTGAACCTAATTGCAATACCAATAGCACCATTGCCAAAAATCTGCCCGGGTTATCCAACGTAATCACCATAAACGACACAATAGACATATAGACAAATGACGTCATGTAAATTGCCCCGATAAAGCGCACTGGATGTTCTGGAGTCAGGCCTAAGCAGTAGACCATAACTAGCATTAGAATCGTTGCTTGAGCGAAAGCCGCCAGGCCAACGACCGATGCCTTAGCCAACCACCAACGAAAAGCACTTTCCTGCTCGGCAAAAGTCTTACGAATTGGGTAAATGACATTCAGAACAATTGCTCCAACAAACAAACTCAACGACAATACATATGGCGCCAGAGCATAGCCGTAATTTGGAACATCACCCTTTACTGTCGTCTCTGATTTAACTGGGTTAGCCATATGTTCCTGAGTCGCTAATCCCGTCGGCTGAGTTTTAAGCTTATTAGAAGCATCTGCTAACTTAACGGAAAGCACATCTACACCATTAGCTAGTCGAGCACTACTGCCAACCAACGTTCCTGAACGATTACTCAACACGCCAGCGCCGTCAGCTAATTTCTGACTACCAGCTTGCGCCTTAGCTAAGCTACCACTTAACGACGTTACCCCGGATAGCAATTGGCCATTTGCGACCCTGAGGGTGTTATAGCCATTAAGCGCAGCATTTACATTTGGCGCGAGTTGGCTCGCACCACTGTTAAGCGCAGCGACTCCTGTCTGTAGTTGTGATTGTTGCTCCGACAATTGGCGAGTAAGCGTTTGTAAATCCTGAAGTAATGTAGCCACCTGAGTAGTAATTGTTTGCGTCTTACCAAGCGCCTGAGAGATTTTACCTATTTGCGGCAAGGTTATGGTTGTTGAACCAACGCCAGACGCCACAGCCTGGATGCTCAAATCTTTGACTACTGCCCCCGCCGCAGATAGGTCTACCACCGACGCTTGCACAGTTTGTGCCAAAGCTTGAGCCTCAGTCTGCACTTTATTTTGCTGAGCGAGGATCACTGGAGATGGGTGATGCACGCTATAATTTAGTTGATCAATGCCGGTTTGCAATTGCTTCACCCCACTTGTTAGTTGCGCAACTTGAGATTCACTAGGTAGACCATTTGACATCTTCCTAAGAGCCGTCTGCAATTGCTGTGCCCCACCGTTTAATTGCACCAAACCATCAGCCAAATTCTGCTGACCTACCGCTAGTTGATTGACTCCTCCAGTATACACTTGAACGCCACCATGGAATTGGGCCAAGCCACTGTGCAGCTGCGCCGTCCCGTTGACAGCCGACTCTAAACCTACCCCCAGTTTATCTATACTCTCCAACACCCCTTTAGCGTATGCCTTAGTGACTTGCTCAGAGACTGAAGACTTCACTCTCTCGGCCGCCTGATTACTCACCAATGAACCAATATAGTTCTTGGCCGGTGTAGTGGTAAAATTGATAACCGCTTGCTGAGGCTGGCTACCAGTGATTGACGCCACCTTCTCTGAAAAATCAGATGGAATTTCCACTACAGCATAGAAATGTCCGCTTTCTACGCCGCTGGATGCCTGTTTTTTGCTAACAAATTCCCATCCCAAATCATGATTATCTTTCAATTTTTGCTGCACCGTCTGACCAACATTCAATGTTTGACCGTTTAAGACAGCACCCTCGTCTTCGTTAACAAATGCTACTGGGAGATTTTTTGTTTGACCATATGGATCCCAAATTGAACCTAAGAAAAACCCGCTATACATAATCGGAATAAACGAGATCACCAACATAGATATAAGGAGTATTTTGTTTTTAAATAAATGCCGCCACTCGGCTCGTACCATATTATTTTTAATCATGAGAAACCTCCCGAGTAACGTCTTCTAGCGTCACAGTTTTTAAATATTCACTCCACTTTTCCTGAGCCTCAGAAAAAACCTTTTCAATCATGTTCATGCCAATTTTTACTTGACGACGGCGCGACGCAAATACCTGCTCAATAACTCCTTGAGGCTGGAAAAATGGCGCATTACCCTCAATTGCCAAGACCACGTCATGTAGTGTTACCTCATTCATTTCTCTTGCCAAGATAAACCCACCTCCGGCGCCCTGCGCTGAGGTAATTAAATTTGCCACCACTAGTTTACGGCTAATTTTTTTCAAATAAGTTGGCGAAACCGACATTTTTTCCGACAAAGCATCATTAGTTATCGGCGTTTTTTGTTTTGGATCGGCTAAAATCGCCATGATACAACACGCCTGCTCAACCGCCCCTGATAATCTCATATAAGTCCTTTCTTAAATTAGATATAATGGATATCGACTATCTACTATACTACCCTTAGGTAGATTTTACAAGCAACTTGGAGTCAACTATATCTCCAATTACTGAAGTAGATAATAGGCATAACTTTACTCTAACAAAAAACGCCCCGTAAAAACGAGGCGCTCATGACCTACAAAAATCTATTTATTGGCTTTATCTTCTAATACTTTTTGTAAATTATCAAGGTTATCTTTCAATCTCTTAGCAATATCCTTTTTGTAATTAGGTCTTGGAGTTGTTGGAACTTCAGGTGACGACAAAGATGTTTGGCCATTTGTTCTTACATAGTCCTGCCTATAGGCTGCTGCTGCTACGTAATATTGCTTCATCTCCGCATAATGCTTTTTCAAGTCTTCACCATATTTCTTAGCAATATCATTATCAGACTTAATCATGTTGTCCAGGGCGTTTATACAATTTTTCATGACAGAGTCAAAATCTTGTTCGATTTCATCTTTAGATTTCTCAAAATATTTATTTGCCCGAGGAACTCTACAATTAAAGTAAGCCTTTTCTTTATGAAAAATTGCAATATATTTTAAGTAAGGCTTCATCTCGTCATTCCACACGTTCAGATACTTGTCGTAAGCTTCCTTAACATCTTTGTCCTTAAAGGCCTTATTAGCGACAAACTTAGCATGAGCTTCGTCAACTGAGTTTATAATTTTATTTATAACCTCTTCGTAATCATCACTTTTTTTCACATCCTTAAATAGATCCTTAGGCTCAGACAGTTTCATTTGCGGCACTAAGCTTGCTGCGTCTTTATAATCACTCTTACTTGGACCACTCAAGAATATAATAGCCAGGACTACACCAACGATGATGATTATTAGCCCAATTACTCCGCCAATAATTCCCCATAAAACACCTTTACTCATTTTCTTCTTTGGAGGCATTTGGTATGGAGATTCCATGACTGGCTGCTGTGGGACTTGTTGGAATTGTGGTGGTTGTTGTGGAGCCTGTTGGAATTGAGGCTGTTGAGGCGTAGCTTGTTGAAGTTGTGGCTGTGGTGGTATTTGCTGCTTCTTATTATTATTGCTATTATCCATTAGAAATTTAATCTCCTGAAATTATGCTTTTTCATTATTATACATTTACAAACCGATCATCGTCAAATTGATCTTACCGCGCTCGTCAATTCCAGTAATTTTTACGCGGACCGACTGGCCCTCTTTAACTACATCAGTAACCTTATTGACTCGACCTTCGGCTAACTTTGAAATGTGTACCATGCCATCAACGCCCGGCAAGATGTTTACAAAAGCACCAAAGTCCTTAATACTGACGACTTTACCCTCATAAACCTTACCAACTTCTGGCTCCTCGACCAAGCTCTTAATCCAATTCAGCGCCTTTTCAATTGATTCGCCATTCGGGCTAGCTACTGTAATCAAGCCGTCTTCCTTAATATCAACTTCAGCGCCAGTTTCTGAGGTAATCTTATTGATAGTCTCTCCACCCTTACCAATCACCGCACCAATCTTATCTGGATCAATCTTAATCTTCTCAATTCGTGGCGCATACGGACTAAGCTGATCACGTGGAGTAGCCAACACGCTCAGCATATGCTGCAAGATGTGTGTTCGACCGGCCTTACTCTGCTCAATTGCCTGACGCAGCACCGCCACTGGTAAGCCATGCACCTTCATATCCATCTGGAGAGCGGTAATTCCCTTTGCCGTACCCGTCACCTTAAAGTCCATATCACCGGCGAAGTCTTCAGCATCGGCAATGTCACTCAGTACATACGGCGTATCACCATCCATCATCAGACCCATAGCAATTCCACTAACTGGAGCCGACAATGGCACGCCAGCATCCATCAGCGCCAGACAGCTTGAACAGGTCGCTGCCATCGACGTCGAACCGTTCTGGCTCATTATTTCTGTCACCGAACGAATAGCGTAAGGAAAGTCTTCTTCGGTTGGCAGCACTGGCAACAGCGCTCGTTCCGCTAAATAACCGTGCCCAATTTCACGTCGACCCGGGCTACCCATTCGCTTAACTTCACCGACCGTATAGCCTGGCGCATTGTAATGATGCATATAACGTCGCTCGCCATCATTAATTTCCATTGTGTCAACTAGTTGTGAATAGCTCAGCGGCGCCAAAGTAACAATGTTCATACCCTGCGTCACACCGCGAGTAAACAGACTGGAGCCGTGAGCACGCGGCAAGAAGCCAACTTCCGAGCTAAGCGGACGAATTTCTGTCAACCCGCGACCATCAGGACGGGCTTGTTCTGCAACAATTCCCTGACGTACGTCTTTATGTAACGCCAAAGTAAACGCCTCATCATAATCACCACGTACCTCATTATATTCTTCCTCATCCATACCAAGTTTTTCCGCCATCGCCTCATGGAATTCATCACGAATCTGACTAATCATTTCATTACGTTCTGGATATGGGCGGCGAATTTTTTCACCGAACTTACCAATAGACCACTCATCAACAGTCTGCTGAATTGATTCGTCTGGCAAGATTAAGGTATATTCCTGCGGAGCTGGCGCAACTTTTTCCGCCAATTCCCGCTGCAGGGCAATTGCTGGCTGCATCATCTGATGCGCCCATGCCATAGCGTCAACAATAACATCTTCTGAGACTTCTTTAGCGCCAGCCTCAACCATAGTGATGCCACTTTCAATACCAGCCACCACCAAATCAAGATCCGACTTCTCACGCTCTTCCGAAGTTAAGAAGGCCTTAAATTCTCCGTTGACCCGGCCGACACGCAAGCCAGCCACTGGACCGTCAAAAGGCGTACCGGTCAGCATCAGAGCGCTCGACGCCGCAATCATCGCAATAACATCTGGGCGGAAATCAGGATCCATGCTTAGTACTGTTGCTACAACCTGCACTTCTTGACGGTAGCCCTTCGGAAATAGCGGACGAATTGGACGATCAATCAACCGACCAATCAGCACAGCCTCGTCACTTGGACGACCTTCACGCTTAATAAATCGACTACCAGAAATTTTACCGGCAGCATAAAACCGCTCTTCATAATCAATCGACAGCGGGAAATAATCCAGCTGCACCGGCCGGCTGCCCACCTGGGCACTGCCCAAAACCACCGTATCGCCGTAGCGCACCAGCACGCTGCCCGTCGTCCGAAAACCAACTCGGTTAACCTCCAGCGTCAGCGGCCGACCACACAATTCCGTAGTAACCGAAAAAATCTCCTTGCCACTCGGGTTAATAATTGCCATAGGTCCTCTCTTTCTCGCAAAGACAGTAACAGGTGCATGCGTGCTGGTTTACCGGTCAACACACCACACATCCATCACCGTCTGCGGGTTATATTCGCGTCTTTTATTATATCACAGCGGTGTGCGCTTTATAGGCTTTATAGAAAGCCAAAACTAGACACAATCCACTCTGAAAATCAATCTCCCTTGATGAACGGCAGCTCACCATACAATACACGTTATATTTGCTCCTATGGCGCCTGGCCTAACTGTTTAACTATGTTTACTGCTTCGTATTTCCTACAAATCAGCCAGCTCTCTAGAGTCCGGATCTTCACCACGCAATACGGCGTGAACACGCTTATCAGCCTTATAGGTTGCCGGAATCTCTCCTAGCGCTTTTAGGACATTCTCTGGGCTTGACGGCCTATACGGCGAGACGGGGGGAGCAATAACTATATCCCTTGTCTCGGGGTGCGCCAATATCCGAATAGCGACATCAGTAGCGGCTCGAAGATAGTGCGGTGAATTTGCAACGATACTGAGAGGATACTCTTTATTGCGCTCTAGGACACCCAAATCTAGTAGTTCTTTGATCTGACTATCACTCGTTGGCCGTGGAACACCGCGCTTTCTCGGCACCGCAGCAGCATTTAGCAATGTTGCACGAGTTCCATCGAGCAAGTGATACGTTACTAAGACATTTTCTCGATCCGGAACACCCGGTATACTTGGCTGGTTGTCGCTAGGCGCGATCTCCTCAATACCATTCTTCCAGTCAATTAAGCCATGCCTATCAAAGTAAGCCTCAAGACCCAGCCGCCCAATCGCCATCTCCGTAGCGAATGCCTCATCCCAACTACCAGCCTCAACCTTTTTGCGTAGCTCATCCCGCAGCCAAGGTGATTTTTCCTTGAGCTTGTCCATGTCAACACCACCAAGTGATCTCGATACTGCCGCCAAAATGGCATCAGGATCTTTTTCGGTTGGTATACTATTCCAGCGCCGACGCTGTCCAACTAGTAAATACGTGTCCTGAACAGCGATATCTCGTGGATTTTTACCTCGCGCAGCCTGTAGACGTTTTGGCATCTCTTCTGCTGATCCACCTAGAACAATACTACTACCATACTCTACGGTACTATCGGCCGGATTTGACTCTAGAAAACGCATATCACCATAGTGCAGCCGTTCAGCCAACGGTAGCAATTTAGGGTAGTTTTCCTCATTGATCCGTACCTTACCATCGCCACCTTCCATAGTGCCATGCTGAACACCCATAAAGCGCGCCCACATGAAATTTCGCGAATCTGCCGCTAACTCACCACCACTTTCAACATCACTAGCAGCTGCCCGCGCGGCTTCAGCAAATTGTTGGTTAGAACGGTCTGTTGCGATAACACCCAAGATATCAATTATGGCCTGGCGATTTCTTCCGTCAAGAAATTCTCTTTCCGGCACCCAGAGTGGCTTATTAGGGAGTGTAGGTTCTTTATTCATAATAGTAAATTATAGCATAAAAATCATAATAATTCAACCCCCATTACCTCATGTAGCACACCACTCCTATCTCCGCCCACGATTATACCGTATGAGTATAGTGCTATAATTGAGTCATGTCACTACAATTGAAGTCGTCAACAAGACAGTCAAAAAACTGGAAAGTTCGCCTTCCTTCTATAATTGCGACTATAATGATTATTGGTGGACTGTATACACTTGCTATTACTATAACACCGTTTATATTGTCACAAACTATTGATCAAAAGAATAACTCCACCACCCAACTTATCAGCAAAACAGAAAATAAAATCACTGAAAATCGACTTTATATCCCAAAAATTGATATTAATTTGCCGTACGCATCTGGCGGTGCAGAAACTATGGAACACGGTGCTTGGTGGCGTAAACCAGAGAATGGCAACCCGAAGGATGGTGGCAATTTTGTTTTATCCTCACACCGTTTCATTATGGGCTTGACCCCTCAGCAAACACTTAGAAAATCACCATTTTACAACATTGATAAACTGACGGTTGGCGATGAGATTGTTATCGATTATGACGGTACACGCTACATTTATGTCATCAGCGAAAAACGTAGCGTTAAACCAGAGGCAATAGAAATCGAACAACGCACTGATCAGCCACAATTAACCCTCTATTCCTGCACTTTAGGTGGCGCCAACGACGGACGCGACGTACTTATTGCTAAATTGAAGAAATAATTGCCATAACAAAAATCCCCTTCTCACCGAAGGGGATTTAAGCAGTTTTTGGCGTAAAATTATTTACGCAAACCTAACTTGGCAACAACTGCTTTGTAACTCTCAAAATCAGTTCGCTCCAAATATTTTAGCAAGCGTTTGCGCTTACCAACCATTTGGATCAAGCCGCGGCGCGCCATGAAGTCGTGTTTATTCGCCTTCAGATGCTCCGTAACCTCTTTGATACGAGCCGTCAAAACTGACACCTGAGCCTGCGGACTGCCGACGTCGTTTTTATTGACCTGAGTCAAAGCAATTGCTTTCGCTTTATTATCTTTGCTAATCATAGCCCTGTTATTATACCAAGTTACTCAGATTTTTGCAATTAGCTAGTAATCCCAAAATCCGCCAAAGTCTTCGCTTCCCTAATAGAATAATCGGCTATTTGTGTGCGGCGCAAATTCTCACAATACGCACCTGTATTTAGGCTATCACCAATATCCACCGCTAATGTTCGGATATAAGTTCCGCTAGAAACATGAGTTTTGATTCTTAATTTAGGATATTCATAAGATAATAGTTCCAATGAATAAATTTCCACCGTACGCTTGGGAATCTCCACCCGCTTCCCTTCGCGCGCCAATTTATAAGCTCGCTGACCGTTAATTTTTATTGCGCTAAAAATCGGCGGGGTCTGCTCAATTTTCCCCACAAACTGACTAATTGCCTGCTGGACTTCTTCTACACTCGGTACATAGTCAGATACTTCAGCAATTTCACCCTCAGGATCACCCGTCGAGCTTTTCTTTCCTAAAATAATCTCCGCCTCATACCATTTATCTAGCTTGGTAAACGTCTCGGCTTCCCGACATTTCCTTCCTGTCACAATAATCATTAATCCTGTCGCAAACGGATCAAGCGTACCCGTATGGCCAACTTTCACTTTCTTACCCGCTTGATTAGATAAAACTCGTCGCAAGCGCGCCACCACCCCAAAGCTAGTCAAACCTTGTGGCTTATCGATAAGAATGATTTCATCCATCAACTATTTTTGCCCTGGAATCTGGAATTGACCTGGATTAAATTCCCCGGTATTTTGAATTGGTTGAGTCGGCAACGCTGGCGCTGGAGCTACTTCAGCGGCTACCGGTTCAGGCGCTACACCTAGTGGCGAAAGTTGCGGCAATCCAGCGGTATCAACACCGATTGGCGCTGGCGGCATCGGTGGCAGTGCACCAAAATCTGGAATTGCTGGTGGCATCGGTAAAGCAATCTCATTAGCTGTATTCTCAGGTTGTAGCGGAGCAGTCAGAACAGGCTCAGGAGAGACACTAACTTGATTTGGCTCTACAGCTACCGGCGTGCTTAGTTGGTTTGTGTCATTGGTAATTGCCGCAATAATTGATTCATCAGATTGAGGAGCAACGGGTATTGCCGACAGTCTTTGTTCAGCGTTAGTTGTAGCAAACGGGTCAATTTTTGGCGGTTCGTCAGAAGCCCCCATAGCCGCATTCAACGGAGTGTCGCCAAATGACGGCGTACTGTCACCCACATACTTACTATGAGTTAAGATGGTCTTATTCTGGTCACCAGCTAACTCTCTTATCTTATCCTCGGCAGCCTGCGTGGTAGTCGCATTTAACGTGCCGCCCATCAATGGAGTTTCCTCAAAGGAAAGCTCTTTGGCAACTATTTTTTCGCTAGGCTCCTCTTCCTCTACTTGAATTTCTTCCTTAATCGGCTCGATATTAGCTAGTTTTTCTTCAGCGACCCTGGCAGACTCTTCCTGCTTTTCTTTTACTGTTTGCTCTGCTACTTCATCAACGTCGCCCTTCTTTTCGTGGCTAATTGACAACGTTCCGTCTGCCTGCTCTGATTCTTCGACTCCCTTTGCTTCATCTGTCTTATCTTCGGATGAATCATCTTTGTCTTTGGCTGGAACTTCTTTTTTGACTTGCTCAATTTCCTTAGGCTTATCTTCTGTCTCGCTCTCAGCAATCTTTGATACCACCAATTGCTGATTTGCCCCTGCTGCCATCAGTTCTGCCGCAGTAGTCATCACCTTTGATGAAGTACTGTCGTTACTAAAGCGCTCAGTAACCGCCACAATTCCCGTCAACAGTGCGGTGGCCATCTGTTCATCCAAAGTTACCTTCGGCGTCTTCAAGTCATTAATCAGCTCAACGATCATCTCACTTACACCGCTAGTACCACCATCATGCCAATCAACTGATCCCAAACCGCTCTTTACATCGCCCGCCGTTATCGATATGACTGTAGCATCATGCAGGATCTTACCGTGTGCCGTTAACGCTGTATCAATACTTTCGCTATTCTCAACATTCAACGCCAAAACCAACTCAACATTATAATCACCCTGCGAGAATTCTAAATCTTTGTCAGAAATCGTCGTTCGGTATGGCGTAATAAAGATCTTCACCGCATCATCAACAAGTTTATAGCGCAAATGGTCAGCTTTTTCCTTATCTAAGGCAATAATAAAATCGCGTAAAGAATCTGTTGTCTGCTCAAACGTTTTATCAGGATTAAGAAAAGTAATAGCTGGCGGAATATCACCACTAAACACCGCTGTAGCGTGCTTGCCAAGTTTGTTAAGGAAAATCGTCAGTCCTAATGCTGCCGATAATTCATCGACTGACGGGCTGGAGCTGACCGTCACCAAAATATTAGTTACATCCTTGATGCTCTGGACTACTTTTTGTTTTGCTGATCCGTTTGACATGACTTTTCCTATGTTTGTTTTTTGTAATTACGCTTGGCATCACTATACCATAAGCACTACCATAAAGTCAATATCTGTACCACCTCTTTACAATTTGCGCTGTTTTCTGTATAATTCTTCCTGATTAGCGATACAAATCTATAGAGGTAAAGGAGTAACATGCCAATAATCAAATCCGCCATCAAGCGCGCTAAACAAACCCTAAAACGCCGTGAACGCAATATCGGCATTAAAAAAGATATCAAGACTGCCGTTAAGGCTTTCTATGCAGCCCCAAGCGCCAAGACACTTTCTGCAGCCCAAAGTGAAATCGACACCGCTGTTAAAAAGGGCCTGATTAAAAAGAATACTGCTGCTCGCCGAAAAAGCGCGTTGAGCAAAATTGCTAAAAAAGCAGGCGTTACTTCAGAAGCTGCCAAAAAGCCAGCAACCAAGCCAACTGCAACTAAAAAACCAGCAGCCGCTAAGAAAAATGCAGCTAAAAAGGCTCCAGCAAAGAAGCCAGCTACTAAGAAAACTGCAAAGTAATTCATTAGCTATTTTTCTTATAATCCCCCAGCCTGTCTGGGGTATTTTTATACTAGACGACGCCAACCAAAGCCGCCTCTATAAGAAACCACGGATTGACCGAGGTTGTTTTCATCTGTAAATCCGCCCTAAATAAAGCCTCGTTAATTCGCCTCAACCGCTTTTTATCAATACCTTTTGACAATGAGGCCAATCGCCGTAAAACATACGGATTAACAGAAAAATCTGATGCCACCACACCACTATCACCATCCGCTAAAATTAATGCCGTTAAATTGGTTGACTGAGAGGCTAATAATCCCATCGTCTGATAAGCACCATCAATGCCACTTTCCGACTCCAGATAGCCAATTATGGCGTGAACCTTATCACGGTCTCCCGCTAACGCCGAAACGAACAAATCAAATACGTTTTCTGATCGCGCCAGCGGAATAAAATCATCAATCAATTCATCTGTAACGTTCTCCGCTAACGCTAGCTGGTCCAGAAAATTGCTCAATCGTAACTGATCAAACCCTAAGCGGCCAACAATTACCTCTGCCTGCTGGTTCGTTAAATCATATCCACGATTTTTTGCCTCTGCCTGGCACCACTTTAAAAGTTGCGGCTTTTGGCGCTCGCTTAACGGCAAAAACTCTCGAACCTGAGCATTTTTTTGAAGCCATTTGTAAGTCTTTGTTCGCTTATCAATTTTATCTTCTACCAGAATAATTGTCCTATCTTCGTCAAACTTCATATCTGGTAGTTGCGACCAGACCTCATTATTTTCACTTAATCTCGAAATCAAATATCTTGAGGAATCCATAAATAATGTTTGACCAATTGCTATTTCCTGCATACTATTTAGCGACAGACTCTCACCATCGTGACGCTCCACATTCTCACCGCCAATCAGCTCCGTTAGCGCTGCTCGCTTTTCAAACTCATTTTCACCATAAAAAAGATAGATCATTCTGCCTCTACCTGACACACCGGACAAACATGGGTCCCACGGCCAGAAACTTTTAATTTCACAATTTCCTGGTCAGGATGAAGATGGCACGGCTGGCCTTCCCGACGAAATACATGAGCAAACGTCAGATAATTACCCTTCCGACCTTCAGCATCAACATAATTCTTATCCGTTGAGCCGCCCTGATCAATGCTTAATTGCAAAATCTGGCGCAACTCATTAAATAAAGTTGCCAGCTGCTCGTCACCAACATTTCTCACTCGAGTTTGAGGGTGAATTTTTGCTGCCCACAAAGCCTCGTCGGCGTAAATATTACCCACCCCAGCAATTACCGCCTGATCAAGAAACGCCGGCTTAATCATTGAGTTTTGGCGACGACGAATCCGCTTAATAAAATCTTCGGCATGAGTCTGTGGATCAAGCGGTTCCGGCCCCACTTTTTTCATAAATGGCAGATTATTTATCTCATCAGTCGGCAGCAGTTTCATCCAACCAAATTTGCGCTGATCGTTAAAAAATAGTCGCGACCCGTCCACAAAATCAATCTGCACTCGCGTTGATCTATCAGGTAACTCGCCAATCAAACTATCATTTGGATGACCACCAGCAAACTCTCCAATATTACGAGTGGTATCCGCAGAAAAATCTTGGGCAACTTTACGTGGGTCCCGAGATATTTTTGAGGATATCCGAGCAATACGACGAGAGCCTTGACGAAAAATAAGTTGCCCTGTCATCTTCAAATGAATCACCAGTGAGTAGTTAGTGTCTAAACCAATCATTAATACTTTTGCTCGCCGCCGCACCGCCTTTACACGCGCACCGTGTAAAAAATGCTCAACGTCAGCAGGCGAATTTGGAAAACTCTTAGGCGAGTCAAAGACTCTTGCTCGCACTATAGATTGGCCAGGCAGTAAATCTGCCAAACCGCGGCGCACTGTCTCAACTTCAGGTAGTTCCGGCATATATCAATCCTATAACTTAAACAGAGCCTCTTCCTGACTCAGGCCAATACCAGCCGCCATCTTCTTCCCGTCAGGAATTTGCTTCAAAAACATATCTAAGATTTCATTAACATTTGCCTGAGCCGAACCCTTAGAACCACTACAATCCGATGTCCATAAACTCTTCACGACTGAATTATCCTTCAGTGTCTCAAATTTATACACTTTGCCACTAGCACAGATACCACGTAAATCGTTTTGCTGCTCAGTAAGTTGCGTACCGTTCATCATTTTCCGCTTATCAAGCGCATAGACCAACTCCGTATAAGCCTTCATATTGTTGTCTAATTTTTTCTGATTAATTTCTTTATCCAGATAACCTTCGTACGTTATCATATCACGAGAACTTGGCGAGATAATAACGCTATACGATCGAAAATTCTCATTAGCTACAATTGGGCCACGAACTGTTAACCGCACCGCCCTGCCTTCCTCTGTTGACAGCAGCGCAACTTGACCCGTGTTAACATTCTGATCTGTTTGTCCTGAATCATTTTTACCAAATAAAGCTCGACCAATTGCAATAACCGCCGCCACTGCCACAATAGTAATGACAATAACTAGCAAGATTGGTACAAATCGAGAAAATGAATTGCGTCGCTGGGTGTATTTCATGGCGTAATTATACCATATTTCTACACTTCATCCCAATGAGCACCCATGCCGACGTCAACTTTTAATTTAATTGGCAAATCTGGACAAATGCCTTCCATCTCCGCACGCATGATTTCGCCGACTTGCTCGGCGTCTGTTGCCCGGCATTCCACCAAAATCGAGTCATGAACCTGCAAGACCGGCTCAGCCAACCCGGCTAATTTATCCTCCAGCCGAATCATCGCCAGCTTCATCAAATCCGCCTCCGTTCCCTGAATTGGCATATTCATCGCTGCCCTCTCTGCAGCTGAACGCACCATAAAATTGCTCGACTTGACATCTGGCGTTGGTCGCCGCCGGCCAAAATAGGTCTCAACAAAACCTTGTTCACGCGCTTGAACTAAAATTGTGTCCAGATATTGGCGGATTGGCTGGCGCACTGCAAAATAGTGTTCAATAAACTTTTTTGCCTCGGTAAACGTCATGCCGGTGGCTGCCGCCAAGCCATGTGGACTCATGCCATACAGCACACCAAAGTTGATCACCTTGGCCGCGCGGCGCTGTAATTTTGTCACCTCGGTCATCGGCACGCCGTAGGTCTCGGCCGCCGTCTTGGTATGGATATCGACGTCGCTATTAAAATCGTTAATCAGCTGCTCATCGCCAGCCAACACCGCCGCCAGCCGCAGCTCAAATTGCGAATAATCCGCGCCAACGAAGATCTTACCCTCACTCGGCACAAACGCCTGGCGAATTTTCCGACCCAGTTCCGTTCGCACGGGGATGTTCTGCAGGTTGGGATTTGTACTGCTCAGCCGCCCGGTGCTGGTGACGTCCTGGTTAAACGTGGTGTGAATCCGCCCATCCCTAGCCACCAACTTTGGCAGCACTTCAATGTAGGTGCTGATCAATTTAGTCAGCTCCCGGTACCGCTCAATCAGCTCAATGATTGGGTGTCGGCCGCGCAGTTTATCCAGCTCTTTCTGCCCTGTCGAATAGCCGGTTTTACCCTTTTTGATACCGGTCGTTGGCAGCTGTAATTTGGTAAATAACACCTCAGACAGTTGCGCCGGACTAGCGGCATTGAACTCACACCCAGCCATCGCATACATTTGTTGTTCAAGCTGACCCACCTCCGCCCTCAACTCCTCACCCATCTGTTCAAGCAACACTGTATCCAATTTCATACCACGCTTTTCCATCTGAAACAGCGGCCAAATCACCGGAAAATCAAACTCGCGAAGCACCCTGTTAATCTGCTGATGCGCCACCATATAATCCTGCTGCTGGCGGTAAATCTGGCGTAGTCGCGCCAGCTGCCGCTCTGGCGAATTATCCTCAGAAAAATCGCCAGCCAGCGCCGCCACACTGCGGTCGCGCCTCAATGGATCGATCAAGAACGCCGCCTGCCCAACATCCCACACTTCATGAAACCGCACCGTCACGTTATGGGCGTCCAGCGCATGATACAACTCCTTGACGTCCGCCGCGATCACCACGCCCTGCGCCAACAGTTGCCAAATATGTTGACCAATCTCACTAATCTTGGCCCGCCACGCCACGCCAGGCTTAGAATTAATATAGACCGTGTCCGGCTCCGATGAATCAATATAGATAATATTTTCTGCCTCAAACAGCGGCTCAGCCGGCAAATTGTCAACCTGCGGCAACTCTAACTCCGCCGTCTCCACTACCTCATCCACCGCTTGCATCGTCTTTGGCAATCGCCCGATCAGCGAATGAAACTCCAATTTCCGCAAAATTTCCGCCACCCGAGCAAAGTCGCAGTCGTTAATATCCGCCACTTCCCAATCCAGTTCCACCGGCGCGTCCGTCCAGATTTCTGCCACTTGCTTGGTCAAATACGCCGACTCGCGGCCCGCTTCAAGCTTTGTCCGTAAAGCGCCTGTTTGCTCGTCCACGTGCGCGTACACGCCGTCCAGCGTGTCATATGCTTGCAATAATTTCACCGCCGTCTTTTCACCAACGCCTGGCACGCCCGGCAAATTGTCACTGGAGTCACCTTTTAGCGCCTTCAAATCCAAAAACTGGTCCGTCCGAATGCCATATTTTTGTTCAAAATATTCCGCCGTAAATTCTTCAATATTCCTCAGGCCGTTTTTCATGGCGTACACTTTGGTGAGGGGCGACACCAATTGCAGCGCATCCAAATCCGACGTCAGCAGACAGGTCTGTACGCCGCGCGCTTCCGCTTGTCTAGCAAACGCGCCCATGATGTCGTCCGCCTCATAATCATCCAGCTCATAGAGCGGCCAGCCAAAGGCGTCCAGTAGTTCCATTAAAATCGGAATTTGCTGATAAAAATCATCAGGCGCTGGCTTGCGACCGGCCTTGTATTCTGGATATAATTCTCGCCGCTTACGAATATTGGTACCGCGCTTGTCCCATGCCACCGCCACATAATCCGGCTCCAGTTTCTTGATCAGCTCAATCGCCAAACTGACAAACCCATACACCCCGCCAGTCGGCGTACCGTCCGCCGTACTCAGCCCCGGCATAGCATAATACCCTCGGTAAAATACCGACTTACCATCAATAACCGCTAGACGCTTCATAATTCTATTGTAGCATTTAAGCTGCTATTGCCAGATCTCTAATTGATGCAGCACCAAGTTTTCGTTGTATTCTCCAATACTTATCATAAATCTCCCCAAACCTTTCTTCAGCGCTGAAAGAATAATCACCCCGCTTCATCAGCATTTTCTCATATCTCTCATAGCTTCTTCTAAGGTGTTCCATGGCACTGTAGGAGTTATTGTCGTGTTTTGTCCACCGCCTATACGTCTCCCACCGATCTCTTTCGTTGTTGGAGAGGAGGCAATACTCAGCCCTCTTGTCGCTCATCTGTATATTTAAGACTTCTGCATCGCCAAAATTATCAAATCCGACAGAAAATTTATAAATCGGCTCACCTAGGGTGGGAGTAACCTCAAGATCATCTATAAAAACATAATCAAACTCATCTTTATCGTCTGGCATCTTATATATCTGATAACAATCCCCAGACTTCCAAATCATCCACACCTGACCATACTGATCAATAACCGGTTTGTTAACAAATTTTTCCCATGTCTTACTACGATCAAATTTTGATTCTAATTCCTCAACTTGGTCTAATATATTATCCCATTGAACTTCTTTACGATATTCTATTAAACGACCCCAGATATCAAGATCAGAAAGTGAATTCTGAGATAAATCTTCAGCGTGATTATGAACTGTTTCCATAATACTTACCCTAAACATACGCTCTATTTGGAAGAATGTCAACAAGTTGCTAGAATTGGTCTATGACACAACCACATGCAAGAATTATCGCCCTGGTTGGACTAGCGGGTAGCGGTAAGAGTTCGGCTGTCGAGTATTTGACAGAAAAAGGATTTCCAAAAGTTTATTTTGGCGGCGTTATTTATAAGGCCATGGACGAGGCAGGAATTGAAAAAACTTGGGACAATCAACAAAAATTTCGCGAAGAAATCCGCCAACGCGAAGGTAAAGACTTTGTAATTAAGCGCGTTATAAAAAATGTTCGTGACTTAATTAACGCTGGACAAAATAAAATCGTCTTGGACGGGTTATATACGTGGAGTGAATATAAAATCCTCAAACACGAATTTCCTGGTCAGGTCGTTGTTATTGCCATTGTTACCCCAAAACACCTCCGTTATCAACGAATGGCTAAGCGCATAGAGCGCCCAATGCAACCGCACGAAGTCGATCAGCGCGACTGGTCAGAAATCGAGAATTTGGAAAAAGGTGGACCAATTGCTATTGCTGATTATTTCATCATTAACGACGGCAGCCTCGAGCAATTACACCAAAAAATAGACGCCGCAACTCACGACGCCCATTTTTGTAAATCGCCCGAACAGTGCTAATTAATCCAAGTACTCGTAAAGTTTTTTCGCATCTTTGTGCTTGCGAAGTTTTGCTAGTGCCTTAGCTTCAATTTGGCGGATTCGTTCACGTGTTACGGCAAATTCCTGACCAACTTCTTCCAAAGTGTGGTTTTTTCCATTATCCAGACCAAAGCGCATTCGAACAATTTTCTGCTCACGGTCGCTCAGGCTTGATAATATATCCTGAACTTGCTCTTTTAGGAGCTGGTTTGACGCCGAATCTTCCGGCGAAACCGTATCTTCATCAACGATAAAATCTTGCAGCACTGAGTCATCATCTTCACCGTCACGACCAACACCAGCATCCAAAGAAGAAATATCCTGCTTAATCTTAATGACGTACTCGATCTTCTCTGGCTCCATGTCCAGCTCTTTGGCCAGCTCGTCAATGGTCGGCTCACGATTCAATTCCTGCGTCATCCGTCGCTGCGTGCGCAGCAATTTATTGATGGTTTCCACCATGTGAACTGGAATACGAATGGTCCGCGCCTGATCAGCAATCGCCCGGGTAATCGCCTGACGAATCCACCAAGTCGCATAAGTTGAGAACTTAAATCCCTTATCTGGATCAAACTTCTCCACCGCGCGCAAGAGTCCAGTATTTCCCTCTTGAATCAAATCCAAAAAGTCCAAACCACGCCCCGAATATCGCTTGGCAATTGATACCACTAGGCGCATATTTGCCTCAGCCATCTTATCTTTAGCCTTCTTATCCCCTTCAATAATCCGGCGCGCCAAATCCATTTCCTCTTCAGCGCTCAGTAGTGGAATTTTACCAATTTCCCTTAAATACAACCGCACCGAATCATCTGACACGTCATCCAAGTATTGACCAGTCGTCAACGAGTCCAAATCTTCTGATTCTTCTTCGTCTATAAGCGTTGGATCAAAATCATCATCATTTAAATTTGTCGGCTTTGTCGTATTTTCGTCGCTCACATTTTCTCCTTAATCAGATTATTTAAGCTCTGGCGTAAATCCTGAGACAAAACCTCATCGCCCGACGCCTCGGCCTCTCTAAGCTGCGTTAATAGTTGGTTCTTTTTGTTTTCGCGATGTTTAATTGTTATTTGCCTGACTAGCCGAGCCATTTCTTCATCCAAGCTTTTTTGCTCCCAATTGGCGTAACGACTTTCACTTTTCAACTGTACTATTTTCACATACTGTTCGATTTTTTGCAAGTCCAGCGGCACTTCGCCTAGGTCTACGTCTGGGTTTTTTCGCAGATAGCCAATCAATTGCCGCGCACTGTCGCCGTCCAACATCTCACCAGAAATCGCCGCCAGCCAACGTCGCATAGACTTTTCGCTCGCCGCCAGCCCTGCCAGCATATCCTCGGTCTCATCTTGAACGGGCTGTGGTTTTTCTTTATCAACTTTAGTCTTTTTCAATTGGTGCTCGGCAACTTTTTCATTCGACAATTTTGCCTTCAAAGCAGTAATCGAGGCGCCAGTTTTCTCAGAAATCACCGACAAATAATGCTCCTGTTCCACCGGGTCTTTCAGGCTTCTGACAATTCTCAAAGCGATCGTTGAGAAGCGGCGCTTACCTTCTGCTGATTTCAAATTTTCCATTTCCGCATATCTGGCAATTACCCAGTCCACCGCCGGCTGGGATTTGTCAATTGCCATCTGCCACAAGTTTGGATCTTTTTGGATTAACTCGTCTGGATCTTTAACACCATCAGGTAAACTCACCACCTCCAATTCCACGCCAACTTCCTGCGCCAGATTAATCGCCCGCTCCGTTGCATTCATCCCTGCCCGATCGCCATCAAACGCCAAGCGAATCCGCCCCGCCAGCCGACTTAACGATTTCAAATGCTGGATCGTCATCGCCGTACCAGAAGTTGCCACCACGTTTTTTACGCCTGCCTGGTGACTACTAATCACATCCAGATTTCCCTCGACAATAACCGCCGCATCATTCTTACGAATCGCCTCTTTAGCCTGAGACAATCCAAAAATATAACGCGACTTATCAAACAATAAAGTCTGCGGCGTATTTAGGTACTTTGGCGCGCGCGGATCTTCCCGAATAATCCGACCAGTAAAACCAACCACTTCGCCACTACCATCACTCAGCGCCACCATCATCCGTCCGCGGAATAAATCTCCACCAAAACGATTTGTCAGTCCAGCGTCAGACAGCTCGCGTTTTGAAAACCCCCTTTTCTCTAGCGCTTTTGTTAGCGCATCGCCACTATCCGGCGCATATCCAATCAGAAAATCACCAATTGTCTGTCGATTTAATCGTCGTTTTTTTACTACATAGTCCAGCGCCACCGAATTTTTTACCAGATTTTGCTGATAGAAATTAGCTGCCAATTTAAGCGCTTCCCTAGCCCTGGCCCGTCGCTTGGAAGTTCGCCCATCGCCATTAGAAAACAATGCCAAATCTACACCTGCTTTACGCGCCAAATGCTCCAGAGCTTGCCGAAAATCCATCCCCTCAACCATCATCACAAAGGTGAAAATGTCGCCGCCCTTGCCCGAAGAAAAATCATGCCAAATCTGCTTCTCTGGACTTACCATAAAGCTAGGAGTCCGCTCGTCTGTAAACGGACTAAGGCCCTTTAGATTGCGGCCTGCCCGTTTCAAATGAACATACTCACCAATTACATCCTCGATGTTCAGCCGCGCTCGCACTTCTTCTTTGGCATCATTCATGTTTTTATTATATCACCCTTTACCTCTGTTATTGTTTGTGCTTAAATAGAAACATGTATCCTGACAATTTGGACAACCAATCACAAGGTATCGATTACCTAAATCAAATTGCCACACCTCCACCAGCAGAAGGTTTTGATAAAAAAACCAAAATAATCATGGCTGTTCTCAGTCTAATCGGAATATTAACTCTCATTGCAATTTTTGTTTTTTCGCAAAATTCCATGCCAAAAACCACTCCAGCCCAAGTTGCTGCACGGGTCAATAAACTACTGACTATTTCTCAAAAATACAATAACAAATTCCGGTCAACTAAACTTCAAACCACTAATAGTTCTTTAATTTCCGTCCTAACTACCGCTGAAGCATCAATGAGCGATCCACTTCAAGCAGCAGGTATTAGCTACAAAGAGAAGAAAAAAGATATTCTCGCCCTAGACCCTTCAGATAAACTGGAGAAAAAGCTCGATGAAGCTAACCTGAATACGCAGCTGGACGTTACTTATGCACACGAAATGAATGTCCAAATAACAGACACAATCGCCATGATGTCAAAAGTATACAAATCGACCAAATCAAAAACTATGCGTCAATGGTTGGAAAAAACCGCTACAGATTTGGAAAATATCCAAAAGCAAATTAACCAGATAATTAAATCAAGCTAAGCTTCTGCAACTAATTGGTAGCTTAATCGTGCCAGGTCAAAAACCTCTTCATCACTCAATTGCCCTGAGCAGATGATGGTATTCCAGTGTTTTTTGTTCAAATGATAGCCCGGCAATACTGTTTCGTATTTTTCCCGCAAATTCTGCGCCAGCAATGGGTCACACTTCAAACTCACCCTGAGCGGATTTGATCCCTCCTTAACCAGCGCTACCATCTTCCCTGCGCCATCATTACTCTTACCAAATTTATACACCGCAATATCCTCGCCAAACGGATAGTCCAGCCACACGCCAGGCAAACTAAGAATAAACTCTTCAAATTGTTTATGGGTCATGGTTTCACCTTCTTTAGATAATATTGTAATTCCATGATGCTGCCGCGGATGTCCTCCAGCGCCCGATGCTCTTCTGGTTTGGCAAATTTCTTGCCATATTTGCCTTCAAATACCACTTTCCAAGCACTAACATCCAACATCCGATAGTGTAGTCTTTTTGACAACACAGGCCACCACTG